>Ga0210390_10005892_pt1 | contig 10245 bp, 7 predicted proteins | sample IncBWH11OmetaG_FD_161050 | JGI IMG/M metagenome (GOLD analysis project Ga0210390, IMG submission 161050) | Forest soil microbial communities from Barre Woods Harvard Forest LTER site, Petersham, Massachusetts, United States - Inc-BW-H-11-O ...
TTCCAGTTGCGGATGGCTACGTGCGTGTACACCAGCGGAACTTTCACCAGCGAGTGAAGTGCCTCTTGCTGTTTTTGGGGGAGCTCAGGACACAGATACGGAATCATCATGTTGTAACAGGCCAGAACACACGCGCTCGCCTGCACGCTTTGCAGTTTTCCGCCGCGCATGTAGGAGATGGTTACATCCTTCGCTGAATTGGCCAGGCCATTGTGGCGAACTTGCACGACGGTCGAGTTCAAGCGAATCCGGACCGAGGTCTTGACATCGTCGAGACGGCTGTAGTCGGCGCGGGCGGAGACCACGTCCTCCATGCTTTGGCCGGGAACAGCTCCCGGAATCAATGACCGAACCAGCAGACGCGCGATCGACGCATTGCCGTCAGGAAAATGGAAAATGTAGGGCTCTTCTTTTTCCGCTTCGCCGAGGTTCAAGCCGTCAAAGCCCGGGTAGATGAACGAGCGGTAGTCGTCGCCATTTTCGAAACATGCGAGAGCGGAAACAGCATCGATGCCAACGCCGAACAAATCGTGCGGATAAGTCTGGAAAAATGGCAGCGCCTCGGGATTGAGTTTGCAAACTTTAGTGAGATAGTCAGCATAGCTGATCTTGGCCAGCCGCGCGTACTTCTCTTGCTTCGACAAGCCCGGAAGGTAATCGACTTTCTCCGCGTAAACGCGCGCGATGTCGCGACGAACCGGCTCTGAAAGCGGCGCTTTGCTGAGGAACTCGGGCCAAGGCGTAGATCCCATGCCGACCACGAGGCGGTCCTCGCCGAAAGTTTCGCGATCGAAGAAGCACGCGGTGTTCAGCTTCGCGTACAGCTTTTGATCGTAAGCTTTGTAGAAGCGTTGGGTGTCGATACCGAGGTCGGCGATGAGTGCCTTCGCCACTTTGCTATATCGTGCCGGGCTCTCGATCGACTGCGTTCCGCCATAGCTCAACAACAGCCGGTTCGCGGCCCGAAACTCGTTGCGCTTGGCATGCCCCCCGAAATCGTCGTGGTTGTCGAGGATGAGAATACGCGCATTCGTCCCCGCCTGTTGGCGATAGAAGTAAGCGGCCGCCAGCCCGCTGATTCCTCCGCCCACAATCACCAGATCGTATTTCTCGCCAGTGCTCTCTGGTTGACCCGCAGACTCCCAGAACTCGCCGTCGCGCAGGCTGTGCGCGGAAGTGTACGTCCCTTCATGATTCCCGCGCATTCCCATCAGAGCCGGCGGATAGTACTTCGGATCCTTCTCGGGAGCAAAAGCTGCATCAGAGCCTAAACCGTGCAGCCACGGAGCGTTCGAGGCCAGAATTGACCCACCGACGGCAAGCGCAACTCCGTCCAGGAAGTCACGCCGCGTGATTTTCCGGTTCATCCCCAGCTCGCGGTCGCGCGAATCGGCGCTCATCAACTCTCCCATCCCTTGTGTGAAATATAACCAGGCAAAACCAGAAGCTTACTATAATCGCGCAATGTCGCAGAAGTGGGCGGAGAAGATAGGAGTGATAGCGTCCTATCGCGCAGAGTCTACGTATTCACTTCCACCAGAGAGAAGTGCCAATCAAGGCAAGCATCTCAAGAACTGCGAGGGACACCCACAAGCGCTGGCGGAAAATCGAGCGCCGCAAGTCTCTTTTCAAATCAGCTTCGAGGACGTGGACGAATTCAACTTCAGCTGGATCCGGCTTGGGCGGCGGCACAGCGACTCGAGCAGCCGGCACGAAGGCCGCTTTCGGTTTGTCGGGATAAAACACTTTGGGCGTGCTGATCACAGAGGACCAGCGCGGCAGCTGCATCGCACCCTGAGTGAGGCTGGGGTCATCCATCGGGGCCGAGGTCAATTGCAATGCAGGCAGGCGCTCGGGAGCAGCTGCGTCGGCGAGACTTCTCAGCAGCGAGGTCCACCACATATGACTCATCTGATCGCCGATCAACTCGCCCACATCGACGGGGCGTGACTCCAGTTGCAAGGGTGGCAGCGTCTCCGGCGAAATTACGTCGCCGAGGTTCGTGAACACCGTGCGATACCAAGGCAAACTCAAGATGTCGCCCGCCAGCATGCCGACATCCACCGGCCGCGAAGTAAGGCGCAACGGAGGCAGCTTCTCCGGCGACAAAGTGTCGCGCACGTGGTCGAGCAAGCGGAGCGGTAGAGGGCGGTTCCAGGCTTCGGGAAGTAAAAGATCCAGTTCGGGCCCGTCCGATAAAGTGGACGACTCTGGTTTCTTTTCTTCCGATGACCCGGGGCTGTTGAGTTCAGAAAACATGGTCTGAAAATATAGTTTAAACAGTTTACCAGTTTGCTGGAAGCCCGGCGGTTAGTACGATCGAAATGTCATCACGGCTTGGTAATCAAAACACCAGTCACCCGATCATTCACGGACTCTGCCAGCTTTCTCGCCTGATCCTGTGTCGTTCCGTTCAGCAATTCGAAATCAACGGTCGCGTCCGCCAACAGCGGCACGGTTTGGTGAAACATCTCCATCCGGATGACGAACTTTCCGTCCGCCCCCTGGATCGCTTTGAAACGGCAACTGCCTCGCTCTACGCTTGCCATAGATTTGTGTATTAATGGCGCGATGTTATCACATCGCCCCCTCCCTTGACGGTTCGACAAAATGAACCCCATACTCGCCAAATAGTGTCTAATGCATACAGTGGATTCCGACCGCAAACCACCCAAGCGCCCGCCCCGAGAAAGGCTTATCGCCGTTCTTCCACAGGTCTGGGAACTCATTCGCCCGCGCCGTGCCGTGCTTGCTCTCGGCTTTGTGCTGATGGTAATCAATCGCGTTTCGGGTCTCGTACTTCCCTACTCCACCAAATACCTGATCGACAGCGTCATCATCAAGCACAATACTCAACTGCTGAAGCCGCTGGTGCTCGGCGTTTTAGGCGCTACCGTAATTCAAGGAATTACGTCGTTTTCGTTGACGCAATTGCTCTCGAAGGCCGCGCAGCGGCTGATTACGGAGCTCCGTCAAAAGGTTCAGGCGCACATCGGCTGGTTGCCAGTCTCTTTCCACGACTCGACCAAGAGCGGTGTGCTGGTCTCGCGCATCATGAGCGATGTCGAGGGTGTTCGCAACTTAATCGGTACTGGATTAGTCGATCTGGTTGGAGGCCTGATGACCGCGGGAATTGCGCTTATCGTGCTGTTCCGCATCAGCGCCCTCATGACCGCCGTTGCTTTCGGATTCTTGCTGCTATTTGCAAGTGCTCTCTATAAAGCCTTTGGGACCATCCGTCCCATCTTTCGCGAGCGCAGCAAAATTAATGCTGAAGTGACCGGCCGGCTTGCGGAATCGCTTGGAGGGGTTCGGGTGGTCAAGGGTTATCACGCCGAACAGCGCGAGGAAAATGTTTTCGCACGCGGAGTGCAACGTCTGCTCGACAACGTTCTGCGATCTCTGACTGCCACGTCGGTCATGAGTCTCTCCGCCAGTTTGCTCTTGGGCGTAGTCGGCGCCGTGATTATGTACGTTGGTGCCCGCCAGATCGCAGCTGGCATGTTGACCATCGGCGGATTCTTCACCTACACGCTTTTCCTTGGCTTTCTCGTCGCACCCATCATGCAGATCGTCCAGATCGGCACTCAACTTACCGAGGCGTTAGCCGGACTCGAACGCACGCATGAAATCATGAGTGAGCGGCGAGAAGATCACGATCCCAAGCGAACCATAGCTTTGAACGAGATTCGCGGCAACATCGACTTCGACAACGTCAGCTTCAGCTACGACGGTAGTCGGATGGTCCTCAACGACATCTCTTTTCACGCGGCGCCTGGGACGGTCACCGCGCTGGTTGGGCCATCTGGTTCCGGCAAGTCGACCACGATCGGACTGATTACGGCTTTCAACGTGCCCACGCTCGGCAAAGTTTTGGTCGATGGCGTCGATTTGAGCACGGTGCGACTGGATTCTTATCGCACGCGACTCGGAGTGGTCCTGCAGGAGTCGTTTCTGTTTGACGGCACCATCCGGGAGAATGTTGCCTTCTCACGTCCTGATGCCAGCGAAGAAGATATTCTGCGAGCCTGCCACATCGCCCGTGTGGATGAGTTTGCCGAGGGCTTTGCGGACAAGTACGACACCGTGGTCGGCGAACGGGGTGTGAAGCTCTCGGGAGGACAGCGCCAGCGGATTTCGATTGCCCGAGCCATTCTTGCGGAGCCGCGCATCCTCATTCTTGACGAAGCTACTTCGAGTCTTGACTCCGAGTCGGAGCAACTTATCCAGCAAGGTCTTTCCTACCTGATGCAAGGACGAACCACCTTCGTCATAGCGCATCGCCTTTCCACCATCCGCCGAGCCGATCAGATCCTGGTCATCGAACAGGGACAGATTGTCGAACGCGGCACCCACGAAGAACTTTATGCTCTGCACGGTCGCTATTACGATCTCTATACCAGGCAGCATGGCGTCGAGACCAATCTATTCCTGGCTCCAGGCGAAGGTGATGCGGTGCCGGTTACGGCGGGAGATGAACCATCAAGACCGGGCCGCAACGGCGATCCCGACCTCGCCGACACCTTGCGCCTGGTACGCGGAGAGACTCGTTAAACCATGCCTCCCGCCGAATCCAGCTTGAAAAACTCGATCGCTATTCATACCGAGAATCTGTGCCGTCATTACCGCATGGGCGACACTTTGATTCGTGCTGTCGATGGCATCTCAATCCAGGTTACTGCTGGTGAGTTTGTGGCTCTGCTCGGCACTTCGGGTTCCGGCAAGTCGTCGCTGCTCAACCTCATCGCTGGCCTTGATCGTCCTACCTCCGGAAACGTGGTCGTGCAAAAAAGCGATTTGGCAAAGCTCTCACGCGAGGAGCTAGCCAAATATCGTTTGCACACTGTGGGGATGGTATTTCAGTCTTTCAACCTCATTCCCAGCATGACCCTGCTCGAAAACGTGGAGTTACCGCTGCGCTTTGCGGAAGTGGATCGCGACAAGCGCGACGGATTGGCCAAGCAAGCGTTGGACCGAGTCGGCCTAAGCGCCAGGTTGCGACATCGCCCCACGGAACTTTCCGGCGGAGAGCAACAGCGGGCCTCGCTCGCTCGGGCATTGATTAATCAGCCGCAGTTCTTGCTGGCGGATGAACCCACCGGCAATCTCGACAGCCAAACAGGCACGGAAATTATGAACTTCATTCGAGAGTTCAATGAAACGCTGGGCATGACGATCATCATGGTCACGCACGAACGCACTCTCGCCGAGCGCTACGCCAATCGGATGATTTTTCTCGCGGACGGCAAGTTGGTGGGCGATCAATCCAACGTAGTCTCCGCCAACAGCGCGCAAATACGCGGAGGCGGGTTGTGAAAACTTACGACATGGCCGAGCTCGCAGTGCGGAACCTCCGTGAGTCCATCCTGCGCAACTCGCTTACCACAGTTGGCATTTCCGTCGGAGTGGCGTCGCTGGTGGCTATGCTCTCGTTGGGTATCGGGCTGCAGCAGTTGGCGGGAAGGCGGTTGCAAAAGTCTGGATTGTTTGACACCGTAGTCGTCACCTCGCGGCGCGACCTGCGCGGCTTCAACCGCGACCAGGAAGAGAACGGCCCTGCGCCAGCCGAAAGTCCCGCACTCAACGAGTCCGCTCGGCAACAGATTGCGCAACTCCTCAACGTGCTCGAGGCATATCCAGACATCCGCTTCATCACCGAACTTCGCTATGAAGACAAGCCTTATTTGACCATGATGGCGGGCCTTCCTTTCTCAGCCAAGAACAACGACGCTTTCGACGGCATGCAGGGTACTTTCTTTTCGTCTGATACGGCTCCCGAGGTCATCCTGCAGAAATCTTTTGCCGCACAACTGTTGGGCAGGACTCCGAAAGCAGGCAGCGAAGAAGCCAATGTCGCGGACTTGGCAAAGCCCCTACTCGGCAAGCTACTGACAATGAAGTATGCCGAACGAACCCCGACACCCGCAACAGACACCGCCGGCAAAAAAGACCTTTCATCAGCCAGTTCATCTGAAACTAGCAATCCTGCGGGCACAGCTTATTCAGTACTCTCGCGCGAAGCGACTTTGCAGATCGTCGGCGTTTGCGACCTCGATCCGGACAGCATGCGCGGCCAAGCCAGAGCACGGATCTTTATGCCGCTAAAGCTCGCGCAGAACTTGCACGTGATGCAGCCTTCTGACTTCCGGGACACGACGAATGTTGCGAACGGCATGCCGGCTTACACAACTGTCGAGGTGCACGTCAAAAGTCCTACCCAGGTTCAGGCGGTCGAAGATGCAATCAAGAAGATGGGCTTCAATACTTTTTCGATCGTGGACGCGACCCGCAGCCTGCGGCAGTTTTTCGCCGTGCTCGATCTGTTTCTGGGAATCTTCGGCAGCCTGGCTCTGGCGGTTGCCTCCATTGGAATCATCAATACGCTGGTAATGGCAATCCTCGAGCGCCGCCGCGAGATCGGAATCATGAAGGCCATCGGCGCCAGTGATGGCGACGTGAAGGGATTGTTCTTCGCCGAAGCTGGCGTGATGGGTGTGTTCGGCGGGTTTGTGGGAGTCGCACTCGGCTGGGCCATCGGGCGAGTCATTAACCTGGGCACGAACGTCTATTTAAAGCGCCAACATTTTCCGCCAGAACAGATTTGGTTTGTACCCTGGTGGTTGGTGCTCGGTGCAATCGGCTTCGCGATAGTGGTGAGCCTGCTGTCCGGTTTGTATCCCGCAAGCCGTGCCGCGCGACTTGATCCCGTCCAAGCATTGCGCTACGAGTGAGACGTAGCAAGCAACGTCTCTACAATTGTCCTTCTGTAGAGACGGAGCTTGCTACGTCTAAGCAGCGGACAGATGCCGTAACCTGTAGACTGAATCTCATGCTTTGGTGGCCGCGGTTTGTTCCGTTCCTGCTGTTTCTCGCCATTTCTGCCGCGGCGCAGAGCCGTATCGATTGCAACACCCTCAAGAGTCACACCCTCGGAGAAACGGTCCACTACTGTGTGCTCCTGCCGCCTGGTTACGATTCCGCGCCCGCAAAACGTTACCCGGTGCTCTATTTCCTGCACGGCCTCGGTGAGAATGAACAGACCCTGTTCAAGACCGCGGGATGGAACCTGATCGAAGATCTGCGTCAGCAGCACAAGATCAGCGATTTCCTGATCGTCACGCCGGAGGCGAAGGCCAGCTTCTATGTAAACTCCGCGAACGGCAAGGTCCGGTACAGCGATTTCTTTCTCCAGGAATTCATCCCCTACATTGAAACCAACTACCGCATTCGCAGGGAGCGTAAGGCCAGAGCGATTACTGGCATTTCCATGGGAGGTTACGGAGCGCTTCGTTTCGCATTTGCCGATCCCAACATGTTCTCAGCCGTGAGCGCGCAAAGCGCGGCTCTCATGACCGAATCTCCAGAAGAACTCAACGCCGCGCTACGCTCCGGAACTCCATTGGGCAGGCTGCTGGGATCCGTCTTCGGCGATCCCATCAACGTCCCCCACTGGAAGGAAAACGATCCATTCTCTTTGGCGAGGAAAAATAAAACTGCGATCAGCACGCTAGCCATCTATTTCAACTGCGGACGGGATGACGAATATGGATTTCAGGTCGGCGCTGCGGCCCTGGACAAGCAACTTCAGGAAGAGCACATCAAGCACGAATACCATCTCTATCCCGGCAATCACAGCGCGTCATACTTTGGCGCACATATCGGCGAGGTCATGGAATTTCATTCCAAATTGTTTGGGGGAGAGAAGTGACGTAGAACCGCTTCTAGCTGCCAGCTCCTAGCTAGAATCCAGGAGCTAGCAACTAAGAGCCAGCCACTACTTGTTTTCTTTTGCGTCTTTCTCTTCCACTTCAACCGCACCAGGCATCAACCTCTTAAGCGGCGCCTTGCGCTGGTCTTCGAGTTCCGGATGTGGCAAGGGCTTGCGCGGCAGCATCTGGTCGCGCATGGCAGTGTTATAAACGAAGATCGCCTCAACGGTAGCCGCCTGCGCTAGATCGCCCGGCTGCAGCCGCTCGTAGGTATCCATGTTCGAGTGGTGAGTCCGCGTGACGTAGTCGAGCTTGTCCTGAATAAACTGAAAGCCCGGGATGCCGACTGCATCGAAGGACTCGTGATCGGTGCCTTCGGTATTGCGCACGCTGACCGCAGTCACTCCCAGATCCTTCAATGGTTCGATCCATTGCTCAAAGATGGGGGCTTCGGCCATATTCTCCTGCAAATAGACTCCAAGGATCTTGCCGCTGCCGTTGTCCACGTTGAAATATCCCGAGATCTTCTGTTGATCGGGCTTCAGCACAAGCGGTCCCGCGGGCTTGCGCATCCATTCAGGTAATTTGGCCTGGTCAGGCGCGGTGGAAAGCGGCACAAACCCAAAATGTTGCTTCACGTAGCCAATCGAGCCAAAGAGACCCTGCTCTTCCCCAGTCCACAGCCCGATGCGAATCGTGCGCCGCGGCTTTACCTGGAGTGCGTTGAGAATGCGCATCACTTCCATCGCAACCACGGTCCCTGCTCCATTGTCGGTCGCGCCGGTCGCGGCCGCCCAGGAATCCAGATGGCCTCCGACCATTACAACTTCGTCCTTCAACTTCGGATCAGTCCCCGGAATTTCTGCAATGGTGTCGAAGCCGTGTTCATGATCGCCGGTAAACTTTACATCGACGTTCATCTCAATGGTGACCGGGACGTTGGCTTTAAGCAGCCGGTAGACGCGTCCGTAGTTTTCGATCGCCGCGATTACAACCGGAACCGGCTGAATGTGCTCGCGCTGATAGCTGAACCATCCCAGACCGCGGCTGCTGTCAACGAAGATGGTTCCACCAGAGCCGCCGTTGTTTCTGCCATCGCGGCTGGGAAGAATCACCGCCAGCGCATGCTCGTCGGCCAGGAACTTTGAAATCTTCTGCCGCAGGTCGATCGATTTCATGAGCTCCGGCGTAAAGTATTCCTGCTCTGGCACGAGTGGATGCTCGATGATCTTGGCCAGGTCTTTTTCATCCTCGCGCTCGAACAACGGCTTGTCCACCGGCTTGACTTCGCGCATATCGCCCAGCAGAACCACTTTGCCAGCCAGCTTTCCTTTGTACTTGTCGAGGTCCTCTTCCTTCTTGACGTCCATCCAAATCGCTTGGCCGCTTATGGCCCCGTTGCTCGAGGGCGACCACGGTGCGGCCTGCGTGATGAAGACTGCGGTATCGGGCGAAGCCATGCGCGTCCAGGTGTTGAGCTGCTGCCAGCCCATGCCGAATTCGCCCCAATCTTCAAGATGCGCATTCGTACAACCCATAGCCGCGAGCTGATCGCGCGTCCATTCATTGGCGTGCTTCAGATTCGGCGAACCGGTCAGGCGCGGACCAATCCCATCCATCAGCGCGGAGGCGTACTCCATCACATGGGAGTGGGTCAAACCTTCGATCCGGATTTGCTGGTACATGTTGTAATCGAGATTTTCTTTGGCTGGCTGTGGTAATTCGTACGAAGGCTTGTTGGCGTCGGAAGAGTTTGTGTTGATTTTGTTTTTGTCGGCTGCCGAGAGCGGGAGGATGAAACAAATTAGCAACGTGATCGTGACACTGAACAGCTTGGGGTATCGCATCTTTTGAAGATTTCCTCGTTTTTAAGAAGTGATAGCAGAGTAGCAGAAGTCTATCCGGCTCACCAAGCCAAACCGGGCTTGAATGCTCACCAAATCCAATCTTTCTCAGTCTATCCTGAGAGAAGAATTGTCCGGAGACTAAACCCATGTTCAAGCACCGCGTTGTGCTTGCGTTGCTTCTTCTCTTCCTGACGCCGGTTTGCACTCAAGCGCAAAGTGCTCCTGGAACCGGCGCTCAACCGGCTGCGCCTCGAAAGACGAGCAAGCCTTACACCGGCGATCTCTCGATTTTTGATTCGCCGGGCCGAGATGAGCGGCTTCAGATCAACCGTGTCATGGACATCCTCGAGATCGCCCCGGGTAAAACCGTCGCCGACATCGGCGCCGGCTCCGGATGGTTCACCGTGCGCGCCGCGCGCCGGGTGACCGAGACCGGCAGCGTGTACGCGGTCGACATCAATCCTGAGGCCACGCATTACATCGACAAGCGAGCTCAGAAAGAAGGCCTGCACAACGTGAAGACCCTTCTGAGCAAAAGCGATGACCCGCAACTGCCCGCGAACCAGATCGACTCCGTCCTGCTGCTGAAGACCTACCACGAAGTGGATAAGCCCGTCGTTCTGCTGCAAAACCTGCGCGCCTCCCTTCGCCCTGGCGCCAAGGTTGGAGTCATTGACCGCAACGGCAAC
>Ga0210390_10005893_pt1 | contig 10244 bp, 8 predicted proteins | sample IncBWH11OmetaG_FD_161050 | JGI IMG/M metagenome (GOLD analysis project Ga0210390, IMG submission 161050) | Forest soil microbial communities from Barre Woods Harvard Forest LTER site, Petersham, Massachusetts, United States - Inc-BW-H-11-O ...
ACCGTATCCCGTTGGGAGTGTTCGCAATCCGAGTAAGCTACTGGGCCCGGGTCGAGGTTCCGGTGCACGGAGACGTGATCACCGAAGCGCGTCAGTTCCCCCGGGTGCGGCTGAACGGCATCGTGACATTCGAGCCGATCGACGCGGGCACTCGTCTCACCGAGCGGCTGCGGATTGCGGCTCCCCGTCTGCTGGCTGCGATGACCCGGCGTGAAGCGGTGAATGCGCACATCGCGATGCTGTCAGGCATCCGCAGTCACTTTCAGTCACTGCGGTGAGTCGCCAGTTGTTGGCGCAGTTCTCGCTTGAGCACTTTGCCGTAGCTGTTCTTCGGTAGTTGGTCGACGGTCAGGTAGCGCTTGGGGCGTTTGAAGCGGGCGATGCCTTCCATGCCCGACCGCGGGTAGCCGACCGAGCCCGCCAGGTGTAGTGCGCGGTCCCGCAACTCCTGCCAAGTACAGCAGCGTCGCTCGCCGTGATACACCGCCCCACGATCAGGAAAGCGCTGCGCGGTCTGCGCCAGCAGCGCGAACAGGTTCACTGGGCCGTCCACTCCGATGTCAGCGCGAACTTCGACAGGTACTTCGTGGAGCTCCATCCGCCGTCGACCACGATGGTTTGCCCATTGATGAAACTGCCGCCGGGCGAACACAAGAACGCGACGGTACTGGCCACGTCGTCGACGGTGCCCAACCGCTGGTGCGGCGTCATCTCGATGTTGATCCGGCGGAATCGCGGATCCTGCAAACGCTCCTCGGTCATCGCTGTCTGGATCACACCGGGAGCCACCGCGTTGCAACGTATTCCGTGCGACCCGTACTGGCAGGCGATGTGGGTGGTCAGCGCGGTTAACCCACCTTTGGCCGCGGAGTACGGGCCGCCGCGAAGACCGCCTACGACGGCGAAGGTCGAGGTGATGTTGATGATCGCCGAGCCGGGCTGCATGTGCGGCAAGACGTCGCGTGCCAGCCGGAACGGCGCGCGCAACATCACATTGAGGAAGTAATCCAGTGTTTCGTCGTCGGTTCCGTGCAGCGGCGTGGGGTTTCCCACTCCGGCGTTGTTGATCAGGAAGTCGATACGACCCCAACGTTCGACCGCGGTTTCGACGATGCGTCGGGGTGCCTCGTCGTCGGTCAGGTCGACCGCAACGGTTGCGATACGGTCGGAAGCACCGATGGCCGCGGCCAACTCGGCCAGTCGCTCTTCATTGCGGCCGGTCGCCAGCACCGCCATTCCCATCTCGGCGAGCTTGGTCGCGCAGCCGAAGCCGATACCGCCCGTTGCGCCGGTTACGATCGCTACCTGCATATCATCCATCCGTCTTCGTCAGGGCCGCCTGGATCTGGTGTTTGAGCACCTTCCCGGCGTCATTTCTCGGGAGTTGCTCCCAGATAACCACTTGTTCAGGTGACTTGAATGTGGCGACCCCGTGTGCCTGCAGGAAACTGCGCAGGCTTGCGACGTCGGGCCGCGGCTGATCTGTCGGCACGATGACAGCACAAGCACGCTCCCCGGTGCGGGGATCCGGCAGACCGACAACGGCGATCTCCGCGATGCCGGGATGGTCGATGAGAATGTCCTCGATCTCTTTAGGCGCGATGTTCTCGCCGTTTCGGATGATGACGTCTTTGGCCCGCCCGGTGACCACGAGATAGTCGTCATCGACCCAGCGCGCGAGATCGCCGGTGCGGAAATATCCTTCGGAGTCGAACGATTCGGCTTCGTCGTCGGGGTGCAGGTAGCCGACCAGCATCTGCGGGCCGCGTGCATGGATCTCGCCGCCACCGGCGGCATCGCCGCGAAGTGTGACGTGCGCGAATCCGGCGCGTCCGTCGGTGTCCGCGGCACGGTCGGGGTCGAGCGGGGCGCCGACGGTCGTCACCGGAACTTCGGTCGAGCCGTACACGCGCGTGACGACGGCACGGTCGAGATACTCACTTGCTTTGCGGATCAACGACGGTGGCACCGACGCGCCACCGCAGATGAACAGCTTCAGCTCCGGCAACCGGGTGCCGGCGCGCTCGGCGGCGGCCAGTATCTGCTCCAGAAATGGTGTCGCTCCCGAAACGTTGGTGCAGTGTTTCGAACGGATAAGCTGCACCGCTTCATCGGCGTTCCAACGTTCCATCAGGACCGCGGACGTGCCCAATAGCAGCGGACATTCGAACGCGTAGATGGAGCCGCCGATGTGTGCGATCGGTGACATCACCAGAAATCTGTCGCCAGGCTGCACCTGCCAGTAGTCGCGGATCTGGCAGATCAGCGCGTGCATCGAGTTATGGCTATGCAGAACGCCTTTCGGTCGGCCTGTGGTCCCCGATGTGTAGAGGATCATGCGCACCGAATCCGGATCCAGGGTTGGCAGCCTGACTGTCGGTTGGTGACTCTGCAGCAAGGACAGAAAGTTTGTGTGACCGGACGAGGGCCCCGGGTCGCCGCGCACCACGACGACCTCGGGTGGGGAACCCAGCTGTTCCGTGACCCGCGTCAACATCGATGCGTAGTCGTGCCGTCCGAAAGCCGATGGCACGAAAACCATCCGGGTGTCCGCGTCGTTGAGAATGAAGAGCAGCTCGCGATCCCGCAGTGATGGCAGGATCGGGTTCACCACCATTCCGGCCATCGTCGCGGCCAGGTAAATGATCGTGGCCTCATGCCAATTGGGCAGCATCAGCGACACCACGCTGGCGGTCGGCATGCGGGCCAGCAGCGCTTGCGCCAGTGCCGACGCCTGTTCGTAGAGGCTTCGGCAGTCCAGCTGGCATTCGCCGTCGATCAGCACAACCCGCTCGGGTGTGCGCCGCGCGGCCTCGACTAACGAGTCAGCCAGGGTGCCACGCACCCACCACCCGCGTGCATAGGCATCGGCGGCCCGCTGGTCGTCCCAGCGGACCCGTCGTCCACCGATCAGTTTTCCGGTCACGTTGCTTGACATTCCTGATATAAGCCGATTTACGCCGATCTACGCGTTGAGATTAGCCGCGGACCCGTCGCATCGTCATCGAGTGACGGAAACGCGCGGCGGGATGCGTATTGATCGTCACCTGCGCGACCTCGCCGTCGGACGTGGTGTAGGTGCGGTGTACCTCGAGGGCAGGGCTGCCGCCCTCGACGCTGAGTTCCTGCGCGAGTACCGGTGAAATCAGCACCGCGGCGATCTCCTGACGAACCTCGACGATGCTCAACCCGAAGAGGTCTTCGATCAGCGGGAATATCGGACCGGTATGCCGTGGCAGCAATCTGCCGACAGCCGCGAACGCCCGGTTGATGTAGTACTCGGTCCGGCACACCGGAAACTTCGCGCCCTCGACTTGCCGAAAACCGCGCACGGCCAACCATTCTTCCCCGCCGGTAAGCCCGGTTCGGGCCGCCAACTCGTCGTCGATCACCACCATCCCGGTGGACTCGATTGCGAATTGCGCGCCGGTCGCGAAGGCCAGCAGGTCGTTGATCGAGACGACGTCTTGGACGTAGGAGTCCGAGGAGGGCCGCGGCACCACGAGCGTGCCGGCGCGCGGCCGCGACGCCACGAGATTATCGTCGCGTAGCCGCCGCAACGCTTCCCTCACGGTGTAGCGGCTGACCGAAAAACGTTCGCACAGTTGATGTTCGGTAGGAAGCTGCGATCCCACCGGGTACACCCCGTCGACGATCTCTTTCCGCAGCGCCCGTGCGACCTGCAGGTAGCGGTGGTCGGTTGATCGGTCGTCAGCCATCGCTAACTTCACTGCGTTCTTGTCTGGGTTCTTGCCGAACTGCCAGCACGCTGCCCTCCGCGTCGGCCGAAACATAGAGCGTTCCGTCGGGCCCGGCGGCAATGCCGGCGAACGGTCCCTGCGGCCCGGAGAACGGTGGCATGCCCTTCAGCGGCTTAGGGACCACGCCCGGCGGAGCGCCGAGCGGCAAGCCGGACGCAATGGTGTGCCGGCTCGCGTCTTCCAGATCAATCGCGATCAACGTTTTGGCGCCGGCGTCGACGACGTACAACTGCCGCCCGAGCACCAGAATGCCTTGCGGCCGTTGCAAGTCGTCCACCACGGTGTGCACGCCGGACCCTGCAAGCCTGACCACACGACCGGCGCCCGCTTCGGAGACCAGACATGTGCCGTCGGGGGCGATCGCCACACCGATCGGATCATGCCGGCCCGAAGCGATCATGTCCGTCCGCCCGGACTTGATCGACACCACTCGTCCCGTCCCGAGTTCGGCGGCCACCACGGCCCCGTCGGCGGCTATCGCCACCCCGTAGAGCTGATCGAATCCGTCTGCCAGCACCTCGGTTTCGTGCATGGCGGGCCGGTAGCGCGACACCTGACCGCCCGAGGTGGTGACGACGAACTCGCCGGGTCCCGTCGGCGCCAGCCCGCGCAGGAAACCCGGGTAGCCCGGGCTGAACAGCATGCCCACGGTCTGCAAGGTGTGATCGGTTGCCACGACGTAGAAATAGGTGCCGTCGGCGACGTAGAGGTTGCCGTCGGGGCCGACGGCCAGATCCAGTGGCCAGTTCAGCCCGCCCGGCAACACGGTCGCAGTCTTGCCGCCATCGAGGATTTCTGTGATCTCGCCGGTGAAATTAGAGACGAACAGCCGGTCCCCGACGAAGGTCGAGTTGTCCAGGCCCGGGTTGAGGTCGGCCAGCACTGTCTGGTCGCCGGTGCGCGGATCGATACGCAACACCTGGCCGCTGTGCACCTGGGTCGACACAATGCGACCTGCCGAATCGAACTTCACCGAATCAGGCACACCGAGCCCGGTGGCGACTGTTTCGGGCGCACCGCCGTCAAGATCGATCCGCCAGATTTCGTTGGCGCCCATCACCGGGAAGTACAACAAGCCGTCCGGGCCGACCTCCATCGCGTTGGGCGACGGGACATTTTCCAGCAGCACCCGCGGCGGGCCGCCGTTCAGGTCAAGCTCGAGAAGGCGCCCGCCTTCCCGGCATTCGCCGATGAACAGCCGACCCTGGTGAACGGTGATTCCGTTGGCGGACGGCACATCGTCGCGCAGCACCCGGGTGTGGCCGTCCGCGCTGCGCACGCTGACCCGACCGTCCATGACCTCGGTGGCGTAGAGGTTGCCGCGCGGGTCAAAAGCTACGTCGTCGGGCGCGATGATGTCGCCGCCTTTGGGGCTGATGGTCTCCAGCCGACCGGTCCCGATGTCGAGGGCGCTGATCTGGCTACCGGTCACCTGCGCGATGTAGATCCGGCCGTCGGGGCCGGTCCGCAGGCCATTAGCGCCGAACAGCAGGCTCGGCGGGGTGAGCCGCTCCAGGCGCCAGCCCTCTGCGACGCTCGGTGATATTCCGGCACCGGAGCGCCCTTCTTGTAGCAACATCGGTTATGACCTCCGGCCGGTGACGTTAGCAACCGAGTCTGGTCCAGACAATAGTTCGAAATGGCATTCACAACCCCTCTTGACGCCCGACCATTTGCAGAGAATCATATTCTCAATTATGCACATCTGCCTATATTGTCCAGACAAAAGCAATAATGGTCGATAACCTGCTGGGTCTCGAGTCTCGGGTAGTCGTGGTGGCCGGGGCCGCGGGCGGCGGCATCGGCACCACCGTCACCCGGATGGTGGCCGAGGCCGGCGCGACGGTGATCGCGGTGAGCCGAGGCAAGGAAAATCTCGACGACCATATTGGCCCGCTCATCGAGCGGGGACTGTCGATCGTCCCGGTGGCCGCCGACGTCGCAACCGACGACGGCGTGGCGGCCGCGATGGAGCACGCGGTGCGAGCCGACGGCGACCTGCACGGTCTGGTCAACGTGGCGGGCGGGGCCGCGCCCTCGACGTGGATGCCGTCGACCCGGGTGACCCGCAGCGACTGGCGTGACCTGTTCGCCCAAAACCTCGAGACCACGTTCTTCATGAGCCAGGCGATGGCCGCCGAACTGAAGGCGCGCAAACGGCAAGGGTCGATCGTCTCGATCTCCTCGATCAGCGGGATGAACACGGCGCCGTTCCACATCGCCTACGGCACGGCCAAGGCGGCGGTCGCGGCGATGACCCGCACGCTGGCCGTCGAACTGGCCCTCGACGAAATTCGGGTCAACGCGGTGGCCCCCGGGGTTACCGCGACGCCGGCCTCGCGGACCTACGTCGAGGAAGACGTCGAGCGCGATCGCCGTGCTATCGCGATGGGCCGACGCGCCCGTCCCGAGGAAATCGCCGGCGCCATCCTGTTCCTGTTGTCGGACCTGTCCAGCTACATCACCGGCCAGACGCTTCTGGTAGACGGCGGCCTCGACCTCAAATGGACACATCTGGATGCCGACAACACCTCACTTTTCCTCAAAGACGACTCCTTCCGAGCGGCGATAAGGGGCATGCGATGACCGATACCGAAGTCCAAGCGGCCACTGGGAATTCCGCGCTTTCGGATCTTTCCAGACCGGTGACTATCGGCGTCGAGGCCTATCTGTCCGAGGACTATGCCCGCGCCGAGCGTGACCGGCTGTGGCGAAAGGTGTGGCAACAAGTCGGGCGGGTGGAAGACCTGCCGAAAGTCGGCAGCTTCCTGACCTACGACATTCTCGACGACTCCATCGTTGTGGTGCGCACCGGTCCCGACACACTCAAGGCTCACCACAACGTGTGCATCCACCGCGGCCGTCGCCTGGTTGACGTTCCCGAGCGCTCCAAAAGTGCTTGTGGCCATAAAAAATCGTTCGTTTGTGGATTCCACGGCTGGACTTACGACCTCGACGGCAGCTGCATCCACATCCCCGAGCAGCAGGACTGGCAGGACGCGCTGACGCCGCAGAACACTCACCTGGCCCCGGTCCACGTCGACACCTGGGGCGGCTGGGTCTGGATCAACATGGATCCCGACTGCGAGCCGCTACGCGACTATCTCGAACCGGCCGCCACCATGCTCGAGCCCTTCGGCCTGCAGAACATGCGGTGCAAATGGCGCAAGTGGCTGCATTTCCAGTGCAATTGGAAAGTCGCGATGGAGGCGTTCAACGAGACCTACCATGTCGCCACCACGCACCCGCAGTTCAACAAGTTCAGCACGTTCCGTGGCTGGGCGAAGGCGCAGGGAAAGCACAGCAACATCGGTTATGAGGCGCCCGCGGATCTGGAGGCGACGAAGTCGAAGATCCGGCTCGGGTCGGGCGCCGACCCGCGGGTCTCGACTGCGGAGATGCAGGTCTACACGCTGGAGGAAACCAATGCCACCACGACGAAAACGCTGGCGGATGCGGCGCGTCGGCTGGTCGACGAACTTCCGGAGAACACTCCGGCCGACCAGGTGCTCAACCACTGGCTCTCCGCTGCGCGGAGCGATGACGCTGCCCGCGGCGTGACGTGGCCGACCATCGATCCCGACCATTTGGCCAAAAGCGGTACCGCCTGGCAGATCTTCCCGAACTTCCAGATCGGGCAGGGCTTGACGACGGCGCTGTGCTACAGCGCTCGGCCCAACGGCTACGACCCCAACAGCTGCATCTTCGAGGCGGCCTGTTACGAGCTCTACCCCGAAGGCCAGGAGCCGCAGACCGAATGGGTGCACATGGAAGCCGACGATCCCAATTGGCGGACCGTGTTCCCGCAGGACTTCTCCAACATGGCCGCAGTCCAGCAAGGTATGAAATCCCTTGGCTTCAAAGGCACCAAGCCCAACCCCTACATGGAACGCAGCACGGCAAATCTGCACCGCAACCTCGCCGAATATATGGGCACCGGCGCGCCGCGGGAATTAACAAAGGAGTTTGAGCGATGAAAGTCAATCTTGGGTTCGGAGCCCACAACTCCCATGACTGGGAGCGAGTGTTGGCCGCGGATTTCAGCCACCCGCCAACGACCCCCGACTGGGAGTGCGTGCAGGGCACGCTCGCGATTGCCGATTTGGCCGAACCGCTCGGGTTCGACGGTATCTGGATGCCGGAGCACTGCGGGACTCCGTACGGCATGACACCCAACCCGATTCAAGCGTTGAGCTACTTCGCCGGCCGAACCGAACGGGTCAGCCTGGGCACTTTCGTCGTGGTGGCGCCGTGGTGGCATCCGGTGCGGCTCGCACACCAGATCGCCTACCTCGACATCCTCTCCAACGGCCGATACACCACGATCGGAATCGGCCGCGGAGTCTCGAAAGGAGAGTTCGACGCCGTCGGGGTTCCGCGGGAGGAAAGCAGGCAGCGCTTCAACGAAACCCTCGACATCCTGCAACTGGCACTGTCCGGGGAGCGGTTCTCCTATGAGGGTGAGATCTTCACCGTCCCGGAGATGTCGCTGCGCCCCGAACCGCGCAGCGGCGACCTGTTTTCCCGCATCTATAGCTCGTCGTCGACCGCCGAGTCGCTGGAAATCCTGGCCCGCCGCGGGATGGTGCCGCTGTTCGTCGGGAACAAGCCGATCGAAGACGCCGGCCGAGAAGTGCAGAAGGTGAACACTTTCCGCAAAGAGGAGGGCCTGCCGCCCTGCCAGCCGAAGAACGTCATGTTCATGTACTGCGCGCCGAACGCCGACGACGCCGCCAAGACCGAGGAGTGGATCTGGACGGCCAACCGCGACGTCACCGTCCACTACGGCTTCGCCGACGCATCCAACTTCAAAGGCGTCAAGGGATACGAGGCCTACGCGGCCCGGGAGGCCACCGCGACCGCGGTGCTTGCCTCCTCGGTAACCGGAGACGACAAAGGAAAACCCAAGACCCCCGGGTACCACGCGTCCAATCTGCTGATCGGCACGCCGGAGGAGATCTTCAATCGGCTCAAGGCCGCCCAGGAAGCCTGTTCTTTCGAAGAGCTCACCATCGTCCCGCAGTTCGGCACGATGCCGTATGAGGAGGCGATGGCCAGCACCGAACTGTTCGCCAAGGAGGTGCTCCCGGCGGTGCACCGCATGGAAGCGCCCCTGCACCCCGCGGCCCTGCCGGAGAACGCCCTGGCATGACGTGCGACCAGCCAACCCAGACACCCGACGACGTCGATATCGACGCGCTACGCGAAAAATATTGGCGAGAGCGGGAAAAGCGGCTGCGCGCCGAAGGGTCCAAGCAGTACGTTGAACTCGAGGACGACTTCGCGGGGTATTACGAAACCGACCCGCACTCACCACCGCTGGTCCGCGATCCGATATCGGAGGACATCGACGTCGCCGTCGTGGGCGGAGGCTTCGCCGGGCTGCTGTGCGCTGCTCATCTGAAAAAGGCGGGCGTCGACGACGTCCGGATCATCGAGCTGGGCGGCGATTTCGGCGGAGTCTGGTATTGGAACCGGTATCCGGGCATCCAGTGCGACAACGAATCATACTGCTACATACCGATGCTCGAAGAGCTGGACTTCATGCCGTCCAAGAAATTCGCCGACGGCGTCGAGATCTACGAGCATTGCCGCCACATCGGAAAGCATTTCGGACTCTACGATTCCGCGATCCTGTCCACGCAGGTCCGCGATCTGCGGTGGGACGAATCGATCAAGCGATGGCGGATCAGCACCAACCGCGACGACGACATCCGAGCCCGGTTTGTCGTCATGGGCTCGGGGCCCTTCCACCGGCCCAAACTGCCCGGCATCCCGGGGATCAAGGATTTCCAAGGACACAGCTTTCACACGTCGCGCTGGGACTACTCCTACACCGGTGGGGACACCACCGGCGGACTGGACAAGCTGGCCGACAAGCGTGTCGCGCTGGTCGGTACTGGCGCGACCGGTATTCAGGTGACGCCTTTCCTTGCCCGCCACGCCAAGCACCTCTACGTTTTTCAGCGCACGCCGTCGTCGGTCGACGCCCGAAACAACACGCCGACCGATCCCGAGTGGGTGAAGTCGCTGCAGCCGGGGTGGCAGCAGGAGCGGCAGCGCAACTTTCACTCGTGGACATTCGAAGGGATGGCGCTGGGCCAACCAGATCTGGTCTGCGACTTCTGGACCGAACTCGGCCGGAACACGGCTGCTCGGGTGCTCGCTTTGGACGATCCGGCCGCGCTCACCCCGGAAGAGTTCATGGCCATCCGCGAGGAAGAAGACTACAAGGTCATGGAGCGGCTGCGTCGCCGCGTCGACAACATTGTGCAGGACGAGGACACCGCCGAGGCGCTCAAGCCCTACTACCGGTTCCTGTGCAAGCGGCCGTGCTCCAACGACGAGTACCTGACAGCGTTCAACCGGCCGAACGTCACGCTGATCGACGTCTCCTCGACCAAGGGTGTGCAGCGGGCGACCGAAAACGGACTTGTCGCCAACGACGTCGAATACGAGGTCGACTGCATCATCTATGCCAGC
>Ga0210390_10005894_pt1 | contig 10244 bp, 7 predicted proteins | sample IncBWH11OmetaG_FD_161050 | JGI IMG/M metagenome (GOLD analysis project Ga0210390, IMG submission 161050) | Forest soil microbial communities from Barre Woods Harvard Forest LTER site, Petersham, Massachusetts, United States - Inc-BW-H-11-O ...
GACCTCGACGACACCGTGACCGACCAGACCTCGAGCCTTAGGTTTATCGAAGCGAACTGGAACCTCGGCTTTATCGACGGGGCGACACTGCCGCCGGGGCAGCCGCTCGGATCGTTTTCGTTGGATCAGCTGGCGGTGCCGATACTCAATACGTTCGACTTCGACGACCGGCCCAATACCACCGCGCTGATCCTCGATGCGCTGACCGGGGCCCCGCAAGAATTGGTAGCTTGCCGGCGGCATCCGGCTCCCCTACGACTTCCCGGTTCGGGGGCTCCCGGCCAAATTGCGGCCGGCGGTGACCGAGCCGTCGAGCGAAGGGGATGCAGCAGATGCGTCAGGACCAAGCCGAAGCGGCCGCGAGGCTGCTCATCGCCGCGCGCGACGGCGAGCCGATCGCCGAGCTGCCGGCGGATTGCCAGCCGCGGTCGGACGCGGACGCGTACCAAATCCAGGACGCCGTCATCCGCGGCCTCGGCGAAGCGATCGGCGGCTGGAAGGTCGGCGCCGCCGCACCCGCGGCCGCGGCGTTTTGCGCGCCGATCTTCGCGCGCATGACCCGGCCGAGCCCGGCCACCTACAGCGCGCAAGAGCTGCGGCTGATCGCGATCGAGGCCGAGCTCGCGTTTCGCCTCGGCCGCGACCTGCCGGCGCGCTTGACGCCGTATCAGGCGGCCGAGGTGACCGCCGGCGCCACCCTGCACCCGGTCGTCGAAATCGTCGACTCGCGCTATGTCGATTTCCGGTCGCTCGACCGCGCGTCGATCCTCGCCGACAATTTCTCAAATGGCGGGCTCGTCTGGGGTGCCGCGGTGCCGGGCTGGGAAGGGCTCGACCTCCGGCACACAAAGGTGCGGGTGACCGAGGACGGCAAGCCGTTCGCCGACAGCAGCATGGGGGTGGCGCGCGACCCGGTCGCCGCGCTCGTCGACTTTGCCAATCTGATGCGTGCGCGGGGCGGCGTCACCGCGGGAACTTTTGTCACGACCGGGTCGTGGACCGGGATGGTGTTCACCCGCCACGGCACGAAGATCAGCGCCGATTTCGGCCCCCTCGGCCACGTCGACATCGCCTTTCAGGGAGGCTGAGCGCAGGCAAACGGTTTGTTGCCCGCCGGCACCACGCGGCCGTTGTTCCGTTCCGCCGTCGCCCCGTCGGGTGTATGCATGGCGCGGTGAGGCGGCGGATCGGGGTTCGGGATGGCAACCGGGGAGGAGATCCAAGAAGTCTTGCTGCACACGACGGTCTATTGCGGCATGCCGGCGGCGCTCGACAGCTTTCGCATCGCGGCCGAGGCGCTGAAGGAGGAGGACGCCAAGAAATCGTGACCCGGTGGCGCCCGACCGGCAAGACCCTGACCGTCGGCGCCCTCGGGACGACGCAGACCCTCGCCTGGGCCTCGAGCTATTACCTGCCGGCGATCCTGGCGGGGCCGATCGCCGCCGGGCTCGGCGTCTCGAAAGCGCTGTTCTTCGGCTGTTTTTCGGGCTCACTGCTGTTGCAGGCGGCGCTCGGCCCGGCGATCGGGCGGGCGATCGACCGAAAGGGCGGCCGGGGTGTGCTGATGGCTTCGAACCTGGTGCTGGCGGCCGGGCTCGTTTGGCTTGGGCTGGCACGCGGCCCGTTCGGGCTCGCCGGCGCCTGGATCGCACTCGGCCTCGGCATGGCGCTCGGGCTTTACGACCCCGCCTTTGCCGCGCTGACCGCGCTGTACGGCCGCGAGGCGCGCGGCGCCATTACCGGCATCACCCTGATCGCAGGGTTTGCCAGCACGGTCGGCTGGCCGCTTTCGGCCTGGCTCAACGCCGGCTTTGGCTGGCGCGGCGCCTGTTTCGGCTGGGCGATGGTCAACCTTCTCGTCTGCCTGCCGATGAACCGCTTCCTGATCCCGAAACCGGCCGCCCCGGCGGTTTCGCCCGGCGCCGCTGATGCGGCCGCGCCGGCACCGGCCAACGGCATGGTCGTGCTCGGCTTTGTATTTGGCGCGGTCGGTTTCGTCACCGGGGCGATGGCGGCTCACCTGCCGCATCTCTTGGAGATGGCCGGCGCCTCGGCCGCAACCGCGATCGCCGCTTCGGCCTTGATGGGGCCGGCGCAGGTCGTGGCCCGCCTCTTCGAGTTCGGCGTGCTGAAGCGGCTGCACCCGCTGGTCTCGACCCGGATCGCGCTGGTCCTGCACCCGCTCGGGGCGGTGTTGCTTGGCGTGTTCGGCGCGCCCGCCGCCGCCGGCTTCGCGATCTTGCACGGCGGCGGCAACGGCCTGCTGACGATCTCGCGCGGGACCTTGCCGTTGGCGCTCTACGGCCCCGCCGGCTATGGCCGCCGGACCGGCATCATCGTTGCCCCGGCGCGGGTGACGACGGCGGCGGCACCGCTGCTCTTCGGGCTGCTGACCGCCCATATCGGGCTCGCCGCGCTGTGGCTGTCGGCCGGCCTCAGCCTCGCCGCGCTGGCGGCCTTGGGGCTCTTGCGGGTCGAGGCAGCGACGACGCCGGCGGTCGGCAACTGAGGCCCGGGCCTTACGTCGTCGGATGCTCGTTTTCCGCGCGGCGCTCCGGCATAGTGCGGCCATGCAGCAGCCGGTCGCGATCAGCCACGATCTTGTGCTTCTCGGCGGCGGTCATGCGCATGTTCATGTGCTGAAAAGCTTTGGCATGCGGCCGATGCCGGGCGTGCGGCTGACCTTGATCGCCCGCGATGTCGAGACCCCCTATTCCGGCATGCTGCCGGGCTGGGTCGCCGGCCACTACGATTTCGACGAGTGCCACATCGACCTTGGCCGGCTGGCGCGCTTTGCCGGCGCGCGCTTGATCCGCGACGAGGCGGTCGGTGTCGACCGCGCCGCACGCCGCGTGCTGTGCCGCGCGCACCCGCCGATCAGCTGGGATTTCCTGTCGCTCGACATCGGCTCGGCGCCGCGCGCCGACGACGTCCCTGGCGCCGCCCAGCACACGGTGGCGGTCAAGCCGATCGCGCAGTTCGCGGCACGCTGGGAGGCGCTGCTGGCGCGCGCCCGGCAGCTGCCCCGGCTGCGGCTCGCCGTGGTCGGGGGCGGCGCCGGCGGGGTCGAGCTCGCACTTTCGGCCCAATACCGCCTGCGCAGGCTGTGCAACGGCCCGCCGGAGGTCACCCTGGTCACCCGTGAGGCACTGTTGCCGTCGCACAACCGCCGCGTCCGCCACAGGTTTGAGCATATCCTTGCCGCGCATGATATCGCCGTCGTCGCCCGCAACCCGGTCGTCGTGGTCGAACCGGGCGTGCTGGTTTGCGCCGACGGCCGGCGGATCGGGTTTGACGAGGCGCTGTGGGTGACCGAGGCCGGTGCCGCGCCGTGGCTCGCCGACACGGGTCTGCCGTTGACCGCGGACGGCTTTATCGCGATCGACGAAGCCCTGCGTTCGCCCGGCGACCCGCGCATCTTTGCGGCGGGCGACGTCGCGACGATGCCCGCCCACCCGCGCGACAAGGCGGGAGTCTACGCGGTACGTCATGGGTCGCCGCTTGCCGCCAATCTGCGCCGCGTGCTCGCCGGCCAATCGCCGCGCCGCGCAATTCCGCAAAAGCGCGGGCTCGCGTTGATCGGCACCGGCGACAAGTGCGCAGTCGCCTCACGCGGCGCGTTCGCGGCGCAAGGCGCCTATTGGTGGCGGCTCAAGGAGTGGATCGACCGCCGCTGGATGCGGCGCTACCGCGAGTTGCCAGAGATGCAACCGGAGCCGGGAGAGGAACCGATGCGCTGCGGCGGCTGCGCCGCGAAGGTGCCGGCGGCGGTGCTGGGCCGGGTCATCGCGCGGCTGCGGCCGGTCGTGAACGACACGGTTGCGATCGGGCTCGACAACCCCGACGACGCGGCGTTGATCGCCTTTCCCGGCGCCCCGCTATTGTTGCAGACGGTCGATTTCTTTCGCGCGATGGTGACCGACCCTTACCTCTTCGGGCAGATCGCCGCGAACCATGCGCTCGGCGACATCTACGCGATGGGTGCGGCGCCCGACACGGCTCTGGCAATCGCGACTGTGCCGCCGGCGCGCGCCGACATCGTCGAGCACGACCTCTACCACATGCTGCGCGGCGCGCTCGACGTGCTGGAGTCGGCGGGTGCGGCGCTCGTCGGCGGCCACAGCGCCGAGGGCGCGGAGCTGGCGCTCGGCTTTGCCGTGACCGGGCGGGCTCCCCCTGGCGGAAAGTTGCTGCGCAAATCGGGGTTGCGGGCGGGCGACTGGCTGATCCTGACCAAGCCGCTCGGCACCGGCGTGATCCTCGCCGCCGACGGCCGCGCGCTGGCGCCGGCAAAAGCGGTTGCGGCGGCGGTCGCGGCGATGCTGCAATCCGCGGGGCCGGCCGCGGCTTGCCTCGCCGCCAACAGCGCCACCGCCTGCACCGACGTGACCGGGTTCGGCCTGCTCGGCCACCTGGCGGAAATGCAGCGCGCCTCGGCGGTGGACGCGGTTCTCGACCCCGACGCGATCCCGGCGCTCGACGGCGCATTGGCGTTGTTGGCGCAAGGGGTCACCAGCTCGCTCCACGCCGACAATTTCGCGGCTTTGGCGGCGCTCGACGAGGCCGCGCGAGCGCACCCGCTCGCGGCGCTGCTGATCGACCCGCAGACCGCGGGCGGCCTGCTCGCCGGGGTCCCCGCCGAGCGCGCGCGGCGCTGCCTCGACGAATTACGCCGGCTCGGCTGTCGCGCGGCCGTTATCGGCAAGGTCGAGCCGGGCGGCGGCGTCGAGCCGCGGGTGCGCCTCGAACCCGGCGCCGGCGCGGTGCCCGTGCGCGAGCCGGCGGTCGCGTCATGACCGGCGCGCTGCCACGCCAGGGCCGCGCCGCGTTGCCGTCGGTCGACCAGAGCCTGCGTTCGCCCGGCGGCGCGGCGCTCGTCGCGCGCTATGGCCGGGCATTGGTGGTCGACGCTGTTCGCGCGGCGTTGGCGGCGCGGCGCGAGGCGGGCGAGGCCGGATCGCCCGACGCGGTCGTCGGCGAATGCGCCGCAACGCTCGCCCGGCTGACGCAGCCGTCGCAGCGCCGCGTCTACAACCTGACCGGCACCGTGCTGCACACCAATCTCGGGCGCGCGCCGTTGCCCGAGGAGGCGATCGCGGCCGCGGCGGCGGCGATGCGCGACCCGTCGACACTCGAATACGATCTCGCGACCGGCCGGCGCGGCGAGCGCGACGACCATGTTTCGGGCTGGCTCTCCCGGCTGACCAGCGCCGAAGCCGCACTCGCGGTTAACAACAACGCCGCAGCCCTGGTATTGGCGCTCAACACCCTCGCCGACGGGCGCGAGACGATCGTGTCGCGCGGCGAATTGATCGAGATCGGCGGCTCGTTCCGCCTGCCCGACATCATGGCGCGCGCCGGCACAAGGCTGCGCGAAGTCGGCACCACCAACCGCACCCATCTCGCCGATTTCGCCGGCGCGGTCGGGCCAGCGACCGGGCTCATTTTGAAGGCCCACACCAGCAACTACGCGATCGAGGGGTTCACTGCCGCGGCACCGGCGGCCAAGCTGGCCGAACTCGCCCACGAGCTCGGCATCCCGTTTGTCGTGGATCTCGGCAGTGGTTCCTTGATCGATCTCGATCCCTGGGGCCTGCCGCACGAGCCGACCGTCGCCGAGGCGTTGGCGCAGGGTGCCGACCTCGTCACCTTCAGTGGCGACAAATTGCTGGGCGGCCCGCAGGCCGGGCTTGTCGTCGGCAAGGCCGACCTCGTCGCCCGCCTCGCCAAAAATCCGCTGAAGCGGGCACTGCGGCTCGACAAGATCCGCCTCGCGGCGCTCGAAGCGGTGCTGCGCCTCTACGCCGATCCCGACCGCCTCGCCGAGCGCCTGCCGACACTGCGCCTGCTGGCCCGTCCGGAGGTGGAGGTCGAAGCCGTCGCCCAGCGCTTGCGGCACCCCGTCCGCGAGGCATTCGCCGGCGTCGCCGAAGTCGACGTCGTCGCCACTCGTAGCCAGATCGGCAGCGGAGCCCTGCCGGTGTCCTTGCTGCCGAGCGCCGCGTTGGCGTTGCGCCCCGTTGCGGCTAAATCGGGCGCCGCCGTCGAGGCGCTGGCGCGTGCGCTGCGCAAGCTGCCGGTCCCGGTCATCGGCCGGATCGAAGCCGGCAAGGTCCTCCTCGACCTGCGCTGCCTCGAAGACGAGGCCGGCTTCCTCGCCCAGCTCGGCGAGTTGCGCGGCGGGCCGCGATGATCCTCGCGACCGCCGGCCATATCGACCACGGCAAGACGGCGCTGGTTCGGGCCTTGACCGGGGTCGACGCCGACCGCCTGCCCGAGGAGAAGCAACGCGGGCTGACGATCGACCTCGGCTTTGCCTATGCGACGTTGCCGGACGGCACCGACCTCGGCTTTGTCGACGTCCCTGGCCACGAGCGGTTTCTGCCCAACATGCTGGCCGGGGTGTTGTCGATCGACCGGGTCTTGCTGGTCGTCGCCGCCGATGACGGGCCGCGCCCGCAGACGATCGAGCACCTCGACATTCTCGAATTGATCGAGGTCGCCGAGCTCACCGGGATCGTCACCAAGACCGACCGGGTGCCGGCGGAGCGCGCCGCCGCGGTCGCGGCCGAACTCGCCGCGTTGCTCGCCAAGGCGGGCTACCCGGATGCGCCGGTCTTCCCGGTCTCCAGCCGCACCGGCGACGGGATCGCCACGCTGACCCGGCATTTGCAGGACGGCGCGCGGCTCGCCACAGAGGCCCGCGCCAGCGCACCGCCAACCGGGCTTTTTCGTATGCCGGTCGACCGCGCGTTTACGCTGCCGGGGATCGGGCTCGTCGTCACCGGCACGATCGGCGCCGGCGCCGTCGCGGTCGGTGACCGGCTCACGGTCAGCCCGCGCGGCGTCGCGGTGCGGGTGCGCGGGTTGCACGCCCAAAACCATTCGATCGAAGCCGCCCGCGCCGGCGAACGCTGCGCCGTAAACATCGCGGGCTCGTTTCCCGAAGGCGGCGAGGCGCGCCGCGGCGACTGGCTCCTGACGCCCGAACGGCACCTGCCGACGCGCCGGCTCGATCTTGTCGTGCGCGTCTCGCGCCACGCCGCTGCACCGCTGCACGACGGGCTGCCGGTCCATCTGCACATCGGCACCGCGGACGTGGTCGGCCGGTGCGCGGTGCTGAGCGGGCGGGCGATCGGCCCCGGCGAGACCGGCTTTGTGCAAATCGACCTCGACCAGCCGATCGGCGCGCTGCATGGCGACCGCGCGGTGTTGCGCGACCACGCTGCGCGCGCGACGCTCGCCGGGGGCCGGGTTGTCGACCCGCTGGCGCCGCGCCGCGGGCGGCGGCTGCCGGCGCGGCTCGCCGTGCTCGACGCGAGCGCCCCCGCCGACCCGGCGACGGCGTTGCAAAGAATGATTGCGGTCGACGGGCTCGTTGACCTTGCGCGATTTGCGCTGGTGCGCAATCTGGCGCCGAGCGAACTGGATGCGCTGACCGACAACCGCGCCTTCGTGCTGGCCGGTCCGAGGCAGGCGTCGGTCGTGATCACCCGCGAGCGCCTTGCCGCCCTCGCCGACACGGTTGCCGCGCGGCTCGCCGCGACGCACGAGGGTCATCCCGACATGCTCGGGCCGACCCGCGCGGCGCTCCTGGCGCAACTGCGCGGCACGGTTCCGGAAGCGGCGCTCGACGTGGCCTTGGCCGAGCTCGCCGCCCACGGCGGGGCGGTGCGCGTAGGCGGCATGTGGCGGTTGCCCGCGCACCGGCCGCGGCTCACCAACGCCGACGAAAAATTGTGGGAGCGGGTGCGCCCGCTGCTCGCCGCCGCCGAGCTTCGCCCGCCGCGGGTGCGCGAGATCGCCGCGGCGCTCGCTTTTGCACCCGACGGGGTCGAGCGCTTGCTGCACCGCGCCGAGCGCCTGGGCCGCGTCGCCAAGGTCGCCGACAACCGCTTTTTCCTCCCCGAAACTCTGGCGCGCCTCGCCGAGATCGCCCGTGCCATCGCCGACGAGACGCCGGACCGCACCTTCACCGCCGCCGTGTTCAAGGACCGGTCCGGCGTCGGCCGCAATCTGACGATCCAGATTCTCGAATATCTTGATAAGATCGGAGCCACCCGTCGCGTTGGCGACGCGCGGATTGTGCGGCACGATGCCGAGGCGTTCGGCTGACGGGCCACGGAAGAGTATCGTCCCCGGTGGGGCGCGCGGTCTTCAAAACCGTTGGGGGGCGCGCAGGCGTCCCCGGTAGGTTCGACTCCTGCCTCTTCCGCCTTTTCTGTGTTTCCAGCCATCCCAGGCTGTCCCAGATTTCCGCAGCAAATAAGGCGATTAAGCCAATCTTCTGTCTTTACACGTCCCACGCTGTCTGCCACTATCCCACAATCATTTGTGGGAACAGTTGCGGGATTTGGAAGGCCGGCATCGCGGTGAACCCGGGCAGCAAATGGAGTTGCCTGGGTCAAACTTCGAACCAGGTTATCCCGCAAAAGTTCCCACAAATATGGTTCTGCTCCCGGCGCGGAGTCGAACCCGAGGAGCTTTTTTGGAGGTGCAGCGATGCCTCGCTTCGTCAACCGGCTCAGCCAGGCCGCCGTCAACAACGCCCCGAAGGGCATGCACGCCGATGGCGGTGGGCTCTATCTGCACGTCAACGCCAAGGGCGCGAAGTCGTGGATCTTTCGATATATGCGCGACGGCCGCGCCCGCGAGATGGGGCTTGGCTCGCTGCACACGATCGGGCTCAAGGCCGCGCGCGAGCGTGCCGCCGATCGCCGCCGCGAGCTGCTCGATGATATCGACCCGCTACAGGTCCGCCAGGCCAAGCGCCACAAGGCGACGCTTGAGGCCGCCAAGGCGATCACCTTTGCCGAGTGCGCCAAGCGCTACATCGCCGCGCATAAGGCCGGCTGGAAAAGCCCCAAGAGCCTCGATGCCTGGGAGGGCACGCTGCGCGACTATGCCAATCCGGTGTTTGGCAACCTGACGGTCCAGGCGGTTGACACAGCACTCGTCGTCAAGGCCATCGAGCCAATCTGGGCCGAGAAGTCGGAGACCGCGACGCGCGTGCGCGGCCGGATCGAAAGCATCCTCGATTATGCGACCGCGCGCGAATGGCGGCAGGGCGAGAACCCGGCCCGCTGGCGCGGTCATCTCGACAAGCTGTTGCCGAAGAAAGCCAAGGTGCGCGCCGTCGAGCACCACCCGGCGCTGCCGTTCGCCGAGATCCCCGGCTTCATGGAGACGTTGCGGCAGGAGAACGGGGGCGCCGCCGGCGCGCTCGAATTCGCGATCCTCACCGCGGCGAGGACCGGCGAGGTTATCGGTGCCCGCTGGGCCGACATCGATCGCAACGCCAAGCTGTGGACGATACCGGGTGCCCGCATGAAAGGCGGGCGCGAGCACCGCGTGCCGCTGTCCGACGCGGCGCTGGCGATCCTGGATCGCCTGGCCGACACCCGACAGGGCGAATTCATCTTTCCCGGCGGCCAAGCCGGCCGGCCGCTCAGCAACATGGCAATGCTGGTCTTGCTGCGCCGCATGAAGCGCGACGATCTTACGGTGCATGGCTTCCGTTCGACCTTCCGCGATTGGGCGGCCGAGCGCACGAGCTTCCAAAACGAGGTCATCGAAATGGCCTTGGCGCACGCGATCGGCGACAAGGTGGAGGCGTCTTACCGCCGCGGCGACCTGTTCGAGAAACGCAAGCGGTTGATGGAAGCCTGGGGTGGCTATTGCCAAAGCACCCCGGCCGCCGGCGCGGTTGTATCGCTGCGGAGATCGTGAGGCATCAATGCCTGAGTACATCACGCTCCGGGACGCGATCGAGTTTTGCGGCCCGCGCGTCATCGCCGGGTGGCGCGGGAATGGTCTCGAACGGCATGCGCCCAGCAGAAGCGAGCTGATCGCGGAGCGAAGCAAAGTCCTCGAAATGTCCGCCGAGGCTATCCTGGCAGACGCGAAAGCCACGCAACGCAATCGTAAGAGAAGGCTTGAACGCGAGCACGCTCTTGCCGATCAGGCCCTTACCAGCGTCGATGGCGCGCTCGATAAGCTGAGGACCGAAATCGCCTTAACCAAAGCCAGACATCGGAAAGCGCAGCTCAAGAGAGCGCTCGCTGAGCTGGAAAAATCACGCTCAGCCAAACCAATAACCCGCTCGAAAGATGATTTCGTCAACGACCACCGCGATTACCTGCTGGACGAGCTCGAAAAAGCTCAGGCGCCTGCTATTGCCGCGCGAGAGCGTTGGGATACAATACACCATCGCTTGAGACGGGTAGTCCGTGTCGGTGCTCTGC
>Ga0210390_10005895_pt1 | contig 10244 bp, 5 predicted proteins | sample IncBWH11OmetaG_FD_161050 | JGI IMG/M metagenome (GOLD analysis project Ga0210390, IMG submission 161050) | Forest soil microbial communities from Barre Woods Harvard Forest LTER site, Petersham, Massachusetts, United States - Inc-BW-H-11-O ...
GTACTCGGTGATCGCCTCGACCTGCTCGTGCGGGTAGCCGAGGTTCTTCAGCGCGCGCGGCACGGTCTGGTTGACGATCTGCATGGAGCCGCCGCCGACGAGCTTCTTGAACTTGACCAGGGCCAGGTCCGGCTCGATACCAGTGGTGTCACAGTCCATCATGAGCCCTATGGTGCCAGTGGGCGCGAGTAGGCTGGCTTGGGCGTTTCTGTACCCATTTGTCACGCCTAGCTCGGCGCAGGCCCGCCAGGTCGTGCTGGCCAGGTCGAGGATCCCGCGGTCCATGGCGCCGATCGGGCGGATCTTCTCGCTGGCGTCCGCGTGCATGCGGATGACGCGCTGGTGCGGCTTGGCGTTGCGCGCGTAGCCGTCGTACGGGCCGACAGCCGCCGCGAGTTCGGCCGACCTCTTGTACGCGGTGCCGGTCATCAGCGAGGTGATGGCGGCGGCGATGCCCCGGCCGCTTTCGGAGTCATACGCGTGCCCGGTGGCCATCAGCAGCGCGCCGAGGTTGGCGTAGCCGATGCCGAGCTGACGGTAGGCCCGGGTCACGGCCGCGATCTTCTCCGTGGGGAAATCGGCGAACGTGATCGAGATGTCCATCGCGGTGATGATCAGCTCGGTGATCTTCCTGAAGCGCTCGGCGTCGAAGGTGTCGTCGTCGCGGAGGAACTTGAGCAGGTTGATGCTGGCCAGGTTGCAGCTGGAGTTATCCAGGTGGACGTACTCGGAGCAGGGATTGCTCGCGGTGATTCGTCCCGATTCGGGGCAGGTGTGCCAGTCGTTGATCGTGCTGTCGTACTGGATGCCGGGGTCGGCGCACTCCCACGCGGCCTGGGCCATGCTCCGCAGCAGCTTCCTGGCCTCGACCCGCTCGACGGCCTCGCCGGTGCGCCGGGCCAGCAGGTCGAACTGCTTGTCTTCCTCGACCGCGTGCATGAACTCGTCCGACACGCGGACGGAGTTGTTGGCGTTCTGGTACTGGACGCTGACGATGTCCTGGCCGCCGAGGTCCATGTCGAACCCGGCGTCGCGGAGCACGCGGATCTTCGCTTCCTCGCGGGCCTTGGTGGTGATGAATTCGGCCACGTCGGGGTGGTCGACGTCCAGGACGACCATCTTGGCCGCGCGACGGGTGGCGCCGCCGGACTTGATCGTGCCCGCTGAGGCGTCGGCGCCGCGCATGAAGGAGACCGGGCCGCTCGCGGTGCCGCCGGAGGACAGCAGTTCCTTGCTGGACCGGATCCTGGACAGGTTGACGCCGGCCCCGGACCCGCCCTTGAAGATCAGGCCCTCCTCCCGGTACCACTCCAGAATCGAGTCCATCGTGTCGTCCACGGCGAGGATGAAACAGTTGTGGACGCGCAGGTTACCGGACAGGTACTCGCCGCTCTCGGTCTGGATGTCGTAGACCTCCATGGCACCGAGTTCCTCGATCCGGTCGATCTCCAGGCGCTTGGTCTCACGCGCCGGGAGTCCAGCAAGGTCAAAGCTGAGCTCGAGCTTGGCTGCCTTGACCGGGTCGATGAAGCCGATCGTGTCCGCGAAGATGCGCCTGTCCCCCGCTGACTGGATACGAAGGGTCCAGCATCCGTGACGGTCGGCACGGGCATCCGTTTTGAAGCCGACCCGCGAGAAGATGCCGAAGCGGAGCAGCAGCTGCTGCATGCCCCTGATCAGCTGCTCGGAGATCATGTCGACTTCCACCACGGTGGAGGATTCGCGCGCAGACACGAATCCCTCAGCCTGGAAGACGCTCCTCAAGTAGGCGGCCACAACGGGAAGGGGTGCCGTGAAGAGCTGGCGCGGGACGGTCATCTCTGTACCGCGGGTGAGCAGGTCCCAGCGATTGACGAAGTCTCGCAGGACCTCTCCGTACAGCCGGGTACGCCTGCAGTCGAGGCGCTCGTCCTGGGTGATGACCTGCCGTTCATGACGATGCACGCCGGCGAAGAGTACGTCTAGCGACTCGGTCACCCAGGCCAGCTCAGCCTCGGTAACGGTCATGGCTTCGATGGTCAGGGACCGGTTCGTACCTTCGTACTGGCCTACGAACCCGTCTGATTGCAGCCAGCCCGCCAGCGCAGCCTCGGCGATGTCGTAACGGCTGATCTCAGCCTCGCCGTGGCTATCGCGCCGGTGCCATTCGACCTTGTCGCCCGGCTTCAGGTTTCCGGCGAGCACGAAGCTGCCTGTACCGTAGGCCGACGATCGCCAGACGAGGTGATCTGAGGTCACGTCGAGCGCATAGCCCGCCTTGGTGTGTAGCCGGAGTACCTGCTTTACTCCGTTCGCTTTCGTGGCGATGACCCTGGTCACGCCATTGGCGTCGTAGACCTTCGTGCCCACTGCGTCGTCGTCGACGAGCTTGCCGATGGGAATTAGTCCGGCTGGCGTGCTGACCAGAGCGTCATAGGGCTGGCATGCCGACACCTGCTGGGGGGAGGCGGTGCCGACGTTGAACCAGACCGGGGAGTTGAAGCTGAAGATCTGGTGGACCAGGGCGTAGCGGAGTTCGTGCCCGAAGATCTCGGCGTCCTCATCGGTCGCGAAGTAGCCGTGCTCCCGGCCCGTCTGCTCGTACCTGCCGACGACGCGGTCGACCAGCTGCTTGAGGCTCCACTCGCGCTGGGGGGAGCCGATCGCACCGCGGAAGTACTTGGTGGTCACGATGTTGGCCGCGTTGACCGACCAGAAGTCCGGGAACTCTACGCCACGCTGCTCGAAATTGACCGAGCCGTCCCGCCAGTTCGTCATTACCACGTCCCGGCGCTCCCAGGTGACCTGGTCGTACGGGTGGATGCCCGGCGTGGTGTGGATACGCGCCATCCTGAGCCCGCTCTTGGCCTCCTGGGGCCCCTTCCCCTTGCGGGCCGCGCCGCTCGCCGTCTCAGTCATTTCTTCCCCCTTCTGGGATCCCCTGTGATCCCTGCCAGGCCCCGCATGGCCGTGCCGAACCGATGACAACTGTGATGCCGCATTACGACGTAATGTCCGAGCCCGCCCCGACCTGCACGGTGCCGCGACGGCCGTGGCGCAAGGAGGCGATCTCGTCCTCGAAGTCGGTGAGCGACTCGAAACCCCGGTAGACCGAGGCGAATCGCAGGTAGGCGACCTCGTCAAGCTCCCTGAGCGGGCCCAGGATGGCCAGGCCCACCTCGTGCGAAGGGACCTCGGCCAGGCCGCGGGCCCTGATCGTCTCCTCGACCTGCTGGGCCAGGATGGCGAGCTTGTCCTCGCTGACCGGCCGTCCCTGGCACGCGCGCTTCACGCCACGGATGATCTTGTCCCGGGTGAACGGCTCGGTGACCCCGCTGCGCTTGGCCACCATCAAGATGACCGTCTCCTGGGTGGTGAACCGCCGTCCGCACTCGGGGCATGACCTCCTGCGCCGGATCGCGGCACCGTCGTCAGCGGTTCGGCTGTCGATGACCCTGCTGTCCGGATGCCGACAGAACGGGCAGTGCACGCGATCACCTCCCTGGAGGACCCGCCAACACAACTTGTGGAAAAAATACAGCGATGTAAGTACTATATGTTGTGGTCACGCTAATAGACAAGCGGGCCGGAGGCAAGTCGCCACGGGCCACCAATCCGGAAACGCCGGCGCCCGCGGGATTTTGACCAGGGCGGCCGGCGTGTCGCACGCTTGGCCCGCGGCGTGTCGCGGCAGGCGGACTCAGCCGCGGGGCACCCACAGCTGCTGGCCGGCCTGAATCACGTCGCCTGACAGGCCGTTGAGGTCGATGATCTGCTGCATGACCTGCTGGGGGTCGGCGTTCGGCTCTGCGGTCTCCGCGACCGACCAGAGGCTCTGGCCGGGGAGGACGAGCACCTGAGCGAGATTCCGGTCCGCGCCGCGCGAGGGCGCGGTGCGGCTGGTTGCCGAGGCCGCTGCCCCGGTGGCCAGTAGCGACAGCAGGGTGACCAGGAGCGCGGCCGCCGCCACGAGCACGATGCGCCCGCGTCTGGTCAGCCGGAGCGGGGCCGGTGCGGCATTCACGCGTGGCGCCAGGGAACCGAGCGCCTGGGAACCGAGCGCCTGGGCACGGGGCTCCTGGGCACGGGCCGGCTGGATGCGGACAACTTGGGCACGGACCGCCTGGCCGCGGGGCGCCTGGGCACGGACCGTATGCGCACGGACCGTCTCGGTGCGCGTCGGCTGTGCGGGAACCGTCCAACTGGCCGGCTCGTCCTCCGGCCAGTCCAGTGCTGGCATCGCGCTCATGGCAACCCCTATGGTCAAACCTGCGTTCGAGGCATGTTATATTCGATAGCACTCTCGTTCGATCGTATACCTGTTCGATCGAAAGCGCTACTACCCCGGTTGTACCGCGCGGGTCCGACATTTTCGCGACACGTCGAACAGATGTTTGGGGTAGCGGGCTCAGAACGCTAGGCTTTAGTCAGCACGAGAGAATCCGGATAAAGAAGGTCATCAGATGGAGGAAACCGCTATGGGAGGTACCACAACGGGCACTTCCGGCGCCGACACGCCGAGACCCAAGGGGCGGCCGGGCCGCAAGCCAAAGGGCAGCGTGCCCGTGGTTACCCTCGAGACGCCGGACAAGCCAGACCCCGACCACGTACTGACGTGGCGGCAGCGCAAGGTGCTTCAGGTCATCAGGGAATCCGTGCAGAGGCGCGGCTATCCGCCGTCGATGCGGGAGATCGGTGAAGCGGTCGGCCTGACCAGCACGTCGAGCGTCTCGTACCAGCTCAGCACGCTCCAGCGCAAGGGCTACCTGCACCGGGACGTTGGCCGGCCGCGGACCGTCGAGGTGCGGCTGCCTGGTCACCCGGCGGTTCGGCCGGAGCCGAGCCGTGAACGCGAAGAGGACGGGGCGGCCGACATCCCCGGCTTCGACATCCCGTCGCAGGAGGCGGCCTATGTCCCGCTGATCGGGCGGATCGCCGCGGGCGGGCCGATCGTGGCCGAGCAGTACGTGGAAGACGTCTTCCCGCTGCCCAGGCAACTGGTCGGCGAGGGCAACCTCTTCCTGCTCAGCGTCAAAGGCGATTCGATGATCAACGCCGCGATCGCGGACGGGGACTGGGTCGTCATCAGGCAGCAGGAGGACGCGGAGAACGGGGAGATCGTGGCGGCGATGCTCGACGGCGAGGCCACGGTGAAGACGCTCAAGCGGAGCGACGGGCACGTCTGGCTGATCCCGCACAACCCCGCCTACACGCCGATCCTCGGTGACGAGGCCAGCATCCTCGGCCGGGTGGTCGCCGTACTCCGCCGCGTGTGAGCTAGCCGGGCGCGAGCCCGGCTAGGCCAGGGCTAGGCAGCGACGATGCTGACGAGCTTCGGCGCGCGGACGATGACTCGGCTGACCGAACGGCTGCCGAGCGCGCGTACCACGCCCGGCGCCACCAGCGCGAGCTCGCGTAGCTCGTCGTCCGTGATGGCGGGCGGGACCTCTAGCTTGTCACGGACCTTGCCGTCGACCTGGACTACGCACGTAACCTTTTCCTGCGCCAGCAGGCTCATGTCGGCGGCGGGCCACGCCGTCCGCGCCACGGACGGCTTGTGGCCCAGCAGTTCCCAGCACTCTTCGGCGGTATAGGGCGCGAACAGCGAGACCAGCACGGCCAGGACCTCGGCCGCCTCGCGCACCGCGGGATCGGTGGCCCCGGGCCCTGCGGCGGAATCGATGACCTTCCGCGTCGCGCTGACCAGTTCCATTAGCCGTGCCACGGCCACGTTCAGGTGATACGACTCGACCTGGCGGGTGACCTCGTCGATGGTGCGGTGGGTGACCTTGCGCAGGTCGGCATCTCCTGGCGCGCTGGTATAGCCGCCGGTCCCTGAGTCGGCCGCGGCGACGTCGGCGGCGATGCGCCAGACGCGACCGAGGAACTTGACCATGGCCTCCGGGTGCATGTCCGCCCAGTCGATATCGTCCTCGGGCGGGCTGGCGAAGATCATCGTCAGCCTGATGGCGTCAACCCCGAACCGCTCGATCTGCTCACCGAGGTCGACGCCGTTACCGAGGGACTTCGACATCGCCTTGCCGTGGTTGATGACCTGACCCTGGTTGATCAGCCTGGTGAACGGCTCGGTGAAGTCGAGTAGGCCCATGTCGTACAGGATCTTGGTGAAGAACCTGCTGTACAGCAGGTGCAGGATGGCGTGCTCGACGCCGCCCACGTACATGTCGACCGGCGCCCACCGGCGGACCTCGGCCGGGTCGAACGGGCCGTCGGTGTAGCCCACCGAGCAGTACCGGAACATGTACCAGGCGGAATCCACGAACGTGTCCATCGTGTCCGTGTCGCGCTTGGCCATCCCGCCGCAGCGCGGGCAGGGCACGTTAACCCAGTCTTCCGCCGCCGCCAGCGGGGACACGCCGCGGGGCACGAGGTCCTGGCCGCGCAGGTCGGGCAGCTCGACCGGGAGCTGGTCATCAGGCACCGGCACCTCGCCGCACGACGGGCAGTGCACGATCGGGATCGGGGTGCCCCAGAAGCGCTGCCGGGACACCAGCCAGTCCCGCAGGCGGTAGCTGACCGCCGGCTTCCCCAGCCCCTTGTCCGCCAGGATCGCGGTAATCGCGGCGATAGCTTCTGCCTTGGGCAGGTCGTTGATCGGGCCGGAGTTCACCAGCGTTCCGTCGCCGGGGGTCGCAATCCCGGTCTGGGCCGGATCGGGCTCTCCCGTCTCGACCACCACCCGGACGTCCAGGCCGTAGGCGCGGGCGAAGTCCAGGTCGCGCTGGTCGTGCGCGGGCACGGCCATGATGGCCCCGGTGCCGTAGTCGGGCAGCACGTAGTCGGCGGCCCACACCGGGATCCGCTCGCCGTTCACCGGGTTGACGGCGTATCGGCCCAGGAAGACACCGGTCTTCTCCCGGTCGGTCGACTGGCGCTCGATATCCGTCAGCTTGCGGACCTGGTCGACGTACGCGTTCAGGTCGGGCAGGCGCTCGGGGGCACACAGCCGCTCGGCCAGCGGCGAGTCCGCCGCAACCACGAAGAACGTCGCCCCGTACAGGGTGTCGGGCCTGGTCGTGAAGATCGTGACCGCCTCGTCCCGGCCGTCGATCGCGAAGTGGACCTCGGCTCCCTCCGAGCGGCCGATCCAGTTGCGCTGCATCAGCAGCACGCGGTCCGGCCAGCAGCCCTCGAGCTGCGCCGCGTCCGCGAGCAGCCGGTCGGCGTACTCGGTGATCTTGAAATACCACTGGTTCAACATCCGCCGGACGACCTCGGCGCCGCAGCGCTCGCACTGGCCGGCGATGACCTGCTCGTTGGCCAGGACGGTCTGGTCGACCGGGCACCAGTTCACGTACCCGTCGCGCCGGTAGGCCAGCCCGCGCTCGTAGAAGCGCAGGAACAGCCACTGATTCCAGCGGTAGTAGGTCGGGTCGCAGGTCTGCAGCCTGCGGCTCCAGTCAAAGGAGGTGGCGTATCGCCGGAACGACGCCGCCTGCGTCTCGATGTTGGCGTACGTCCAGTCGGCCGGGTGAGAGTTGTTCCTGATGGCGGCGTTCTCCGCGGGCAGGCCGAAGGCATCCCAGCCGATCGGGTGCAGCACGTTGCGGCCCCGCAGGAACTCGAAGCGCGCGAGGGCATCGCCGATGGCGTACGCCTCGGCGTGGCCCATGTGCAGGTCGCCCGACGGGTACGGGAACATGTCGACCAGGTAGAAGCGCTTCCTGGTATCCGCGGGGTCCTCGGCGGCGCGGAACGGGTCAAGCTCCGCCCACCGCGCCTGCCACTTCACCTGGACATCGCGGGGGTCGTAGCGCTGCGCCAGATCGGCGCTCTCGGCCGCAGTCATTGTTTCCCTCACCATTGAAATCGGTCCGGACTCCTCAAACCTTCCGGGTGAAGATCACCCGCAATGAAAACGCCCCTCGACACGAGGGGCGGCCGCGCCAACGACGGTAAGTCGGCGCGGCTAGGTAAGAAGCAGCCGGGACGCACGCATGCGCACAGGATAGCGCAGACGGCGGGTCGGCATGGTCCTGGGCCGACCACCGAAACCAGCATCCAACCGGACCGCGGATGCTGGCGATCCTTCAGGCTGGACCACAAGCCCTCGGCCCCGGGAGAGCCGCCGTGGCGGCTCCCCCGGGCGCAACGAGTCCGGGGATGTCCGGGGGCCCTACCCTGCGGCCAGCGCGGGGACGAGGTTGGCCGCGTTGGGCGTGCCGAGGCCGGTCACCGGGTCCCAGCCAGTGGTCGCGTTGTAGCCGGGGATGCTGGGGTCGGCCTGGTTGTTTCCGGTGGTCACGTCGTAGAAGTACATGCCGTAGTTCTGGCTGTCGGCCAGCTGGTACAGGGTCGGGTTGATCAGGCCGAGGCCGTGGCCGGCGATCTGGTCGGCGATCGCGACCAGCCCGGCCCACTGCGGGGCCGAGCAGGATGTCCCGCCGACGATGAACCAGCCGCCGGCGCCGGGAGCGGTGTCGTAGACCAGCGGACCGGTCCGCGAGCTGGCCTGGAACGCGACGTCGGGGACGCCGCGCATGGTGCCGATCGAGGTGGATCCGGCCGGCAGGGTGTCCTGGTAGGCGGGCTTAGCGAAGATGTGACTGAAGCCGCCGCCCGAGTCGATCCAGCCGATCTCCCTGACACCCGGGCTGACATCGCAGTTGACCGGCGGGTCGGTGTTGTCGATCCCCGTGCCCGTCACTGGGTTCGTGCACAGGTACGTGCCGCCGACGCCGGTCACCAGCGGGTCGGAGGCCGGCCACTCCACGGTCGGGAAGGGGACAATCGACGGGTTCGGCACCGGCGTCTTCCCTGCGTTGGCGGTACCGCCGTCACCCGAGCTGGCCAGCACGGTGACCCCGTTCGCGGCGGCGGAGATGAACGCGTGCCGCAGGTTCAGCAGGGACTGGGTGCTGTCGAAGGCTTCCTCGGTCGAGCCGAAGCTCTGCGAGATGACCGTGGCCTGGTGGTTGTCCACGATGAACTGCTCAGCGTCCATCATCGCGGGCAAGCCCTGTACGCCCTGCGTTTCAGCCGGGTTGGTGGTCACGTTGATGATGTTCGCCATCGGGGCCATCGCGTGCGCCCACTCCACGTCCAGGCTGGTTTCTATGGTCCAGGCGTCGCGGGCCTGCGAACCCGGGCTGTGGCTGCCCGGCGGCGGCGCCTTCACCTCGGTCTGGCCGTTCCAGAAAAGGTGCTGGAACGTCGGAATCCCGGAGCCGCAGGCCTGTCCCGGCTCGCCGCACATGTGCGGCAGATTCATCTGGGTGTCGAAGTTGGCCAGGTCCGAGGCCATGTTGGGATTGCCGAACGAGTCGATGATGGCGATGGTGACGCCCCGGCCGTCCTCTTTCAGCTGGTAAAGCGGACCGAGGTTGTAGGAGGCTTCCATCGCGGCCGCGGTATAGCACCGGCGGCCGATCGCGAAGCAGGACGCCTCCGTCGGTAGCGTCGTACTGGACGTCAGGAACTGATAGTCGGAAACCGCTGGCACCGGGACCGGCAAGCTGCTCGTGGCGGCTGACGCCACAGAGCCTGCCGGAGCACCTATGAGCGCTACCCCGCCGCACAGGGCGAGGGTAGCGACTGGGCGTGCCGCTAGGCGTAGCTGAAGGCGGAACATAGGTTCTCCATCCGCAGAAACCCGAGTTCTATAAAGTCCAGACCGCGTCTGACGCGTCCGGCGTTACTCCAGACGGTCAGTCGCCCTCGTCATGGCGCCCACCCGACTCGCTCGATCTGAGCCGGCAGTGAGCGGTGTCAGCCGAATCAGCGACCCACATGGTGGGCGCCCCGGCCGCTCTTAAGCGGGAGCTCGGCGCGGGCGCTACATAGCGGGGCAAAGGTTCCAACGCGGGCCAGAAATGCATTCGTGCGGGGAAATCAGCGTGTCTCGTCGTTCCGCTTGACGGACGGTCACCGAGCAATTATTCCTCGTTACTGAGAATCACTGGGGAAACCCGGTGGCCGTTCCTTGACAGGGGAGCAATGGACGGTCAGGGAGATCACGGCGGGTCGGTCGCGATCATCGGCATGGCCTGCCGATTTCCTGGCGCGAGCGACCCGGCCGGCTTCCACCGCCTCACCGTGGCCGCCGAGCCCAAGTTCGGGCCGGTGGTCGGGTGGCCGGGCGGTGAGCTGCACGCGGCCCTGGTCGACGACTGGGCGGCCGCGCCGGCTTCGCTCGACGACCTCAGGCCCGGGGTGGAGGACGCCGGGCCGGTCCGCAAGCTTGCGGCCGAGATGACCGCCCTCGCCCTCGCCGACGCGGGCCTGCGCGAGGCGGCAGGCCCCAG
>Ga0210390_10005898_pt1 | contig 10242 bp, 6 predicted proteins | sample IncBWH11OmetaG_FD_161050 | JGI IMG/M metagenome (GOLD analysis project Ga0210390, IMG submission 161050) | Forest soil microbial communities from Barre Woods Harvard Forest LTER site, Petersham, Massachusetts, United States - Inc-BW-H-11-O ...
GAAACTCCTGAACGGTCTCTGGGGCGGGTGTGGGCAGGGCCTGGCCGATGGCGAGATAGGGCGACGCGGTGCTCTGAATTACCTCGGCCGTAGTGCTGCCCGCACCCGAAACGCCCGTGTTATTTACAACTCGGGCTGAAGCCACCGAGCTCGTGCTCTTGCCGTTGAACAGATTGCTTGTGTCGACGCCGTTTAAAAGGAAAGTGTTGCTGGTGTCGCGTTGACCGTTGGCCCAGATCGGCTGATTGCCCAGGCCCTGGTTCACACCCGTGCCGGCGGGCAGTTCGGCGTTCACGCCGGGAGAGAGGATTGCCAGTCCGGTGAAACTGCCTGTCGGCAGCGGAACTTCATCGATCTGTTCTTTCTCCAGAATGTAGCCGTTGGTGGTATCGACCGCGTTCATGGCGGGCGTGGCCTGCACTTCGACGGTGGTTCCGACCTGGCCGACCTTCATGGAAATATTCAAGGTTGCGGTTCGATCGGCCTGCACCAGAATTGAAGGCAGCTTCTCGGTTTGGAATCCTTCGTGTTCGACGGTGACGGTGTAGGTGCCGATGGGCAGGTTGACGAAGTCGTAGGCGCCAGCGCCATTGGTTTTCAGGGTGCGCGTAAGTTTGGTTGCATCCCCGACGATGGTGACGGTGGTGTCGGGCAGCACGCTGCCGCTTTTGTCGGCGACGGTTCCGGTAATTCCGCCGAGGGTTTGCTGCGCCAGCGAGCACAAGGACAATTCCAGCAGTACGGCTACCAGGAAAATGCCAAGCTTCATTTTCTTCGCCAGCGTCATCATCGTCATTGATGTAAACCTCGTCAGGATAGAAACACGAATCCAAAGCAGCCGCGAACGGTCGCACTGCTACAAGACTCTCTTAAAGACTTGACCGGGGAGCTGGTTGGCTCCGCACTTGCTCCGCGCCTCACTTCGCGCCGATGGGCTGGAAAACTCTGCCGCCCAATGTACGCGAACCCGGGAGAAAGAGGAAGACGGAGTCTCAGTGAAAATTCTTTTGGCCGGAATCACTAATTTTTATGGCTCCGGTGCTGCGACGGCCGCCGCCAGTGCGGTCCGCTTGGCGCGAGCGCGGATTAGAAACCATCCTATCCCGGCGATCAGATACGCGAGAAAAATGTAAGGCAACTTGCCGTAGGGGCCTTCCTGGGCGGGATAGAGATTGCCGACCAGAGCCAGCAGCATAGCCGTTGCGGCGAGCCACGGAACGATTTGCGCGCCGGGCTGGAACGCTGCATGCTGCCGCAGGTAGTGCGGCAGGGCCACGCATACCAGCGCGTAGGCGACGATGAAGCCGTAGGTGGCCAGCGCGCCCAGCCAGCCGTACACGTCGAGTCCGCTGGCGCCGCGGGCAGCCAGCACGGCCACCGGCAGTACAGCGGCGATGCCGGTGACGATTACTGCCCGGCTGGGAGTGTGGTTGCGGGCGTGAGTGGCGCTGAACCAGTCATGCGCGAGCCCGTCATGCGCCATGCGCAACAGCACGCGCGCGGCGGCCGTGATGCAGGCCAGAGTCCCGGCGAACAAGCTCACCAGCGCTCCAATGTCGATAAGTAATCCAAGAATCGGCACGCCGCCCACTTGCGCAACCACGTACATGGGAGCCTCACTTTTGCCGAGATCCTGGCCTACGGTGTGAAATCCCAATATTTCCGCGTAGGCGCAAACCGTGAAGAAAGCCCCAGCTAAAACGGCGGTTTGGATGACCGCACGCGGAATTGTTTGCAGCGGATTGCGCGCCTCCGCGCCGAGTGTGGTTGCGCTTTCAAAGCCCACAAAACTGAACAGCGCCAATACCAGGCCCAGCCGGAGTCCGCTGCCGGTCATGCCGCGCAGATGGAGTTGATCGCCGTCCAGGTGCCAGCCGTGGCGGAGTAACACCAGCGCCACGACGATCACGATTACTGAAACCGATGCGGCTTCAATCCACAGCATGAGGCGCGCGGAAATCTTTACGTCGCGATAAGCGATCCAGATCGAAACGCCTGTCACGAGCAGCGACAACAATACCGCGGGGAAAACGTGGCCCGTGGCATCGCGCAACAACAAATTCGCGTAGTGATAAAAGCCGCCGATGACGCTGGACCCGGTTGCCACGTAGGCCAGCAGCAGACTCCAGGCGACGGTTGCGGAGAGCCAGGGCGGTAGCGTCATGGTTGCGTAGGTATAGAGCGAACCCGGAGAAGCTGAATGCCGCGCGTAGCGGGCGATACACAAGCCGACTAGAAATCGTGCGGCGGTGGCCAGCACGTAAGCGAGCCAGGTGCCGTTGCCCGCGAGCGCGCAGACCAGAGGAATCGTGGCGGCCGGCGTCGTGGTGGGCGCCATGGTGGAAACCGACTGCGCCAGGGTTTCCATGGGGGAAAGAATTCCGCGCTGCAGGCCGTAGTTCTCAGCATGGTTCGCGCTTTCGGAGTCCGGCGGCGGAGTTGGCTCCATTCGGTAGTCTGCTCCCTTGTCATCCGAGTTCAATTGGGGTGGGATTGTACAACACTCGCTGGACGATTCATCGGGACGTTTGTCCGGCGGCTGGCTTAGAAGAAAAACAAATCTGAGCGAACCGAAATGAAGTTCTTCGGATTTTGGGCGTCATGCTAGTGTGGCGTTCTGAGCTGCCCGTTTTGTTCAGGAAAAACGTTTTGAAGAAGTGGACGCGAGGTCCGCGGCTCGGCTCGGAGGTCAACATGAGAGTCTGCCCCAACACCGGATGCGTAGCTTTTGGCCGCATCGTATTCTCGGTCGCAACCCGCTGCCCGTTGTGCCGATGGGACCTCAAGGCCGCACTTCCAGCGAGTGAGACGGCCGCTCAGCCGAAGCCGGATCGAGGTCTTCCGCAGGCGCGCTGATGGCGCTGGGTTAGCCCCGCGTCACTTCCCGATATCCTCATCCCACAGGTCTGCGTGCGCGCCGACAAATTCGCGCATCAGTCGTATGCACTCCGCATCATCCAGAACCACCACATTGACCCCGTTTTGCCGGAAGAGGTCTTCGGCTCCCATGAAGTTTCGATTTTCTCCAATCACGACGCGCGGAATGCGGAACAACAATGCCGCGCCCGTGCACATGATGCAGGGACTGAGAGTGCTGACCAGCGTCAGCTCAGCCCAATCGCGCCGCCGGCCCGCGTTGCGCAGGCAAACAGTTTCCGCGTGAGCGGTCGGGTCGCCGCTTTGAACGCGCAGGTTGTGTCCTCGGGCTACGACCTGACCTTGGCGGTCTGCCAGAAGCGAACCGATCGGCAAGCCCCCCTCGCGCAGGCCTTGCCGCGCTTCTTCGAGAGCTGCCTGCAGTAATGTTTGATCGTTCACGATTCTCCGAATGGTCGATATGCTGAGTGAAAGGAACGTCGAAGGACGCTGGTCCCGATCGAGAACAGAGATTCTGGTGCGAAAGGGGGGACTCGAACCCCCACGGTTTTACCCGCCAGATCCTAAGTCTGGTGCGTCTGCCAATTCCGCCACTTTCGCGCAGCCGAGAATGTTAGTTTACTTCGTTTGACGGCAGCGGGGAAGATGCGCTTGCACGCGTGTCTTGGCTCCATAATTCTGTCACCACGCGCGAAAGCGAACTGGTTCAGCTCAAGGGCTCGCTCCACGATTGGCTTCATGGCCGGGGCCCTCAGCTCGCCGCTCTCGCCTTGCCAGACGACGCCGCTGCCCGGGAATAGCTGGACGCAGTGTTGGCGAATCCGTACGATATCGAGCAGATGGCAGAAGCGAGCCGCTCCGTCACGGAGATGGAAGTCGAAGAGAGAAAAACCGAGATGCAGCGCAGGCGCAGGGAAGTGAGAGAATACAACATCTTTCGCCGGGCCAGCACCTTAATTGCTCAGCTGTGCGAAGTGCGGCTCTACGAGCAGCAAACAGGACGGAGTTGCAGTCGGGGCGTGCGATGGGTAGGCAATCAGGAGACGCTGACGCCGTGCCCATCAGTCACGGCCACTGAGCTGATCGCACGCGGGGCAGAGCCATCTGGGGGGACGAGTTGCCAATCAATCAGGATGAGCCTTGGTACAAACACGCGATCATCTATCAGGTGCACGTTCGTACTTTCAACGACAGTAATGGAGATGGGATTGGGGACTTCCGCGGTCTGGATGAAAAACTGGACTATCTGTCGGATTTAGGGATCAATACCATCTGGCTGATGCCATTCTTCCCGTCGCCACTGCGCGACGACGGCTACGACATTGCAGACTACTACTCCGTCCATTCCAGCTACGGAACCCTGGAAGACTTCAAGAAGTTTCTGGTCTCGGCTCACCAACGTCAGATAAAGGTAATCATCGAAATGGTGCTGAATCACACATCGGATCAGCACCCGTGGTTTCAGGAGTCGCGAAGTTCGCAGGATAACCCGCGCCGGGATTGGTATGTGTGGAGGAATACCGACACCGGGTATGCTGAGGCTCGAATTATTTTTCTCGACAGCGAAATGTCGAATTGGGCGTGGGACACGGTTTCGAAATCCTATTATTGGCATCGTTTTTTCAACCATCAGCCCGACCTGAATTATGACAATCCGGCGGTTCGAGATGAAATGTGGAATGTCATGAAGTTCTGGCTGGAACTGGGGGTAGACGGCTTTCGGTTGGATGCGGTGCCGTACCTGGTGGAACGCGAGGGGACGAATTGTGAAAATCTGCCGGAGACGCACGCCATCATTAAGGAGTTGCGCCGAAAACTCGATGAACAGTTTCCCGGCAGGATGCTTCTGGCGGAAGCCAATCAATGGCCTGCGGATCTTCGGCCGTACTTCGGTGATGGGGATGAATTCCACATGGCGTTTCACTTCCCGCTGATGCCGCGCATGTTTATGGGAGTGAAACTGGAAGACCGCAAGCCGATCACTGAGATCCTGCGGCAGACCCCGGAAATTCCCGCTTCCTGTCAATGGTGCCTGTTCCTGCGCAATCACGACGAGCTCACCCTGGAAATGGTCAACGATGTCGAGCGGGCCTATATGAACGACAGCTACGCCCAGGATAAGGCGATGCGCCTGAACCTGGGAATTCGGCGGCGACTCGCGCCTTTGCTGGACAATGACCGAAGGCGAATCGAGTTGATGAACGGAATGCTGATGTCTCTGCCGGGGACGCCGAGCATTTATTACGGCGACGAAATCGGAATGGGGGACAATATTAATCTGGGCGACCGCAATGGAGTGCGGACTCCGATGCAGTGGAGCGGAGGGTGGAATGGAGGGTTCTCCTCGGCCGATCCAGAGAAGCTCTACGCGCCGTTGATTCAGGATCCAGTTTATGGATCTCCGGCAGTCAACGTTTTATCGCAAAAACGCACCCAACACTCACTGCTCAACTGGATGGCACGCCTGATCGCCGTTCGCAAAACGGCAGGCGCTTTCGGCAGCGGATCGATCGAGTTTCTCTATCCCGGGAATCAAAGAATACTGACCTACGTGCGAGAGTTGGGCGATCAGAAGATCCTGGTGGTCAACAATCTATCGAATGCGGCACAGGCTGTGGAACTCGATTTGCGGAAGTATAAGGGAAACATTTTGATTGAGATGTTCGGCCGGAATATTTTTCCGCGGGTGGGCGACCTGCCGTATCTGCTAACCCTGGGGCCCTATCAGTTTTACTGGTTTCGGTTGCGAAGAATCTGAAGCGATAGCTGGCGGCGAAACGACGCTACGAGAGGACGGAGGCCAGATTGGCGCAGGAGAGTTTTCTCACAGATGATTTTCTCGGCCAACTGATCAGCGTCGGTGAAGTCGACATCCTGGTAGGAGTGCCTACCCACAACAACGCCAAGACCGTGGGGCCGATTGTGGAGACGATTCAGGCGGGAATTCTAAAGTTCTTTCCGCGGGAAAGAGCAGCCATCATCAACGCCGACGGAGGGTCGCGAGATGGCACGCCGCAATTGGTGGAAAGTGCGGCGATCGGCGACGCGCAGAGTAGATCCAGGCAGTACGCCCTCCGTACATTGCGGTCGATCACCACAGAGTATGCCAGCAGTCCGGCCAGCGGGACGGCGCTGCGGACGATTTTGGCCGCGGCTGAATTGTTGCGCGCCAAGGCGTGCGCGGTGATTTCACCTGAGTCGACTCAAATTACCACTGATTGGCTCGCAGCCCTCCTGCGGCCAGCTTACGCAGACACATTTGATCTTGTGTTGCCTACGTATCGCAGGCACAAGTTTGACGGCGTCCTGCTAACGAATCTGTTGTATCCCATGACCCGCGCGCTGTATGGATTGAAGATTCGCGAGCCTTACGCTTTGGAGTATGCATTCTCCGGCCGCCTCGGGAGCCAGTTTCTAGCGCAGAACGCGTGGAGCGAAGAAACGGCTCGGGCCGGTTCTGAAATACAACTCACTCTGGCCTCAGTCACGGGAGACTTTCGCATCGGCCAAACCTTTCTCGGAACCAAGAAGCATGTGGAGAGGCGTTCTGCCGATCTGGTCCTTGCGATGCGACAAACCGTTGGCGCGCTGTTTTCATCGATGGGGCAGAACTTTTCGGTGTGGAGCGGCAAGACCGGCTCTCAGCCAGTCCCCACGACCGGCACAGAGCAGGAATTCAGTCTGGAGCCGTTGCGAGTAAACCGAAAAAGGTTGCGGGAGATGTTCTCTGCTGGAGTCGCGGAGTTGGCATCTGTATTTCAGTCGATTCTTTCCGCGCCGACGCTGGCGGAGCTGCAGCGAATTGCCGGTCTGGACGAAGCCAGCTTTTGTTATTCGGGAGAGTTGTGGGTGAAGACGGTCTACGAGTTTGCCGCGGCGTATCACAAGTCGGTGATCAGCCGGGATCACATCATTCAGGCGCTGGCGCCGCTTTTTCGCGGCAGAGCGTTTACCTTCCTGACAGAGAACCGCAACGGGACGGCCGCCAGCGTGGAAAACAATATTGAGGGGTTGTGTGTGGAATTCGAACGAATGAAGCCGTATCTGCTGAAGATCTGGAACGGTGGAGAGTGAGGTCACAATGTGGGAAATGATTGTCAGCGAATTGACGCAAGCGATGCAGGAGCTGGCCAGGGGCTTCGCGCACATCCTTCCGCGGATCATCGTGGTGGTGATCATGGCATTGGTGGGATGGGTGGCGGCCTACCTTTTAAAGGTAATCGTGCGCAGCATCCTAAGGCTCATCAAGTTCGACAAGCTCTCTGAAAATGCGGGCGCGTCTCAATTGCTTACCAAGGCGGCGTTGCCTTCGGCGACGGATCTGGTATGCCGGTTTGTGTTTTGGGTAGCCTGGCTGGGTTTTATCCTGCTGGGTGTACAAGCCCTGGGGATTGTTGGCCTGCAAGAGCAGATCGCCAAGTTTTTTCTTTTTTTGCCTCGGCTATTTGCAGCGTTACTAATCCTATTTTTCGGCCTGCTCGGCGCTACCTTTTTGTCGCGCGCCGCGCTGTTAGCCGCAGTGAATGCGAACTTTCCCTCGCCTCGGCTGCTGAGCGTTTCGGTTCGCACCATCATCATTATTTTTGTGTTGTCGATGGCCTTTGAAGAGGTGGGAGTAGCGGAACAGACAGTGGTTGTGGCTTTCGGCATCGCTTTTGGCGCCATCATGCTCGGTTTAGCCATTGCATTCGGCACGGGCGGCAAGGAATTGGCGCAGCAATTTCTGGAGAGGAAAGTTCTTCACGGCAGGAAGGACGAGGCAAAAGAAGACGAGCTGTCGCCGCTGTAGTGGTTTGCGGAATTCGGGTCTTCAGGTCTCGCCGGGCGATCTCAAAACAGAAAGATATCCCCGGCTTATGTACGGCTGCCTTTTGCCAACCGGAATCCGAACTTTAGTGAGTCAGGTCCGCGATCTGTACGTGATACGGTTCCAGTAACTCACCGGTGGCGTGATCGAGGCCGGCCACCGCCAGTTGATAGTTGACCTGGGCCTGCAGCAAAGCCAGTTCGGCGCTGGCCAGTTCGGTTTGCGCTTCCAGCACGAAGAAGATCGTCTCTGAACCCAGATCATACTTGCGCTGCTCGGCGGCCATGGTTTTCTTGGCCAGGTCCAACGCTTCTTTTCCGGCGGCAATGCTAAGCTTGGCCTGCTCGAGTTGGTGGACGGCATTGCTGACGTCGAGAGCGACCTGTTCGCGGAGCTGGCGTTCGTTGTACAGGTCGCTGCGCCGTGACACCAGCGCGTTGCCGAGTTCCGCTTGGGCGGCGCGATTACGGACAGGCAGGGTCAGGGACAACTGCGCACCATAGGTTGGGTAGTTGAAGTTACCCAGCTGACTCAGCGATGAAGTCGAGAGCGTCTGGTTACCGACGCCTGTAAGCTGGGTGCCTCCAAGGCCGTTGCTGGCGTAGATGCCGGTCAAATCGAGTTCAGGCAACAGGTGATTATGAGCCAGGTGGATGCTGGTTACGTCGTTGGCGAGGGCGGCGCGGTTCGCGTCAAGCTCGGGTCGTTTGGTGAGCGCCTGTTGCAACGCAGTGGCTGAGTCGATGGCGCGCAGCTCACCCACTGGATCGGGCTTCTCCGTGAGCAGCAGATCGAGAGCTTGGATGTTCGGATCCTGATCGGCGCCGATGGTCATGCGGAGCGCGTCCTCAGCTTGCTTCAGGGCGTATTCGCTTTGAATGACCTGCACGCGCCGTGAGGCCACCTGTGACTCCGAACGGTAGATATCCAGCGGCGGCAAGGCGCCCAATTCTAATGCACGTTTGTCACGCTTGTATGTGGCCTCGGCCGCGTCCATGGAACTGCGTGCGACCTCGAGGTTTCCTTGCGCTTCGACCACCGACCAGTACTGGCCGACGGCCTGCAAAATGTTGTTGCTGACTTCGGCGGCGAAATTGGCGCGCGACTGCTCGAGGTTGCGGCGCGCAATCACCAGCGGAGCCTGATTGGCAAAGAGCCAGCCATTTTTCAAGAGAGGCTGCGTGAACTGAAAATTGAGTGTGGAATTGACCGTAGGATCGAGAATGCCGGTAGAAGTGATGCTGGAGTTGTTGAAGGAGTAATGGCTGCTGCTCAGTCCCGCCTGGACGTTGGTGCCGGTCTCAAAAGTCTGTGAGTAAGTGAGCTGAGTCGATCTGGTGATGCTCTTGGTGGCCAGCACGACGCCGGTTCCACCCAGAGTGGTTTGCGGCGGGAAAGTCGAATTATTCGTGATGTAAGACCCGGTAACCGACGGATCGAACGGTGAGTGCGCGCCCAGCAGGGCGAATTTCGAGAAGTCCACCTGCGTTTCCTGAACCCGGACGAAACTGTTGTTTTCGAGCGTGAGTACGACCGCATCGCGCAGGCTGAGGGTCAGCTTTCCATCGACCACATACGTTCGCAAGTGCTCCGGCGCCCCCAGTTTGTCGGAACGGACTTGCGGCGTGGCCATGTCGTGGTAGGACTCGCCTTTTTGCGCCCAGACCGCCGGAGCCGACAAAATTGTGAGCAGCAGAGCAGAGAGCAGGAGCGGACGAGAAAAGAGCTTCAGCCGAGAATGTGTCATTCCTCAATTCCTCCAACAGGTTTGATGGGCTTCGTGCCGTGAAGCGTGACAATGGCCGCGCCTACTCCCAACGAATGGCTTCGACCGGATCCAGACGCGCGGCTTTGACTGCAGGGTAAATTCCGAAAACCAGGCCAACGCTAATCGAAACGATGAACGCCAGCAGGATTGAGCTCAGCGTCACGATGGTCGACCATCCTGCCAGCCAGGCGATAAGGCGCGACATGAGGAAGCCGAACATGATGCCGAAACTTCCGCCTACAAAAGAAATCAGCGTCGCTTCGACCACGAACTGGCGGATGATGTCGGACTGTCGGGCGCCTACGGCGCGGCGCACTCCTATTTCGCGGGTGCGCTCCAGAATGCTGGCCAGCATGATGTTCATGATCCCGATGCCGCCGACGAGCAGGGAAATGGAAGCGATCGCGACCATGACCGTGTTGAACAGGCGTTCTGTGCGCTTCTGTTCGGCAAGCAGTTCGGCTGGGACAATCACGCTGAAATCGCCGGCGGAGTGATGCGATGAATCTAAAATGGCCCGCACCACTTGTGCTATGGAAGCCATGTCCGCGCTATCGCGGATGTTGAGGTAGATGCCGTCAATCTCATCGCGCACGTCGCTGTAGTTATCTTCGAGGCGCAGGATGGCTGAGTTCAGCGGGACGTACATGATGTTGTTGAGGTCCTGCGTGGGCACACCCGCGACTTCAGTTTGTGAACTGAGTTGTGGCGAGGCGACTCCGATCACGCGGAACCAGGTTTCGTTGGCCTTTACATACTGGCCGATGGGATCGGCGGAACCGAACAGACT
>Ga0210390_10005899_pt1 | contig 10242 bp, 8 predicted proteins | sample IncBWH11OmetaG_FD_161050 | JGI IMG/M metagenome (GOLD analysis project Ga0210390, IMG submission 161050) | Forest soil microbial communities from Barre Woods Harvard Forest LTER site, Petersham, Massachusetts, United States - Inc-BW-H-11-O ...
CGCCTACTCAGACGACGCTCATGAGTGGTCCGAGGCCAGGACGATCCAGTCGCCAACCCATCCGTGGGAACTGATCCAGCTCGGCAACTGCGGCTCGCCGATCGAGACCCCGGCGGGATGGCTGGTCTTCACGCACGGCGTCGGGCCGATGCGGGAATACGCCATCGGCGTGGCCCTGCTCGACCTGGATCAGCCCGAGCGCGTGATAGCCACGCTGCCTGAGCCCCTCCTGGTGGCCGACGCTTCGGAGCGCGAGGGATACGTGCCGAACGTCGTGTATTCCTGTGGCTCCGTGCTTCACGGCGGAACAATCGTGCTGCCCTACGGCTGCAGCGACTCCTCCGTGCGGATCGCGCTGGTCGACCTCGACCTGCTCCTCGAACGGCTCACGCCCAGCCGCGCTCTCGGCAGAACCGGAAGCAGCTGAGCGGGGCAGCATCATTGGCCCATCTCGTCGCGTCGCCGCCGGGTTACCTCGGCAGCCAGTTGCGCCCGTGCGGAAATGCCCAGCTTGGCGAAGATGTGCGCGAGATGTGTCTGCACGGTCCGGTGTGAGATGTACAGGCGTTCGCCGATCTGGGGATTGGACAGCCCTTCGGCGACCAGGTCGGCGACGGTGTGCTCGGTCGGGGTGAGGCTGGGCCAGCCGAACTGCGGCCGGCTGCGGGGGCCCCGGCGGCCGCGCCGGATCCCGGCCTCGCGCAAGGTGGCTTCGGCGCGAGCCAGGTCGCGGGCGGCGCCGAGGCGCTCGTAGCTGCGGACCGCCTGATCGAGCAGCGGGCGGGCGCGTTCCGCGTGCCCTTGCCGAGCGAAGGCGCTGCCCGCGTCCTCGCAGGCCAGCGCGGTCTCCAGGGGACGCGAGCCGCGGGCATGAGCATCGGCGGCGGCCTGCAAGATCTCGGGGTCATCCTCGACCAGACCCTGGCAGTGCAGCGCCTCGCCCGTCATCCAGGCCACGTCGTTGCCCGCGGCCACCCCCGCGACCGCACCCGATACCTCGCTGGCTCGTCCCGGATCGTCCGCCGCCAGCGCCAGCCGGACCAGGTCCGGCCCGATGGCCGGGCATTCCAGCGTCAGTCCGGAGCTGACGCACCAGTCCCACAGTCCGGCCATCGTGGCTAGGGCCCGCCCGGATTCGCCGTCTGCCTCCAGGATGAGCGCGCGCGGCCATGCCACCCAGGTCATGCTGTGGCCGGGCCCCCAGCCGATCAGGTTCCGGTCGGCGGCGGCGGCGGCTTCCCGGGCCCGGCTGAGGTCGTTGCGATGGAGGCTGATCCGGGACAGCAGGCCGTGGGCGTACCCGAGGCTGTAGATCTCGCCGATCTCCTCGGCGAGATTGAGGCTCGCCTCGAGCTCGGCGAGAGCGTCATCCCACTCCCCGGCCAGGAAGCGCCCGTAGGCGAGATACAGCTGATGGGTGGCCAGAGCCCAGCGAACGCCAAGTTCCTCGCAGATCCGCAGGCCGGCGCCAAGCGCGGACCTGGCCTCCTGGGGCCGGTCAAGCTCGATGAGGATGCGCCCACGGGTTACGCATACCGGGAAGCGATGTCCCAGCCGGCCGGGGCTCCGATCGGCCTGGCGGACGGCCTCCTCGGCTATCTCGAGCGCCTCCTGGAGGTGCCCACGGGACTCTGAGATCCTGGCCTCCGTGGACATGGCGATACTGATGGTCTGATGATCGCCAACGGATGCCGCGGCCGAGCGGGCCTGCTCGGCCAGGGCGGCGGCGCCGTCGAGGTCACCCAGCGATATGCGCGCGAAGCCTGCCCACGCCTGCGCGGCACCTCGTTCGGCGTCGGACAGGGCGGGTGACTGGCCTGCTCGTTCCAGTTGCTGCAGCGCGTCGTGCAGCTGCCCTTGGGCGAGCAGGGCGTGTCCCAGGCTGATCCGGACCGGGCCGTCTGCAGCTGGATCGTGGTGACGGTCGAGCAGCTGGCGGCAGGCCGCCACGGTGTCCGGAATCCGGCCGGCCAGCATCAGGCTGCCGGCCCGGTCGGCGAGCAGCCGGTCACGGCCCGGATCAGCAGACGACATCAGCCCGACGGCCCGCCCCATCAGGTCAGCGGCCACATCCGGCGACCTCGCCTCGGCCTCCCGGGCGGCCCGGGCCAGCCAGGAGATGGCCTCGGTGTCACCCTGGTCGGCCCCGCGCGCTAGCTGCTCGGCCACCTGCGGAGACGGTGCTCCCGCTCGCGCCAGCCGCTGCCCGGCCTCACGGTGCAGCCCGCGGCGGATGGTCGTCGGCAGATCCTCGTAGATAGCATCACGGATCAGGTCGTGGCGGAACCGGAGCCGGGCACCGTCGTCTTCCAGCACCCGGGCCGTGATCGCTTCCGCCAGGACCTGGAAAAGATCAAGCGTGGGCCGGGCCATGGTCACTGACAGGTCGGTAATCGTAAAGCTGGAACCCAGGATGGCGGCGGCCCGCAGCGCGTGCAGCGTGTCGTCGGCCAGGAAGCTCAGGCGGCGCAGTATCGTCAGCCGCAGCGTGGGCGGCAGGATTACCTGCGCTACTTCGGCCCGGCCGCCAGCGGTCTCGATCAGCCCCTCTTGGGCCAGCGCCGCCAGCATCTCCGTGACGAACAGCGGATTGCCCGCCGCTCCCGCGAGGCCGGCCAGCAGCCCGCGGCCCGGCATGGCGGCCACCGCGTCTGTCGCCAGGTCCGTCACCGCCTGCTCGGTCAGACCGCCCAGGCTCAGCAGCCGCCCGCCCGCTGATGCCAGCGAAGCGGCCAGCCGGTCCAGCTCCGCGGGGCGCGGTGACGGCCGGAAGCACGCGATGAGGCCTACCGGGAGATATTCAACGCGGCGGCTCAGGGCGCCCAGCGTCAGCAGGCTGGACGGGTCGGCCCACTGCAGGTCGTCGACGCCGATCACCAGGGGGCCAGGCAGCGCGAGTTCCTCCACCAGGTCGGCGAGCGCATCGACCACCCGGAAGCGCAGTCCCGGGTCGCTGGTTACCGTGATCGGGTCCGGCGCCCCGTCTCCCCCGGCCGCCAGCAGTTCCCCGATGGCCGCCCGCCGCGGATCCGGCGATGACCTGGCACACCCGAACGCGTCGGCCAGCACGCCGAAGGGCCGGGTCCGCTCCAGCTCCTCGGCCCGGCCAACGGCCACCTGAATGCCCCGGCGCCGCGCGTCCTCCAGCACCGCATCCAGCAGGCGCGTCTTACCGATGCCGGGCTCGCCCTCGATGAGCGCGACCGTCCGGCGGCCCGACTCAACCTGGTCCAGGGTCTCACGGAGGATCGCAGTTTCTGCCTCACGCCCGCGGATGGCCGGAACCGGCGCCAGCGTCCCCATAGCCAGGATGCTATTCCCGACAGCGGCTGGTGACACGCCTGCCCTGACGGCCTGAGTCGTGGTCATCTGATTACGCCTGGCCCGCCTGCCACCGGCACTTTCATGGGACGCTTCCTTCGTGGCCGCCGCTGGACCCGCCTGAGTCTCGGGGTGGAAACCGCGGCGGCACGGTTGTCGTCCCGGGACCCGGTGAGATCGGTGCTGGTCAGCTGGTGATTACGGTGGGCTGCTGGGCGCCGAGCCACTGCTCGAAGGTGGTCGGCGCGACCACGGCGGCTGGCCCCGGCAGCAGCACCTCGCCTGCCATCTCGACGCCGAAGGGACCCCGCCACGCCGGGACCAGGCGGAGCCTCTCCCCGTGGGCCGCGAGCGTGCGGCGCGCCATGTCGACCAGGTCCTGCGGCTCGGGCCCGGCGACCTCGGTCATCCCGGCCGGATCTCCCAACGCGGCCCCCGCCAGCGCGTCACCGACATCGGCCGCAGCGACCGGCTGGACCAGCAGCGGCGGCACTGTGGCCACATCACCCCGGCGGGTCCAGCTCATCACCATCGCGGCGAACTCATGGAACTGAGTCGCACGGACGACGGTGGCGGCAACCGGGCCCGCGATGGCGAGTTCTTCCTGCCGCCGCTTCCCCGCGTAATGCCCGTTGCCCTGCACCCGGTCGACCCCGACGATCGACAGCACCACGTGATGCCGGACGCCGGCCTCCTGCTCCGCGGCCAGCAGGTTACCCGTCACCGCGCCGAAGAAGGCACGAGCCTCCTCCGGGCCGGTTGCCGGCGTATTGGTGACATCAACGACCGCGGCCACGCCGCGGAGTGAATCAGCCAGCCCGTCCCCGGTCTCCAAGTTCACGCCTTGCCCGCGGGCCAGGACCACAGCCTCGTGGCCACCGCGCTGGAGTGCCTCCACCACGTGACGCCCGACCAGGCCGCTACCTCCGGCAACCGCCACACGCACCACGGTCATCTCCTCCACTCTCACTAACGCGGCCCTGCTTGTTCGATCAGCGTGCCGCCGCTGCTAGGCCGAAGACATCCGCCAGCCGGCCGATCCGGTCCTGCCCGCGGTCGTCCCGCACCGATATGGCCGGCATCCGCCGGGCGGCGGATGTCTCCCGTCCGCCGCGGCGGCACGCTGACAATATCGCTGCCGCCGTTCGCTCAGGAGACTGCTCACATGTCGTCATACGCTCTGCCGGGTTCCGCCCTCACCATGCTGCTGGCGCAGCAGCCACCGTTCATCCCGGTGCCGGCTGACGTCATGACCGCGACGGTCGAATTGCCGCCCGGGGACCCCGGCACCCCGCCTCACCGGCACTCCGGGCCGGTGTTCGGGTACATGCTCGAAGGCGAGATGACCTTCGAGCTCGAAGGTGAACCCGAGCGCGTGATCCAGGCCGGGGAGGCGTTCTGGGAGCCGGGCGGTGATGTCATCCACTACCAGGCGGCGAACCATCTCAGCGACGCCTGGAGCAGGTTCGTCGTCGTCATGATCGGGATACCCGGCGAGCCGATGCTGACTCTGGTCTCCGCCGGCGAGCTAGCGCAGCGGCGCGACCGGCGCGCACCGCGACCGGCCTGAGCTGCGCTTGCCTGGTCAGTCTCCGGAACGGAAGGTGCCGTCCCAGTTCATCCGAGAAACAGGTAGCACACAGTAGGAGGAATCATGCAGGAAGTCTCAACCGAAGCCAGCCGCGCGGTGGTGGCAAGCTTCTTTCGCGCTCTCCGCGCGGGTGACATGGACGCATTGAGGGCCACCTTCGCGCCCGATGCGACCTGGATCCTGCGCGGCGGCCTGCCAGCTTCGGGGACGTGGACCGGTCCGGACGGAATCATGGACGGGTTCTTCCCCCAGATTTTCGGCCGCCTCGACCCGGACGTGCCCGTGGTGCAAGACGTTCACCGCATCATTGCTGATGGCGAGTATGCCGTCGCTGAGTGGACCACACACGCCCGGACCCGCGACGGCCGTTGTTATGACAGTGATTATGCCGGCGTCTTCCGGGTCGTCGATGGGCACCTGGCCGGGGTCACCGAATACCTCGACACCGCTTATGCCAAGCAGGTGCTCTTTGGCGGCTGAATACCTAAAGGGTGCTAGGCGCACGGGCCGATCGATAGTGGGGTTATATATAGGAGTATGCATGGGGTTATATCCCATGATACGGTGGCCGAAGTTCAGCCCTTCAGTGGAGGGAGCGGCCATGCCGAAGATCAATGTGTACCTGCCCGACGATCTCGCGGAGGCGGTCAAGGAGGCCGGCCTGCCGGTCTCGGCCATCTGCCAGGCGACGCTCGAGCAGGCCGTCCGGCGTCTGACCACGATCAGGCAGCTCGTGGCGTCCGACCTCGATATCGACACGCTGGGATCCAGGCTCCCGCGTTTCACCGACAAGGCACTGACCGCGTTCGGGCTGGCGGCCGAGCAGGCACGCGCGGCGGGCGTCCCCCTCGTCGGCACCGAGCATCTCCTGGGCGGCCTGCTCGCCGAGGGCAGCAACCTGGCCTTGGCTGTGCTGCATGCCATGGACATCGAGACCAGTGCCGTCAAGGCGGAACTTGACCGGGCTGCCGTCGGGTCGCACCCGGGCGGACCAGATGCCGCCCGGCGGATCAGCGGACCGCTTGGCACCGCGCTTGTCGGTGCCGTCGCCGCGGCGAACGCGCTCGGGCACAACTACATCGGCTGCGAGCACCTGCTGCTCGGGCTGATCTCCGAGTCGTCCGGCGCCGGCGGGCAGATACTGCGCGGCCTCGGCGTCGATGAGCGGCAGGCGAGGCGGACGGTCACCGCCTCGCTGGCCGGGATCGAGTACTGGCAGGCGCGGGGCCAGGGCCGGGGCCAGGGCGCCGCGGCCTCCGGCAGCGGGCTGGCCGCATCGGGGACCACCGCATCGGGGACCGCGGCCACCGCGCTGGCCGAAGCCATCAAGCGGGAACTCCAGCCGTTCGCGGACCGGCTGGCCAGCATCGAGCAGCGCCTATCCGCGCCACCCGCTGGATAGCGGGGATATTTCAGCTCAGCGCGCCGCGCGCGTTCGGGTGGGCAAGAGCGGCCCGAATGCGCGCTGGGGCGACAGGTGGGTTCGGTTCTCCAGTCCCGCAGGTGCCCGGCGAGGCGGCTCCGGGCACCTGCGGCGAAGCGTCACACGCTCGCCGGTCCCCGGCTTGTCGGTTCTGGCGCGCCGGCCAGGTCGGCGCGCCGTACCCGGATCGCGGCGGCGGTGACGATCAAGGCGAGCAGCAGGATCCCCGCCGATACCTCGAAACCGCGGGAGAACCCGATGGCGAGTGCATGCCGGTAGACGGCGGCCGGCAGCGGCCCGGTCGCGGCGTGCGGCACCGGCCGCCCGGCCCTGGCCGTGGCGGCCACGGCGGCAGCGGCCTGGCTGCGGATGTTGTTCGCCACGGTGGTCCAGGCCACCGTGCCCAGCAGGGCGAGCCTGATCGAGCCACCGACTTGCTGGCCGGTGTTGAGCAGGCTGGCGGCCGCCCCGGCCGTGGAGGCCTGGACGCTGGATAGGGCGACCACAGACAGCGGCATGAACAGCATGCCCAGTCCGGCACCGGCGACGAGCGTGGGGCCGAGCAGCCCGGTGGTGTCGTGGCTATTCTCGCTGATCCGGGACAGCCAGAACATCCCGCCGGCCGCGGACGACGGTATCAAGCCGCGCCCGGTTTCAGTTCAACGTGCTCGTCAGCGCAGGGGACGCCAGCCGGTGGCTTCGGCGAAACGGCGGTTACTGACCCGCTCGCCGTCGCGGCACACGTTATACACGCCGCTGGTGACATCGAGCGCCGCGAGCAGCGCGCGGCCGGCGTCCTCGGCGTGCAGCGTGGCTCCCAGGCCCGGGTTCGGATGATCCTTGCCGGTGCCCGGGCCGTCGAGAAGCCCGAGGCGCAGCACCACGCCACGCCGCCCGGCCATGGCGAACCGGGCGGCCTGCCGTTCGGCGGCCAGCGCGGAGCGCAAGATGACCGGGACATCCCCCACCGGTGTCTCCTCCGACACTGGCCGGTCGCCGGGGTAGACGAACGTGACCGTTGGCTGGACATATGTCTTGACCTCGGCGGCCAGCGCGGCGTCAACCAGGATGGCCGAGGCCTCGGCGCGCAACCGGTCGTTCTCGCGCCACGCCTCGGGCTGCTGCATCCTGTCCAGCGACTGGATGCGCGTGGCCAGGTGAAGCACGGCGTCCACGCCCCCCACGGCCGCGCCCACGGCAAGACGGTCGAACAGGTCAAGCCCGGCGCGCCCGGGGGCCCGCACGTCATGCCCGGCAGCCTCAGCGAGCGGCCGGAACGCGCGTCCCAGAACACCGGTTCCCCCAGTTACAAGCACCCGCACGGTATCTCCTTCCTGGGCTGGCGACAGACATCCCGCCGACCTCGCCGGGCGATGAACGCTCACCCCCGGAGTGGGAGCGGCGTACTCAGCGTGCGCTCGCAGCAGCCGCACCGACATCCGCCAGCTGGCCGATGTTGCCGCTGGGACACCCGGACGACGATGGCCCGGTGGAGATCCTCATTTGCCTCGACGCCATCGCCCCGCCCGCAGGCCGGCTCCGGGTGACTTCCGGTCCCGGATCTGCACCGGGACGCCGGGAAGACAACGAGTTTCCCTTTACCGGCTGGCTCGGCCTGCTGCGGGCCCTTTATGAGGTGACGGGGTCACCCGCTGACGGCTCACCAGCCGGCCCGTGAGGCGCCGGTGTCACCACGCCCTTCTGGGACGACGCGTCGGGCCTGCGGATGCGGCTACTGCCCGAGATATGGAGGAATCATGGATTGCACGCGCCAGCACACCCTGGTCACCGGATGCTCTTCCGGCATCGGCCGCGCCACCGCGCTGCGTCTCGCCGCGGCCGGCCAGCACGTCTACGCAGGGGTCCGCCACCAAGCCGACGGCGAACAGCTGAGCCGGTCCGCCGTGGGCGGCGAGCTCACCCCGCTCATCCTCGACGTCACCGACCTCAGCCACATCGCTGCCGCGGCCGCCACCGTCACCGGGCACACCGGCACCGCCGGGCTGCGCGGCCTGGTCAACAACGCCGGTTTCGGCCTAGCCTGCCCCACGGAACTGGTCCAGCTGGAGGCATTCCGCCGTCAGCTGGAGGTGAACGTGACCGGCCAGCTCGCCGTCACCCAGGCGTTCCTGCCGTTGCTGCGGCGCGCACGCGGCCGCATCGTGATGGTCAGCACGATCGGGGTCCGATTCACCCCGCCCTTCGCCGGGCCGCTGGATGCGACCAAGGCCGCGCTCGCCGCACTCGGGGATGCCTTGCGCCAGGAACTGGCGCCATGGGGGATCCGGGTGGTGCTCATCGAGCCGGCCAGCATCAACAGCGCTGCCGCCGGCAAGGTAGCCCGCGATGCCGCCGCGGCCATGGCCGCGGCCGGGCCGCAGGGCCGCGCCCTGTATGAGGACACGTTCACCAAGATGCTCGGCGTCATGCAGCGCCGAGAGGCGAACGGCAGCCCGCCCGACGTGGCGGCCGCCACCATCACCCGGGCGCTGACTGTCGCCCGGCCCCGCAACGTCTACCTGACGGGCAAGAACTCCCGGCGGCTGGCCATCCTCAGCCAACTGCCCACACCGGTCCTTGACGCGGCGCGCCGCCGCGTCTTCCGGCTGCCCGCCCCGGGTTCCTTGGCCTCCTCACCGCGGACACCGGCCGAGAGCTGAGTCCGCCTTCCTTTCCTTGTGCTGCCGGTCAGCCGAGAACGGCGACCGTGGAGGCGCGGCACGCTTGCCGCCACAGAGCATGGGACGGACGCAACGGTTCGCCCATGCCCAAGCCACTATCGCCCAGGCTCTCCGGATCGGCCAGCTGGCGGATGTCCGGCCGTCGCGGTCGGATCACGCTGGAACGAGTGGCGAGCCCACCGGGCCCGTGCCGGGCCAATGGCCGGGGAGGTCAACGATGAAGCGCATCCGCATCCAAAAATCAAGGGGCCGGGGCGAGCGTCCCTGGCTCGACGGACTTCCGCCCGACCCGCGAGACCAAGAAATTGTCCGCGCCAAGGCGCTCGCCCGTGCCGCCAACTCCAGGAAGGTGACCAGGAAGTGATAGCCATCATCAGCAGGCGCGCGTGGCGGGCCATCCGGCACGCGGCCAGCGCGATTCGAAAAGCCCATGACGAGCAGGTGTACACGTGGGAATGCTTCTGGCGCAGCGGCCGGGCGGTGCCGCCGACAACAACCGGCCCGCTCAGCTGGGTTCCCTCACTTGACGGCTACCGGCTCACCGGAAGCTATCTGCCCGGCCAGGATCAACATGCCGACACGCGAGAAACGAGGCCGTGACCTGCCCCGCCACCGTGCGCGAGGTCAGCTGGCTGAATTTCGTCTCAGCCCACCGTATGGGCGCACTCATCAAGATCGCGGCGTGGAGACTCCGGCCTTCAGGCCGGGGAGGAAACGCCGCTTCACCTCGAGGAACTGCGTTCGCTGGTCCTGGCGGCGGATGCCGTTGCTGTCGACTCGGATCCAGTCGATTCCCGGCATCGCCAGGCTCGCCGTGATCCGCGGCCCGGCGAGCGTGGCTTCGGGGACTTGCCAGCACAGCCGGGGCGGAGAGCCGGTGGTGGGTCCCAGCGGTCCCTCGATCCGCTCAGCGAAGGGTCATCTCGTACGTCAGCTCGAGCACCTTTATGCACCACCTCGTCGGCCTGCTCTGGTCGGCCGTGCTTACCTGCTGGGCGAGCCCAGCACGTCAGCGAAGCGCGGCACCCCGTCCTCGCACGCGACCCGGGCGGCGTTCGCCGTGAAGCTGATGGCGTGATACCAGCCAGCGAGCATCAGCAGGTCAAGCAGTTGCTCCTCGCTGAATGTCCCGGCCAGCCGGGGCCACAGGTCATCGTCGATGTCGGCGGCGTCGTGCAGGGCATCGGCCGCCTCGATGAGCAGCCGGTCTCGCTCGTCGGTCCAGC
>Ga0210390_10005900_pt1 | contig 10242 bp, 8 predicted proteins | sample IncBWH11OmetaG_FD_161050 | JGI IMG/M metagenome (GOLD analysis project Ga0210390, IMG submission 161050) | Forest soil microbial communities from Barre Woods Harvard Forest LTER site, Petersham, Massachusetts, United States - Inc-BW-H-11-O ...
TGACGCCGCTCATTCGAGTCTGCGCCGTGAACGGAACAAATTGCGCGTGAGACATTTCATGAATGCTCCGCGCGCGAATGCCGAATTTTTTTGCCAGCACAACGATGCTGCGACCTTCCGGCGTTTCGTCCGCCAGGGAAGCCAGTTGAGCGGCGTCGGCGAGTTCCTGTTCGGTCACGCCCGGCGCCGGCATAAACGCCGTAGCCTGGCGATTGCCCATCGTGATGGTGCCGGTTTTATCGAGCAACAACACGTCAACGTCTCCGGCGGCTTCCACCGCGCGACCGCTCATGGCCAAAACATTTTTCTGGAGTAATCGGTCCATGCCGGCGATGCCAATCGCGCTTAACAATCCGCCGATAGTTGTAGGGATCAAACATACCAGGAGCGCAACCAGCACGGCGTTGGAAAAATCGGCGTGGGCGTAACTGCCATAAGGTTTCAAGGTCACGACCGCCAGCAGAAATACCACCGTGAGCGCGGCGAGTAAAATCGTCAGCGCGATTTCGTTCGGCGTTTTTTGGCGTTTGGCGCCCTCCACCAATGAAATCATGCGGTCCAGAAATCCTTCGCCCGGATTGGCTGTGATGCGGATTTTGATTTCATCGGAAAGCACGCGAGTGCCGCCAGTCACCGCGCTGCGGTCACCGCCGCATTCGCGGATGACGGGCGCAGATTCGCCCGTGATGGCGGATTCGTCCACCGTAGCCGCGCCTTCGGTGATTTCGCCGTCCGCGGGAATCAATTCCGTGGCGCGGACCACGACCATGTCACCTTTGCGAAGTGAATCGGCGTCCACGACTTCAATTTTATCGATTTTGCCATTGCCGATAATTTTATTTGCATTGGTGCGCGTGCGCGAGGCGCGGAGGGCCTTGGCTTGCGCCTTGCCGCGGCCTTCGGCGACGGCTTCGGCGAAGTTGGCGAACAGCACTGTGAACCAAAGCCAAATCGCGATTTGCAGCACAAAGGCCAGTTGGCCCGCCGCCGCCCGAAAAATGTCCACCGTCGTGATGGCCGCGCCGACCATGGTCACAAACATGACCGGGTTTTTTACCATGAGGCGGGGGTCCAATTTCTTGAACGCATCGCCTATGGCCGGCCAGATGATTTTCGGATCAAATATGGAAACAGCTTTTGTAGCCATAACTTTAAAATAAGGTTCCTTTCACCATCAGAAAATGTTCGACAATCGGGCCGAGCGCGAGGGCCGGCAGAAATGTCAGTGCGCCGACCAGGAGTACCGTGCCCACGAGCAGCAGGACAAAGGTAGTTCCGCTCACCGGAAACGTACCGGCGCTTGCGGGGACAATCTTTTTCTTTGCGAGCGAACCGGCAAGCGCCAGCAGAGGCACGATCATTCCAAATCGGCCGAGCAACATGTCGATGCCCAGGGTGGTATCGTACTGGGGCGCATTGGCAGTCAGTCCGGCGAACGCGCTGCCATTATTGCCCGCGCAGGACGTATAGGCATACAGTATCTCGCTGAACCCGTGCGGACCGTTGTTGGCCAGTCCGGCAAGGCCCCACGGAGTTACGCAGGCCCAGGCTGTAAAGCCGAGTATGATGAACGCAAGAATGACAAAGGCCAACAGTGTCATTTTTACGTCATACGCCTCAATTTTCTTGCCCAAATACTCCGGCGTGCGCCCGACCATGAGTCCCGCGATAAACACTGCGATGATGACAAAAATCAACATGCCGTAGAGTCCCGCGCCAACGCCGCCGAAAATGACTTCGCCCGTCTGGATGTTAAACATCGGGACAAGCCCACCGAGCGGCGTGAAAGAGTCGTGCATCGAGTTGACTGCGCCGCACGAGGCGTCCGTTGTAACTGTGGCAAAGAGAGCAGAATCGAAAATGCCAAAACGCACTTCCTTGCCTTCCATGTTTCCATCCGTGGCGGCGATACCGAGATGTTGATGGATGGGATTGCCATTGGATTCCGCCCACCAACAAAGGAAGAGGCCGCCTAGAAACATGATGAACATTGCCGCCCAGACGGACCATCCGTGCTTTTGATTTTTGGTTTCGCGGCCCAGGTGATAAGTCAGACCGCTGCCAATGGCCAAAATCGATAGCATTTGGATGAAGTTCGAGAGGGGCGTCGGATTTTCAAACGGGTCCGCGGAGTTGGCGTTCATATATCCGCCGCCGTTGGTGCCAAGCATTTTGATAGCTTCCTGGGACGCAACCGGGCCCTGGACGATGGTTTGCGTCGATAGCACCTGGTTTGTCATAACCGGGTTACCTTTAGAGTCCACGACGCCCTTGCCATTGGCATCGGTCACCTGCACGGAAACCGTTTGCGGTTCGATGAGCGTGGCCGTGGTGTAAGGTTGCTTGAAATTTTGAATCACGCCCTGGGAAACCAGAAACAACCCATAGACGATGCAGATGGGCAGGAGCAAATAGTAAGTGATGCGCGTAATATCCACCCAAAAATTTCCAATCGTTTGCGACGCGGCCCTGGCGATGCCGCGCACGAGCGCGGCGGCCACAGCGATACCCACCGCGGCAGAAAAGAAATTGTGGAACACGAGCGCCACCATTTGGGAGAAATAGGACATGGTGGATTCTCCGCTGTAGCTTTGCCAGTTGGTGTTGGTGGTAAAGCTGATGGCGGTGTTGAATGCTAAATGCTGCGCCAGGGCGCCAAAGCCCTGTGGATTGAGAGGCAAATGTTGCTGGATCCGCAGAATGATGTAAGTAAACAGACAGCCTACCAGGCTAAAGATCAGCATGGCGAACGTGTATTGTTTCCATTCCTGTTCTTTGGATGGGTCTACGCGCAAAACGGTGTAGGTCAGCTTTTCCAGCGGACGCAAAACCGGGTCAAGCCAGGTGCGGCCGTTGGCGTCCAGCACACGGTTAAGGTAAAGACCGAGTGGTTTGGTAATGAGAACCAGCGCGGCGACGTACAGTGCCAGTTCGAGCCATTGATGGGCGTTCATATCTTTCGCCTTAAAACTTTTCCGGACGCACCATGGCAAAAATCAAGTAAGCGCACAGGGCGACGGAAATGATTCCGAGCACAACGTTTTCGGTGTTCATAGAAGTTAAAGTTTTTCGCAGCCCACGACATAGATCATCAGGGCCATGAATCCTCCAAACATTAAACCAACAAAGAGTGCGTCCAACATATACTTATTAACAACGGTCATGCTATTCGCATGACGCGCTACAATTCATTTACATTGGGTGAACTTGAATACTACGGACTTCGTAGCTCAGAGGCTCGCCCTTCCAAACGCCTGCGAGATTAGCTGTCGGGCTCGGCCTTGAAAGTGGCCTTGAAACCGGTTACCCGGCCTCGTTCGCCCCGTCCTCAATTTCTTGAGGAGTTTGGGTCTCCCGCACCCGGCTTCAGGAAGGAAGCCGAGTCTCGGCTGCAACGGAAAAGAGTAAACCATAACCGTGGCAGATTGTCAAGAGGCCAAAAGCCCTGATTTTATCGTTAAAAGCAGCATTGGCTCACGGGAGAATGTGACAATTAGGAAAAAATACCGCTTCGGACTGAAAACTTATTGCAAGATCGCCTTGGGATTTTCCGTATAAGCCATGATGCGCGGCCAGGAGAGGCCGCAAATTGAAAAGGAAAAACTTATGCCTAAATTGTTTCTGCTTCATTTCAGCGCCCGCCCTTGCCTGGGTTTCATTCACCACGCGCGATTTAACGGACTGTTGTTTCTGGTTATACTCGCGATTGCTGTGAGCGTGATCGTCTTCGCGCTTTCCAGGCCGAAATAAGTTTTACGTTTACTGCTGGCTCGGCAACAAATCATCTGCATTGGCCGGCAACGGCGGATAGGGTTGGTGCGGGTTTTTCTGGTAGAAATAGGCGACGGATGAATAATCGGCTTCGGTGTCATTCTGATTGCCGTGCTCGATGGTCACGCGGATATTCTTGTGAAAGGGAATCGCGTCTTCGATGTGCCAGCGATAGGTTGAGACACGAGAGTTTTTGTCGTCCTTGATCGTGCAACCGTGAAAGGGCGCTGAAAAAGGGCCGTGGTTGAAGTACCAGCCGCCTCCGAAATAATCTTCCGTGCCGGTCCCGTTGATTTGCGGGACGGCTTCTGAATGGCGCCAATGCGGCGGCGTGGGCGGATTTGGGTTTGGCTGGTCGATGTAAATCATTTCGTCGCCTTCCAAAAAGGCGAGCTTGTTTCTTCCCATGTGCAGGCCCTGCATGAAGAGCGCCACGCCGGCGTAATAACCTGCGCCCTGTGCCTCCAGGATTGTGTAATTGTGTTGCGGACTTGTGGGGTTCTCACGCCGCCAGCAGGCGTGAAATTCCAGCAAGTCTTTGGGAAGGGAATGATACGTGGTGTAGTCGACGTTGTAATAGAACGAGTGAATCGTCTCGCTGGAACGGTTTTCCAGGGTCCAGCGGGCGTGGGTGTGGAAAGGCATAGGCCAGTAGCAGTTATACCCGCCGCTGCTTTGGTCCATTGGCAGCGACTTGAAATCGGCCTGGTCGCCAAAACCGACGCCAAAGAAATCGCCGATTGGGCATTCGACGCTGGGGTTGGTTTCATTGTCCCAATACATCCGCAGAATGAGCTGGCGGCGCGATTGAACATTTCCCGGTCCCAGGGTCACCCAAAACCGGTGGATTTCTCCGGCGCCGTCCTGGTCCAAAAGGGTAACGGTTTGGCCTGGCGTTACAGTGACGAAATCTCTGTTTCCTCCGGTGCGGTCCCATGAGCCGGCGTGCATGGCGGTCCCGGGATGTGGCAACGGGAGCGATTCCAGCGGTGAAGCGGCCTGATAATTTCCAGCGCCGGGATTGCAGCATTTGCAACCGATGAAAGCCAGCAACGCGGCGGCAGCCGCCCAGAAGGATTTAGAATTAAGCATAAAAAATTTAAGCCGTAACCGTAACCGTCAATCAAGGATTAAGTTCCGATTTTTCAGCTTCTTAATGGTCCACGGCGAAAAGTTTAAATAGTCAAACATTTTCAATGAATCATCTTGCCAACCGGCTGCAATTAGCTAAAATAACCGTTAGATTCGGAAATGAACCAGGAGATTAAAATCCTGTATCTTGAGGATGATTCCGCGGACGCGGTGCGCGTGGAAGACAAGCTGCGAGAAAGTGGTTTGTCTTTTGAATTGCAGCGCGCGGACACGCGGGAAGCGTTTCTGGCCGGGCTTGAGCATCGGCCGGACGTGATCCTTTCCGACCATGGCCTGCCGGCGTTTGACGGACTGACGGCGTTTGGCACAGCGCGTGAAAAATGCCCGGACACGCCGTTTATCTTCGTGACGAATGCCCTGACGCGAGAAATGGAAATTGAAAAGCTGCTGGGCGGCGTTGCCGATTACGTGCGGAAAGACGAACTGGAATACCTGTCCGTGGCCATGCGCCATGCGTTGCGCGAAGCCCGGGAAACCCGCGCGCGCAGGCAGAGAATCAGGGAATTCTTTGAATCGCCGTTGGGAAAGGGTAAGGAACTGCTGCCGATTTGCTCGAGCTGCAAAAAAATCCGGAACAAGCAAAACCAGTGGCAGCCGCTGGAGATCTTCTTCCTGGAAAACTTCAATATCGGCTTCACTCATGGCATTTGCCCCCAGTGCACGCCGAATTTCTTTCCGAGAAAGCAGTAAACTTTCTCATTTTTCCCGTTTTAGGCCCAACTTTTTGATTCGTGAGACGAGCGTAGCTGGTTTGACGCCCAACAGCTCGGCGGCGCCGTCGCGTCCTTTGATTTTCCAGTTTACCTTGTCAAGGGCCACGATGAGATTATTTCGTTCGAACTGCTGCATTTCGGCATCTGTGAGAAAATCGACTTTTTCCGGATGTTCGGGAGTGGGTTCGTCCTGCCGTGTGGACCGCTCCCTTATAGTCGCGGCTCTGTTACCTGGCTCTATCGCCCCGGCAGTGGATTGAGTTTGATTGGCGGGCAGATCAAATTCAAGGATTCGGCCGCGGGCGAGGATGACGGCGCGTTCGATGATGTTGCGCAATTCGCGAATGTTTCCAGGCCAGTCGTAGTTTTGGAGTTGAATGATACCGGCGCGGGTGAGACGCGGTTTTGCGCAGCCCATTGCCTTGACCGAAAAATTGACGAAATGGTGGGCCAGGAATGAAACGTCTTCGCGACGCTCGCGCAAGGGCGCGACATGGACGGGAAAAACGTTTAAGCGATAATAAAGATCTTCGCGAAAACGGCCCGACGCGACTTCGCGTTTCAAATCGCGGTTTGTGGCGGCGATAATGCGGACATCCGTGCGCCGGGTGCGGTCTTCGCCTACGCGTTCATACGATTTTTCCTGGAGAACTCGAAGCAGTTTGCTTTGCAGTTCCAGCGGCACTTCTCCGATTTCATCGAGGAATAAAGTTCCGCCTTCGGCGGCTTCGAAACGGCCGGCACGGTCCTTAACAGCACCGGTAAAGGCGCCTTTGGCATGGCCGAAAAATTCGCTTTCGTAGAGGTCTTTTGGGATGGAAGCGCAATTGACGCGAATGAATGGTTTGTCTTTTCGCCGGCTGCGGTGATGGATTTCGTGAGCGACCAATTCCTTGCCTGTGCCAGTTTCGCCAAAGATGAGGACTGAGGCATCGGTTGGCGCGACCAGATCGATTTGGCTGACGATCTGCCGCAATGCGGCACTTTGGCCGACGAGGTCGCCGAAGGCTTTGGCTTCGATGACTTCCTCCTTGAGATAGGCGTTGTGTTGTTCGAGTTCAACTTTGAGTTTTTGAATCTCTTCAAAGGCGCGGGCATTGGCGACCGCGGCGGCTATGTGGTTGGCTAGAATGCGAGCCCAGATTCTTGATTCCTCCGGTGCGTTAAGACGGGTAAACACGGCGAAAACCCCAAGCACTTCGTTTTTGTGAACAATCGGCACGGCCTGGAAACCGCGAATTTGTTCCTGCTGAAGCCACTTGACGTCGGCGAGTTCGCCCGGATTCCTGTCCAAGTCACTGAAAACGACAGGCTGTTGTGTCGCAGCGACTTTGCCGAGAATACCCATGCCGATGGGAATACGTTTATAGCGTTCGAGTTCGACGGGGCTTTCCTTGCCGTCATTGATCGCCTTGCGGAGACCGAGGCGGGCGTGCAGGCAACGCGTTTTGTCCGGACATTTTGAGCGCCAAACGCATGTCGCGCAAAGGTCACCTGGTCGAGCGAAGAAAAAATAGACGCGCCCGACATGGGGACGTTCAAGGATTCGGTCGCCCAGTATTCGGAGCAATTTGTCGAGGGAATGCTCCCGGCTGATTTCCAAAAGGAGATCTGCTGCAAGATTCGGGTCGAACCTCGAGTCATAGCGATTGTCACCGACTTCTTCCATAGACGATTCAATAACTCAAGAGGGACGAGTTTTCAACCCAAATCAGGACGAATTTTAACACGTTTGAATTTTCGTCTCATAATATTAATTCGGCAAACATAAGACAAGATATTCAACACAAGCGACTTAACTGAAAATTCAAACACTGGCATGCCACCTGAATTAGCAACCTCACAACAACATAAAATACTGACTATGAAAACAAACTTAGTTGAGGAGATTAACGAATTAGAGTTCGAGAGAGAGGTCTTGCGCTGCAAACTGCCGGTGTTGGTTGGCTTCATAACAGGCTGGAGCCAACCGTGCCGGCTGGTCGAACCCGTTTTAGAAGAAATCGCCGTGGCTTGTACAGGTACTGCAAAGGTTTTCAAGGTCAACGTGGATGATAATCCTGATTTGGGAACCTGCTATGGGATTCAGTCGATTCCTACGCTGAGCTATTTCGTGAACGGCAGTGTCCGGGGGAAGATCGTGGGCATGGTCAGTCCCGGGGCAATTCTGGCCAAATTTCAATTCATCACGCAGGAAAAAACTCCTGAAGAAAAATCTGAGCAGTGAAATTATCCGTGACCGCAACCACACAAGCTGAATCGTCATTATGAAAATCACCCTTCGACCCAAACCACAAAACAAGGCACGGCTGTTAATTCCTATCGATGAGTTCGCATTTGCGGTTTATCCGGTTCGGGTGAGGCGCTTTGCGCGAAGGTTGCCTGCGGTGGAAGCAAAGCAAATCAGATCGCAAAACGTCCGACGAGGCATGTTGAGGAGAGGTTACCTGTGAAAAAATCGTCGCACTATACGCTTCAAGCGTCGAGCGCTCCAACGTCGACTGTGTGCTTCGTGTGCCGGAGGCAGATTGCGGGCAGTGACCACATCCGATTCTATCGGGTCCCTCAAAGGGCACATGAGGCCGCCCATGCACAAGCTGTGACGATATTGCTGTGTTCTTCCACCTGCGCTTTCCGGTACTTCGGGACTTTAGAAAATGAAATGAGAAACCAATAAGGCAAAGAAATATGAACACCCATCAAAAGAACTATGATTCGTATGAGGAAATTGCGAAGAACGATGCCGAGACTCGAGGCAGAGTGACAACGGTGGAGATGCCAGCAGATTTGCGGCGCCCTGAAACCAACGGCGACGAAAACAACTCAACGGGTTCGCCACCCAACCAGGGCGCCGCGACAAAACGCCGTCGTCAAATGGCGGTGGCCGCGGCGGCGCTTGCTGTGGCGGCGGCCGCGGGCGTTTATTATTCAAAATTCGTTGCGCCATATGAAACCACTGATGACGCGTTCATTGAGGCGCATGTGCCGTCAATTGCGCCCCAAATATCCGGGCGCGTCGCGCAACTTTTGGTTAAAGACAATCAGGAAGTAAAACAGGGGCAATTGCTGCTGAAAATTGATCCGCGGAATTACGAAGCGGGGGTTTCACAAGCCCAGGCGAACCTGTCGGCAGCGCGCGGCAGGCTTGTGGAGGCGAAAGCGCAAGCGGCGGTAGACCAGGCCAAAGTGGCGGAGGAGCATGCCAATTTTGACGCGGTTACGGCGCAAGCCGCATACGCCTGGACCAATTTAGACCGGCTTGAGGCGATTGGGAATGCGGGAGTTTCCCAGAACCAAATTGATGTGGCTGAAACGCAGGTAAATTCCACTCGAGCCGACGTGGAAGTGGCATTTAACAGGATTCGCGCCGCCGAGGCACAAGCGGCGTTGAGCCTGGCCAGCATCGCCACTGCCGTGGCCAATGTGGCGCAAAACGACGCCGCACTGCAACGGGCAGAACTAAATCTTTCCTACACGCGCATCACCGCGCCGGAAACGGGCTATGTCACGCACCGCACAGTGGAACAAGGTTCGTATGTGCAGGCGGGGCAGACTCTGCTGGCGATCGTGCCACAGCACCTTTGGATTGTGGCCAATTTCAAGGAAACACAATTGGCGCGCATGCGGCCAGGGCAGCCGGTTACGGTGCATGTGGACGCGTACCCTCGGCTCAAATTCACCGGACACGTGGACAGCATTCAAGCCGGTTCAGGCGCGAATTTCAGCCTGTTTCCGCCGGAGAATGCCACAGGCAACTACGTCAAAGTCGTCCAGCGTGTGCCGGTGAAGATCGTGCTCGATGACGCGTCGGATGCCAACGTCGTGGCAGGGCCGGGTATGTCCGTTGAGCCGACAGTGCGTGTGAGATAATTCGACGGTAAATCATCCTGCAACCTGAAAAGCCATGAATTACGAAGCCCCCAAAATAAATCCCTGGCTGATTGCCGCGGCAGTGGTATTGCCGACGTTCATGGAAGTATTGGATACTACGATCGTCAGTGTTGCGTTGCCCTACATCGCCGGCAATCTTTCGGCTTCGAGTTCACAGGCGACGTGGGTGCAGACGAGTTACCTGATTTCCAACGCGATCGTACTGCCGGCGAGCGCGTGGTTTGCGGCGTTCTTTGGCCGCAAACGCTATTTCATGGTTTCGATTGCCGTTTTTGCCGTGGCCTCGTTCTTGAGCGGGATTGCGCCATCGCTCGGCTTTCTGGTGGCTGCGCAATTGCTGATGGGCGCGGGCGGCGGGGCACTGCAACCGCTATCACAAGCCATCCTGATGGAGTCCTTTCCACGGGAAAAGCGCGCGCAGGGGATGTCAGTTTGGGCCTTTGGCGTGGCGGTGGCGCCGGTGCTCGGCCCGGTGGTGGGCGGTTGGATCACAGACCATTATTCCTGGCGCTGGTTATTCTATATCAACATTCCGGTCAGTGCAGTTGCATTATTGATGATTCAGCAGTATATCGCCGATCCGGCTTACCTGCGGAATGTAAAGCCTGGGCGGATTGATGCGATTGGTTTCGGATTTCTTACGCTCTGGCTGGCTACGATGCAAACGGTGCTCGACAAGGGCCAGGAAGACGATTGGTTTTCGGCGCAGTGGATC
>Ga0210390_10005901_pt1 | contig 10241 bp, 8 predicted proteins | sample IncBWH11OmetaG_FD_161050 | JGI IMG/M metagenome (GOLD analysis project Ga0210390, IMG submission 161050) | Forest soil microbial communities from Barre Woods Harvard Forest LTER site, Petersham, Massachusetts, United States - Inc-BW-H-11-O ...
GCACACTCTCGAGGAAGTCGGCCAGTCCTTCGATGTGACCCGCGAGCGCATTCGCCAGATCGAAGCCAAGGCCCTGCGCAAACTGCGTCATCCCTCGCGATCGGGTAAGCTGCGGTCTCTGCTGGACGACGTGCAGGAGTAGTGCGCGTTCGTAGTAATAATTTGTGACAGCAGGGTCGCGCAAGCCCCGTGCCGTTTCCTACCGTATTTCACAAATAGTGGGCGTCATCCGCGGCTCCTTGAGTTCGTGAACCTCATCGTCTTTCCCTATCATTGTCCAAGCTGCGTCATAGCAGGCTACGCGCCGATATCTCGCACCGTCGAAGCGGTACAAGGTCAGCCCCGATTCAGTCGCGGAGCCGTGCTGGCCGAGAACGATGTCGTGAAACCCGTTCGTCAACGTCGACTGGATTGTGAATGTTTGCGTTGCGATACGGTGCAGAATCACGGAGTACTTATCGGCGTTCTGCTGAAGAATCCAGAACTCGCAATTCCCGGTAGGGCTGCAGGATTGATCGTTGCTATCCTGCACCACGAATTCTCTGGCGCCGTTCTCTCCGAGATCGACCGCCTTAACCCGCATTTGCCCAATGGTCTCCTGCAGTTCTTGTTCTGACTTGATTCCCGACTGGGACATAGAAGGCCGAAAGCGAGATGCGAACGCCTCGATCAAGCCAGCGCGGTCTTTTGCGGACAGGGCCTTCGATCTACTGATACTGTCCGTCCCGCTAAGCTCTTGGGATTTATGCCACTCCCAGTGAAATCTCTTCGCCGCGCTCTGGGCTGAACAGATCGACTGGCTACAGCAAATCCACAGCGCCAGCAATAGTGATTGACAACGAGGCGTCATGGAGGTCAGTGGATAATGATACGCCCGGTGCTGCAATTCCCAGCGACGCTCTGATCGCTTATGCAACGTCGCTTAGTCGCTCGGATCCTTACCGGCTGCGACTTCCAGCCTGCCGTAAGCCAACTGATAGTTATATCGGGCGGTGACCACTTGCGCGCTCGCGGTGGCGGCCAACAATTCCGCGTCGGTCAATTCAATAATGTTCCCCACTCCAGCCGAGTAGCGGCCTTCGGCGAATGCCAGATTCTCCCGCGCTTCCTGATCGGCAACTGTGGCCAGATCGATCTGCTGTTGAGAGACCGTCATGTTGGCATAGTCTGTGTAGACTTCGCGATCGACCTGCAACCGCGCGGATTGCAGATTCGACTCGGCCGCTTTCTTAGCCTGTTCGGTCTCATTCAGAAACGCGCGGTTGAATCCCCCGGAAAGCAGCGGCTGCAGCAGGCTCTCTCCAAAACCCAGGTTCCAAATCAGCGGAAACTTCAGATTCTCAAAATCGGCGAAGCTCGTGAAATTCAGGCGAGGCTTGAAATTCGACCTTGCGGCCACGATGTCTCCCTGCGCAGCGATGACCACTTGCCGCAGCGCCTGCAAATCGGGGCGCAGCGTCTGTGCTTCGGTGAGATAACTATCCACCAAGTCTGGCGCCTTCGCGGCGCCCAAGACATCGACAAGCACAAATGTACTCTTCACCGGCAGGCCCATGGCCGTGGCCAGCGCCGCCTGCGAAACTTTCAGGTCGGATTGCGCCTGCACCAGATCGAGTTGCGCATTGGCCAGTTGCACTTCCTGCCGGGTGACGTCGATCTTCGGTACACGACCGACCTGGAAAAACGCATTGATCTGATCCAGATGTTTGCTCTGGTCCTGAACGGTTTTCTGCCGTACGTCCACGAGTTCCTGGGCTGCCAGCACGCTGAAATATCCGTCGCGCACATTCAGCAAGGTCTCCTGGCGCACGCGGTCACGGTTTTGCTGTGCCTGCGCCAGTTCGGCCCGGCCGCGCTCCATGGAGCCACGAGTCAGGCCGAAGTCATAAATGTTCTGGCTGAAGTTCAGTCCGGTGTAGTAGTAAGGAGAGTTCGACCAGCGCTCGCCATTGTACTGGCTGTTGGCCGTGGCAATCGAAGTCCCCGGCAGTGGCGCGTAGTTGTAGGTCTGCTGGTTATGGGTCGCTCCGAAACTCAAGTGAGGAAGGTAGGCCGAACGGCGTTCCTTGAGGTGTGCCTCGGCCACATGGACTTGATCCTCAGCAGTGGCAAGGTCGGGCTGATTCTGCTTGGCGAGCCGATAGCAGTCAGCCAGCAACAGCGGCTGATCCTGTGCCGGACACACAGTGCTCCCGACGATCAGGGCAAGAGCGGCAAGTCCGGCCCGCCATTGATTCTGCTTTCTCATATTCTGAAGTGGCGCACGATCAGTTACCGCTCCGCGCTGCCGGCTGCACTTTGCCGCCTTCCGGCACGCGCTCTCCGATGCTGCGGGCAACGCGTTCGCCTTCGTCCAACCCGCTGAATAATCGCGCGGTTTCTCCGGTCTGCTCGGCAACCGCAACTTGCGTGAATTTAATTGTGTTGTCGGGCGTGACCACGGCCACGAACGTCCCTGTCCCGCGAACGATGAGCGCGTCGGACGGCACCTCGACGTAGCGTGGCGTCTGCACCTTCAACTCAGCCTGCACGAAGCTACCGGCAAGGATTCGGTTGTGTGGATTGTCGACGTCGATTTCGACCAGCAGAGTGCGCGTCTTAGGATCGATCTCGCCGCTCGTGCGCGTAACCGCCGCCACCACTTTCAGATTCGGATTGGCCTGGTCGAGAATCGTGACCTCATCTCCGTTGCGCACGAACGGAGCGTGCGCCTGGTCCACATAAACGTAGATGCGCAGCCGCGAAGTCTCCGAGAGTTCGACCACCGGCAGCGCGCTGGTCTGCGACGTGGCAGCATTTTGAATGAGCGCGCCGGGATCGGAATAACGCGCGGTCACAGTTCCACTGAATGGAGCGCGCAGTTCCTCATACGACTTCAAAGTTCCGATCTGCTCAAGCGTCGCCTTGGAGACGGCGGCGTCGGCCTCAGCCTGGTCAGCGTCCTGCTGCGAGATCATTTCTTTCTTTACGAGAGTCGCGGCGCGGTTGGAGATGAGTTCTTTGTTATGCGCATCGGCAACCGCGGCTTGATATTGCTTGTCGGTTTCCGGCGATTCGATCACCGCCAGAAGTTGGTTGGCGCGGACGAAATCGCCTTTGTCGACGCTGATGCTGCGCATGTAGCCGCTGACCTTGGCATACAGAACTGCCGACTGGTAGGGCCGCGCCTCGCCGATCAGCCGGATCGTGTTCGAACCCGCGACTTTGCGGGCAGTGGCGATTTCAACGGACGGCCCTTTCTGTCCTTCGACTGTCAGCTGCTCAGTCGCGGCCTCGACGTGGGTGCGCTGCCGGGTGAAAAGCAGGAGGGCCATCGCCGCCGCAACAAGAACGATGACGATGCCGCCTAAATAAAGCCAGGCAGATCCGCGACGTTGTTGGCTCCGCGATTCCGGCATTTTCCCGTCGGACGTCTTTCCGTCAGACATCAATGTCCCTCCGCCTGAAACACTTCACCGCGCGCTTCGGCGGCAAACTTTTCATCGAGCAGGTGACGCGTGGGAAAATCCTTCCGCAGCAGCGTGTAGACCACGGGCACAACGAACAATGTGACGACGGTTGCCACCAGCAATCCTCCAATCACGGCGCGGCCCAGCGGAGCATTCTGCTCGCCTGCCTCACCCAAAGCCAACGCCATGGGAATCATTCCGATAATCATAGCGAGCGCCGTCATCAGAACCGGCCGCAGGCGCGTCTTTCCGGCTTCCAGCGCCGCCTCGAGAGGCGAAATGTGTCTTTCAACTCGGGCATCATTGGCGTAGCTCACCATCAGAATCGAGTTCGAGGTCGCGATGCCCACCGCCATGATCGAGCCCATCAGCGATTCTACGTTGATGGTCGAGCCGGTCACAGCGAGCATCCATAAAATTCCGACCAGGGCGCCCGGCACCGCGATCATAATAATGAAAGGATCCATCCACGACTGAAACAGCACTACGATCAGCAAATACACCAGCACGATGGCCAGAATCAATCCCATTAGCAAACTGCGGAACGACGAGTTCATCACTTCGTACTGGCCGTGCACGGTGATGCGCATACCCACCGGAAGCTTTCCGAGGCCGTCGATTTTTTTCTGGATGCCTGTGACGACCGAACCCAGGTCACGGCCCTGCAGGTTGGCGTTGATGTCGATGACGCGCTGGACGGTGTAGTGATTGATCTCCGCAGGCACGGAGTCTGGAACAATGCGTGAGACATTAGCCAGAGTCTCATATTGCGGCTGTGGGACAGGCTGTGTCTGCGGAGCGCTGGCGACTTGCAGGGGATTAGCCGCTCCCGGCAGACTTAACGGAGTGTTCATCAGAGTCTGGACGGAATCGAAACGCTCCGGTGGAATGCGCACGGCGACGATGTAATTGACGTTGTTCGCAGGATTCAAGAAATACGATGGCGCAATCAGCGAACTCGACGACAGCGAGATCAGCATGCTGTTGGCGACGCTCTGCTCGGTCAGGCCGAGTTCCGCCGCCTTCTCGCGATCCACATTGACCCGTAACGCGGGATAACGAATCGCCTGTTTAACATGCACGTCGACCGCGCCAGGCACGGTGCTGATCTCATCTTTCAACTGGCGCGCGATCTGATACGACTGATCCAGATTCGGCCCCTCGACCTGAATGTCGACCGGCGAGGGCACACCGAAGTTCAACACCTGGCTCACGATGTCGGCCGATTGAAAATAGAAACTCGATCCAGGAAACTCGCGCGGGAGTTGCCCGCGAATCTTCTCCATGTACCCTTCGGTGGGATGATGCTGCGGCTTCAGTGCGATCAGCACTTCGGCGTCCATGTCGCCCACATTGTCGGTCGGGACGTACGCCAGATTGAATGAAGTCGGCAGACCCTCGAGGTCGTTGATGGTATCGATTTCATCCGGGGGGATGATTTCGCGAATGCGCCCTTCCACTTTCATCAGCAACTGTTCGGTATCTTCGAGGCGCGTGCCGATCGGTGCGCGGACGTGCAGTTTCATCAGTCCCGCGTCGACGCTGGGGAAGAAGTCGGTGCCAATGATGAAGGGCAGCACCGCACTGACGGCAAACATCAGTCCGAAAATGCAAAGTGCGAACACGCGGTGATGTAGCACCAGATCGAGCCCGCGCCCGTAACTTTCTCGCAGGCGTTCGAACGCATGCTCGCGCTTGCGGTTGAGGCGGCCGATCAGGCCCGGGTTTTCTTCCTTGGCTTCGTCGGCTTCGCGGTGGCCCTCAAAAAGAATTCGCGACAGCGTCGGCACCAGTGTGCGGGAAAGCACGTACGACGACAACATGGCCAGCACCACGGCCAATGCCATGGGCGTGAAAAGATACTTCGAAGCGCCAGACAGCAGAACGACCGGGAAGAACACAATACAAATGGCCAGCGTCGCAACGATAGCGGGCACGGCAATCTGGCTGGCGCCGTCGAGAATGGCCACCGTGATCGGCTTGTTCATATCGAAGTTGCGGTTGATGTTCTCGATTTCCACCGTTGCATCATCGACCAGCATGCCGATGGCGAGCGCCAGGCCGCCCAACGTCATAATGTTGACGGTGTCGCCGCTCAGGTCCAAGCCAATGATGGCGGTGAAAATGGCCAGCGGGATCGATGTGCACACCACGATCACGCTGCGCCAGCTGCCGAGAAACGCCAGGATCATCAGCGAGACCAGGATTGACGAGAGCACCGCCTCGCGCACCACCCCAACAATCGCGGCGCGCACGAACACAGATTGATCGAAGTCGATCTTCAGATCCATCCCCTGCGGCGCGGAAGCCTTGATAATCGGCAGCGTGTCACGCGTGGCCTCGACCACGGCCAGTGTCGACGCGTCGGAATGCTTGAGGACAGCGAGATAAGTTGCACGCTTGCCGTTGACGTGCACGATGCCACGTTGCTCGGCATAACTGTCGGACACCTTCGCCACATCGCCGAGCAGAACCGTCGCCGATCCGACAACCTTGATGGGAATCCGGCTAAACAGCGGCACGGTGTCGGGGCTGGAGTTGAGTTGTACGCTGTAGTCGGTGTTGCCTATGCGGGCATCACCGGCGGGCAGAATGACGTTCGAACTCTGCACCGCATTAACCACATCACCCGCCGAGAGCCCCTTGGCTGCGAGCGCCTGCGGGTCGATATCGATAATAATCTGCCGTTCTTTACCGCCGAATGGCGCGGGCGTCGAAAGCCCCGGAATGGTGAACAGCCGAATGCGAATAAAATTCAGACTGTAATCGTAGAGCTGCTGCTCGGGAAGCGTCTCGCTCGAAATCGTCAGCTGCGCGACCGGGACGTTGGTGGCGTTGAATTGGATTACATTCGGCGGCGTGATGCCCGGAGGCGCGATGCGCAGAATGGTGCTCGATACTGAAGAAATCTGTGCGATCGCGGCGCCAATGTCGGTGCCGGGCTGAAAATAGACGCGCAGCAGTCCGACGCCCGGGATCGACTGCGATTCGATGCGCGAAATTCCGTTCACTGTGGTGGAGTAGGCGCGCTCGCTGATCAGGACGACGCGGCGCTCCATGTCCTGCGCCGAGAGTCCGGGATAGGTCCACACCACCGCGACCACCGGTATGTCGATGACCGGGAAAATGTCGACCGTCATGCGCGTCAGCGACAGCACGCCAAGGATCATGATCAGCAGGCAAGAGACGGCAATGGTGTAGGGGCGCCGCAGCGCCAGTCGCACTAACCACATAAGTTGATCGCTATGACTTGATCTTTATAACTTGATCGGTGACCTGGCTGGAACGAACGGCAGGCTGGGAACTGTCCCTGCCATCGGACCTTCGACCCCGCTCTTCACACGAGTCGTATTAATAATACAGATTCCTGCTATGCCCAAATGCCGCGCCAGTTCGCCCGCTGCGGGTATTTGGTCTTCCGCTGTCGGTCCGGTTTCCAACCGCCATTAAGGATACATCTCTTCCTTTTCACTCAACAACTTTCGGCGCGGACGTTTATTATGGCATTCAGGTGGAGCTAAACCCATGCCGGCAAAAACTGCGCTGGTTACCGGAGCCAACGGCGGCCTCGGAACACATGTAACGAAAGCTTTTCTGGACGCCGGGTTTGCCGTTGCCGGTGTGGCGCCCAAGGTCCAGCCGTCCGACTTCAACCACCCGAATTTTACCGCGCTCCCCGCTACCATCGACGGCCTCGATGCCGCGAAGAAGACTACCGACGCGGTGATCACCCGCTTCGGAAAAATCGATGTCTTGGCGCACCTCGTCGGCGGCTTCGCCGGAGGCCGCTCCATCGCCGACACCGACGACGCGACGTTCCAGCGCATGTTCGACGTGAACCTCGGCAGCGCATTTCACCTTCTGCGGGCGGTGATCCCCCACATGCGACGGGCGGGCGCGGGACGGATCATCGCCATCGGCAGCCGCGCCGCCGAAGATCCCGGCGCAAACGTCGGCGCCTATAGCGCATCGAAGGCAGCGCTGGTTTCCCTGATCCGCACGGTTGCGATCGAAAACAAAGACGCGGGCATCACCGCAAACGTCATTCTCCCCGGCACGATGGACACCACCGTAAATCGCAAAGAGATGCTCGGCGCCGATACAACGCAGTGGGTGCAGCCCGCGTCCGTCGCCAGTCTGATCGTGTGGCTCGCCGGAGACGCCGGCAAAGACCTAACCGGAACGGCCATCCCCGTGTATGGGCGAGGACTGTGATGGCGCGATGTAACCCTTTCGGGTCATAATATACTTGCGGAATCAAACCGCGAGTGTAATGATGGCCACGGCGGGGGTGCATAGTGACCAGTATTGAACTGGCTGTGTCGCTTGTGCGCTCGCTATTTTGCGGGCTCCCGAGACAGGATAAACGCATGGCTGTATTTGTGTCCGCATCCGACGAAACTTCCGGCGCGACCTCACAGGGAATCTTTCACTACTGCGGATATGTGGCTCCGCTTAACGATTGGTCAGAATTCTTTGCTCCAGCATGGTATGAACGGGTGCTGGCCGGTCCTCCCGCCATTCCTTATCTCCATATGACAGACATTAGAAGCAAAGGGTGGAGACAGCAGCATGGCCTCTCGGAGGTCGATGCGGACCTCCGGGTACAGGCCGCCTGCGAGGTAATAGGCCAACTAGGAGGAATGTTTCCGGCGAGAGCTACTCTGCCCGCTGGGGACTTTAGAGTCAGTTGCGGCAAGAGGAAAATGCGCGTTTCTAGTAAGGCGATAAAGACTTTTGAACCAGATTATTTGGGCTTCATGGGGTACGCTTTTCTGGTTCTTCGCTATATTGCTGACGAATTCCCAGACGCAGATAAAGTGGATTTCATTATTGAGAGAAAAAAAGGAATATCGGAGCACATTGTTGATTTCCATAATGACTTTCCCGAAGGACTAGCGTCAGTGGGGCAATCGTCGCTGGCTCCGCTTCTCGGTGAATTGATTCCAGGAGGTAAAGAACGTATTCCCCTCCAAGCCGCTGATGTATTGTGCTGGCACACCCAACGCGCAGAACTAAGGACCGCAAGTAAAGTTGACTTACAAAGACTGCGTACCATTACTAGAGCTTCTGGTCATTCTTTTACGTGGAGCAAGGCAGAACTAATTAAATTGAATGATGGGTTTGAACGCAGACTTTCGGAAATGGCAAAATGAAAAATACAGATGAATTCGAGAACTTCGACCGCACGATGCGATCGCTAATGAAGGTTACGCACGGCGAGGTAAAAGCCGCACTGGAAGCGGAGAAGGCGGAGAAGGATAAACGGCCAAAGAAAAGAGGGCGGCCACTTAGTCGCCCTTCGGACCGCGCTTCAAGCGGTAAGGATTAGAAGATCGTCGTTTCTCCCACCTTGCCAGTAAGTCCGGCATAGGTGAGGCGTTTCCCGACGATGCCACTCATAGCGAGGTCGAATCGCTTGTGTTCGCTGGTCGGATTCTTTTTGGTGCCGCGATTGTTGTAACGGAACGATTGCTCGTCAAGATAACGGAACAAATGAAACGGCTCTACAGCTACGTAGGTTCCCGAAATGCCGCGTTTCAGCAGCGACCAGAAGTTCTCAAGGCCGTTGGTGTGAATGCGGCCATCTACGTACTTGTTAGCGTGATCGACTACGCCGTGAAAGAATTCATCGGTCAAGCTCATGCCGCGATAGCCGCTCATGTCATCGGTGTAAACAGAAGTCCCGGACTGGACGTGCTCTCGGATCAGAGGGAGAACGGTGTCGAGAGTCCGATCTTTGATGACCATGGTGCGAATCTCTTTGCCGCGCTCAAGGATTCCGAAGGCGATAGTCTTGTCATCTTTCTTGCCGGGGAACGGAATGCGCCGAGCGCGAGTAGCCTTGTGCATGTTCCGCGCTTTGCCACCGATGAAAGTCTCGTCCACTTCGATCTCGCCACCATTGCCGCCCATCTTCATGAACGAGCCGCGCTGCATTGCAAGACGAACGCGGTGCATCATGAACCATGCGGACTTCTGAGTTACTCCGATAGTGCGCCCGATCTCGTAGCTGCTAACTCCGTTGCGGCAGTTGGACAGCATCCACACAGCGACCAACCACTTCTCCAAAGAGATTGGCGAATCCTCGAAGATGGTTCCAACCTTCGCGGAGAACTGGCGCTTGGCGTGAACGCTCTTACACTGCCACTTGCGCTGGTTGGCAAGGAACACAACATCGGTGCGCCCACAGGTTGGACAGGCGACACCCTCAGGCCACCGGATGTTAACCATGTAATCAAGACAGTTATCAGGATTGGCGTAGAAAGTGATCGCTTCCTGCAAGGTCTTTGGTTGCTTGTGTTTGCCGTTCATGTATACCACTTTACCAGCCATCTGCTGATTTGTCAAGTATATTATTACCCCCTTTCGTAACCCTCCTGACTGCACAATTTTTGTTGCACATTAACATTGCTGAAATATCTTGCATGTAGCCTGTATTCAGGAGGGTCCTCATGGGGTCAGCCAGGGTCGCCAAATCCTTACCGCTGCAGGTGGCCGCGATCTGTTATCGCCGCCGCGGGACGGCCATTGAGTTCCTTCTGGTTAATACCAATGGTGGCAACAAGTGGACTTTCCCCAAGGGTTCAACCGACGCCCGCCTTTCGCATAGTCAGGCCGCTGAACGCGAAGCCGCCGAAGAGGCGGGTGCGCTGGGCACGATTGAGCCGCGCCACTTTCACCTCTACATCCATTCCAAAGGCGTGTTCTGGCAGCCCGGTGGCGTGCAGGAATTTGTGGTCAAAGCCTTTCTGATGGAAATCCACCAGATGCGCCGCCCCGACGAAGGGG
>Ga0210390_10005903_pt1 | contig 10240 bp, 12 predicted proteins | sample IncBWH11OmetaG_FD_161050 | JGI IMG/M metagenome (GOLD analysis project Ga0210390, IMG submission 161050) | Forest soil microbial communities from Barre Woods Harvard Forest LTER site, Petersham, Massachusetts, United States - Inc-BW-H-11-O ...
CGCCTTCAATGCGCTCACACTTTCACCCGCTCTGGCGGCAATTTTCCTGCGCGGGGAGAAACACAAACGCGGCCTGTTAGGGATGATCGATCGCGCGATCGTTTCCAGCACTGTTCTCTACGGCAAAGCGATCAAGCATGTGTTGCAGCTACGTTACGTTGTGTTGCTGCTCTTTATCGCGGGCCTGGCAGGAACGGTTTATCTTTATCAGCACACACCAAGCGCATTTTTGCCGACCGAAGATCAGAATTATCTGATCTGCATTGTGCAAACGCCGCCCGGCGCGTCGCTTACCTACACCAGTGACGTAGCGGACAAGGCGGTGAAAATCATCCGCCAAGACGATGATGTGTTCGGGACCTTTGCCGTTATGGGATTCAGTCTTAGCGGGGGCAGTTCGTCCAACTATGGACTGATCTTTGTTCCGCTCAAGTCGGTCGACCTGCGCACAAAAAAGGGGCCAGGCCATTCGGCTGCCGATGTCTTTCACACGCTTGCCCCCAAGCTTTTCGGAGTGCCTGGCGGGCTGGTAGCGATCTTCGAACCGCCAGCCATTCAAGGCCTGGGCAACTTCGGCGGCTTCGCTTTTGAACTACAGGATCTGGGCCGCAATACGCTGCAGGATCTGGACCGCGTCGCTCACCAGATCATCGGAGCAAGCCGTCAGGACAATAAGCTCATTAACTTGTACACCAGCTATACGGCTACTGATCCTCAGCTGCTCATCACGATCAACCGGGAGAAGGCAAAAGCGCTGGGTGTTTCGATCAGCCAGATCAGCTCGACTTTGAGCGTCTTCATGGGCTCGTCGTACATCAACGATTTCAATTACAACAACCGCTCTTACCGGGTTTATGTACAGGCAAAGCAGAGCGCGCGCATGACTCCTGCGGATCTGCGCAAATTTTATGTACGCTCCGACTCCGGGCAGATGGTCACGCTCGATAACCTGGTGACCATCGCACAGCAGTCCGGGCCTCAGGTGATTAGTCACTACAATCTCTTTCGAGCGGCGGAAATCGATGGCTCAGCAGCTCCCGGCTACAGCACCGGGGAAGGCCTGGCCAACATGCAGGCTTTGGCGAAGAAGAACATGATTCAGGGAATGGCCTATGAATGGACGGGACTATCACTCGAGGAAATCGAAGCCGGCGGTAAAGCTGTGCTTATCTTCGGACTCGGACTCCTGGTTGTGTACCTGACTCTCAGCGCCCAGTACGAGAGCTTCGCTCTTCCCTTCATCATTCTCTTGGCGGTGCCGACAGCAGTGCTGGGAGCATTGGGTCTGGTCACTCTTCGGGGTATGGCTAACGATGTGTATTGCCAGATCGGGCTGGTGATGCTGATTGGACTTTCGGCTAAGAACTCGATTCTTATCGTTGAGTTCGCGGAGCAGATTCGCGGGCAAGGCAAGTCGATCCTTGATGCTGCGATCGAAGCCGCTGAGCTGCGCCTGCGACCGATTCTGATGACTTCATTCGCTTTTATTCTGGGCGTGCTGCCGCTGTACTTTGCTACCGGCGCTGGTGCGCTCGGGCGCCGTTCCGTGGGCACAACGGTGGTTGGCGGCATGTTGTTGTCGACCGTCCTGAACCTGATCTTCATACCTGTGCTTTATGTCATTTTGAAGTCGTCGCTGGAGTTTTTCACCCGCAAGAAACCGAGGGTTGGAGCGATCGCTGAGCCAGCAAAGATGTAGGGTCTGCGGCTCTGTCGAGAAACATTTGACCTTGCGGCTTTGCTGCGGCTTAGGGCGCTTGCGAGGCCAGGTAGGCCGTGATGGCTACGGTGTCTTCCATCGTCAGCTTGGAGACCACGCCTTTCATCATCGGAGCCATCGGGCCATTGCGGGCTCCGGTTTGGAAATCGATAATCTGGCGCGTCATCTGGCTGGGCGATCGACTAGCGATCGAAGGAGTGTTTCCCATACCCTTCAGATCCGGACCGTGACACATGGTGCATGCCATGGTCTTCCCTCTGCCACCGCTCGTTACCAGCTCCTTCCCTGTCTCCAGGCTTCCCTTGGGCACGTAGGCGATGAAGCCCGAGGTGGGATCCCGGAGCTCGGTTTTCTCCAGGTTTTCTGAAACCTCGATGATCCTGTCGCCAATCGGCTCAGTTGCGCCGCCATCGATCAAAACCATCATTCCTCCCGCGGCCTTGGTCTTTGGCACCTGGTCCACTTCGACCACACGAATCCATGGCTTCAGCTTGATCGAGGAGAAGTAGGCTGCGGCGGCTTTAACATCCTCATCGCTGGTCGACTTGGACAGTTTCACCATGGCGGTGACGGATCTCATTTCCGGGTCAGAGCCCTTGCGTAGCCCATTCTTGAAATCCGACATCTGCGCAATGGTGTAGGCCGCCGGCAGGCCAGCAATACTCGCATTCTCCGGGCGCCCCTGTCCATTCGGCAGATGGCAGTGGCCGCAGGCGTACACATCCGGTTTGCGTCCGTGAGCAACCACCTCAGGCATCGGCGGATGCTCATCCGGATACCAATCGGGAACGACGAAGAGATCGTTGATTTCGCTGGTGGTATAGCTGGCTTTGCTGCCGGAAAGATGTTGTTGCTCGGCGCCAGTGGCATTCGCGGAAAAATGATCTGGGTAGGCCCAGATTGGGAGCTTGTCCTGAGGCGCCTGCGCCAATGCTGCAATGGTCAGGGTGATGGCAAGTAGAGCAAAAGGTAGTTTTTTCACACAGCCACTATCTCATGGCAGAGATAGGCCGTCTGACAGGATTTGCGGATTCCAGGGCCTGCCGGAGCTGCTGGTTTCTGGTGAGCAGCTCCGCAACCAGCCTTTGCAGCCTGGCGTTTTCCTGTTCCAAGTCGGCAAGAATTTGAGACGTAGCCAGCATTAGATCTTCTGCTCCTCTGGTTGAAATTCGCCATACCCACAGCGCCCACGCATCGCGCGGCTGAATTTTTCCCGTTGTTCGGGAGACATTTTTTCCCAGCGCTCTCCGACACGATGCCGCCAGTGATTTCCGCCTCTGCCGCGAAAGCCGCCAAAAAGTATCTTGCTCAGTAGCAGAATGCCGATCGCCTGCCAGAAATCAATCGCGCGCCAGCCGACAATCGCGGGGATAAGCCAGTTCCACAGATGCTCGACGATGTAACCAAAGATTGCAACTGCCGCGATTACTATCAGAAGGATCCCCGGTATCTTTAAAAACCATTTCTTTCGCATATATTCCTCATTTCATTTGAATCTCTTCATAAATCGATTTCAGCCTGCGGCGCAGATGAAGCACCGCGTAACGCTTGCGCGACAACAGCGTGTTGACGCTTAAACCCGTTTCCTCGGCCAGCTCTTTGAAGCTGGCCCCTTCCCATTCATGGGCGACAAAGACTTGCCGCTGCTCGGGAGGCATCTCCTCGAGCGCTTCCTCTATCTCGTCCAGCAGGACGCCGCGTGCATAGGCGGCTTCCGGCCCTTTATCCGGCGAAGGCAACAGGTCTTCCAGCGAAACAGCCATCTCGTCTTCCTCGCCATATTTGGCCTCATTGAGCGACTCCAGTTTGCGGCCGCGAAAGCGGTCGATGATGCGGTTCTTCGCGACCCGGAACAACCAGGCACTTACCTGCTCTATTGGCTTGACCAGCCTGTACGCCTCGACCAGCTCCATAAAGACATCCTGCAGGATGTCTTCTGCAGCCCCAAAGTCGACTACCTGCTTGCGGATGTAATTGCGCAGACGCAAACCGTCGCGTTCTATCGCCTGCGCGATCCACTGATCCTGCTCCGCGGTTACCTGGTCTAAACTCGGCATCGGGGGTTCTAAAGTGAAGACGAAATTTGAGCGCGAATATTGTCTGGAATTGTCTGGAAATGCAAAAAGGGTCCCGCTGGCTGGCGGGACCCTTTTTCGAGACTGAGCGAGGAGTTTAGACGTTAAAGGAGGAACCGCACCCGCAGGTGCTCTTGACTGCCGGGTTATCGAATTTGAACCCAGCCGCTTCCAGCGTTTCAACGTAATCGACTACGCAGCCGTTAAGGTACATGAGGGAAGTCGCGTCAACAAAGACTTTCAAGTCGTCAAACTTGAAAACCTTGTCCATCATGCCCGCCTGGTTCTCAAAAGACATCGAATACTGAAATCCGGAGCATCCGCCACCGACGACGCCAATGCGCAGCCCGGCAGGCAGAGGATCCTGGGTGGCCATGATCTCGTGGACTTTCGTCACCGCCTGCGGGGTGAGCGTCAGGGGCATAGCTACGGGATTGAGGTTGGTTACCGCTTCGGCGACGCTTGACATTTTTGGTTATCTCCGTTTGCTATCTGTCTCTTATAGTTTAGCCCCGGAAGGCGGGTGAGTAAAGCCCATCGCCTTCCGGTCGATACTGTTTTATTCGATGCTATTTTGTGTTCCGCGACTCATCCTAGCGCACCGTCACCTGGGCCGCAATGTCCTCGAACTGCCGCTCGGTCAGTATCCCGGCCTTCACCAGGTCATGGGAGGAGGTGTAGGGGCGATGATCGATGATTTGCCTGGCTTTATCCGGCGAAACGCCCGGCAAAGACGCTAAATCGGCCTGCGAGGCGCTATTGAGGTCGAGGCGGGCTCCCCCCGTTGCCGGAGTCTTGTTGTCGATGCCCTGTTTGACGCCTGCAGCCACATCATTCACTGCCCGCTCAGCGTTGGCCGCCGCCACCCGGGCGTCCGCGAGCGCCTGTTTCGATCCCTGTTTAGCCTGCTCGGTCGCTTGCGCGGCCTGCTCCTGGAGGTGCTGATCGGAGGCGGGAGGGTTGCAGGCGGCCAGAAAGCCAAATCCAGTAAGGATTGCGATTACCAAGAGAGTGCGTTGCGTCTCGCCGTTCATTTTCTTGCTCCTTTTGCTAACACTTTGAGAGCGTCCCAAGGCCGGACAAGTTGCCGGGAATCTGGCCGGTAAACGAGAAAATTCTGGGCAATCGACCCTGTCCGGGACTATATTTTTATGCCGTAAGCCCCTCCTACCCTCCGAGCCCAGCAATTCGGACCCGCTCGGTATCTGGGACTATTTGGAGCACTCCAGGGAGGATATTATGCACGTTATTTCTGTTTTGTGGATCGTTTGGGCCGTATTCGCGGTTTGCTTATTGAGCCTGCTGCTCTATCGAGGAACCATCACCCGCTACGAAGACGACCAGCTGTTTCTGGACGACATATCCGCCCGCCAGCACCAGGAGAATGACGCGATTATTCGGAAGTTGGACAAAATCCAACCCTATTTGAAAGTGTTTACCGGCGTGACCAGCGTTTTAACCGCCGCGATCGTTGGCATTTATGCCTGGGATGCCATCAAGACCTTCTACATGTAAGACGTTCTTCAGGTGCGATGGTCCTCGCCGTCGCACCTGCTCCCCCTGCGCTTACTCCGCCGGTTTGATTGTTCCCTTCGCAATCACTTCAATTTCCACCTGCTTGCTTACCCGCAGCAGGAGCTTACTTGGGTTCTTCATTCCCCACGCCACGTAGGGCACCGTGAACCGCGCAGTGGCCGTCACGGTATCACCGGCGGTCTCCACTTTTACCGGCATTTCCAGAGCATGATCGGCTCCATGGATGTTGAAGGACCCCTGCGCTTGCAACTGCTGGGTGGCTTCGCCCGGCTTGAAAGCGCCTTTGATCTGGGCCGGGTGGAAGAACATCGCAGGGTAACGATTGCTCTCCAGCACTTCCTCGTGCATGCGTTTGTCGCGGGCAGGGTTGCCACTCTCGCCGGTGGTGGCATCGACCAGGATCTCTCCTTCGGCCACGCCGGTTGCCGGGTCGAAGACGAATTCGCCGCTCTTCAGCTTGAAGGTGCCGTCAACCTTGTGAAGGTCGGCGCCAAGCTTCCAGCGAACTTGAGACTGCGCCGGATTGAGGACGACCTTCAGGCTGTGACTTTGGGCCTCTGCCAGTTGGATCCCCAGAACGACGACTGCCGCGATGATTCCGTGTATTTTTCTCAATGTCCCTCGTTCAAAAGGCGCAAACCCAGCGCTGGTGCGTCCCTAAGAAGAAAGTCTCTCAGAGACCGCTCGCCGAGATGAAGCGCGAGCAGGTGGGCGAAAAGCTGTGGCTGACCTGAGAGTAAGCGCATCACCCGTTCCCGCATCCAGGGCCATGCGTCCATGCGGAGCATGACCCTAGACATGAGATGCGGCATGCGCTGGATAACGGGATGACCGGCTTCGTAGATATCCAGATTATCGACCGCGATGGCTTCGGCCAGCAGCAAGGCCTGGCGGAAAGATAAGCCAATACCCTCGCCGGTGATGGCGTCAGCGGATCCAGAAGCGTCACCGGTAAGCGCAATGTTGCCGGCGGTTACACGGCTCAGCTTGCGGGTAGTGGTGAGCGCTCCTCGCACTGTGCTCAATACAGTGGCGCCTTGCAGATGCTCGCGTAGCGCCGGCAGACCACCCAGGACTGCTTCCATACGAATCGCGGGTGAGCGGGCGACGGTCGCCACGCAAACTTCTTCCTCCCCGACCGGGGTGACGTAGGCTTGCCCGAGATCCCCCCAATGCACTTCGACCATGCGAGACCATGGTTTTACGCGGTAGTGGCAGCGCGCGCCGAAGCGACGGCTAGAGATTTTTCCCTGACCCAGGCCCATCGCCAGACGCATACGGGAGGATTGGCCGTCCGCGCCGATGGCGTAACGATAAGTGCAGGACCGGCCGTCCACGCCCATGGGCTGGTGGGGTGCTACGTGTACGCGGGTGCCCCAGGCGAGCCGCACGCCTAGTTCCTGGCAGCGCTCCAGCAGGAGCGCATGGAGTTGCAGACGGCGGATGCCAACGCCACTGCCGCGCTCAAAGTAAGCCGCTGCCTGGTGACGACCGGCCAGGAAAGCGATGCCTTCAAAGGGCGCGCCGTGATGTGTGGCGATACCCAGCGCGGCCAGATCTTGCCGCGCATCCGGCATCAGGCCCTCGCCGCAGGCCTTATCGATGGGTGGCCGTTGCGCGTCGGCGACCACAACATCCACACCTTTTTGCCGCAGTGCGATGGCGGCCGCGAGGCCGGCGGGACCACCACCGACGATGAGCGCATCACAGTGCATCGGACCTTTGGTCTACCACTCCAACAGCAACATCTCAGAGCAGAATCCCGGGCCCATCGCGGCCAGGATGCTGTGCGATCCAGGCTTGGGGCGGCGATGGGCCATCACCTCGTCCAGCACTACCAGCACCGAGGCCGAGGAGAGATTGCCCACCTTCTGCAGTGCTTCCCAGGAAAGCTCCAGTTCGCCGTTGTGTAGCCCCAGGGCGTCTTGTACGGCTTCCATTACTTTCGGGCCCCCGGGATGCATGATCCAGGAGTCGACCTCGCCCCGTGTCATCCCATGCTCAGCCAGGAAACCATCCACATCACGCCCCAGGTTTTCTTTTATGACGGTCGGCACCAAGGGTGAGAGTACGACCTGGAATCCCTTCTCGGAGATCTTCCAGCCCATCACATCCTGTGTATCGGGGTAGAAGGAACAGGCGCTTCCGAGGATTTTCGGGCCCTTGAGTTTCACCTGGTCCCCGGCCACCAGAACCGCGGCCGCGCCGTCTCCGAAGAGACCGGTGGCAATCAGATTGGCCACATTAAAGTCGTCTCGCTGCCAGGTGAGGGAACATAGCTCTACGGAAAGCAGCACTGCGATCTGATCGGGGTAAGCGCGAACATAGTCGGCGGCGCGGGCAAGGCCTGCTGCTCCTGCAACACACCCCAGACCGAAAATTGGATTGCGCTTGATGCGCGGGGAAAGGCCCATGCGGTTGACCAGGCGCGCGTCTACGGATGGACTGGAGACGCCGGTTACGGAAACAAAGAACAGAGCGCCGATCTGCTTGCGATCGACGCCTGATTTCCTGAGCACACAATCGATCGCCTGCTCGCCGAGGCGTTCCGCGGTTTCAATCCAGACGTCGTTGGTTTTGCCCCAGGTATCGAGCGGCGGGTATTGCTCCAAAGGGAGGGAAAAGTACCGGCCGTCGACGCCGGTCCGGGAGTGCAGCCTTTCCAGCACGGCTGTATTTTCCATGCCCTGTTGCCATTGGCCCTTGAGCGCTTCCGTTACCGTGCCCTGTAAGAAGTAGTGTGGAGGGAAGGAAGTGGCGGTAGCGACTATTTGCATGCCTGCTCAGTATACGGGCCGGAAACTGAGCAGATTTGATCGCAACAATATTCGGACAACATTCAGAAGCGCGAGCCTGAGCACCCACTTAAAGGCAGAGGTTCGACAGCGCAAAGGGCAACGCTCGAGTCCCTGCACAACACCGCCTCAAAGGCGTGACCTACTAACAGCAAGGTTGGTGCAAGAACATTTGGTAGATCAGCTAACCGGCTTAGACGGGAGGCTGTGTAGGCCGCCTCGGGCCGGGATGCATCGTTCACGGCTACACACGGCAGGGCGCCGGAAAGGCCGCTGCGCAATAAAGAAGCCGCCACACGACGGAGGTCCTGGCCAGGCATATAAATCGCGAGGGTGGCGTCGGTTGGCAAGTCGCCTGGCCACAAATCCTGCTGGGGTACGGTGCGGTGCCCACTGAGAATAATCAGTTTGGAAGAGACACGGCGGTCTGTAAGCGATGCCTCGACGAAGGCTGCTGCGGACGAGGCCGCGGTTACGCCAGGAACCACTTCGAAAGGGATCTCGGCCTCACGCAGTGCGTCGATCTCCTCAGCGGCGCGGCCGAAAATCATGGGGTCTCCGGACTTGAGCCGGATAACAGAAAGCCCTCGACGCGCGGACACGACCATCAAATCGTGGATGGCGGCCTGGGTGATCTTTTTCCGCCCGCACCGCTTGCCCACGCTGATGATCAGCGCCTGCTTTCCGGCCATATCCAGGATGGACTGCGGCACCAGGTCGTCGTGCAGCACGACGCCGGCTTCGGCCAGCAGCCTGGCTGCCTTCAGAGTAAGCAAATCCGGATCACCGGGGCCGGCGCCCACCAGGTAGACCTTGCCCGCCTCGGCGCTACCCATGACGCAACCTCGTCCTTGCCGGGCAAGCCGCCTCGGCACAAACTTCACGATGCGCCAGCTCGTGCAATAGGGCCTTGCGTTCCGCCCCGGCCGGCATGGCTTGTAAGACTTCACGCCGGAGTTGTCCCAGATCCTCGATCCACGGTCCTAAGTCCGCCGGTAACTGTGCGTCAATCTCACGCCGCAACCGCTGCGCCAATGCCGGACTCTGGCCTGCCGTCGAAATAGCAATTTGCAGTGGGCCTCGCTGGACGATGGAAGCAAAGAAGAAATCGCACAAGGGCGGATCGTCGGCGGTGTTGCACAGGATGGAGCGCCGGGAGGCTTCTTCAAAAACTGCCCGGTTCACGTCGCGGTCGTTGGTGGCAGCAATGATCAAGTCACAGCCAGCCGCGTCTTCCGGCTCATAGGAGCGAGCCAGCCACTCGATCTTTCCTTCTGAACTTAGCTGCAGGACGGGCTCGACTGCCTTTGGTGCGACCACGCAAATGGAAGCGCCGCAGCGCAGCAGGCTCTCCACTTTTTCGAGACCGATGAAACCGGCGCCCACAACCAGGCATCGCTTCCCTTCAAGCTTCAGGAATAAAGGAAAGAGACTCGCGCGCTCACTCAAGGTGTTTTCCTCCAACCGGAGCGGCATCCCTGGTCACCGGCTCGAGCACCGCGCCGGCAAGCTGTTCGCGCAACTGCTCGTCGCTGGTGCGGGCAAAATAAGCGCGCAGGTTTTCACCCGGGTTGCGAGCCTGCAAGTAGCCACCGAGCAGCCGTTCCAGCGCATCCGGCACTTCGGTTGCCAGGCAGCGGTACCCAACTGGCCTGGCGATCTGCTGATGCAGGCCTACCGCGCCGCCGACGCAAAAGTAGTAAGCGTCTTCGAGCTTGCCCCCATGCTTGATCTTCTTGCCTTCGATGCCGATGTCGGCGATCCAATGCTGTCCGCAGCTATTGGGGCAGCCGGTCACGTGCAGCTTCAGCTGCTGGTCGAAGCCCGGCAGCCGCACCTCGAGTTCGTCAACAATCCAGCGGGTAAAGCCCTTGGTTTCGGTAATGGCCAGTTTGCAGAATTCACTGCCAGTGCAGGCAATCGCGCCTCTCCAGAATGCAGAACCTTCTACCGGCAGCCCAAGAGCCTCCAGTTCGCGGGCCAGCTCCTGGGCTTTGTTTGCGGGCACATTGACCACCAGCAGGTTTTGCATGACCGTGGTGCGCAGCTGGCCGTTGCCGTAGCGGGCCGCCAGGCCGGCGACCGCATTCAATTGGCCGGCTGTCATGCGCCCG
>Ga0210390_10005905_pt1 | contig 10238 bp, 8 predicted proteins | sample IncBWH11OmetaG_FD_161050 | JGI IMG/M metagenome (GOLD analysis project Ga0210390, IMG submission 161050) | Forest soil microbial communities from Barre Woods Harvard Forest LTER site, Petersham, Massachusetts, United States - Inc-BW-H-11-O ...
GAGCGGGGCCACGGCCTCGCCGTCGTGGAACTCCATGAAATACTCGTGGCCGTCGCGCCAGACGGTCAGCTTCAGCCAGGTCGACAGCGCGTTGACGACGGACACACCCACACCGTGCAACCCGCCGGACACCTTGTAGGAGTTCTGGTCGAACTTTCCGCCGGCATGGAGCTGCGTCATGATCACTTCGGCAGCTGACACGCCTTCGCCCTTGTGGATGTCCACCGGGATGCCGCGGCCGTCGTCGCGCACGGTGCAGGAACCGTCCGGATTGAGCTGCACCAGCACTTCTTTGGCGTAGCCGGCCAGCGCTTCGTCGATGGCGTTGTCGACCACCTCGTAGACCATGTGATGCAGGCCGGAGCCGTCATCGGTATCGCCGATATACATGCCCGGCCGCTTGCGCACGGCGTCGAGGCCCTTGAGGACCTTGATCGATTCGGCGTCGTAGTCGGACGGTGTGGCGGGTGGTTTGCGGGCGGCTTCAGCCATGAAAGAGCTTTCGAATCGCTTCTGAAACAGGCGTGAATCGCCCATCGACTTGTACACGAAAACGGCGGTTCGTACAGGGGTAATTGGTTATCCGTAAGATATTGTCGGAACGTGATTTTTCAAGGTTTTTGCGGCACAAAAAAAGCTAGATTCGCAAGCTCCGAATGGGCGGATTCTCGCGTGTTCGCAAAACCCCTGCAAACCGCGTCTATGTGCTCGATGACCGTGCTGTTTCTCGTCGCGAAAGCGCGCGCGCGTCGAAGATGCGTGCATCAACGTCGGCGCGGATTGGGTTCCGCTGCGGGCGCCGTGCGCGGAAATTCTCTCGACCTCAGGTCGAGTGCTTCGCCGGCCGGCGCGGCGGCAAAAGGAAATCACTGCCGGGTTGATAGTGCGGGACTGCCGCTTGAAAAGCCGCGAAGGCGGCGCTCCAGAATTCGACGCGGTCGAGATCGGCGTCAAGCCGGTTCACGGCCTCCGTCAAGTTCCGCACGATCAGATCTTCCGCGTTCTCAGACACAAGTGAAACTCGCTCCGGCTTGCATGGGTGTCTGAGAGGACAAGGGGCTTATGGGTGTTGTCGTTCCGCAAAATTTTGAGGAGCGCAAAACCGATATTCGCGTGCGATTTGCTGGAGCACGGTTGTGCTCTGGACTCACTAGTTATCGCATGTCCTTTTCGGAAAACCGGTTTCCACTTTTCCGGGACATGCTCTAGGCGCCGGGCGCGACGAACGTTCAGCGCTTGCGTTCCACCCGCCCGGCGCGAACGTCCAGCATGGTCGCGCGGTCCGCGATCTCGGCGAACAAGGCCGGATCGGCACCAGTCATCCACGCCTGGGCGCCGAGCGCGGCAAGTTCGCCGTGCAGGGCGCTGCGCCGTCCGGGGTCCAGGTGGGCGACGATCTCGTCGAGCAGCAGCACCGGCGTCACGCCCGTCATCTCGGTGATCAGTCGGGCATGCGCCAGCACCAGCCCGATGAGCAAGGCTTTTTGTTCTCCGGTCGAGGCGGCGCTCGCCGCCATCGCCTTGCGCACATAGAAGACCACAAGGTCGCTCACATGCGGCCCGTCGAGCGTGCGGCCTGCGGCGGCGTCGCGAGCGCGGTTTTCCCGCAACACGGCGCGGTAGCGTTCCTCGACGTCGAGGGCCGGATGGGTGGGCAACAGCCGCTCCATCCAGCCTTCAAGCGCAAGCTCGGCGGGCGGAAAATCAGAATCGCGGCGATCGTCGAGCACGTGCTGCAATCGGCTCACGGTCTCGACCCGCAAGCTTGCCACCGCGACGGCGAGTTCCGCCGTTTCATGCTCTACGGCATCGAGCCAATGCGGATCCGGCCGCTCGGCCAGCAGGCGATTGCGCGACCGCAGCGCCCGGTCGAGCGCATTGACGCGGCTGCCATGCTCGGCGTCGACCGCAAGCGCAAGCCGGTCGAGGAAACGCCGCCGTTCCGAGGGCGCGCCGACAAAGAGCGAATCCATCGCCGGCGTCAGCCAAATCACGCGCAGATGATCCGCAAACGCTGCGGGAGAGCCGACCGGCTCGCGATCGATGCGGCATTTGCGCTGCGCGGATGCGGCATCATCGAAGGCGTGTTCGATACCGGTGCCGAGCGTCGCAAGTCCGAGCGCGCCGTCGACTTCGGCCGCCACCGCCCAAGAGCCGTCCCCCTCCAGGAACGCGACTTCTTCCAGCGTGGCGCGGCGCAATCCGCGTCCGGGCGCCAGGAAGGAAATCGCCTCGATCAGGTTGGTCTTGCCGGCGCCATTGGGTCCGGTGAGCACGATGGTCCGGGCATCGCCGGCCTCGACCGTGGCGCCGCGGTAGTTGCGAAAATTGCTCAGCGTCAAACGGTCGATACGGGCCATGGGAGGTCTTAACCGTCATGGCCGGGCTTGTCCCGGCCATCCACGTCTTTGGGCGTCAAGGACGTGGATGGCCCACACCAAGCGTACAAGATCAGGGATGACGCGCGTAAAACCTAGTCGCTGCTAAACCCGCATCGGCATCAAGACATACAGCGCGCCGTGCGGGTCTTTGTCCTGGATCAGCGTCGGCGAGCCGGGATCGGCGAGCTTGAGCACCGCCGCTTCGCTTTCGATCTGGGTGGCGATATCCAGGAGGTAGCGCGAATTAAAACCGATATCGATCGGCTCGGCCTCGTATTCGACCTCCAGCTCCTCGGTGGCACTGCCGGAATCCGGATTGGTCACGGACAAGAGAAGCTTGCCGGCATTCACCGATAATTTCACCGCTCGTCCGCGCTCGCTCGACACCGTCGAGACGCGGTCGACCGCGGCTTCGAACTCCTTCTTGTCGACGATCAATTCCTTGTCGTTGCCGAGCGGGATGACGCGCGCGTAATCCGGAAATGTGCCGTCGATCAGCTTCGAGGTGAGGATCACCGCGCCGACTGTGAAGCGGATTTTTCCCGGCGACAGTTCGACCGTGACCTCCGCATCGGGCTCATCGAGCAGGCGTTGAACTTCACTCACCGTTTTGCGCGGAATGATGATCCCCGGCATGCCGGCGGCGCCCTCAGGCAGCGGCAATTCCATTTGTGCGAGCCGATGGCCGTCGGTCGCCACGGCGCGCAGGGCCTGCGCCGCTCCGGCACCGGCGATATGCAGGTAGATGCCGTTGAGATAGTAGCGGGTCTCTTCCGTCGAGATGGCGAATTGCGTCTTGTCGATCAGGCGCTTGAGGTCGGACGCCTTGAGCGGGAATTTGTGCGTCATGTCGCCGGGCGCCAGGTCGGGAAAGTCGCTTTCCGGCAGCGTTTGCAAGGTGAATCGCGAGCGGCCGGCGCGAATGGCGAGCGCCGCGCGATCACCGGAGGATTCGAGCACGATCTGCGCCCCCTCCGGCAGCTTGCGCACGATGTCGTAGAACATGTGCGCCGGCACGGTGGTCGATCCGGCCGGCGCGGCCTCGGCGGCGATGGCGTCGGTGACTTCAAGATCGAGATCGGTCGCCTTCAGGCTGAGCGTCGCGCGCTCGGCGCGCAGCAGCACATTGGCGAGAATCGGAATGGTGTTGCGCCGCTCGACCGCGCGATGCACATGCCCGAGCGAGCGCAGCAGCTCGGAACGCTCAACAGTGACTTTCATCGCAACATCCGTTCACGCGGTTGGGGCATGATCGCTTCCGAACACCCGCTATCATGCGCTGAGAGTTAGCAAAAGTGGCGCGGCGGCGCGCTTTCGGCAAGGGCGGAAGGGGCCCGGCCGATGCTTTTCCCCGGCGTTTCACAGAGCCGTCACAGGCGCAGGCGTCACGGGAACTCGCGGGTCGAGGGTGGCGGCGCGGCGGTTGAGCCAGCGGGGCCGGCGGGAAGTCGCCGGCCCCGTTATGGATTACGACCGCAAGCGGGACCAGCGTTAGTCCTGCAGCAGCCGCTTGAGCGTCTCGATCTCGTCGGCGAAAGCGCTGTCGTTGCCGGCCAAGTTCTCGATCTTGCGCACCGCGTGCAGCACGGTGGTGTGATCGCGGCCGCCGAAGCGACGGCCGATTTCCGGCAGCGAGCGCAAGGTCAGGATCTTGGCGAGATACATCGCCACCTGCCGCGGCCGAACCACATTGGCGGTGCGCCGCGACGACAAAAGGTCGGCGCGGCTCACATTATACTGACGCGCCACCACCCGCTGGATGTCCTCGATGCGCACGCGCTTCGGCTCGGCCGGGCGGATCAGGTCGCGCATCTCGCGCTCGGCCATTTCCAGCGTCACCGGCTGACCGGTGAGTTTGTTATGCGCGAGCAGGCGATTGATCGCGCCTTCCAGATCGCGGCCGTTGTGGGTGACCGATTTGGCGATGAAGCCGAGAACCGATGTCGGCACCTCGAAGCCCGGATGATGGATGCAAGCGGCGGCGATCCGGCTCTTGAGGATCTCGAGCCGCAGCTCTTCGCCGAGCGAACCGATTTCGACCACGAGCCCACCGGCAAGCCGCGAGCGAACGCGATCGTCCAGGCTTTCGAGATCGGCCGGCGGGCGATCGCTGGCGATCACCACCTGTCGGCCCGCGTCGATGAGCGCATTGAGCGTATGGCAGAACTCCGCCTGCGTGGAACGGCCCTGAAGGAATTGCAGATCGTCGATGATCAGCACATCGATGCCGCGCAAGGCCTCCTTGAAGGCGAGCGTGTTTTGGCTGCGCAACGCCGAGACGAACCCGTACATGAAGCGCTCGGCGGTGAGGTACAGCACTTTGCGGTCGCCGCCATTGGCGGTCCAGGTGATGGCTTGCAGCAGATGGGTTTTGCCAAGACCGACGCCCGCATGAATGTAAAGCGGATTGAACATGAGCTGATCGCCGCGCCGGGTGGTGGCGACTTGCCGCGCCGCCGCGTGCGCCAGCGTGTTCGAGCGCCCGACGATGAAGGTGTCGAAGGTCAGCCGCTGATCGAGCGGCGAGCCGCCGAGCGCATCGTGCACCGACATGAACGGCGCAGCGCCATTGGCGCGGCTCTCGCCGCCGTTGACGAGTCCAACATGCGCATCGCGCACAGGCGCTACGGGTTCTACCGAACGAGGCTTGACCGGTATGGGCCGCATCGTGGCCGAGCGCACGCTCAATTCAAGACGTGTGATCGACGAATCTTCGGCCTGCCAGTTGCTGAGGACTTTTTCGCTGTAGTGCGACTGGATCCAATTGCGCAGGAAACGTGTCGGCACCGACAGACGGACGGCGCCTTTCTCAACGGCGTCGAGCTCCATGCGTGCGAACCAGCTCGTGAAGACGTCTTCGCCAAGCTCGGTGCGCAGCCTGTTCTTGACCCGCTGCCAGCGTTCCTGATCCGTGCCGGTCATGTCGCTTTGCTTCTTTGCCGGAAAGGAATTCGACATAAGAATCTCGGGCGCGCTTCCACCCACCATGCTCCACCTCGGGAAACATAAGAGAACGTTTAAACGGATGATGTTGTGCGGCGTGCGGGCACGAATGCCCACGCCGATCGACGTGGCGGGTTACTAGCCGCTGGACGTGATGGTCGATCGACAGTAGCGGCTCGGCGCCGGCGGCCGCTCAGACGCAACAAACCGACGAACTGAGGACGCACAGAACTGCGCAGACGCGCATTGGTTGCTTGTCATTTTTATCATGCCCCCACTCCATCGCTCCCAAGTCGATGTACTTTCAAGTCGATGGCAAACCTTCAACATCGGCCCGAAAGGACCGTCGCGGCTTGCTATCGTCGATAAATCTGAAACTTGCGACGCAACGCTTACAATAACGAGACGCGTTTCAACGTGACGCCGGACACAATACTCCCGCACCCATACTCGATGAGTTTGGCCGTAACGATTTTTGCAAGGCCCGTCGGAAAGCCGACAGGAGATAAAAGTTACCACGCCGTTTCCGGCCCGCAACTCTAAAAAAACCCGGCCATGGGGGAGTTTCAGATTCGCCAGCCGCTGGATCGGTTCAGCGCGCGCGCCCAAGACGTTGACTCAATGGGCGATTCACAAATCCGTGACATTAGAGTCGCAGTCGGGAAGAGAGCCGATCAGGTCCTTGAACAAATAGACAGGTACCCGTCGGATTCGGCGTGGACTCCAAGCCCATCGCCGCCCATGAGGGATAACCCTTTCAGGTCGCGTCGATTATTTTGTTCAAGAAATCAGGGTAGCCCCTCGGGGCCTCGCTCAGACCAAACAAAACTTGAGAACACGATCAGGGAAAGCGTATCGGAATGCTACCGCCGCCACTTTTGCAGATTGACGCGACAATTCTGCAACAGATTCATGGCAATTCACCGCAATGCTGATCGAGCATTGCGCTGCACATGGTGCGCCGAGTTTCTGCGTCGCCTTGAGCACGATCAGGAAAACGGAACGCTCCGTCTCCGATCAGATCTCACTCAAGCGCTTTCAGGCCTCGCGGCGAATTCGGTTGAGTACGCCAAATTCGAAAAGCCCGCGCCCATTGATAAGTGTGCTCGTGTCGCCTCGATTCGCCAAGCCCGCTGCCGCCGCTCGCGCTGAAATCCTTTAGAGCATGATCGGAAAAGCATGCCCTCGGGCTTTGACCCGATGGGTGGATGCCGGTTTTCAGAAAAGATCATGCTCCACCGAAGATCTAGAGCGCGACGTCGATTTAACTTAAAGCGCTCGCGCTCTAGCACTGAGGCGCGCTAAGCCCCTCAGCTCCAAGCCACGCGAACGGCGATCGAGCGAAGAATACTGATGCGATGACGCGGTTACGACAGACCGGCCGCGGGCGGCTTATTTGCCCAGAGCGGCAATGCGGTGCGCGAGCCGCGACACTTTGCGCTGCGCCGCGTTGCGGTGCACGATGTTCTTCTGCGCCGAGCGAATAATCACCGGTTCGGCTTCGGCCATCGCGGCGACCGCGCGCGTACGATCACCGGCGCTGATCGCCTCTTCGACTTTACGCACCGCGGTGCGCAGACGCGATCGCCGCGCCCGATTGATGACGGTGCGGCGGACGGTTTGGCGCGCGGCCTTCTTGGCAGACTTGGTATTGGCCATGATCAACAATGGTTCTTGATGAAGCGGCGCTTATAGGGGATGCCGGGCGCTCCCGTCAACGCTTCTTCTGTTCACGGTTACGAAAGCCTCGGCAAACGGCCGCAAGGGCCGGCCCGGCCGTCACATGCCGCCCTTATGCTCCGGGGGGCCGGTACGGTTAAGGCCGTATTGGGTGTAAATTCCTGGAGCGGGCGGCTATCCGCGGAGCGTCGCCAAGTCTAAAGTCGCGCGCCCTCAATGGGATTGGAACAACAGGGGTGGTGGTCAGTCATGCAGGGTCTTTATCGCCGGGGTGCCGGTATCGCGTTCTTCTTCGCGGCAGTCGCCTGCGGCCTTTTCGCGTCAGCGACGGCGTGGTCTGCGGAGACCTCGGTTCCGGCGGACAGCCGGCTCAAGGCCATCGCGGCGAAGAAAGTCATTCGCATTGCCTATCGGGCGGATGCCCGGCCGTTCGCCTTCCTCAACGATAATAAAGAGCCGCTCGGCTACACCATCGATCTCTGCCAGCAGGTGGTGAAGTCGATCCAGCAGCAATTCAATCTCAGCGATCTCAAGATCGAGTGGGTGCCGGTCACGGTCGATACCCGCTTTTCCGCGGTAGCCAGTGGCAAGGCCGACATGGAGTGCGGCTCCAGCACGGTCACGCTCAGCCGCATGAAGGAGATCGACTTCTCCAACCTGGTGTTTGTCGAGTCGACTGGCGTGCTGGTGTCGGCCAATGCGAACATCCACGCCTTTGCCGACATGGCCGGCAAGAAGATCGCGGTGGTCACCGGCACGACCAACGAGCGGGTCGTGAAGGAGCAACTGCGCTTGCGCAGCCTCGATGCGACGATCGTTCAGGTCAAGGACCGTGACGAGGCGATTGCGGCGCTGGAGTCCGGCAAGGTCGACGGTTTCGCCAGCGACAAGCTGTTGTTGGCCGGCGCCCAGGTCAAGAATCCGGAAGCGCTGGTGATGCTGCCCGACGATCTGTCGATCGAGCAATACGCCATCGTGCTGCCGCGGGGCGATTGGGCGTTCCGGCTGGCCGTCAATACCGGCCTGGCGCAGTTCTTCCGCGCCGGCAAGACCAACGATCTGTTCGAGCGCTGGTTTTTCGGCTCGCGGCCCGGCCTCCTGCTCGAGGCGCTTTACGCGCTCGGGCGGATCTCGGATTAATTCCCGTACGCTGTGAGGCGTTTCCCGGACGCAGCGCGACGCTTGCGTTGCGCTGCAGATCCGGGATCTTCGAAGACTCTGCGTTCGAAAGGTCCCGGGTCTGCGGCGCATCATTTCATGCTGCGCCGCGCCCGGGACACGCATCGTCGCTCCAATGAAACTCACAAATACCCGCGCAATTGCGCAGCGGCGGCTTCCGGCGTCTGCTTGAGATTGAACGGCGCTACGAAACGGCCGTCCTTGTCCATCAGGTAGACCACGGCGGTGTGGTCCATGGTGTAGTCGCCGTCGCCGAGCGGGACCTTCTTGGCGTAGACCCGATAGGCCTTGAGCGCCGCGGCGACCGCCGCCGGGTCGCCGGTCAGACCGCGCAAATGCGGGTCGAAATTCGACAGATAATCTTTCAGCATCGCCGGCGTATCGCGTTCCGGATCGACCGTGATGAACAGCGCGCCGGTGCGGTCGGCATCCTTGCCGAGCGCCTTGAGCACCTCGGAAATCTCGAACAGGGTGGTCGGGCAAACGTCGGGACAGTGCGTATAGCCGAAGAACAGCAGATACGGCCTTCCCTTCATGGTCTGGTCGGTGATCGCCGCGCCGTTTTGGTCCTCCAGACGAAATGGGCCGCCGACCGCGCCGATCGCCGCCGGCGAGCGGCTTGAGAAATAACTGGTGGCGGCGAGCACGGCAGCGAGAACCAGCACCAGTCCGGCCAGGAAGGCGGCGATCACCGGCGCGCGGCTCACGGCGGATTGCGATTCGCTCAACATTCTCTCCGTCAGAGCATGTCCCGGAAAAGTGGAAACCGGTTTTCCGAAAAGGACATGCGACAACAAATAGATCTAGAGCAGTTCCCGATTCCGCTTAATCGGGAAATGCTCTAGCCGAAACACGCCGCGAAGCCGGCACGGATGCTCTCGAAAAATATCGTCGCGCCGTAGTGCGCCCACAGCCATCCGGCGCCGCCCGCGGCGACGACCACGGCTGCGCCCGCCCATGCGAGCGGCCATGAGATCGATAGGGGGCGTGGGTTATAGTTTTCGGACACAAGACGCTCGCGCATCGCCGGTTTGCGTCGCGATTAAATAGTCGCGAATGCCGCAGCCGACAACGTGGCGCGACCGCGCGGGGTGCGGGATGACGCCTCCCAAAAACGCGTCGCCCCGGATCGATCCGGGGCGAAACTTAGAGCGCAAGGGCTTTAATCGCGGTTAGGTCTCTATTGGAGCATGATCTTTTCGGAAAACCGGTGTCCACCCATCGGATCAAGTCCGAGGGCATGCTTTTCCGGATCATGCTCAAAGCCGCAGCGGGCGGGCGATCAGTCGCCCAAGCCGGTCAGTTGCCGACTTGCTCTTCCGGACAGACATCGTAGAGGGCGGAGAGCTCCTTGCCGCGCAACGCCATGATCTGCGGCTTCAGACCGCCGTGGCGCTCGATCCATTCGCGGATTTCCGGCGGATAGAGCCGCATGATCACCGCCGTACCCTGGCGGGTCGGCACCAGCGTGTGGCGGGCGTCGTCGAAATAGGAGGCGGCGTGGAAGCCAAGCACGGCGCGGCGCGTCACGCAGACATGGTCATGCGGGATGATGCCGGTGAACAGCGTGCAGGCCGAGAGGCACGGGCCGTCGATGACCAGATGCTCGCCGGCCTTGCGCAACTCGTGGAATTTCTCGACGTATTCGCTGACTTCGCCGCCCGCGTCGTTAACGATGTGAACCTCTGCGGGCGCCGCAGTCGCGATGAAGGCCGACGCGAGAGCGCCGGCCAAGGCAGCCTGCCATTTCATGCTTAAGCCTTTCCCCGTTCGCCCGCGACCATTGTCAGCTATTGTGGCGAGAGTTCGAAAAGCAGTCTAGTCAATCGTGAATAGAATGGACATTTGCGCGGCAAAGGAACCGTTTACCACGACATAAGTATTAACGCCGTCAAACATTTAGCAGACAGGCACAAACGTGGCTTGGGCCGAAAAAGCAAAGCCCCCGCGGTGCCGCGAATGCGGCGAGCACGCGGCGGTGGGGCGGCGCCGGGCTGATGCTATAGTGGGCGCGCTTTAACCAGAAACGATCGGCGGGATCCATGGACACAGCGG
>Ga0210390_10005912_pt1 | contig 10232 bp, 9 predicted proteins | sample IncBWH11OmetaG_FD_161050 | JGI IMG/M metagenome (GOLD analysis project Ga0210390, IMG submission 161050) | Forest soil microbial communities from Barre Woods Harvard Forest LTER site, Petersham, Massachusetts, United States - Inc-BW-H-11-O ...
GCGTTCGGCGCCCGAGCGCGCCGACATCGAGCCCGGCGCCATACGCAAAGTGCTCAGCGACGCCTTTATCCTTGCTATCGACGGCGGCGCCGGGCATCCGTTTCGCCTTGCCGGTACGCGGGTGTGTGCGCTGTTCGGCCGCGAGCTCAAAGGCGACCCTTTCATCGGCCTTTGGGCCGGGGCAAGCCAGCCGGTCGTCTCCAATCTGCTCGCCATTCTCAATGACGAGCGCGTCGGCACCATTGCCGGCGTGACGGCGCAGAATGCCGACGGCGAACCGATCGACCTTGAATTGCTGCTCTTGCCGCTTAGCGCCAGCCGGCCGAGCCTCGCCCGCACTATCGGCATTCTGGCACCGCTGAAGGAGCCGCAATGGCTCGGTTCGAGCCCGATCGGCGCGCTTACCCTGGGCAGCCGCCGTCACATCGGCGTATCGGTGGAAACACGGCTTTTGCCGCGTTTCATGGCACCGCGCCGGAGTCATCTGGTGGTCTATGAAGGCGGCCGGGGCGCTGGCGGCTAACGAGCCATTAACATCGCCCGCCTAAGTTGCTTCAGCCCGTCAGGCGAAGAGCATAATGGCGTTAGCTGAGCGAATACCGAGTTTGCGGGCGCTGAATCAGGATCGCCGACGCCATCAGCGCGTCAAGGTCAATTTGCTCGGCCGCTATATGCTGCCGGATCGCCGCGAGTTCCCTTGCCAGGTTATCAATATGTCGCCCGGCGGCATGGCACTGATCGCGCCGATGTCCGGCGCACCGGGCGAACGCATCATCGCCTATGTCGATCATCTCGGGCGGCTCGAGGGTCAGATTGCCCGCGTCTTTGAGAACGGCTTCGCGATGTCCATTTCGGCCACCGCGCGCAAACGCGACAAGCTCGCGGCGCAGCTCACCTGGCTCGCCAACCGGCATATTCTGAGCCTGCCGGAAGACCGCCGTCATGGCCGTATCGTGCCGCGCAATCCGGTCGGCCGCCTGATCCTGCCGAACGGCGTCAATCTTACCTGCCGCATCATCGACGTGTCGCAATCCGGCGCCGGCATCGCCTCGAGGGAACGGCCGCCGATCGGGACGCTGGTGACCTTGGGCAAGGTGCAGGGCCGCGTGGTGCGCCACCTCGAAGACGGCTTCGCCATCGAGTTTACCCGCCTGCAGCATTCCGACTTTCTCGAAGACAACATCACCGGCGAGTAAACGCCGCCTCGACAATTTGCGGGCTCCGTCGGGTGCGCGCGGGCGCCGCTTCTTCCGCAATAATACCTATCCATTGCGATTGTATTCGCCGCCGGACGCTGCGCCGACGCGGCCAAATCCGCATAGTATGCGGCGCCCGCTGACATCGTTACAATTTGAATCAAACTAGAATAGTTCAAATTTTATACAATATTATCAGAGAATACTGGTGCCGCGTTGCTATCGCTTGAAGCGACTTTACTTCAAATTGAACGTTTCAACTTAGCGGCGCTGCAAAAGCTTTGTGCGAAACGTGACCCTGACGAGACGGGAAGGGGTCACAATGAATTCGGTTGCAGAAGCAATCCTCAAGCGTGGCGCAGCCGCCGGCGTCGTCGCGCTGACGCTGCTCGCGTACCCGAGCGGAAGCTCGGCGCAGGAGCGGCCGCAGTTCATCGCGCTTGGTGGCGTTACCCGCGCGCCGATCGGCTGGGTCGAGTTCTGCGTCGAATACGATCCCGAATGCAAGACCAAGCCGTCGATGCCGCGCGACGTCGTGCTGTCGGGCGAGGCCTGGAATGATCTGCAGCGCGTCAATCTCTGGGTCAACACCCACGTCAAGCCGATGACCGACATGGATCATTGGGGCGTCGTCGAACGCTGGAATTATCCGGACGACGGCTACGGGGACTGCGAGGACTACGTGCTGGCGAAGCGTAAGATGCTGATGCAGGAAGGCTGGCCGCGCGAGGCGCTGCTGATCACCGTGGTGCGCGACCGCAACGGCGACGGCCACGCCGTCCTCACCGTCAAGACCGACAAGGGCGAGTTCATTCTCGACAACCAGACCAACGACATCGTGCTCTGGTCCGACACCGGCTACCGCTTCGTCAAGCGTCAATCGCAATCAGACCCGAACACATGGATCGCGCTCGGCGACACCGCAACCGCGCCCGCCACCGCGTCCTCACGCTAAGCGCAGCAGAGACAAGGAGCTACACGACCCCGGTCACGTCCCCACCCCTCCCCGTCCCCAGACCGGGTTCGTGGCGGCCGGCTCTCCCCCAGGAGCCGGCCGCACTTTTTTTTGCGACGTAATTGCTAGGCGGCGACTTGCGATTTGCTGGACTTCGCTTGAATGAAGCTCAGCAAGTCGGCATTGATGATTGCGGCTTGAGTGGTCGGCATGCCGTGCGGGAAGTCCTTATAGGTCTTCAGCGTCCCATTCTTGAGAAGCTTCGCCGATAACGGACCTGACGCGACGTAAGGAACGATCTGATCGTCTTCGCTATGCATCACCAGCACCGGCACCGTGATCTTCTTGAGGTCTTCGGTGAAGTCGGTCTGTGAGAAGGCGACGATGCCGTCGTAATGCGCCTTAGCGCCCCCCATCATGCCCTGCCGCCACCAGTTGGCGATGATGGCCTCCGACGGTTTGGCGCCCGGCCGGTTGTAGCCATAGAACGGGCCCTCCGGCAGCGCGCGATAGAATTGTGAGCGATTGGCCGCGAGCTGGGCCTGCAATCCATCGAATACGTCCTTGGGGAGGCCGTTCGGATTGGCCGCGGTCTTAAGCATCAGCGGTGGCACCGCGCTGATCAGGGCCGCCATCGCCACACGGCTTTCGCCGTGCCGCCCCAGATAGTGCGCAACCTCGCCGCCGCCGGTGGAATGTCCAATATGGATGGCGTTCTTCAGGTCGAGATGTGCGGTCAAGGCCGCGAGGTCGTCGGCATAATGATCCATGTCATGGCCATCGCCGGTCTGGCTCGATCGGCCGTGGCCGCGGCGGTCATGGGCTATGACGCGATAGCCACGACTGAGGAAGAACAGCATTTGATTGTCCCAGTCGTCGGCTGACAACGGCCAACCATGACTGAACACGATGGGCTGACCTTTGCCCCATTACTTGTAATAAATCTGCGTGCCGTCTTTTGTCGTGATCGTGGGCATGATTGCGTATCCCTATGTTGTGGTTGCGAATCCCAAGTGGTCGTGCGCCAAACGTGAGGAAAGCAGCACCCCGAGGGCACCTGCGATGGTGTCAAATTACAGCTTGGCAGCGTGCCTACCGATGGCACCGGAGCTATGAGCGGGAACAGCGGGACTTCGGTACATCGCCGATTTTTGACCGCTTTTTGCGTAGCCCACGGGCAAATTTGCCCGGAGAAAATGACGTGGGCATGTCTTGCAGACGGCACAATAGGGATTTGGAAAAATTGCGCGGCGCGCTTACACCGATAAGTTGCGCACGGCTGGCGGCTCGTTCCCCGAGGCAAAGAATGCAAGTGTGTCGGTAAGTTGTACCCGAAGACCCTTGGCCTCAGAGTTGCTTTTTTGAGCGAACATGCCGAACATATCAATATTCGTCTATTTCCGGTGGTAGATGCCATCACTTGCCGATCTTCCAGAGCTTATTGGGTTTTTTAGCTATTCGCGTGAGGACGACCAAGGCTCCAGGGGCGGGTTGTCCGACCTCCGCGATGCAATTCAAGTCGAGCTCAGTGCGCAACTCGGTCGTTCCCAGACCGATTTTCGGATTTGGCAAGATAAGGCTGCAATCTCGCTCGGCACGCTCTGGGAAAACGAGATTCAGCAAGGCATCCGCCAATCGGTATTTTTCATACCGATCATCACCCCCCGCGCGCTGAGAAGTCATCATTGCGGCCTCGAATTTCAGTCGTTCCTGGCGCGCGAAGCCGAGCTTGGCCGCGCCGATCTGGTGTTTCCTATTCTCTACATTCCGGTTCCGGCGCTGGAGGATGAGAAGCTGTGGCGCGACGACCCCGTGCTTAGTGTCGTCGGCACACGTCAGTACCTCGATTGGCGCGAACTGCGCCATCACGATCCGAATTCGACCGAAGTCCGGCAAAGACTGGAGCGGTTTTGCCGAGGAATTACGAATGCGCTGCATAAGCCATGGATATCGCCGGATGAGCGCAAGCGGCGCGAGGCAGAGGAATCGCGGCAGCGCGAGGCGGAAGAGGCCCGCCGCAGAGCGGCGGAAGTTGAGGCTGAATGGCTCGCGCGCGAAGCCCGTGAGCGCGAGCAAGCAGAAGCCGCGCGACGCGCCGAGGAAGCGGAACGCACTAGGCTGGTGGAGCAGGAAGCCCGCGAGCGCGCTGCCGAAGAACGCCGCCGGCTCAAAGCCGCGGCCGAAAAGCAGGCAGAAGAAGAACGCGCTTTTAAGATGGCGAAGGCCGGCAACAGCATTGCTGCGATCGAGGCCTTCCTCGGCGCCCACGCTGAAAGCGCTTTCGCCGTCGAGGCGAACAAAGTCAAAGCGGCATTGCAGGCCCGCGAGGTTTCCTACAAGCGCGCAATGGCAAGCGACAATCCGGCGGTGCTCAAGGCATTTTGGGACGATTACAAGAAGGGCGAGGACGTCGGTCAAGTGCGTGCACGGTTGCGGCTTCTCGCACCGGAGCAGTCGAGTCAGCCGTCGAAGCTGGCCATGATCGGCGCCGGCGCCGCGGCCGCCATCCTGATCGGCGTGGTGGCGATCTGGTTTGCAACGCGTCCGGTCGCGACCAATCCCCCCGTCGTCGCGCTGGCAACGCCGCCGGTCGGCCTGCCGCCCGCGCCCGCTATAGCACCCGCACCGAGCGCGCCGCCGTCGGCCGCAGTCGCGGCCACGAATTCGGCAGTCGCCGTCACGGAAACTAAGCCGGCCACTGTGGCACCGCCCCCCGCCGCTCCGCCCGCGCCAGATCCCGCCGCGATAGCTTGGTCGTTCCTCCGGGATACCAACGATGCTGCAGCACTCCAGCGCTTCACTTCCCAGTTTCCTGACAGTCCATTGCGTAAGGAGGCTGAGACGCGGATAGCTGCGCTAGCGGCCGAACAAGCGGCGTGGAATCTCGTGAAGGACACGAATGATCCTGAGCAGCTGCGACGCTTCGTCAGGCAGTTTCCGAAGAGCCTGGACCGCGCCGACGCCGAGCAGCGGATCGCTTCCCTGGCGGCCGCACCGCCGGCACCCCCCGCCGGAACCGCACCCGATCCGCATGATCTGGCGCGGTTGCTGCAGTTCGAATTGATGCGCGTGGGCTGCTTTGCCGGCAAGGTGACCGGTGAATTCGACGACGACACCAAAGTTGCGTGGCATAAATTCGTCAAGCTCACGTCCAGGAACATGCCCGACGATGTGTCGCAGGACGCGATCAACGCCGTACGCGGCGTCAACAAGCGGGTCTGCCCGCTGGTCTGCCCGCACGGCCAGCACGCCGACGGCAGCGAATGCGTGGCTAACGAGCCGCCGCCGAAGCACACGGTGAAGCGAGAGGCCCCTGCGCGACCGCGACCGCCTGTTCCCGCCGCGGCCGCTCCAGCGGCGAACGTTTATTGCCAAGGCCGGTCCTCCGGAGTGGCAGTAAGCAACAGCTCGAACTATTGCGGCAACTGATCGCGCACTGACGGCACTTGGGGGTGCACCAAGCCATGGATGTCGCGGACCCCGTCGAGCAGTCGTGGCCAACCGAATACTGGTCACAGTTATCCGCCAAGCGAGAGAATTCCGGCGACTACCTTGGCGCCTGCGATGCCGCACTGCTCGGACTCGAACAGCATCCAACGTGTCGCGACCTGCAATATCGCGCAATACTCAATCTCTCGCGCACCGGCGCCAATAAGCGGGCCCAACAATTGTGGCGCCACTACCGCCTTGGGCCGAACTTCGATCGCCCGTCGCTCGACGGCCACTTCGAAGAAAATATTGCGGCGCTCGGTGCACGACTTGATCGCGAGGAGGCCTACGCCGCCGACACCGTACAACGTCCCGCCAGGCTGAAAAATGCCGCCGAACACTACGAATCCATCTATCGCCGCACCGCAAGTACTTTTCTCGGCATCAACGCCGCAGTCCTCCATGAACTGAGCGGCGATCCTGTCCGTGCTAAGGAAATCGCCGCGGCAATCGTTGGCGAATGCGCGAAAGCGAAGCCGCAATCGCAGGACGATGCCTATCAATTAGCGGCCGACCGCGCTGCGGCAAGTCTGTTGCTCGACGCCCTGGACGATACCCGGGCCGCGATCGAGGACGCAGCGATGCTGTCGTCGAGCGCCGCGGCGATCGCGTCGACACGCAAGCAGCTCATCCAAATCTGCAATCACAAGCGGCTGGACAAGTCCATCATCGCACCACTGCGGAATCGCGTGGTCATCCACTATACCGGGCACATCATCGCTCGCGAGGGCACCGCCGGCCGGTTTCCCGCGCAGGCCGAAGCGCGTGTCGCCGCCGATGTTCGCCGTGAGCTTGCGGGTCGCGACGTTGGCTACGGTTACGGATCGTTAGCCTGCGGCGCCGACACGCTGATCGTCGAAGCTTTGCTCAAACGCGGCGCCGAAGTCGACGTGGTCCTGCCCTTCGAAACTTTAACATTCGTCAAGCAGTCCGTCGCCGTCGGCGGCGCGAACTGGACTGACCGGTTCGAAAGCTGCCTGAAGCAAGTTAGGCTCATCCACGCGACCGAAGGAGAATATGTCGGCGACCCCGAAGTCTTCGCTTATGCGTCGCGGCTGGCCATGGGCTTGGCAATTCTGCGCGCCCAGCAGCTCTCGTCGGAACCCATCCAGCTTGCAGTATGGGATGGCCAGGAAACAGCGGAGAAGGCAGGGAGCTTTGCCGATATTCAAGCGTGGCAGAGCCAGGGGCTGAAAACCGTCACGATCGGCAGCGACGGCAATCTCGCAGCAAACGGGGAAAAACCCGCCGAGCCGGAGCGCAGTTATCACTCACTACCGGCGCGCAAAGTACGCGCCATCATGTTCGGCGACTTTCATGGCTTCAGCCGGCTTTCCGACCGGCAAATGCTGACGTTCTACAACCAAATGATGCAGCGGATTGCAGCGGTGCTCGACAGATTTGCCGGTGACGTCGCCGCCCGCAACACCTGGGGCGACGGGCTATTTGTCGTCTTCGAGGATCTTGGGGCGGCGGCGCGCTGCGCAATGCAAATCCAATCGACCTTGTCGGGGCTCGATCTCCTCTCGCTCGGCCTGCCGGCAAGCCTCGGCTTGCGGCTTGGCCTCGACGCCGGGGCAGTATTCGAGGTCCATGACCCGATTCTCAGATCGCCGACGTTTACTGGCACCCATATCAGCCGCACGGCGCGACTTGAGCCGAGCACGCCATCGGGAGAGGTGTATGTCACGGAAGCCTTCGCGGCGTTGTTCACGCTCATCGAGGATAAGGAGCTTATTTGTGATTATGTCGGGCTGATGCGGGCGGCGAAGAATTACGGACGGCTACGTACCTATCTGCTGCGGCGCCGTGCTTATGCGTGAGGGTTATCGCGGCCAGCGTTAATTCCGAGACTGGTCGATAGCTGGCACCGTCGCCGGCTTATTCCACTCTGCGGTAACATCGTAGCCCCAGATCCATGCCATCGAATCGACGGCATCGACGTTCGCGGGCACAGCCTCTTCCGATTTTTGATTGTAGTTGTGCTTGGCCCGCACGATCGCCGCGGAGCGGCGCTGGACTTCGTGAACGCGTGGAATTCGGACCCGGCGAAAATTACGCAGCGCTTCGGCCGGATCGCCGGGCTCGGCGGCAAGCCAACGTGCGATAGCATACGCATCTTCGAACGATTGGCTGGCGCCCTGGCCGGCATTCGGCAGCATCGCATGCGCGGCATCGCCGATGAGCGCAATGCGGCCGCGTCCCCAATCATCGGTCAAAGGACGGGTGAAGAGGCCCCATTTCGAGCATTGCGTGACGCGGCTCAACAGCGTGGCGAGCAACGGCTCGGCATTCGGGAAGCTCGCGCGCATGTCGTCGGGATTGCCTGGAATCGACCAGCCTTCATCGACCCAGATGTCGGTGTCCTCCTGGGTGACGATATTCACGACCTCGCGGCCGCGCAGATAGTAAGCGAAGAAATGGCGGCCCGGGCCGAGCCACTGCACGTGTCCCGACGGCTCCAGCACTTCCAGCGGAACGTCGCTGCCGGGAAGCAGCGCGCGCCACACCATTTGGCCAGTATAAGCCGGATTGTCGTCGCCGTAGAGCGCGTGGCGGACCAGCGAATGAATGCCGTCGGCGCCGATCACAAGGTCGGCCTCGCGCCTCGCGCCGTTGGCGAAGGTCAACGTGACGCTCGCTGCGCGCTCCCCGATGCCAATCAGCTTATGATCGAGATGAATCCGTGTTGGACCGACCCCGCTCGCCAAAGCCTGCAAAAGATCGGCGCGATGGAAGGTGTAAATGCCGGCGCCGAAGCGAGCCACCGCCGCGGTCTGGTCGCGATAATCGAGCCGCGCACCGCTGTTCATGTCGCGGGTGAGGACGCCGGGCGCGACGTTGGCGACGGCCGCGATCTTATCCCCGAGCCCGATTGCGCGCAGCGCTTTGACGGCTTGCGGACTGACGTTGATCCCGGCGCCAATCTCGCCAAGCTCTCGCGATTGCTCGAAGACCTCGGCCTCAAAGCCGAAGCGGGCGAGTGCGGCAGCAGTCGCCAGGCCGGCAAGGCCGCCGCCGATGATGGCAATACGAATTTGGGCCATGAACCGCTCTCGGGGACTGCGCAGAGGAACTTACCCGACCGGCTTGAGCCCCTTCGCATATTGCTTGAAGCGCTTGACGTAAATATCAGCGCCGCCGGCAATCATTTTGATGGCCGCGTCGTCGAGGGTGCGGCTGGCGCGGGCCGGCGCGCCGACGATCAGCGAATTATCGGGAAAAGTTTTGCCTTCGGTGACCAGCGCACCGGCGCCGACCAGGCAGTTGTCGCCGATCTTGGCTCCGTTGAGCACGATCGCCCCCATGCCGATCAGGCTATTGGCGCCGACGGTGCAGCCATGGAGGATGACATTGTGGCCGATCACGCAATTTGGTCCGATAGTCATCGGAAATCCCGGATCGGTGTGCAGCGTGGCATTGTCCTGGATCTGCGAGCGCTCGCCGAGCTCGATCCATTCGTTGTCACCGCGCAGCACCGCGCCGAACCAGACGCTGGTGTCGAGCTTGAGCCGCACCTTGCCGATCAGGGTCGCGGTCGGCGCGATCCAATAGCGGCCCTGTTCCGGAAGATCCGGCCGGTCTCCATCGAGTTCGTAGATCATACCGAAGGACTATCAGACGCCAAGCAGCACTTGAAGTCCGAGCACCACGACGGTTCCGGACATCAGGCTCCACAGCCCCGCGATCACGGTGGCGAGCATGACGATCTCGGCGCGGCGGCCTTCGATGCGGCGGCCGCGGATGGTGTTGCGCATGATGATGTAAGGCGCAGAGAACATCAAAAGCGGAATGGCGGCAAAGCGCGCCGGAACCGGACCGACTTCGAGAAGCCGGAAGCTCGGCAGGTGCCGGCTGAACAGCGAATAGCCGCTGGCGCACAATCCGGCCACGGCAAAACCCATGGCAAGCGAGAAAAAGGATTCGATTGTTTCTGGCGATATCGATGGCAGCATGGACATTCCCGGCACTCTTGTCCGCGAAGCCATTGCAGAGGACGCCGCGGCCCGCTACGAAATGATTAAAGAAAGGTTAATGGGCGTCAATTCCGGCTTTTGCGCCAAACGCTTATCCCCATGACCATCGTTGCGCGCACATTGGCACTGGCTGCAGCGCTCGTCGCATTCGCCCAGGCTTCGCCGCTGCAGGCGCGGCCGCTCAACATCGTGGCGATCGGGGCCAGCAATACGACCGGTTTCGGCGTCGGCGAGCAAAACGCCTATCCCGCGGTCCTGCAGGCCCTGTTACGCAAGAAGGGTATCGCGGCCAACGTCGTCAATGCCGGCTTCAATGGCGACGTCACCGCCGGTATGCTGCGGCGGATCGACAGCGCCGTGCCCAAAGGCACCGACATCGTGATCTTGCAGCCGGGCGGCAACGATCTGCGCTTCTTCGGCACCAAGGCGGCGCGCGCCGCCAACGTCGCGGCCATGGCGCAGCGCATGCGCGCCCGCGGCATTCGCGTCATTATCTACGATCCGGACCCGGTGCCGGCGGATTTCTACCAGTGGGACCACATTCACTTTAACGCCGCGGCGCATGCCAAAATCGCGGCGGTGCTTGCCGCGCGGATCGAAGCGTCGCTCAAGCCG
>Ga0210390_10005914_pt1 | contig 10230 bp, 9 predicted proteins | sample IncBWH11OmetaG_FD_161050 | JGI IMG/M metagenome (GOLD analysis project Ga0210390, IMG submission 161050) | Forest soil microbial communities from Barre Woods Harvard Forest LTER site, Petersham, Massachusetts, United States - Inc-BW-H-11-O ...
GTGTTACTTATTTGCAGGACAAAACTAGTCTTATTTTGGCAATAAACAAAAACAATTCTACCTGACTGATTATATATACATTATCAAATTAATTCTTATTTTCGTAACAGATTATGTTGTCAAAAAAAGCCAAATATGCCTTAAAGGCACTCGTATACCTTGCTAAAAAGCGGGAGAACGAACTTGTGTTAATTTCTGAGATTTCTGAACAAGAGAGAATTCCAAAGAAATTTCTAGAGCAAATATTGCTTGAAATGAAAAAGCATTTTATTCTTCATAGCAAGCGGGGTAAAGAAGGTGGTTACTACCTGAGCAAAGGAGCAGATGAAATATACATTGGTAATATAATTCGGATTATTGATGGTCCTTTAGCTCCGATTCCATGCGTAAGCAAATTGGGCTATCAAAAATGTGAAGAATGTATTGACGAAACTACTTGCGAAATTAGAAAGCTTATGAAAAAAGTTAGGGATTCTACGTGTGATATCTTAGATAATACGACTCTTAACGATTTGTTAAAAATGAAGGGGTTGGTGGTTTTATAAGTTTTTTGTTCATGAATCGGTTTGTTGAGTGTGAGCGAACTATTTAGTGAATTTTATGTATTGCTTTGTTTATGAAGGTTATATATAAAAATAAGGTTGAATTCTCAAGATGCTTTTTGGCTGTTATAATATGTATGTTGGAATTTCTAATGGAAAATACTATTGCCATTGTCAGAAAAGAATTCTGTTTTTTCAATTGGTTGAAAATAGGTGAATTAGAAGTAGGTTGTTAAGAAAAAAGGAGGCTCAAGCAGACTTGGAACCCACCCATCGCACCGTCTAAAGAGTTATAAAAAATGCAAGACCTGCAAAGAGAAGTGGTTTGTAGACTTTTCTGTTTTTTGAACCACTCAAAAATAAAATATTTTAGTGAATGGGCACAAGCATATTCCGGTAGAGTTTTAATATTGAAAGCTTCTTGAGGTCAAATACAATTGGATGAAAAGCTTTACAGATAATTAGGATATATTTTATATAATATTGTTTTGGGATGCAAAAAGTTTAATTTTTAAAAGGGTGAATACAATAGAGGATATTGGTGAATCTAATAACCAAACTTAAAATTTGTGTAAGCAATTATCCTGATTTAATTTTTATATATTTATACAAAATAAGATAATAAAATTGCTAAAACTTAAGGATTGGTAATAATCTTTAACATGATTACGAAACAATAAAATACGAAAGCCTAAAAAATTTTCTGTATATTCGACTGGATGATTTTTAATACCCTAGATGTTATAATTGTAGTAGTGTACCTTGTTTTTGTTTTTGGTATAGTTATCTACTATTCACGTAAAACAACAAATATCACACAGTATTTTTTGGCCGATAGAAGCATCCCATGGTTTGTAATAGGTGCTGCATTATTCGCAACAGATTTGTCAGGGGAACATTTTTTAGGGCTTGCCAATGAAGGATTCTCTTCAGGGCTAGCAGTAAGTAATTTTGTTCTTTCGGCTTGTGTCGTGTTAATGCTGCTTGGTTGGTTATTTACACCATTTTATTTGAAAACCGGTGTTTTTACGATGCCACAATTTTTAGAAAAAAGATATAATGAACAGTGTCGTTGGTATCTTTCTACCATTTCCATTACGGCCTTCATACTTACCAAAGTGTCGGCTACCTTGTTGGCAGGGGGAATTGTACTTAAACACGTGATGGGTTGGGATATTTATACTTCTGCATTGGTACTTGTTTTGACGGCAGGGTTGTATACCTTATTAGGGGGTTCCAGAGGCATTATTATGGTACAGGTCGTACAAGCTTTTTTTATCATTTTAGGGTCGGCAATACTGGTTTATTATGGTTTGGAGGAAGTCGGTGGCTGGGAAGCATTAAAAACAAAAGTACCTGTAGATTATTTTAAAATATTCAAGCCGATGGATCATCCCGATTTCCCCTGGACAGGAATGGTTTTCGGTGCTTTAATTTTAGGTATTTGGTATTGGACTACTGACCAGTATATTGTTCAGATTACATTGAGTGCTAGAAATATCGACCATGCGCGCTCAGGAACTTTATTTGCCGGTTATCTGCGTTTATTACCAATTCTACTATTAGTGGTACCAGGCATTATTGCCAAAGCATTGTACCCTGAAATTCCTGCCAGTAGCGCATACATAACTCTGGTTACAAACCTTCTGCCTTCCGGGATACGAGCTATCGTGATTATTAGTTTGCTTGCGGCATTGATGACTTCCTTATCTTCCTCATTTAATGCCACCTCTACTTTATTTACGATGGATATTTATAATAAATTATATCCGAAGGCCAATGATTTTGTTCTTGTAAATATTGGTCGGATTGCCACATTTGTGGTGGTAGTGTTTGGGATAATTTGGGTACCCTTTATTTACGCACTTTCTAACGATATTTATTTTTACATACAAAGTGTGCAATCGTATATAGCCCCGCCCATTTGCGTAGTATTTTTGGTAGGTATTTTTTGGGCAAGAGCGAATGGAACAGCAGCTTTCAGTGTATTAATCATAGGTTTTATTTTGGGGATGATTAAATTTGTATCCGATATTTTATACAGAAGTTTTAATGTTCGAGGTGGAATAGTTTCTTTTCTTGGAGAAATAAATTTTCTTCATTTTGCTATTTTTCTTTTTTTGTTCAGCGTATTATTAATAATTGTTATTAGCCTTCAAACGAATCCTCCTGAGGAGAAGAAAGTGAAAGGCTTTACACTAAAGTATGCCAACGAAATAGTAAAAGACGAAGATTACAAAAGGGAAAGTGGGAAATATAAGAAACTAAATATGGTTGCTACCGTCGTTTTAGTTTTGATACTTTTTTTATATTGGTTTGTTTTTGGATAACGACAAAGGATATTGTTATGCAGGGCTTTTTTTCTGTATTTTGTTTGTAATTAGGATACAATGAGATTTCGCAGTGGTATACTTTCATTTTGCAAATAGGAAAGTTTGTTTCGTTCGAACTTAGGCAACAAGCAGTTCAGATAATTTTTTTGAATTACGTATGAAGTCGATCAGAATCAGAACGGATGAAATGTAGAGTAAAAGTTGTCATAGTTATTCAGTAATGTCTATATTATGAATAAATAATGAAGTAATGTTTATAGAATATAAACTAAAATTATAATTACAATAATTTTCTTTTGAGCTATTTTTGGATACTATTAAAATAGCTCAAAAGAAAATTGTGCATTCATTATTTTGATTAGTCAAAGTATACTGGTTTTTTTATTACATTTTTTATTTTTTCAAAAGCTTGGTCAAAATCATTTTTGATATCATCAATGTGTTCGATACCAACGGAAACTCTTAGCAGACCAACTTGTACTCCTGTCGTTTCTTGTTCTTCAGCAGAAAGTTGTTGATGGGTAGTGGAGGCAGGATGTATGATGAGGGTTTTAGCATCCCCTACATTTGCCAAATGACTGACTAAATTTAAACTGTTTATAAAATCATCTGCTTTTCTTTTCCCGCCTTTTATGGTAAATGATAAAACTCCACCAAAGCCATTGGTTAAATATTTCTTTGCCAAAGCGTGGTATGGACTTGTGATTAATCCAGGATAATTCACGCTTTCTACTTCTTCCTTGTTGGCTAGCCATTCTGCAAGTTTAAGTGCATTGTCAACATGTCTTTGTACACGTAAAGAAAGCGTCTCAAGTCCTTGCAATAGAAGAAAAGAATTAAATGGACTTATTGCAGGACCAAAATCTCGAAGTCCTTCAACTCGAGCTCTTATTATAAAGGCGATGTTGCCAAAAGGTCCTTTATCGCCAAATATCTCCCAAAAATTTAGTTCATGATACCCTTCGGAAGGTTCTGTAAATTGTGGGAATTTACCATTGCCCCAATTGTAGTTACCACCGTCTACAATGACACCACCTATACTGGTACCATGACCTCCTATCCATTTAGTTGCAGACTCTACTACGATATTTGCACCATGTTCAAATGGTTTGAATAGGTAGCCGGCAGCACCGAAAGTATTGTCAACGATTAGGGGTAGATCGTATTTTTTTGCTAAAGAAGCGATGGATTGAAAGTCTGGAATATTGAAACCTGGATTGCCTATTGTTTCCAAATAAATAGCTTTGGTTTTATTATCGATAAGTTTTTCAAATTCAGCTACTTTATCCCCTTTTGCAAATTTTACATTGATGCCAAGTCTTTTAAATGATACTTTGAATTGGTTGTACGTACCACCATATAAGTAAGAGGTAGTAATAAAATTATCCCCTGCTTGAAGGATATTGTTAAGGGCGATAAATTGGGCTGCTTGACCAGACGCCACTGCCAAAGCAGCGACCCCACCCTCCAAAGCAGCTATTCTTTTTTCAAATACATCCGTCGTCGGATTCATGATACGGGTATAAATGTTGCCAAATTCTTTTAATGCAAAAAGATTAGCACCGTGCTCAGAGTTTTTAAAAGCATAGGAAGAGGTTTGATAAATTGGTACAGCACGCGATTGCGTTGTTGGATCAATTTCTTGTCCTGCGTGAAGCTGTAATGTTTCAAATTTTAAGTTTTCTGAATTCATAATGGTAAAATGTTTAATTGTATACTATCTATATAATATCTATAGACAAAATTATTAAATTCGCTTATTTATCCAAATTATTTAGTTCTTTTTTAAAAAATGGAGATTGCCTTAAGTAATAGAGGTATTGATATTATATATTATAACCTACCACGTTGAAAAATTTTGTTTCTGGGTTCTATTTAGCTTGTAATTATGAAATATTATTATAACTTTGTATATAGATTTAATATAGAATACAATGATTGATTTTAATATAAAACAGAAAATATTTTTTACCTCCATCATGCTTGATAGATATTATTATTGTTGTTGACCTATCTTCTTTTTCGCTTCATTAAAACTTGTATAATGATATTAATCATATTATGAAAGTAATAAGGTTATTAACTTGTCTAGAATATAATAAATGTATTTGAATTCAGTAAAATTAAAAGTAACCCCAATGAAAAATACTTATGCCAAATTCAAGCTGGAAGAAAAGCTTACAGATGAACAGATTTTATTTTTTAATAAAAACGGCTTTATTCATTTTGAAAATTTTATTAAACCAGAAACGGTAGAATTAGTGATTAATTCATCAAAAGAGGTTGAAAAAAAATGGATTGCAAATAAAGTTCAAAAAGTAAACGGAGTCCCTATAAAATATGGTAAAGATTTAGATGGTTCGCCAATTGTGCAGAGATTTGCTTTTTTATCTCAACACAGTCCAGTTATTTCAGAACTTGTAAATGATCCTAGATTAAGTGCCTTATTACCAATCGTAGGGAAGGATGCACGAATAGGTGAAAATGAGAAAGATGGAGTGGTATTCAATCATTATATTAATTCTGAGTATAGTAAATTTACTCAAATGGGTTGGCACACGGATGGACTTCGTGATTTATTTTATGGAACAAAAGTAAAACCAATGTTAAATGTAGGGCTTCATTTAAGCTCGCTACGAGAAGAACATGGCGGTTTAAGAATTTTACCAGGTTCTCATAAACAAGGAGTTTTCGATCTATTGTTTAGAAAGAAGTATTTTCTTGATACAAAACCAGATCCTGAGGAAGTAGCTGTAATACCTACGGCAGGTGATTTAACTATTCACGATGGTCGTTTGTGGCATCGGGCTGCCTTGTCTACATTGATGGGAGAGGTGAGCAGAAGAAGAGTCATCTATTTCCCGATTATAACAGGTCGTTATGCACCTAAGAATGAAAACAGTGCTACCAACATATATCAACGCTTTGCGAGTGTTGTAAAATAGTAGTCGTGATGTTTTTTTACCAACTTAATAAAAAGAATAATAATGTAATTTATTTTCCGATGGCTAAAGGTTAAAACTTGGCCATCGGTTTTTTTTGATAACAAAAACCTGTACCCTTAGCAAGGGGGTATATTTGGGTTTTTAGTTCTAAAATTTCTGCTTTGTCAGACACGCAATAACTCAAAATTATAAATGCCACCTGTAAAACTCGTATAAGTTTTATTAATTAGTTTTAAAAAAAGGTACTAACTTATTTTTACTCGTGGGTCAACAAGGGCGTAGAGGAGATCGACAAAAACATTGATGATAATAAATGCAAAAGCTACAAATATAGTCACACCCATAACAATTGGGAAGTCCAGACTATATACCGCATCTATAGTAACCAATCCAAGACCTTTCCAGTCAAATATAACTTCTACAAAAAAAGCCCCTGCCATTAAAGAAGCCAACCAGCCTGACACAGCTGTAATTACAGGATTCAGAGCATTCTTTAGAGCATGTTTTAAAATGATTCTATAGTATTGTAACCCCTTTGCTTTCGCAGTACGGATATAATCCTGAGAAAGCACATCCAACATAGAGCTTCTCGTCAGCTGGACAATAATGGCCAGAGGTCTTAACCCAAGGGTGAAGGCGGGTAGTATAATATTTTTCAGTACAAGTCTTCTGCCGTCAAGTCCATAATCCCATAGCTGGCCGGTTGGATTTAATCCTGTAAAATCCGAAAGATAATATCCGAAAACCATGGCGACAATTGCTCCAAGAACAAAAGCAGGAGCAGAAATGCCAATTACAGACAAGGAGACCATAGTATGATCCAGCCAACTGTTTTGTTTAAGGGATGCGATTACACCAAACAAAACACCAAAAAAAGTGGCAAATGCCATTGCCGCAATGGCCAGCCAAAAGGTTCCTTCCAGATTTTCCCAAATTATTTCGCTTACTTTTTTATTACTTTGAAAAGAGCGTCGCAAATAAGGAGTCTTTAAAACAAATACATTGTTCTCGTTTAGAGGAAAAAGTTTTGTGTATCCGTATTTGATCTGTTCCTTTTCTGTGTCAGTATGGACGGAAACCGGGGATAAATCTCTTATATACAAATAGAGTTGTTTGTGCAGCGGCTCGAACAGCCCTAAATCCTTTGCAATCGCTTCTCTAGTAGTTACGTCTGTCCTTTGTCCAGCCATCATGGCCACTGGATCACCAGGCAGTACGTTGAAAATGAAAAATACTATCACGGTAGCACCCACCAAAACCAACAATCCGTACAATAGTCTTTTTAAAATATACTTTATCATAATAAAATAAACCTACCTAAAGAAAAGATTTTTCTTGCTAAAGTGCAACTAATTTGCATTTTCATTTCCAAAACCCATTTTGATAAGACAAAAAATTGCATAATTCAACATGTCTTGGTAATTGGCTTTTACACCTTCGGAAACGATGGTCTTACCCTGATTGTCTTCTATTTGTTTCGTACGAAAAATTTTCATCAGAATAATATCCGTAATAGAGGTAATTCTCATTTCCCTCCATGCTTCACCGTAATCATGGTTCTTATTCATTAAAAGATCAAAAGTTTCTTTTACAAATTGATCGTAAAGAATTTCTACTCTTTCAATTGGTAGCTCCATGTTGTCAGAACCCTCCATTTCCTGTTGCATCATGGCGATGATACAATAATTCACAATGCCTATAAATTCGAAAGAAATATCTTCCTCTACTTTTTGCTTTCCTTTTTCCTGTATGGAGCGTATTCGTTGGGCTTTAATGTATATTTGATCCGTTATGGAAGGTAATCTTAATATCCTCCATGCAGTACCATAATCTCTTGTTTTGTTTAAAAAAAGAGTACGGCAAATATTGATTACATGGTTATATTCGACTGTTGTTTGATTTGCCAATTTCTTTTAGTATATTATGAATAAATGTATTATGTCATTGGAATCGAAAGATACAGTTTTTTATTCAAAAAAAACATTGAACCTGAGAGGCAATGTTATTGATTTATCCTATCCTATAGTGATGGGAATACTGAATGTTACACCCGACTCTTTTTACGATGGAGGATTACACAATGATGGAATGCGAATGTTGGAAAAAGTGGGTCACATGCTGACAGACGGGGCATTTATTATTGATGTGGGGGGATATTCTTCTCGTCCAGGCGCACTGGATGTTTCAGAAGCAGAAGAAATGAAACGAGTAATACCGGCTATTAAAAATATTATGAAAGAGTATCCGGATGCTTATGTTTCCGTGGATACCTTTCGTTCTTCCGTGGCAGAAGCGGCCATAGACGAAGGTGCTGTTATGGTCAACGATATTTCTGCCGGCTCTTTGGATGAAAAGATGTTTGAAACAATAGGGAAATTAAAAGTCCCTTATGTATTGATGCACATGCGCGGGAATCCACAAAATATGAGGGATCAGACAGATTATGACAATATTTTGATGGAGGTTATTGATTTTTTTCAAAAAAAAATAGAGGAGTTGAGGGCCTATCAGGTAAAAGATATTATCGTAGATCCTGGTTTTGGATTTGCCAAAACCATTGAGCAGAATTATAATCTGTTAAAACACCTTAATTATTTTAGGTTACTTAATTTACCTGTGTTGGCGGGGATGTCGCGCAAGTCGATGATTTATAAAAAATTGAATACGACCTCAGAAAATGCGTTGAACGGAACAACCACGTTGAATGCCATAGCACTTATGAATCGCGTAAATATCCTTAGAGTACACGATGTCAACGAAGCAATTGAAACGATTACTTTATTTAAAACTACTTATAATTGATACTGTTAAATTTTAAAATAGGATTTCTTGAAATTGGGTGGAAGGATATTGTTGATATTTCCTTAGTTAGTTTACTATTATTTCAACTGTACAAACTAATTCGGGGTACACTTGCGGTTCGCATCTTTATAGGATTTCTCTTGGTATACCTGGCCTATCTTGTTGTAAAAAGTTTGCAGATGGAATTATTGACTGCCATCTTAGGTCAATTCATAGGAGTAGGGGTAATTGCTGTTATCATTTTGTTCCAACAAGAAATAAGAAAATTTTTAATGATGATTGGAAAATCTACCTCTGTGGATGATAAATTTTTTAAAAATTTATTAAGTCGAAGAAAAACAGAGAAAGAAGAAGTATTGGAAGTAGCACCAATTGTAGATGCCGTAAAAACATTGGGAAGTATGAATATGGGCGCTTTAATAGTATTTGCGAAAAGTTCAGAATTAAAGTTTTATGCTGAATCAGGAGATATTTTGGATGCTCAGATTTCAAAGAGGTTATTAATTTCTATTTTTCAAAAAAACAGTCCTCTCCATGATGGTGCGGTTATTATTGAGAACAATAGAATAAAGGCGGCGCGCTGTATTCTTCCTGTTTCAGAAAATGATGAAATTCCTGCCAATTATGGTCTCCGGCATCGTGCCGCAATAGGAATGACAGAAGTAACAGACAGCATAGTATTGATTGTCTCTGAAGAAACCGGACAAACTTCGATCGCTATTAATGGAATTTTATTTCACAATCTTTCTCGCACGGAATTGAAGCAGAAACTGAGGACATACCTTTTCGAAGAGGAAGAAGAAAAACATTCGATTGGCAATGTTGCGGAAGTAGAAGAATAATTTTTTTTACTCTACCGTCTGTTTCTTTCCTCTAATAGGATTCCAAAGGATTTTAAAATTTCAAACTAAGAAAATAATGGCAGCTACTACCACTGCTACAAATACAAGTAATTCTATAATCGGAAATGCTTGCGTGCGAAAGAAATCATGAGGTTTGGTAGCACCCTCATGATTTACATTTTCCAAATGTAAATACCTTAAAACTATTTTATAAACGCTCATAAAATTATATTTGTTTGGTACGGATCTAAAGTAGCAACAAAATAAAACCTTCGCAATCAGATAGATAAAACATACAAAAGATTCATTGTATTTTTATGTAATTTTTAAAAAAAGACTCCAAAATAGAACGATAGAACTTTAGAATTGTCTTTTTTTTATCCATAAATTCATCTATTACAAACTCCTTTTACTAACTTGCCGCGGTCCTAGGACGGTGGCAAGTTAGTAAGTGTAGAGCACATAGATTATTTCTGCTTAGATAATAAAATGTAATGTCCATTTAATACTGTAATATTTTCTACTAATAAATAGTTGATGACTCTACCTAAGCATTCATGCTATAATTGGATAAAAGATAGGATTTCTAATTTGCATTTAGTTAAAAAGGATGGATATTTGGAGAGGATTAAGGTAAAATCATTTTGAATAGCGATGGAAAGGGAAAGCAAAATATTTATAGCAGGTCATAAAGGAATGGTGGGTTCTGCTATTTACAGAAGACTCCAAAAAGAAGGGTATACTAATTTTCTGTTGAGAACTTCTT
>Ga0210390_10005919_pt1 | contig 10225 bp, 8 predicted proteins | sample IncBWH11OmetaG_FD_161050 | JGI IMG/M metagenome (GOLD analysis project Ga0210390, IMG submission 161050) | Forest soil microbial communities from Barre Woods Harvard Forest LTER site, Petersham, Massachusetts, United States - Inc-BW-H-11-O ...
GAGATAGATGCCTGTTAGGCTGCGATGTTTTCAGCGCATTAGACTTTCTGCGTTTTTGGCCGTAAGCGTGTTGCGGATGACAGCGTCCGCGAAGAAACAAGACAGCCCAACTAATGCCGTTCCCGTGCAGGCGAGCGTCGCCACGACCAGACAACGCGACGTGCCTCCGGATGAAATACACCCTTACCACGCTTGCTCGGGTGGCACCACGATGCTTACCTTCCGTCGCCTCTCGAGACCGTCGCGTTACCTCGCCACGCTGTTGCTCTCGCTAAGCTTCACCTCTCTTGCTTCAAGCACTCTCGCGCAGAGCAGTGAAGACGCTGGGAAAGACACACCTCTCATCTCTGGGGCAGTCGCTTTCTTCACCCGCACCAATGGCGGAAAAACGACCTACTCGCCCGTGTTAGCTCCCTTGCTCGCAGCGCCGGTGGGCACTCATCTTTTGTTCGAGTCCCGTGCGGACCTGGTGGAAACGTGGTCGCCAACCGGACCGAATAATACGTATGACCATGCTCATTTCGTCGGTTTGACCTATGCTCAGGTCGATTATTTCCTGAACGCGCACGTGACTCTGGTGGGTGGATACTTCCTTATCCCGTTCGGCACCTACAACGAACGCCTGACGCCGCTATGGATCAGCAATCTACAGGACGCCCCCCTCATCTATTCCCTGGGAAATGTGGGCAGTGGGAGCGGAACTGGCGGTGAGATCCGAGGCAGCGCCGTCTCCAACGAAAACTATTCCATCGACTACACCGCTTATATCTCGGCAGGCACTACGAACTTCCAGGTGAACTCATCGCGTACTGCCGGTGGGCGCGTGTCGATTTACTTCCCCAAAGCGAGGTTGGAAGTCGGCACTTCCTACGCTCGCATCCTCGAGAGCACGGCTCTCGCCAACGATGTGGGCTTTCACGTGTGGTGGGAGCCGGCACAGATTCCCTTGAAGATCCGCTCCGAGTACGCTCATGGAGCGCACTCACAAGGCTACTGGATTGAGGCAGACTACCGCCTTTCGCAGATCCACGGGCCCGAAAGTCTTATCGGCAGACTCGAGCCGGTGTTTCGCATGCAACAGACATTCCGGAATAGTCCGGGGAACGATGGGCTGCCGGCTGCGGACACCCAGCAGGCGGATTTTGGACTCGACTACCACCTGCCGCATGAGGTCCGCATCAACACCAGCTACTCCCGGCAATTCTCCTCGACTGGCAACGTGAATTTGTGGGAAACCGGCATTGTTTATCGCTTCCTCTTCCCAGCATGGAAAGGAGGTAAGAAATGAACCTACGCGCAATCATCTTTACCGGCATCGTGTCGGCTTCCGTTGCCTTTACCGGACTCTCACAAACGGGAAAGCCGGCTTCGTCAGCGACCGCAAAGCAGCAGAAACCTGCCTCGCCCGCTCTGGCAGACTCTCCTAAAGTGCATGACGGGCAGAAGGTCTTCGAGCAGAACTGCGGACGTTGCCACAACGCACCGCAGGGTTTCCCGCCCAGCATCTCCGGAACCGTCAGCCGGCACATGAGGGTGCGTGCCAACCTGAGCCAGGCCGACTACGAAGCTCTCCTCCACTTTTTAAATCCATAAGACTCTGCGAAGACAACTACGTCGAGGTCACCCGTGCTGAAGCCGAAGCTCAAACACTTGCGTCATCCTCTTCGAACCCTCGATGTGGCGAAGAGCATGGCCGTAGCGCATTTCGAGATGCGCGCCTTTGCCAATCGCGGTGACCGGCAATTCGCGCATGATCCACGCTATAACCTTCAGAATGTGACCGCGGGGTTTGCCTGCAGACCAGATATCGACACAGACGACACCGCACTACTGAATAGAATCTGCGCCGCCCACAAGGCGGCCGTTGAGCACCCGGAATGCGCCCGTCCGGCATATCGTGCCACGGGATGGTGGCAGCAGATACGTCACCATAACCTGGCGCCGGTGCGACAAGCGCTTTTGAAGAACGACATCGCAGCCCTGAGCAGCATGTACCGCAACTTCTTTCGTGATCCCTGCTCCACCGGGCTCACCAACGTCCCCTATGGAATGACCGGCGCTTACTTCGGCGGTAAGATGACGGATCTCCACCGCCGCATTTATCTTGCCGACACTCTGTATAGCCTCGACTATTGGAAGCGAGAGACTGGCGGTCGTTTCCATTTGCGGGACTTGGCCGTACCCCCAATCGGCAATCCGTTCGGAGTATGCCTTGAAGGGACCCTCGTGAGCGCCCGCTCCGAGTTCCAGCATCGCTGCGCCCATAGAGTTGTCAGCCTACTTCCGTCAAAACGCTCTACGGTCGTTGAAATCGGTGGCGGCTTCGGTGGAATGGCCTACTATCTGCTCCGCGACCAACCGAAGACAAAATATTGTGACTTCGACTTACCCGAAAGCATAGCGATCGCTACCTACTACCTGGCGAAGGCCTTCCCCCAGAAGAAGTTCCTCCTCTTCGGTGAGACGCCCCTTAACGGCGAAGCAATGGCCAATGCCGACGTCGTGTTGATGCCGTTGTTTTGCCTGGAGCGCCTGCAAACCGCAAGTGTCGATGTCACCTTCAGCTCCCACGCAATGACCGATATCGAGCCAGGAGAGCTGGCACTCTACCTCGAAACGATTCACCGGGTGACGCGCAACCGCTTTCTCTTTGTCGGAGCCGCCTCGCTCCCCAATCTGCCTGGTCTGCTCGGGAACGACGCCGGTCTGATTCACCTGGAAGAGCGGCGGCAATTGCGATGGAACAGTCATCGGCGGCCTCAAGGCGGCGAAATCGAGGAACAGGAACTATACAGTTTCAATCGCGCCCAAGAAAAGGGAAGTAGCGCGGAAGGGAGCCTGGCACATGTCCATCGCTAAGCAAGGCAAAGAAGTCTTGAAGGATCTGCTCCTGGGCAGCGTTCGACCCGCTCAGAAGTTCTTTCTTGGACAGGAAGGGCCACAGAAAGAGATCACCGTGTGGTTGCACGGAATGGATGCCCCCATCGATGTGACGAACCATCATTCCCTGGCGTGTGCTAGCCCGCTCACCATTTGTGTGGCCTTCGAGAGAGGGACCGTACTCGGGGAGCCAAAGCTGAGAGGTCTTTCGCTTCGCTTCTGCGAGAGGGACGGCAAACGCCGGTTGCTTGGCAGGATCGGACTTAAATACACCGGCATCTCCTTCGCCACCAGCGGCCCCGCACTCTACTTCTTTCAAGTATCCAGTGCACGGAGCTATTGCCTGCCTTTCCTGCATCTCTGTATGTTCTATCTCCAGCGCAGTTACAGGAACTGGCGAAATCCTCTTCCCCACAACACGATTAACCTGCCACTTCTAGAGATGCGGGCAATGGAGGTGTTGTTCATATGCCCCCGCCCGATCTGCCTTGCCAGCGCGGTAGAGAGCTCTGGGGGAAATATGTTCCCCATGAATGTGATGGGCCAGCTCGACGACGGCTACTTTGGTTTTGGCCTCAAGGATGCCAGATCGCCTTCGAATCTGGTCAACCGCACAAGGCGCATTGCGTTGAGTACCATTCCTATGCAGCAGGGAGACCTCGGCTATAAGCTGGGGCCCAATCATTCCAAGAAAAACGGCATCGATTGGAGTGACCTTCCATTTGCAACGAAACAGTCACCGAATTTCCGCATTCCTGTCCCCGCGTTCGCTTTCCGCGTTCGCGAGATGAAGGTGGAGAACGCACGCAAGCTCGGCTCTCATATTTTTTTCGTAGGTAGAGTCGTCAGGGATGAGCGATTCTCCGACGGCATGGAGTGGTGCGTTATCCACGGAAACTATCAGGCTTGGCGTCTCAAGAGCCGGCCCAGTGAGATCGAGTCTTCGATCGCGGAAGACGCTCGTGTGAAACGCGGCATGGCCACCGAGAATGGACTCATCTAATGTCTGTCCTTCATCAAATGCGAACGGCGATCAAGGATGGACTTTTCGGCGGAACGATTCTTCCCGAGGAGTTCGCGACCGGCATTCCCGATCCTCAGCAGGAGATCTCCGTCATGCTTGAGGGCATGGGCGTGCCCGTCGATGTCACCTTTCGCCACTCCACTGCCTGCTCCGACCCATTCCTTCTCGCCATCGCGTTTGACGAAGGCCAATTGCCCAGCGAAGGAGAGCTTCGCCGCCTCAGCTTGAAGTTTTACGCACGACGTGGGGAGCGGCCTTTACTCGGTGACATTCACCTCCACTGGAGAGAGACGCTCACCGTAAGCGGGGGCGGCCTGCTGCTGTTTGCGCCGCGCAGCGCCCGCAACCGCTGCCTGCCGAGACTGTCTCACTATGCTCACCACTCACTGCATCTTCTCCGCCAGTGGAAAGGCGGGCCAGCTTCCGGGATGAGGATGTCCTTTCTTGAGCGGCGTGGGGCGATGGTGTCGTTCATCCGTCCGCACCCAACCGTGCTCGTAAGCGCAGTCGACGAACTCGGGGGCAATATCTTCCCCATGAACATCATGGGGACACTCGGCCCCACACGTTTCGGGTTTGCACTACGCAACGACAGACTGGCAGGCCGGTTGGTCGAACGTGCCGGGCGCCTCGTCATCAGCAACGTGCCCGTGCGGCACGCGTCGTTGGCCTACGCGCTCGCGAGAAACCATACCAAAGCGTCCGTCGAGTGGGACAATCTACCCTTTTCTACCAAGCCCTCGCCGATGTTCCATTTCCCCATCCCTGAGTTCGCCCTGCGGGTGCGTGAGCTGGAGCTGGAAAAAGTTCACAAGATCGGGAGCCACAGCTTCTTTGTAGCTCGCATCCTTAGCGACACAGTATTTTCCACTGAGCCTTCCTTATGCGTCATTCACGGTTACTATCAGACCTGGCGTGTGGGTGGCCGCGCCGCCGAGATGAAGGCTGCACTGCGCGAAGACCTGCTGAACAAACGAGGGAATGGCATGCAATAAAACCGGGGCCCGCTGCGCTGCTTAGGCACCGCAGCATTTGGCCCCCAAAGGAAATGGCCATATGTCAGCGAAGAAGAGCCTGCGACAGTTGATTAAGAGAGCGGTGTTCGGTGGGGATCGCTTGCCGAACCGCTTCTTTCTTGCGCAAACGGAACCACAGCAGGAAGTCGTTGTGTGGCTCCTCGTGGCCGGCAGACCCATCGACGTCACCAGGCGCCACTGCCAGGCTTCCGGTTTGCCTTTCACCCTCTGCATTGAATTCGCGCGCGGCCAGGCGCCCAGCGAAAGCGAGCGCTCGCGAGTTAAATTGCGTTTATGCGAAAACGGTGGCGCTAATCGTGTCCTCAGTGAGATCGACCTTGACTATAAGGAGACGCTCGAATGCGGTGAGTCGGAGTTTCTGCTCTTCCATTCCAGGCGGTCCGTCAATTACTGCCTGCCCAGGCTGAGGCTTTGGAGGCATAACCTATGGCATACCTATGTCACCTCGCGGGGTAAGATCCATGCTCCTGCCGCGCAGGTGCGCGCCATGGCGGCCTTGTTTTGCTGCCCGCGTCCGGTCTCGCTCATCAGCGTCGCCGACGAGGAGGGCAATGGGAATATCTATCCGCTCAACGTGATGGGCGACCTCAACCGAGATTACTTCGGCTTCTGCCTCAAGCACAATTACCTGCCCGAGAAGTTTGTCCAGCAAACCAGACGCGTCGTGCTCAGCAGTGTCCCCATGAAGCAAGGTCCCATCGCCTATTTGTTAGGGCCCAACCATAACCGGCCCACCATCGATTGGAAGCAGCTTCCCTTCGCAACGCGCCCTTCCCGGATCTTCAAGATCCCTGTCCCTCTGTTTGCATGCAGGGTTCGCGAGCTGGAGGTGGAGCGGGTACACCGGCTCGACTATCACACGCTCTTCCTGGCCCGCGTCCTATCCGATGAGCGCCTGGCGCAGGTGCCGGAACTCTGCGTCGCGCACGGTTTTTACCAGGATTGGCGCGTCAGGAATCTGGGAGTCGACAAACTGCAAGCGGTCGCCGAAGACCTCTATGTGCGCTCGCCAATATCGCGAGAGTCCGCAGAACGCATCTCAGCGCAGTCAGAGCAAATAGGCGACCCATGGAAGCTCGAAGCCGACTTGGCCGTGCCGCTTCCAGGCAGGCAACGGCCGTAGAACTCGCGTGCAGGCCGGGTTGAGCGGAAAAGCCTTTACCACGCGCTGTCGGCTAAAGGGAATCCACGGCTCTCCACCATTGATCCCGAAACCCCTCTCGCGGACGGCAGTACGCGACATCCCTCATCTGCTCATGTCATCACTCTTCGACTGAGATTGGCGAAGCCAGCTCACAGGAAGGAAGATAGCTTGGCTACTGTGAAGCTCTGGACAGATGAGGAGATTGGGGCCGTTCCTCAACTCAAGGCCGTTTTCGACGATATACGTGCCACTCGTAAATCCGACTTCGTTAACAAGTTCTGGCGGGCTCTGGCCAACCAACCGGACCTGCTCCAAAGAACGTGCGGGAAACACAGGGACAGTCTGCCCGTTTAGCAATGTGCAACTATAGTTGATTCCAAAGAGGGATAAGAGGGCACGATGCCTATCCCAGGATCCCTGATCTCTCTCGGTATCTCTCCTGCCAGGATCACAGATTAAAAACAAACAGGGATAGGAGTCGGGTGCCCTTATCTCTCCCTGGTCGCAAGCGAGATGGCTTCGCCGGCATTGCAAGCTGTGAACCTTTGTCCTGGTGTTATTTGAGAGAACAAGGGATATAGAGAACGCAGAACCTACCCTAAGGGAAGCTGCTGCATAAGTTCTCGCCAATTGGCGTGCCGGATCGAGCACCTTGGTTTCGTCAAATTTGTAATCTGTGTTGTCGATTGTGCACGGAGCCAGACGGTAGCCGTGAGCAGACAGGAACGCGGCGGTTGTATCGTGCTTTTCTTCACTATCTCCCGTGCGGTCATACAGAAACCGAAGGAACTTGGGATTGCGAAAAACGCTCTCTAACAGAGCCGATCGTGCTTTGCCTTGCGTGATCTTTTGCTCGACCTGTTCTGCTGACAGGGAGTCGACATCAGGATGGGAAAACATGTCGTTTCCGAGATCGTATCCGCTCTTGTTGGATCGGTCGAATTTTTTCGACCGCGACTACGATTGGGAAATTATATAAAACAATGCGTCAATTCAATAAGCCAGCCATGTTGCCAGTCGCAATTTTTGCAGCGTACAGTTCATTTCGTTTGTGATTGTCCCACCTCGAGATCTGCAGACGGGTGGTACTCCAAACGCTTCATAGGAGAGAAGCTATGAATAACTTGCGAGGCGGGTCACGTTCGTTTCGAGGTGTGCGGTGGGCAGGAGTTCTGCTGATCGCGCTTTCTTTCGCAGTGTGCGGCAACGGAGGGGCTCAAACCACCGGAGCGCTGCTCGGCACCGTTTCCGATCAAAATGGGGCCGTGATCCCCTCAGCTTCTGTGCATGTCACGAGTACCGATACGGGCTTTTCAACGACTAGTCTTTCTACTTCAGAGGGATCTTATCTGGTTCCATTGCTGCCCGTCGGGCGCTATTCGATCTCGGTGGAAGCACACGGATTCCAATCGTTCGTACGGTCCGATGTGTTTGTTCCGGTCGCCCAGAATATTCGCGTGGATGTGAAATTAGAAATTGGACGTGAGGCACAAACGGTGAGTGTCGTTGGTAGTGCGGTCAACATCGACACCACTGATGCGACGCTGGGAGCTACGATTGACACTGCCCACTTGAACAGCCTGCCCCTGAATGGGAGGAACGCCATGGGGCTTCTTGATACTATTCCCGGCGTTTCCACTTCAACCGCGCCAACATACATTACCTCCGCACGTGGCGGCCCGGCGTATAGCATTTCGGGAAGCAGAACCGATTTCGGCAACATGATGCTCGACGGCCAATCGTTGACCGACGCGATCGCAAATAGCAACCAGCAGCTTCCTACGATCGACGCATTGGAGGAGTTCAGAGTTCTTACCGACAGCTACGGCGCAGATTATGGAAGGGCGGGCGGCGGCGTCGTTGTGGCCGTCACCAAATCGGGCACCAATCAATTTCACGGATCGCTGTGGGAGTATCTGCGCAACGACGCTTTTGATGCCGCCAATGCCTTCACCCCGCCGGGGACCAGAAAACCCATGCTGCATCAAAATCAGTTTGGAGGCGATCTGGGAGGACCGGTGCTTCTCCCTAAATACAACGGCAAGAATAGAACCTTTTTCTTCGTGGCCTATGAAGGGCTTCGAATCGATCAACAGAGCTTGACCGTTGCCTACCCGCTGACGGCAGCCGAGCGCACTGGCGATTTTTCTGCTTTGCTGCCTTCACAGGTCATTACAGACCCGAGTACGGGCGCACCGTTCCCCGGCAACATCATTCCCAGCGACAGAATCGATGCTGTCGCAACCACTGCAATGGGTTTGTATTTGCCCTTGCCAAATCAACCCAATAACAGTCTCCAGCTTTCCCAAGCCGCGACCGTCTCGGCTAACCAGGTTATTTACAAAATAGACCAGACCCTGGGAAATAATGACAAGCTGTGGTTCCGTTCGTACCGGAGCAATGCAAACGCTCCAACACCAGAGGCGATCCCGTTTTGGTTGGATCCCGACCGCTACAACTATCAAGCCTACGCACTGGCTTGGACACACACCTTCGGTCCAAACCTTATCAATCAGGCGGATGCCAATTATTCGCGGCCGGAAGCAATCTCCGGAACCGAGAAAAACGGTACGTCGGCGAAAGACCTCGGCATCAACACCAATGGATTCACCCCATATCCCCAAACCCCGCAATTCAGCGTGAGTGGCGCATTCTCATTCGGCACCGACTGGTTTGTGGATGAGCCCTCCTATTTTCGTCAATTTGACGACACACTTTCATGGAATCATGGCAAGCACGACATTCGGGTTGGTTTCATGTTCAATTACATGGGAAATGGGGATCTTGCCTATCCTGCCATGGGTCTCTCATACACTGGCCTGTATTCCGGCAACGCATCGGCAGACTTTCTACTCGGCCGCCCGCAAAGCTTCAATGTGACGACTACCATCATCGACAACGGCACCGACAAACTCTTTCAGCCTTTCATTCAAGACAACTACAAGATCACGAGAAAGTTCACACTGAATCTCGGACTTCGTTACGATCTGCAGACGCCTTGGACAGAAAAGCAGGGATGCGCAGCGTGTGGTGGCGCCTCAACCTACAGAGCTGGCCAGCAATCCACGGTATTTCCAACCGCACCTCCCGGCTTGGTGGTTCCGGGAGACAAAGGAGTTCAGCCGGGTCTTTATAACACCTGGAAATTGGGCTTCGAACCGCGGATCGGGTTTGCCTGGGACGTCACCGGTACCGGCGCAACTTCTGTGCGGGCTGCCTGGGGACTCTATCACAGTGTCGTCGACGAGGAAGTCGAGGCAATCGAAACAAACAACGAGCCCTTCCTGGTCGGGTTCAGCGCGACACCGCCCAACACTGCGAACCCATGGGGCAGCCAACCAGACCCATTGCCTTACAACCCGAAGAACCCGAGCTTCGGCCCCTTCCCTGGAATAACCCAATCGTACATTGACCCGAATTACCGCCAGGCAGATATTCAACAAATTAATGTCAGTATCCAGCATCGTTTTGGAGACAACCTCTTTGCTGAAGCCGCGTACGTGGGGGCTCTGTCGCACCACCTCTATGATTCTGAAGACCTGAACCCTGCCCTGTACAGCCCAGGCGCTACCGAAGCGAATTCGCAATCCCGGCGGCCGATCTTACCGCAGTATTACGGCAGCATCCCTTCTCTCCTCGACGATGTCAACGCAAACTACCACTCGCTGCAACTCGATGTACAAAAGAGGTTCGCCAAAAGCTATGCCGTGCAGGCAGCCTACACGTGGGGAAGGTCAATCGATGAGAGGTCTCAGTCATTGCTCGGGACTGGGGCGCAAAATCCACTCGATGTCGCGGCCGAACGGGGACCCTCAGATTTCAATGTGTCTCAAATTCTCGCTGTGAATGGACTGTGGGATATCCCAGGCATTAGCAGCAACAGAATCTTGAATGCGATGACGGGAGGTTGGCGGCTTACTGGTATCTTCCGTTATAACACCGGCTCGCCGGAATCCATACTCAGCGGTCAAGACAATGCCCTGATCGGCTACTGCCGGGCCAACTCCGGGCAGGAAAGAGCGAATGTTATCGGCAATCCCAACCTCTCGCGCAGTCGCTCGCGCCGCGACCAGGAACTCGAATACTTCAATACTGAAGCATTTGCATACCCCTCTCCAGGGCAGTTCGGCACCGCGCGGC
>Ga0210390_10005921_pt1 | contig 10223 bp, 17 predicted proteins | sample IncBWH11OmetaG_FD_161050 | JGI IMG/M metagenome (GOLD analysis project Ga0210390, IMG submission 161050) | Forest soil microbial communities from Barre Woods Harvard Forest LTER site, Petersham, Massachusetts, United States - Inc-BW-H-11-O ...
ACCAATCTCGCCAATCCTCTTGCGGCAATCCGCCATCCCTGTTGATCACGAAAACGTCACCCTTATCGGTGCGAAACGCGACTTTCGCTCCGTCCGGTGAAATGAACGGAAGTCTCACATCAATGGGCGGGAAGGTCAGCTGCATGCGTTCGGTTCCATCGCTACGGCTGCGCCACAGGGCGTGATCGGGGTAGGAGGCATAAGCGACCCATTTTCCATCCCGGGAGAATGTTGGGTCCGTTGCGGAAATGCCAGAGAGGAATGGCAGGAACTGGTGCGACTTCATGTCGAAATGAACGAGCTCGCCACGCTCCTTCGTGCCGAGAACAAAAATCTGCTTTCCATCTCTGTTTGGGTACGGATCCGAGTATGGCAGTGGTCCATTCGTGAGTCGAACCGGTTTCCCCGGGTGGCAGAAAAGCCCTGTCCGCATACGAAGTACCCAGATATCTGAGTGGTTGGCACTCCCGAACTGATACACGAGATACTTCTCATCCGGAGTCCAAATGAAGCAGCTATTACATTCATCGTCACTGAGCTTTCGGATCTCTCGCAGACCTGTCCCGTCCGCTGCTATGTCGAACAGCCTGCTATCGCCAACAACCTGCAGCTGAGAGAGTAGAATTCGCTGGGCGTCGGGTTCGACCCACACTTCCCCAACGTAGTCGGGAAAGGTAACCAGCTTGCGCGGGTTCAAGCCGTCCTTGTCGGCAATGGACTAGTCCGTTCTGCTTTCCGCTCCCTCTGAGTGCTAATCCCCGAATGAATTTGGCAAAAACGACGCGGCCATCTGGAAAGATATCTGCATTCGCCGTCTCGATAGCGCCGAGGCGACGGGGCTCTCCTGCCGGAAGCGGAATCGACCATAAAGGGTATTCAGCGTCCACGCCGAGCGGGTCGCCGACCAGAGCGAGTAATGCAGAACCGTCGGTGCCAGCCCGACGATGATGGAATTTGCGAACCTGGCTTCAACGGGTGCCGTCGGTCCACCGATTATGGAAACCTGCTTAACTTTCCAATTCCCGGCTGACCCTTCGTTGAAATAAATCCGCGATCCATCGCTCACCAAATTTGCTTTTGTTTCGCCATCGTCGGTGAGTTGCACAACGGATTCCACCATTGGAACTGCGGACGGAATGCGCCACCATGCAATGAAGAGTGCAGCGAACGCTCCGATCATACACGCCAGAACTGCGATTACCGCTGCGAGCTTCGAGGTGCGAGGTTTTGGCTGTGACGGCTCCGGAGCGGGCTCCGGCGGCTCATACGGGGCGGGTTCAGGCGGGGCGATGTGAACGACATTGTCCAGGCCCGTGGAATGTGCAACTCCGTTCACGGGAGCGATGAAGCGATAGCCTCGGCGGGGGACGGTTTCGACGAAGCGGGGATTGTCGGAGGAGTCGCCGAGGGCGTCGCGGACGCGGTTTACGGCGGCGTTGAGGCCGTGCTCGAAGTCTCCGAAGGTGTCGGAGGGCCAGAGCTTCTGTTTCAGCTCCTCGCGGGTGACCAGTTCTCCCGGGCGGAGGAGCAGGGCTTCGAGCACCTGAAACGACTGGCCGGGCAGCCGTATCCGGACGCCCTGCTTGCGCAGCTCGGCGGTGCGCAGGTCGACCTCGAAGACGCCGAAGCGGATGACGCGAGTGGCTGGAGAAGTTTCGTTCACGGTCGATGTCCCAAGATCGTGGCTGTCCATCAAAGTCCTCAGGGACGCATTACGGTAGCTGGACGTCGAGCGAATAGATCTCTTCGATGCTGAGATCGCGCAACGCAAGGATGGAGCCATCCGGCGCAAGTCCCGCCCAAAACCCCGCGTTCCCCCAAGCCAGTTGGCCGGCTTGAGCCATATCGGCGACGCGCTCGATCTTGCGATCGCTCAGGCAGATCCGGTATTCCGGGCTACCCTTGTCGGCGGCCGCTACGAGGTCAGCCGAGTTGAAGTAGACACATTTCCCGTCCGGGCTCCAGCTGGGATAATTGTCTACTACGTTCCGAGCCAGTTCCTGACAGCGCCGAAGTTTGAAGTCATACAGCATTATCCTGTTGCCACCACCCCGGGGGGCCGCCCGTGATGAGGCGGATTATAAGATCGTGGAGGCAGCAGGTGCAGGTGCGGGTCTGGCAGTGGCCTTTAACGCTCCAATCGGAGGATCGGTCTTCGTTTTTGAGGAACTGACTAGCAGTTTCACTCCTTGGCTGCTGATCGCGACGCTCGCGGCCACCTCGATTGCGACTTGGACCATTCGATTGATGCTGGGGAACACGCTGGATTTCAAGGTCAACTCCATCACTCTGCGCGACGCCTGGATGATCTCTCCTTTTTTTGCGCTCGGGCTACTGCTGGGTGCAACTGGCGTTCTCTACAACTACGTCACTCTCGCCGCGCTCCGCCTCTCCGATCACGTTGGCCGGATTTCGTCCGTCTATAAGGCCGCGTCGATCGGAGCTGTGGTCGGACTCGTTGCGTGGTTCGCACCAATGCTAGTAGGGGCGGGGACCCGCTCACGCAGGCCATTCTTTCCGATTCGCATGCCATCGAGGCATTGCTGACAGTATTCCTGCTCCGTTTCCTCATGGGTCTATGGTCGTACGCCGCAGGTACTCCCGGAGGTCTCTTCGCTCCGATCCTGGTGTTGGGCGCATCGTTCGGTGCCCTTTTCGCTGCAGTCGTGAATCACTTCATCCCCGTACTCGGTCTGTCTGCTGTGGCCTGCGCCCTCGTTGGAATGGCAGCGCTGTTCTCGGCCTGCGTTCGAGCACCCCTCACCGGCATTGTCCTTGCGGTAGAGATGACCGGACGCGGCGACCTGGCCTTAGGGTTGCTCGCGGGGTCTCTGGGGGCCATGGTCGTTGCTATGTTGCTCAGAAGTGAGCCGATCTACGACAGCCTTAAGCGACGTATGCTCCAAGAGGAAGAGGCTTCGGCAGCCAAAGCCTCCGGGTTACAGAGGCTCTAGGCCGCTCGCAGCACTCAATCGCTCACTGAACCGCCTTGGCGGTGGCCTTGCTCAAGTCCTTTACACCAACCGCGGTCTTCTCCCCAGCCGTTTGTCGCGCAATCCCACTCCCGCGTATCAAAATCAGCTTCAGGCTTAAATGCGTATGGGCCTTCTGCGCAACCTGAAGCTTTGGTTGGTCCCCCTCCGAATGACCGATTCAGACTTTGGGATTTGCTTTTCATGCACGTTTCCAAGTGGCCGGAGCGGTCATATTGGGAGTGCGAATGGAGTTTTCCAAAGATCAGTCCCGTCGTCGGCATCGTTAAACGAGGAGGAGAGGATGTAACCGCCTTGGGATTTCTCAGGGAACATAGACGAGGAACTCCGGCATGTCCGGAAGATCATCAATGAACGTCCCCTTTTCTTCCCCTTGGAGGAAAAGCGCCGCACGCGCTGTTTCTTTCGCTCGGCAACGTAAAGATCGCTGTCGGGGCCGACGGCGAAACCGGAGGGGCTGTCGAGCTTTCCGTCGATTACCACGTGCGCCTTGAGCTCGCCCTTCGGCGATGTGGACGTTAGGTCCAGCGCAAGGATGCTGCCGGTGCCCGAGGCGCCGATGTAGAGCGTCTCCCCGTGCAGGACCAGATGCACAGGCGCTATGAGCGCCCGCCCCGTGATGTGGGCCATCAACTCCCCGGACTGCACATTGAAGACTTTCACTGCGTCGCCGGCTTCGTCCGCCACGTACAGATGCTTTCGGTGCACGACGACGCCGCGCACCGAGTGCCGTGGCTTGCCGCGCCTGTCGAGCACCACCTTGAGGCCGAGAGGCGACGGCACATCGAGCGACGTGCGTTTGCCGTACTCGGGAAGGCTCCCTTAGCTGGATGCGACGAGTGTGCCGGGGAGAAACTTCCCATGGGGATAGTGCTTGCGGAGGTGCGCGGCCACCGATGCGGGTTTGCGGGTCTTCGGCAGGAGCGACACCACGGTGTTGGTATCCTGGCAGGAGACGTAGATGCGGCCATCGTCCCCCAGCTCCACTTCGAAGGGGTGCACCATCGCCGCAACCTGCTCGGTCTTCGCGAGCACCTCCTTGAAGCGGAAGGTGTCGCCGTGCCGGTGGTAGCATGTAATGTGGCTATCCTTGCGCCACGCGTTCGCGATGTAGAGGTCGTCGCCCACCAATGCGAAGCCGCGCGCAATGTGCAGCGGCTGCGCGGCCGGCGATGGATCGAGGAGCAGCGGATGCATCTTGCGTGGGGAGCCGTCGTCCTCGAAGACGCCGATGTTGTCGACGCGTGCCCCGATTCCCCCCGATAGCTGATCCACCACACGGTTCTGTCCTCCCGAACACGATCGCTGCATCGTCAGAACCGGCGCGCGATAACGTGCGGCCTTTCAGCCAACAGGCAAGCTGCGGCGAAAATTACGACCCGCTCAACTCGATGGGCCACCCCGGCATTATAAGCCGGTCATTGGTCGCAGCAAACTCCCGGGTGACTGGCTAAATGGAAGTTGAGTCTCAGTTGGTGATAACAGGCGCTCTTCTCGGCCTGCGTTCGAGCACCCACACCGGCATTGTCCACGGTAGAGATGACCGGACGCGGCGACCTGACCTTAGGGTTGCTCGCGGGGTCTCTGGGGGGCCATGGTCGTTGCGATGTTGCGCGGAAGTGAGCCGATCTACGACAGCCTTAAGCGACGTATGCTCCAAGAGGAAGAGGCTTCGGCAGCCAAAGCCTCCGGGTTACAGAGGCTCCAGGCCGCTCGCAGCACTCAATCACTCAATCACTCACTGAACCGCCTTGGCGGTAGCCTTCCCCACATCTTTTACACCAACCGCAGTCTTCTCTCCGGCTTTTTCGGTGTACTTAACTGACACCTTACTGCCTTCGGCAATACCTTCACCCACATCTTTGCCGCCTTTCATGGTTGTCTTGTCCGTCCACTTAATCGTGTGTTCTGTCCCATCAGCGGTCTTAACCACCATGGTTTTCGAATTTTTGTCGATCGACTTCACGACGCCCTTAACGATATGAAACACATCATCCTGGCAGCTAAATTTTGCGACACACCAATGCTCAAAACAGTGGCAATGGCAACCAGACACGCTACTCGGCATCTCGATCGGAACGACATTGGCATTCTCCTTTGCATATGCGTCAACGGCGATTTGTTGCTTGCTCGTTACTTCACCACAGGCAGGAGGTTCCGAAAACTGTCACTTGCGACAGGCGTTTCACTGCAGCCCGCGTCGGCGAAAACTGTCTCTTGCTCCAGGCATATCTGGTGTTCCTGGTTGGGTGCGAAGAAGAACCTCAGTATCAGTTCTTGATCTGACAAGCGAATGGACGTAGCGCTACGGTGGTATCGACTGCGAGACGTATGTGCCACCTTGGAGAGCCTCGCAAATGGCCGGCACCAGGTCAGTCATGACATCTTCCTTAGTAACGTAACCGGAGGCCCCAGCGGAAAATGCAGCGGCAATGAAGTCCCGGTCTTTATGTACCGTCAAAAATATGACCTTGGCTCGGCGGTTTTTGGCCTGCAGGCGCTGGGTTGCTTGCAATCCGTCCAGAATCGGCATGGATATATCAATTACCAGCACGTCAGGATCGAGACGTTCTACTTCTGCGACAGCGTCCCGCCCATTATTTACGGTGCCAACGATGTCAAAGTCCTCGCTCAGTAATCCGCGCACCCGTGCCAGGACAGTTTCATGATCGTCGGCAAGCAACACCCGAATCTTGCTCATACACTTCGCCTGTTTTAGCGGAGACACTTAAGAGCATTCTTTCCTCGTAGGAAAGCGCTGCCTACTGTCCAAAGTGACAGTCGCCAACTAATTTTTCCAGTTCGATTTGTAGTGTGGGAGCTACCTGCTCAGCGGTGAGGGAATCATCGCGTGCTTGATTGCATACTGCACGATCTCCGAATTGTTCGTGATTCCCAGCTCTTCCATAATCCGATACTTGTGGAAGCGCACTGTTCGGTGGGAAATCTGGAGAGTGTAAGCAATTTCCTTCATGGACCGGCCCTCCGCCAGCATCTGCAGAACCTCGCGCTGGCGGTCACTCAAGTGTTTAGGGCGGCTTAATGATCTTGGGTCGCGGATAAAGCTCTCTTCCATCGCGCGACTGATTTGTGGCGTGACGTATGAAATTCCCCGGACTGCGTTATGCACGGCCTGCAAGAGTTCTCCTCCCTCCGAATTCTTCAGCAGGTAACCCGAAGCACCGATCCGTAATGCTTCACTCGCCACTTCAGGGTCTGGATTCATAGTAAGAAAAATGAGTTTTACCCGAGGCAACAGCTTCTTCAACTCCCGGCCTGCATCCAGCCCATTCAACAACGGCATGCCCACGTCAACGAGCACCAAATCTGGCTTGAGGTCCAGGGCTGTTTTTACTAACGCACGACCGTCCCCAACGCAGCCGACCACCTCGTATTCAGGCTCCAGCAGTTTCTGCAGGGCGGCGCAAAACATGGTGTGGTCGTCAGCCAGCAAAATGCTAGTTCGTTTCATACCATCCCCTTAGTACTTACGGTTTCCTCAACCGCCTCGCCTTCTGAGTGTTGAGTCTCAGAGCTAAAGGAACGACTGCCAGGACGATTGTGCCCGTCCCCGGCTTCGATTCAACAGAAAGATTTCCGTGTACCAGATGCACTCGTTCCTGCATACTCACAAGTCCCAATCCGCTGCTCTTCCTGGCCTGTTCTACGTCAAAGCCCGTGCCCGCGTCTCTCACGATGAGTTGAATCTCATCTGCCCTTGCAGTCAATTCCACTGCAAACTTGCCTACTCCGCTGTACTTTACAGCATTATGCAGCGCTTCCTGCGTCATTCGAAACAGACAAAGTGAAATATCTTGGGGCAGAGGCCGGGGCATATCATTTTCCGTGAACTCGATGATGACTTCGTGTTGCCTGGAAAACTCCTGGCAGACCCCGGATGGCGGCTGCGGCGCCCAGATATTCGAGTTTCGACGAGTGCAGCTGATGCGACAGGGATTGAACATCGCCCGCAATTTCAGAGCAATGGCTCCGAATTTCTTCCATGTTCTTCTTCGCCGCTTCGGGTGACTGCTGCGAAACACGATACGCTGCTCAAGCTCCATCGACAAGAGCGCCAGTCTCTGGCAAATGTCATCGTGCAGTTCTCTAGCAATCCGGCTGCGTTCCTTCTCCTGCGCCTCGATCAGCTGACCGCTCACCTTCTCCAGCGCCTGCTGGGCAAGCTTCTGGTCGGTAACATCGTGGGCCGAGCCGATAAATCCGGCGAAGGATCCATCCCCATTCACTCTTGGAGATGCCACATCGAACATCCAACGGTACACTCCATCGCTCCGGCGAAGGCGGTATTCTCTTGAAAACGGCTTGCGATCATTCAGCGCCTGTGAGAACTCATCTAATGCATTCTTCTGGTCATCTGGGTGGACGTAAGCGTTCCAGGTGTCGCCATATCCGGCGTCGGGATCCCGGCCAGTAAACTTAATTCGCCGCTCATTCAGATACGTGATCCTGCCTCGTGAATCACACATCCAGACCAGTGAAGGAGTCGTGTCCGCCATCACCAGTAAGCGCTTTTCGCTCTCGCGAAGTCCGGCTTCCGCCTTCCGATTCCGCGCTCGCTGCCCAGCAGTCCGGCAATTAACAATGCTTGGGCGACGAGCAGCACCGAAAGATTCTCATCCGCGAGGAAGCGGGGCGCACTCACGCACTGCGCCTCCGCACAAGTTGACTGCTCAAGGGCTTCGTGTTCCGCCATGCAGGTTTACGCGGACGTCCTCGGCGTGGATGCGCCTGCACATAAATGCGTGCGGCTTCGATCATCTCTTGTGTTAGGTTCGGGTAGTCCTCGCGCAGTTCTGGTTTGGAAACGCCCTGTTGCAGGAGTCCGGCAATGTGGTGAACCAGCAGGCGCGTGCCCTTGAAGGTCGCGGCACCACCCTGAATCTCTGGGTCTTCTACGACGAGTTTCATGGCTCTGCGGTAACGTTGCAACCGTTCCGTGATCGATTTGGCCGTAGGCCGGGCGTCGACAACGTAGCTGAAGAGCGTCGTGCCATACTCCACTCGGTTCGAACTGCTCTCTTTGAGCTTCCCGAAGACGAAGCGGCGCACTTTGACGGGCACATCTTTCGGCAGCTCATAGTCCAAACGCACACAGATGACGGCCTGTGTCGTCAGATACGTTTGGCCAGAGCGTTGAATCACAGCTGCTTTGGGCAAACGTTCGGCGACCGTTTTATAGACGGCCTTCATGGGAACCTCCGCGACGGCTGCCGCTTCCGCGGGAGTGAACAGGTCTGAAGTTGCATGAGCCATAAGATCCCTCCGTGGTAAATCGTCCCTCACTGAGAGATAGTTTATTACGGCTTGGCTGCCGGTGCAATTCACGTCTCCAGCATGTACCACTTTCATCGATGGCTCGGTGTCCTTTTCAAGACACCGAGTGGAAAGTTTTTCCACTTTTTCCGACCCTCGCGCGCCCTACGCTTCTCCTGGGCACGGCTGTGCCCTGAGGACCATCATGCCGAAGCCTATCCCCGTTACCCTCCCCTCTCGCCTTACGGCGGCTTCTCCGGTTCGTCTGAGCCTTTCGGCATCGAGGAGCGCCTGTATTCGGCACGGGAGGTGGCGTCACGTCTGGGCGTGTCCGAACGCTGGATACGGGATCATGCGACCCGTCGCAATCCTCGCATTCGTGCGATCAAGCTCGGCCCGCTGGTGCGTTTTCGCTGGCCCGATGTGCAGGCATTCCTCGCGGAAATGACCGCGAAAAATGACTCGAAACATCGATGAAAGGATGGTTCAATAGAACCGTTCTCCACGGCCAGGAGCAGTAACCAGAAATGGAGAACAGCAGTGAGGATCAAGTATCAGCGGGGCACGGTCTACGTGCGAGGACAAAAGCCTCAGATGTGGTATGGACGGTTCCTGCTCTACCAGCGGGACAAAGATGGAAAGGAGGTACGCAAACAGCGCAATGTCCCGATTTGGCCCAAGGCGGGAGTACCGAAGACGAGGGTGGCACAGATGCTCGAACAGATCATTCTGAAAGAAGGCACCGTTCCCGGGAAACCCGCCGCGTTTCCACCCGATGATTCGGTGACCTTCGCGTGGTTTGTCCGGCAGCGCTATGTTCCGATGCGGAAAGGCAAATGGAGCCCGGCCTACCGGCAGACGAACGGCTACGCCATCGAGCACTACCTGATCTCGCGCTTCGGGGAGGCCCCGTTGCGCGACCTCAACACTTTCGAGATTTAGGTCTACCTGAACCACTTGCTGAAAAATATTGCGAGTCGGTGGTTCACCAGGCTTTCAGCAACGTGCGGGCCATTCTGCACCTTGCGCGGAAGCAGAAGTTTCTGGTGGAGGACCCTGCCGAAGACGTGGTCTTGCCTTTGACCATGCCGGTGGACAAGCCGGTGATAAGCCGCGACCAGATTCTGGAGCTGCTCGGAGCGGTCGAGGACCTGCACGACCTCTGCCTGCTCTACGTTGGCATCTTCTGCGGTCCGCGCGCAGCGAGGTGTTCGGATTGCAATGGAAGTCCTGGACAGGGGGAATCCCTCATCCCGCATGGCATCGCGTATGAGGGGCAGCTTTATCCGGGGCGGCTGAAGTCCAAGGCAAGCAAGACTCCGATCGCGGTGCCGGAGCAGGTGCGGCCCATCCTCGAAGCATGGAAGCGCTTCACCGCGGATGCATCACCCGAGGCGTTGATCTTTCCTACCTTGGTAGGGGCAAGCGCAAGGGCGAGATCGTGCCGCATACCAGCAAGAACTTCCTGAGAGCGCGGATTCGCCCCATCGCCGGGAAACTGGGCATCCCGGATCGTCTCGTCACCTTTCAGGTAATGCGGCGGACCCTGGGAACCGACTTGCAGCATTACGGCACGCTCAAGGATGCGCAGGGCGCGCTGCGCCATGCCAGCATCACGACCACGGGAAACGTCTATATGCAGCCGATCGACGAGAGCGTGTTCCGCGCGGTGAACTCACGCGCGAATGCGGTTCTCGAAGGTTGGATGCCCGCGGTCGAGGAGTTAGGGCGGACGGGGCGACAGCCGAAGAGGGGCAAAGTTGGGAAAGAAAATAGCGAAGTTTTCCCAAGTTTTCCCAACCTGAAGGAAGGAGGTCTGATCTTGCCCCCGCAAAACGTAGCCCTTACGAACTGCTTTAATAGCGGAAAGGGAAACGTGGATGAGGAACGGAAAACGAGGCCGTTACACGCTGGAGTTCAAGCTGGAAGCGGTACGGCTAGTGGAGTCTGGCCAGA
>Ga0210390_10005922_pt1 | contig 10223 bp, 8 predicted proteins | sample IncBWH11OmetaG_FD_161050 | JGI IMG/M metagenome (GOLD analysis project Ga0210390, IMG submission 161050) | Forest soil microbial communities from Barre Woods Harvard Forest LTER site, Petersham, Massachusetts, United States - Inc-BW-H-11-O ...
AGGTGTGCAGTTTACCGTCTTTATTGGCAGTGAGCTGGTATAAGAACCTGAAGCTTTTATTAAGATCAAATTCATAAAGTCTGTTACTACTGACTAACTGATCATATAAGTTTTTAGCATCGGGGTTAAAATGCTTCCAGGCTCTTTGCCATGTGCCCCACCCCCAGCAAGTGGCCGAGTTGTAAAAAAAAGTTTCAGGTAGTTGTTTCTTTAGCGGGTACATATAACCGGTTACGTGCATTACCTCATTTGTGTTTTCGTAATAGGTAAGAGCATCATTCATGTATTTTAAAAAACCGGGTGAAGTAACTATATCATCTTCCAGCACTATAATTTTTCCATACTGTTTAGTAATGCTTGTAACACCATCTATAATATTATCGGCCAGCCCCCAATTCTTTTCACGTTCAACAATATGTGTTTCTTTACACCACTGTTTGCTTTTTACAACATTCCTGGTTTCATTAATTTTTTGCAACTGCTCCGGGGTACTGTTTTCTTTCGGGCCATCAGCATAAACATAGAGTATTGATTCGGAAGCATAAATGTTTTTTTGTAAAGCCTGCAATGTTTGCTCGGTATGCCATGGGCGATTGTAGACAAATAATACAATAGGTGCTAAATCATTCACCTTTTCCATGAAGCAGGTTTTATAACTGATTTTTCCCAAATATACGGCATTAACCCTTTCCATGCTTCTTCACCATCTCTGAATGTAGCATTAGGGTTTTTCATTACTTCCTGTACTTTATCGGTTACTTTTTGAGTTTCAATAAGGGTGCAATTTCTAAAGCCGGTCGATGACATTTCATCTTGCAGAAACTCTTTCCAATCGTTTTTTATCCAGTCAACAATAGGCGTGTTAAACCCAATTTTTGATTTTCTAAAGGCTATATCTGCCGGCATCATATCTTTTAAAGCATCCCTTACTATAGCTTTAGTGTAGCCATTGCGTAGTTTCGATTTCCATGAAAGTGAGAAGCAATAACTTACCAAGCGGTGGTCCATAAAAGGCATGCGTATCTCAACCCCGCTAGCCATTGAATAACGATCGTAATTTCGTAATAGAGTGGGGAGAACAGTTGAATGAAAGATCTCGAATAGATAGCTGTTGAAAAAACCGAACTCACCCTTTTGAGGATTTTCCCTTTTGATCAGTCCCAAGGTATCTTTTAAATAATAGTTCACCAGGTTCTTGCCGCCTTTATTTTCCTGCACCATATAATTCAAATAATCGCTCAATAAATGTGCGCTTTTTGAAGCCTGAAAATGATCGAGACCTGATGTACCTTTATAAGTGTTTAGTATGTCTTTTATTTGTTTGTAGTTTAGGCCAATGTCGCGGAAGGCTTTGTAAATATTTTTGCCATACCCTCCCAAAAGTTCATCAGCACCATGCCCGTCAATAGTAACTGTTACATTATTTTGCTTTACTGATCTGTAAAGCTCAACCATGGGTATGGGACTGGTAATATAGAGCTCTTCAAACAGGTATTGGTATTCAAAAAGGTTTTCAATGCCCCTGGCAGGATCGATTGGTAATAGAGTAGGGGTAACGCCTATGAAATCGGCTACTTTTTTAGCATAAATACTCTCATCTAAAAAGGTACCCGGAAAAGTGGCTACAAAAGCATGTTGCCAATCCTTTGAAACCCTACCATCGCTATTCATTTGGCCTATATGCGCCATAGTGCATATTGTTGCACTCGAATCCAACCCTCCGCTTAAGGCAGTACCTATTGGTACATCAGACCGCATTCTTATTTTGCAGCTATCAATAAAAAGTTCTCTGAATTTTTCTACCTGCTCATTGTATGTTTTTGGAACTTCAACCAAATGCTCCAGTGTATTCCAATAACGAGTAGGATTAATAATCGTTTGCCCGGGTTTGATAGTAGCATAGCTGCCGGCCGGGAAACGTTTAATGCCATCTATAAGGCATTTTTCAGTTGCTTCGTAATTGAAGACATTGTTCTTGCACCAATCAAAATCTTTCGAAGGTTTTACTTCTGGCAGAAACGGAAAAATTGCTTTCATCTCTGAAGCAAAAACAAACTGGTCGTTTATAAAAGCATAGAACAAAGGCTTTTTTCCAAACCTGTCTCTTGAAATAAAAAGCTCTTTTTCTTCTTTATTCCAAATTGCAAAGGCCCACATACCATTGAATTTATGAAGGCAATCTTGCTTCCATTCCTGGAACGCAGCCAGTACAACTTCAGTATCTGACTCCGTATGAAACTGATAGCCTTTAGCCTGCAACTCTTTACGGACTTCTATGAAGTTATAGATCTCTCCATTTAAGGTAATGGCATATTTGCCAAAATGCATAGGTTGCTTACCCTGATCAGATAGGTCGAGAATTGCGAGGCGCCTATGCCCAAGGGTAATTGATTTGTCATCGCTTTGCCATATACCATATCCATCAGGCCCTCTGTGCGCTATAGAATCAAGTGCATGCTTAAAAACAGTATCATTAGTTGAGGAAATAGCACCTAAAATTCCGCACATGGTAAATAGTACTGTTTATTGCTTTTTATAATTAAATACCTGGGCGAGTGACACCTTTAAATTAGCAACAGAATGAATAGAGGCATAGCTGGAATACTGAGCTTTAGAGGGGTTAAACAAATTACCGAAATTTTCCAGCGTATTTTTAATATTGGCAACACTGATATCAGATATTGTAATACCGGTACTGAACTCGTCAACCCTATTACCAATGCAATAACCTTTTTGTGCTAATATGGGCTTGCTGAACAAACTTGCTTTTGTAAGTAAATTGCTGCTGTGAAAAAAATTGAGATATACCAGGTAAATTATATCAGTTATTTTGATCAATGAATTGAAATCGTTTTCATCTGCTATTCCGTCAAGAATAATATGGCAATTTTCTGAATTACTTTGAATTGATTTAAGCCTACTGGTTTCTTCTTCGCCAAAAGCACCGTGTAATTTACCGGCAATCAGGAAAAAGTATTTTTTTTGGTCCATAAGCTGAATGACATCAAGTAACTGCATAATTCCTTTCCTTTTTTCAAGCGAACCTAATAACGATATTATTTTCCTTCCGTTTGCTTCTTTCAGAACAACTTCAGCTAAACTACTCAATTTATCTGAGTTTTGCTCATCAGTTACATCGGGTAAAAGGAATTTGTTTTTTACTTCATATGGCAATTGATATGTTTCATCGAGCAAGCAAATAGAATCGTTGTATTTTGATTCGAAAAAGAGGGCAAATTCATTCTGCTTATAGTTGTGCGGGTGAAAGAAAATACCCGACCATTTTACCGGCATACATTTTTCAATAAACCCTTTTAAGTAATATTTGTTAAATAGTCGGTTTATGAAGGTGTTTATTCGGTTATGTTTTAACCAGTTCTCATCGAAATGGAATAAGAAATAATCGAAATACATAAAAAACACAAAATCGACACCTTTAATTTGCGTCAATGAATCCTTTACACTTTTCCACAGTGTATAGGTAGTATGAAAATTACGATTTGTAAAATTGGTATCTATATTTTTTTTGAATGGATAAACAGTAACCGATTTCAGGCCTTTCTCCCTTATTATAAAATTTCTGCATTGTTCTTCGTCGCCGCAAATTATTGAAACAGAATGCCCAAGTTCTATTAAGAGCCTGGAATAGAGGTAAAGATAGGTAGGGCGGTGCCCGACATAGTGTGGTTCAATAAGAACTACCTTCATACAGACATGTTTTTCAGGATAGCATCTATCTGAATGATTTCATTTTTGTTGTTTCGCCACTGAAAACCAAAGTCAACTATAGCAAAATTGTGTTTTTCTAAAAACTGCAATATATCGTTAAGTGAAGGCTGGTCTTTGTATAAACTAACAAAAGATAATTCAACTATTAGGTACTTTGTGTTTTTTAAAGTCTTTTGCCCTCCTTTAAAAACATCAAGTTCAAACCCCTGGACATCTATTTTTATTACATCGGGCTGCTGAAGTTTATTGGTTTCAACGACCTCATCAAGGGTAAATACCTCCACCGATTCAGAAACACTTTCATTAAAACTGCCAGGGAATATTTCGTTTTGCAGGCTTGATGCATTCAATAATGAAGCAGAAGCACCACCTCCCAGTATATGGCTTTTGCCATAGGATGAACCCAACGCTAGATTAAAAAGAAATTTATTATTCTGAGTAGTGAAGATTTTTTTTAAGGTTTCAAAATAATTTTTTTGGGGCTCAAACATTACAATTTGAATGTCATTCTGCAATGTTTCCAGTAATATTTGACTCCAGGAGCCATTATGTGCTCCAATATCGAATAATACAGTAGGCCTATAGTGCTTGAGTAATGTGTCAATTGTCTGAGAGCAGTCGCGATGACCTGGAGTATCCCTCAGCAGTTTAGGCTTCTGAGGGGTATTGGGTGTACCAATAAGTTTGCTGATTAACTTTTTCATTCACTTATACTTCATTTTCAAGTTACTTATTAGTAATGCCCTTTTAAAAGAGCTTTAAGAGTGAGTTTGAGCCTGGAAATTATTCTGGATAGAATACTATTTTTTTTTGTTCCCTGTGAAGCAAAGGAGCCAGGTGAATACTGGTTGCCGATTATTTCTTGACAAAGTAAAGATACACTGTAAACATCAGTGGCATTAAATTTTGAAGCATCTATAAATAACCATGGGTAATTTAGGCCGACTCGCCATGAATATTTTGTTTCTTCTTTAAATTGAGGCTCTGATATTTTATATGTGGTCTTAAACCATTTTAATTCAATCGGGTGATTTTTAATTGCGTTCTCAATTTTTAAGTAGGCTTCTTCCCAATCACTGTTTGTTCTAATTTCGATTTCTCTAATGGTATTAATTATTATTTTCTTTAAGCTATACTTGAATGTGCTTTTGCTATTAGGGAATTTATTCATTAACTGTACAAAACTTTCCATGTTAACACAGGTTAGTGATTTTAATTCAGGGACCTCTGGTGGCCATTTATAATCAGATGCATCTAGTAGTTTTTTAAAATCGGAATTTACTTCATTTTGTCCATAAACAGCAATATGGTTTATCCCGTTACTTTTGGCAGAACCAGCATTAATGCTAAGTGGAAATGAAGTTGAACCATACTCCTTTGCTAGTAAAGCAAAGGCAAAACCTGAATAAATGTCTGGGCTACTAGCATTGAACACTCTGCCTGTTTTCTGTTTAAGCTCTTCAATTAATTCCCGACTAATTGCTGAGTTATATAGCATGGGTAAACGTTCGTACCCAAGTTTTTGATCAAGTATGGCTTGAATTGTTTCATTGCCGTTTACAATCTGATAAACGGGCTTCGATACATTTATGGTTAATCTATTTGCAAGCTCTTTTATTGTTAAAGAAGGCCAAAAATAAGATATGTGATCCCATCGAAACGCCTTAAAGTGGTTTTTTTTTAATGTTGTATTTATTTTGTGTAAGCATCCAGGTAATAAAGCATCATCATCTCCAATTACAATAAAATAATCACCAGTCCCAAAGGAAAGACCTAATTCCCAGTTGTCTGACATGGCTAATGATTTAGGGGCTCTATAATACCTGATTAGAGTTGAGTTGAAAGTATTAAATATTTTTTTTGTCTCTTCATTAGTGCTATTATCACAAAGAATTATTTCGAAATTTTTATAATCTTGATTTATACACGAGAGTAGTGCATATTTAAGAGTTTCTGGTCTATTTCGTGTTGGAATAATAACACTAAATCTAAGAAAATCTTTAAGGAAGTCCATAGTTACTTAACTCTTTTTAAAAATCCATCTGGGCAAACAGTTATCAATAACTTGTTTTCAATCTGTTTATCAATTATAAAAGAGTTGTTATTTTTTAAAAATTCCCAAACTGCTGTTTTGGGATTATTTCCCTTCCCCCATGGCCTATTTTCCCAACTCCAACTTGATGGAATATCCTCAACTACTGTATCAAAAACAACACAATAGCTCCCAATGGTAGTCATTGGGGCATAGAGATCTAATTCTTTAATTACATGATCATGAGTATGATTAGAATCCAGGCATACCATAATGTTGCTCTTGGTTTTAACAATTTCCTTAACTTCATTTATTATTGAATTATCAATTGAAGAGCCTTCTAAAAGCTTAATTCGTTTCATCATAGGATGTGCTTCAATTAAGTCTCTATTATGCTTGCGAATATCAATATCAATACCTAGGACTAATCCATCGCCTCCAATTAGTTCTAAAAGAGAAGCATAGTATACAATTGATCCTCCATGCGCAACACCTGTTTCGATTATTAAATCGGGCTTCACACTCCAAATGATTTCTTGCATCGCAATCATATCTTGCGGATATGCAATAATTGGACGACCCATCCAAGTGTAATTATAGGAATATTTATTGGGAGCTGTATCTACCATGAATTTTATCCCAAGTTCTTTCAGTTTTCTACTGTTACCAAGAGAGTTTATATTAGAAGATTTTTCTTTGCTGAATTGTTCTGTTGGGTTCATGGAATAAAAACTTTAAATGATTTTGATTGAGAAAGAATAAAGTTAATACCTCTTTTACCAGTATTAGCTATTAAATCAAGAGTCGATACAAATGGAGTAAACTCACCATAAAGTTGAGGGTAATTTTTTTTTTCGTAATCCATGTATTGAATATCGATATTATTAGTTTGAAATAAAGAATAATCAATGTAGTTTCTGGCTCCCCAACCTGTTATGTAGATATTGCTTTTGAATAATGTTACAATGTCTAAAAGGTGCTGAGTGCCAGTAGAAGATAAGTGCAAGTCAGAAGAAATGTAAAATTCCTTAGTAGTATACAGCCCGAAATATTTAGCTACTTCTTCAATTGAGTATATATTCAATTGCGAGATTGTTTCAAATTTATTGCTGTAAACTAATTCAATTATTCCGAGCATATCTTCTTTGAATGGCGACTTTGCAAAATTATTTTGTAAGAATTTCAGATGTTTGTCAACCCATTTTTCCTCATAAGAAATAAAACTGTCTTTAATTAATTTACTGGAGTGTGATCTCATAATAGGTACCGTTAGCCACTTAATTCCATCTTTTGTTTTGATTTGCACTCTATTTATAAAGCTTCGACCCTGTGGAATCTGAACGTCATCATAGTGAACATATATATCCGCTAGCTGGATTTGCTCGAAAATCCCTACCCAGGGGAAAAACATGGGTTGTGATATAACTACTTTTTTAGTCAACTGAAGCTATTGATTATGCGGCTTTATGAAATAACAATTTGGTTGTGCATGCCACCCCAATCTTTTAAAATCCGGCAATTTTCCCTTGAAATATTCTTCGATTGCTTTAGTCTCACCCGCCCATTCAGTTATACCATATTCAGCGCAAACAACAATTCCTCCCGGCACAATCTTTGGGTAAAATTCTTCTAAAGCTATTCTCGTTGGTTGATAGAGATTGCAATTTAAGTGCAAAAGTGAAATTCTGAAACCAGGATTTGCTATACTAAATTTAGGTACTGTTTCACATATATCTCCTTCAATAATATTAGTCCGTGGAGCACGGGGCAGAAAAGAATCTTTTGTATGAATTTCAAACATTTTAAGCAATGCATCTTTAAAATCGCCACTGTTCCATCCCCCAATTAACTTCCCTCTATTATTGGCGATGTCTCCATCTTCTTCTGAAAATGATTGAAAGCCAGAAAAGTTATCAAAACCAATAACTTTTTTGAATCTATCTCCTGTGCAGTATATTTCCAAAAATTTAGCAAACATAGAGGAAACATTCCCTCGATAGACTCCTAATTCTACTATGCTTCCAGGTAAATCTTTAACCTGCAGGAAAAGTTCATGGAAAATTAAAAGTTTAGTAAAATTGACGCGTCTTGTAAATAAAGAAAATGATTCTAAAACATCCTGAATAGAAATATTATTGGTTTTAATAACATTCTCGATTTCTTTCCAGATTTCCTGGTCAAAACTAGTACTACCTCCGGTCATTTCATTCCTCATAAGTGCATATTATAAAGTTAGTAATTCAGCATGTTTATTTTAGTTATATCTTAAGTAATCACTAATACAAAAAACTACCTTTTGAATATCTTCAATACCCATATCATGGTAACTAGGCAAGTTAACTCCCCTTTCATAAATGTCATAAGAAATCCTATTAGTTTCAATAGAAGAAAACATTGGTAATGATGATAATGGGTAAAAAAATGGACGGCTTTCTATGTTGTGTGATTTCATGAATTTAAAAAAAGCCTCCCTATTGAAATTCAATGTTTTATCAAAAATAACTGTTGGTAGCCAATAACTATTTTGAGTGTTAGGGTATTCAGGGTTTATTTTGCATGGTAGGTCTTTTAAAAGTTCAGCATACCATTTAAATATTTGTCTCTTCTTTAAAACTAGTTCGTCAATTCTTTGGGTTTGTGCTAGTCCCATTGCTGCTTGAATGTTCGACATTTTATACTTATACCCATATTCCTTCATCCAAAAGGTTTTATTGTCCTTAGGGTCCCGACCATGATCATTAAGTATTTTGGCCCGTTCATAAATATTGGTATTATTGATAATGAGCATACCACCTTCTCCAGTAGATAATGTTTTGGTGCCATGAAAGGAAAACACTCCCGCATGTCCAATATTTCCTGCCATTTTGCCTTTATAAACTGACCCCAATCCTTCTGCTGCATCTTCTATAACAAACAGATTATGCTCTTTAGCAATTTGCATTATCTCGTCCATCTCGCAAAGATTGCCATATAGATGAACTACTATAATTGCCTTCGTTTTAGGTGTAATAGCTTTTCGTATTTTCACGGGATCTATGCACCATGTGTCTGATAATACATCTACAAAGACTGGCTTTGCACCTATATAAATTACAGGTTCTACACTCGCAATCCATGTTATTTCTGGGACAATCACCTCGTCTTTAGCTTTTACGCCTAAAGCCATTAAAGCTAAATGAATAGCGCCTGTGCAAGATGAGGTTGCTAAAGAATGTTTTGAACCGAAATATTCAGAAAAAGATGATTCGAATTTGCGAATGTAATCATAACATTTCTCGCCCCACCCATTTCGTATTGCATCATTTACATACGAAATCTCCAAGTCCGTAATAGATGGCTTATTAATAGGTATTTTTTTCATTAACTCTTCAATCATAATGCCATAAACTCAGGTATCACAACTACAAACTTCCCATTCCAGCCTCTAATATATAACAATTGCTTAATAATTTCATCTTTAATATTCCAGGGAAATATAACTATATAATCGGGGTGGGTATCTTTAATAGTTTGTTCAGAAACTACAGGTATCTTACTTCCGGGCATATACTTACTTTGTTTATGAGGTGAGGCATCTACCACAAAGGTAATTAGTTCAGATGTAATGTCGCAATAATTTAATAAGGTATTTCCTTTAGCGGCAGCACCATACCCACATACTTTTTTTCCTTGTTTTTTTGCTTCATGCAAAAACTTCAAAAATGAAGTTTTAATGGTGTCTATTTTTTGTTGGAAATTGGCATAATATACAATAGAATTTACCCCCAGCTTATTTTCCTTATCCAGCAATAATTTCACCTTTTCAGAAATTAGTTTCGAGCTATCTTCTTTATGTTTAGCATATATCCGTAGTGATCCTCCATGAGTTGGTATCTCTTCCACATCAAACATTTCTAAACCATTTTGAGCAAATATTTTGACAACAACACTAAAAGATAAATATGAGAAATGCTCATGATATATAGTATCGAATTGTGAGTTTTCGACTAATTGAACAAGGTGTGGGAACTCCATCGTTATTACCCCTGTTGGGTTCAAAACCAGCTTTAATCCTTTTACAAAGTCGTTTATGTCAGGTACATGAGCCAAAACATTGTTGCCGAGCAATAGGTCAGCTTTTTTTCCTTCGGAAGCTAGTTTATTGGCCAGTTTTACCCCAAAGAAATCAGTTATTGTATCAATGCCCTTTTCAATAGCTACTTTTGCGGTATTGGCAGTAGGTTCTATACCTAATACCGGTATATTATGCTGTTTGAAATATTGTAACAGATAGCCATCATTGCTGGCTATTTCAATAACCTTTGATTTTTGGTCGAAATGAAACCGCCCTATCATCATGTCGACATATTGTTTGGCATGTGCCAGCCAGGTGGTTGAAAAAGATGAAAAATAAGCATATTCATTACTGAATATGTCTGTCGCCTTTTTTAATTCGCCTATTTGCACCAAGAAACAACTTTCG
>Ga0210390_10005923_pt1 | contig 10223 bp, 13 predicted proteins | sample IncBWH11OmetaG_FD_161050 | JGI IMG/M metagenome (GOLD analysis project Ga0210390, IMG submission 161050) | Forest soil microbial communities from Barre Woods Harvard Forest LTER site, Petersham, Massachusetts, United States - Inc-BW-H-11-O ...
GAGATATGGTCGCGATTGACATTGCGTCCCGCAAAGTCGTCGGCCATCTTGATTTTGGACACGGCGTACGTCCGCATTGCGCGGTGATGAATCCTAACGATGGGTTGCTGTACGTTACGACAGAACTCGACAAGACGGTTACGATCATCGATCCCAAGACATTGCAAGTCGTGGGAGTGATTCCGACGGGCCAGGAACAATCCCACATGCTCGTCATTTCTCATGATGGACGGTTTGGCTACACGGCGAATGTCTCGGCGGGCACCGTGTCGGTACTGGATATTCCGGGACGCAAGTTGGTATCCGTCATTCCTGTCTCAACGAAGGTGCAAAGGATCTCGATTTCCGTCGATGACAAATGGGTATTCACAGCTGATCAGGCAAAACCGCAGTTAGCCGTGATCGATACCATCACTAATAAGGTAAAGACGCGGATTCCGATTGCCGATCCGGGATACGGCACGGCGAGTACTCTCGACGGACGATGGCTGCTGGTCTGCGTTCCCGATGCGTCCCAGGTAAGCGTTGTTGAGCTGAAGACGCTGCGGGTGGTTCGCACGATCGCCGTACCGAAAGTGCCACACCAGATCGTAATTTCGCCTGACGACAAGACCGCATATGTTTCCTGCATTCGCACCAAAAAGGTTGCTGCTATAAACCTCTCTGATTGGTCGGTGAAGAGGCTGATTGAGGCGGGAGAGAGTGTCGACGGAATGGCGTGGGCTGCTGGCACCCGGTGAGCCACACACAATTTACCAACTCGAATCGAGATCAATTTATGAAAGGCAAAGGTTTAGAGGCAAAGTCATAAATAAGCAAACCATGAATGAACAAGTCATGAGTAAACCGGCAGCACATTTGAATTGGACTTCCGTCGTTCCACCAATGAAGTACGCGAACGTGCCCACGGTTGGCGCACGGTACTGGACCGCCATATCCCTGGCAAGCGTTTTCGGTTGCAATCTGGGTGATTTCGTTTCGCTCTACCTGCATTGGGGGCATTGGCTCGGTCTCTTTCCCTTGGCAGTAATCTTCGCCGCCCTTGTCGTCGGCGAACATCACTTCGCGCACTTTACAGAGGCGTGGTACTGGGCCGTCGTGATTGTGCTGCGAACTGCTGCAACGAATATTGCCGATCTCGCCACACACACATTTGAATGGCCCTACCCGCGGGTCATCTTAGGTTTGACCGTCATACAAGCTTTGGTCATATTGCCAGTTCTACCCCGGCTAGTTCAGTCCGGCAGTGATCGAACTGGACGGCCGGCGACGGACGGCTGGTACTGGATATCTTTGCTGACCGCCGGCGCACTGGGCACTGCCATCGGCGACTGGGTTGCGGAAGGTCTCCACCTTGGCACGGGAGGCGGCACTCTAGTACTCAGCGCAGTTTTTGCCGTCATCCTTGCCCTAGGTAAACAGTCGCGCTGGACGACCAAAGCCAGCTACTGGCTCGCGATTATCGCTGTGCGATCGGCTGGGACGACGGCAGGCGATTGGCTAGCTTTCCGCGAAAAGCCGGGTTTGAGTAACGGTCTTCATCTGGGCCTCCCGCTTAGCACCGCCTTCACCTGTGCGCTACTTGTCGGAACTCTCTTCCTGTGGAGCGCTCGGCGGTCGCACTCAGGCGGTGCGCAATGACAACTCTCAACCAACGCGAAGTTCAGGATGTATTGTTTCGCCTCTATACCGAGGCTCAAGCGAACGATTCCAAAGTTAAAGCCGAAGAGCAAGCTCTCCTCGCCGATGCAGGAGGCATAATCGATGATCAGACTCTTCAGTCGATCAACGACCGAACTTTCATGGCCGTTGCCCCCGAAGTTGGCAGTCTGATCTATCTGCTGGTTCGCACTCGTCGGCCTGCGCTCGTCTTGGAATTTGGTACGTCGTTCGGACTCTCTGCGATTCACATTGCTTCAGGGCTTCGCGACAACCGTCTCGGCCACTTGATAACGACAGAGCAGAGCACAGCCAAGGCCTCGCGTGCGGCCGTACACATCGAGCAGGCCGGCTAGTCGGACCTCGTGGAAATCCGGCCGGGCGATGCTTTTCAGACGCTCCCTGAGTTGAAGGGAGTCGACTTGCTTCTGCTCGACGGATGGAAGCCACTTTATCTCCCGTTGCTGAAGCAATTGGAGCCAGCACTCACTCCGGGCTGCCTGATCATCGCCGATGATGTGATCAGCTTGTCGGCGAAGGTCGCGCCCTATCTCGCGTATGTGCGCGACGCAGCAAATGGTTACGTGTCGTGCGAGATTCCTCTGGATGATGGACTCGAATTGTCGATTCGGTCGGCATGAATGCGTGGTGTTGTGCGGAGGATGGTGCTATTTCAAAGATTGGTGACCATACTATTCAACAAGGAGCCCGGGTATGAACACGCAAACGCAAAAAATTGCTCTGATAACCGGCGGCAGCCGCGGGTTAGGTCGCAATACTGCCGAAAGCTTGGCCCGCAGGGGCGTCGACTCAGCAATCACATACCATTCGCGTGCCGATGAAGCCCACGCGGTCGTGGCAGCAATTGAAGCCGAAGGACGGAAGGCCGTGGCCCTGCAGCTCGACACAGCCGCGGTGGCAACGCTCGAACGCTTCGCCGAGAAGTTAAAGGGCACGCTGCGGTACACATGGGGCCGCGACCGCTTTGACTTTCTGATCAACAATGCCGGCACCTCACATCACAACTCCTTCGAGAAGACGACCGAGGAAGAGATGGACATTCTTTACAACGTTCACTTCAAGGGGGTCTTTTTCCTGACGCAGAAGCTGCTGCCCCTCATCAACGACGGCGGCCGCATCATAAATCTCTCGTCAGGTCTCGCCCGCATCATCTTTCCTGGCAGCGCCGCCTATGGTTCGATGAAGGGGGCGATCGAAGTGCTAACGAAGTACATGGCGAAGGAATTGGGGCCGCGCAGGATAACTGTCAATGTCGTAGCCCCGGGAGCCATCGCCACCGATTTCAGTGGCGGCATGGTTCGGGACAATCCCGAAATCAACAAGCGTGTTGCTGACATGACCGCGCTGGGGCGCGCCGGCTTGCCCGACGACATCGGTCCGATGATCGCCTCGCTGCTATCTGAGGACAATCGCTGGGTCAACGCGCAGCGCATCGAGGCCTCGGGCGGCATGTCCATCTGACCGCCCGCTCGTTCGAGGAGACCGGCGACGGAAGGTGTTCAGTAATGAAATGAGGAAGGTCCATGAAATCTCTGACTTCACGCATTGCATTGATCACCGGTGCGATCAGGGGATAACCAAGATCGTCATACTTGATTTCCTCCTGAGGCATCGACTTCATCCTCGGGTGTCGGCCTGCAATAGACCCTCATATCAATCGAAAGCTCAACGAAGGGCCGTTTATCTCTGCCACTAAACTGGGGTCTTTTCGAAGAGGTCTGTCGAATGCCCCTGTAATGCTGTTACCGCACACATCTTCAAGACTGGATCCAACGCGTATGTGATATACGCCTGAGATCCATGGCGAAGTTGGTGTGAAACTCCATCGTCTTTCGTGTTGACCGACTACAACTCGTCCCTCTATCACCAGTCCATCTGCCGATTCGATCGTAATCGTCTGCTGGAGCAGTGCCCAATCGAGTGGACTTTTGAACATGAGCACGAGAGCGTGTCGGCCACCCGTCACGGGAGTCAGAATCTTCCAATCCTCAACCGGGATAGGTTTCCGAACCGAATCCCCGACGACGAAATGCTTCCGGAAGCGTTCACGTAATGGACGACCATACAGGTCGTTGATCCCTGAACCGATTTCGAGTGTGTACTTCTGCCCCATCTTCAATGGCGGCCCCAATTGAACGTTGGGGCCCACCCACCGTTTGAGCCGGCCAGGATCAAGCAGGACCGTCAGGTGCCGCATGCTTCTATCCCAGAGCTCAACAGGAGGCCGATAAAGAGCATCAGCCACTGGCTGTCCGTCACAATCGAGGAGCGAAATCTCCTTCAACGCTCGTCCCCGCTGCATAGAGTTCGAAAAGCAAACGTAGAATCGAAGTAGATTTTCAGGCAGGAGATCGCACGAAGGAAAAATATCCGTCACCTCCGTATGCGGGGGCTTCTGTTCTGACGGGATCAGGAACTCAAGATCCAGCGACTGAGCCGTGAAGGGAGCACCGAGCGGCCGCGGGTCGAAGGTTGCGCGAAATTTCACATCTCTTTCAAGCGGGAAGTGCGGAATGAATCGCACTTCATCTTCCAAAAGAAGGTAACGGCCAGACACATCCGGAAGCCTGTCACCTTCTGGCGAAGGTACTTGAGCGACAGTCACTCGGAAGACGGATTTCAGCAATTCATTCGGTCGCGCGCAACTCCTAAGGAAGGCCACCAAATCTGGACCGAGGCAGCAAGCACTCAGGCTGCCCGGTCCGTGCGGGGAAGGGGCAGAGCTGACCCGAAGTGTTGGTTGGCAGACCACTGGGGCGTTCATGAAACCTCTTCCCCAAACGAGCGTATGGAGAGGCAAGAGTTGATCGATGTCAAGCTCTTCACTGCTTGCTTAGTTCGTCCCGGTGTTCACGGTAGTGGAACGGGTCTGGGCCATTCGGCCAGTTCATTTCGGACATGCCATCTTTGCGTTCGAAGAAGTATGGGAGCGCCAGCGTACTGAGGTCTAGCCGATAGCTTGTTTTTGGATGCCGCCAAATCAGGATCGCCCATTTGGGATTCAGAATCGCTATATGTTCAGCTTTGACCGGCAGGGCGCGTTGTGTGCGACCCAGGCCGCCTGGTCCGAAATCAATTCCGCCGCCGGTCGGCTGAGCCGGAGCAGACGCCAAATCGGAGACGGCGATCTGCGAGGCGCTTCGGGTGTCGATGGTGACCAACAAATAATCTTTGGAATCAGCCGGGCTGGTGAAGGTGAGCATGTCGAGGGGATTTGCACCGTAACCCAATTCTCCAATCAGATCCCCGCGAACGTGAGCACCATCTTTCAATGCCGACAAGGGGAAACGTACAAGAGGCGTGCACCCATACACCGCGAACATATATGGCTCGCCGTTCAGTTCGCGGATGACGTGTCGGATGATCGGCGCGCGCGTCTCAAATTCGCCGTGGACAGGATGCCAGATTTCCACGGTACATGTTGCCATGCTGGAATTGAAGGGGTACGGGATCCGATGCAGGGTCGAGGCGAACCGCTGGTTTGTAATTCCTGTTACAAACAGCTCGCCGTTGTAACACTTGATATCCGTAATCGCATACACCTGCTGAGGGTCAAACTCCAGCATGGCAGTGGAATCCGGCTCGTTTGGGATTGAGACATGGGAGTGGGGAATCTTGTCCAGTTCCAGAATCTCCAATTGACCATGGTTGACCTTCACGATCGCCGGAATGGCATCTGTTCCACGCCCGCTTTCAACCGAAAAGAAGATCTGCTCAGTAGGCTGATGAACGGCCAGGTCATTGATTACGATTTTGTCGATAGTTGTACCGAGGAGCGCTGCCAGCTTCTGATCCAGACCCAGCACGTGGTCTCGGCCTTCAAAGTTGTGAAAGTTGCCGGATACCAGATCCGTCTGTGACGTCAGATCCTTATCCCGAAGCGCAAAAGCGTGGATGGTGGCACCTGTGATGTCGGCCACAAACAGGACATTGTTCGGTCCAAACGTGAGAACCCCTGCAGACCGTAGTGGTCCGGAAACGCCGCCATCATGCGCAACAGGTGCATTGGACACAGCAGAGAGGCCGCCGGGCAGAGCAAGCCCAACGGCGGATGCAGCGGCAAATCGCAAAATATCGCGTCTAGAGTGGCCACTCGTTGTTGGTTTTTCACTCATGCTGTTTCTCCTTGAGGTTTAGCTGCGCTGCTTGTGTCGGACCGCACTCTTTTCCCGACGAACCTAGATCTCGACTTCAACCCCATCGGGATCGCTCTGGAACTTCCAGGTTCCTCCCGACCGAAAACTGGAGGCAGTGCAGAAGGTGTCCTCCATGAACTGCATGTACATCACCTTCTCACCCTTCAGCCGGCAGAGGATGGCGAATGGCGATGTCACGGTCTTGCGCATTTTGGTTGAGGTATAGGTAAATCTCCCGAAGACGGCAACCTTATCGCCTTCTCCAAAAATGTCCTCTGGCATGAAAGAGTCGACCTTCCAGAAATGTCCGACATCATTAAATGTCTTGATGATGGCATCCACTCCGTGGCCCGTGCCGCACCATGGCATGATCTTGTGCAAATCGGGGTTGCTGTAGTTCAGCGAGACATAGGTGACATCCCGCGCGCACAAATCTTTTACGATTTTCGGATCGCGGATTCCTTCGAGAAGTTTCGTGACGATCGCTTTAGGTTCATGCGCCATGTCTCTCTCCTTTTGCGAACAAGTACCAGGCGGTTTGTCTGTGCGACAGCACTCACGCCGCAACTGCGAGTTGCTGCAGAACCCCGTCAGCAGTCACTCCCGCAGAATAGTTCTGCTGACCCGTGACAAGGTTACCGTCGACAACGGCATGCGGCGTCCAGGGCGACTTTGCAACGTAACGCGCTCCACAGATGCGGAGACGATCTTCCAGGAGCCACGGAGCATTGCCGGCAAAGCCTGCCTGCGTCTCTTCCTCATTGCTGAAGCCGGTGAGCTGTCGATCCTTAAAGGCCCACGTTCCATCGGCACGCGACGCTGTAAAGAAGCCTGCTGGCCCGTGGCACACGGCGGCAACGATCTTCCGCCGATTATCGAGCATGGCGACGAGCTTTGGTCCAATCGTCGAATACACAGCCATGTCCTGCATCGGGCCGTGGCCGCCCACGAGAAAGATGATGTCGAACTGATCGGGACTGATGTCCTCCACGCGCATGGGGGATGTAAGCGCGGGGCCCAGGCGCCTCATATAATCCTGCTGTTCCCTGACTTTGCTCTCGTCGTTATTGTTGTAAGCCAGATTGAAACTCAAAGGATCAACGGTCGGAGTTACGCCAGCGGGACTCGCAACAGTGACCTTAAGTCCGGCTTCCGCGAACTTCCGATGCGGCGTCACGAACTCCTCGGACCAGAAGCCCGTTGGATGAAGTTGGGCGTTCTTCATTGTCCATACATTTGCGCCTGAAACAACCATCACTACGGAAGACATTGCTCACGCTCCTCTCTGATCTGCAAATGCATTTGGGTAAACCGCAGCGAACTCCGGTCGCAAAGCTGCCGATCATTTGCCTAAGCCACGTCGTGCAACAGAGATTCCCAGTTGGGAGGAACCTTTCCCTCAGGACCGGGAGCTGACTGAGTCTCGGGGTGCCAGCGAGGCCCTGATAGCTTTGGGCCCTTCAAGACTTTCCTCGTCCTGTAGTCATAAAACCAATTCTGGAGCGGTTCGAAACTGGCTACGACCGGATGTCCCGTCAGGTCTGCGTGCCTTGCAGCGTGCTGACCGGGAGAACTGTCGCAGCAGCCGATGTAGCCGCATTCCGCACACCTGCGAAGATGGAGCCACCAACCGCCGACCTTCATGCAATCTTCGCAGCCATTTGCACTGGGCTTTGAATCAGGATTTATCCCTTGCCGAAGTCTCTTCATGGCAGAAAACCTCATCCGCGGAAATTCTGGGCCAGCTCGTCGCAAATTGAAATCGCCAAATCGTTGTGGATCTATACCCCCCTTTAGGACTGGCCGGGAATCTCAAACCTTCTGCGGATTGGTAGTGGAAAAGCTGTAGCGGGCGATCCTGAACTTGCCATCTTTTTCTTTGTGGAAAATGAAAAGCTCCTGATTCCCTTCTTTGCTGATCCCTCCCGTAGCATGGTTGAGCGTGGTGCCCGCTGAATTCGTTCGCGCAAACACCCAGTCGGGGCTCATCTCGACGATCTCTGCGATCCTGAATTTCACCGTCAGCTGGATCGCAGCAAAAACCGCGTCATACGCCTTGCGAACCTCTGCCAAACCCACCGCCGACGGGCTGTACGGCGGCATAAAAACGCCATCCTGGGCATAGAGTGGCATCACGGCATTTGTGTCAGACGAGTTTAGAGCCTGATTGTAGGCAGACAGCGTTTCTGCAACAGCCCTCTCATTTGCCGTCATGAGTATCCATTCCCCTTGAGGTCAAGCAACTACGGGGAAATATAAAACCGGCGTGCACTTCATGACTAGACACAGACACGGAATGGTGTGTTCCGAATTTGGAATAATCCGGAGGGGCCATATCTGAAAGGAGCGGCGGGACCCACAGAAACTAGACTCGCGCGAGTTCGTCCCGGTCGCCGAGGCGCTTCAAAAGATCAACCAGCAGCCCGCGCTCTGCGCGTGAAAGGTTTGAAACTGCTTTCTCCATGTCGACCTGGTGCCGGGTAAAGGCTTTCTCGATCAGCTGACGGCCCTTGGTTGTCAATTCGACGATGCGAATCCTGCGATCCGTGGGATGATGCCTGCGAACGACCAGCCACTTGCTTTCCAGCCGGTCGATGGCGGTCGTTATGGAGCCGGTGGTCAGATCCACCATCTGTCCGATGATGTTTACCGGCAGGGGCCCCTTGTGGAGTAGTGCTTCCAGTACGCGGAAGTCCGAGTCGCAGAGGTTGGTTCGCTTGATGCTTGCTTCGGCGTCGGCGAGCAGAGCCCGGTAGGCCTTCCAGACTACCAGGAAGACGTGTGTTCCATCGCTTTTGGCTTTCCTTGCTTCTCCAGCCATGCAAGAGGATTGTAGAGGGAAAAGAATCTTGAAGCCATGATAATTGGCTTCGATCGTGTTGAGCGAATCGTATCAGATCTCAAAGAAACCGCGATGCAAAGCTATTGTCACGGCGTGAGTTCTGTCGTTGGCTTTCAGTTTGACTAAGATGTTCCGGACATGGCCCTTCACGGTGTCCTCGCTAATATGCAGGCGGTCCGCAACGATTTTGTTTGAGCAGCCCTTTGCAACAAGCTTCAAAACTTCCACTTCCCTCTCCGTCAGGGATTGGTCCGCAGCGTGTTGGCCCAACTCTGTTGCCACTTCCGCCTGGACGTGGCGCAATCCCGCATGTACTGCACGAATAGAGTCCAAAAGATCGCGGCGCAGGGTGGCTTTCAGGAGATAACCGGATGCACCGGCCCGCAGCGCACGGATCGCCTGGACGTCGCCAAGATAAGTGGTGAGAACGATAATCCGCGCGTCGGGGTGTGTCTCTCGCAGCATTTTGATCACGTCAATACCGTGCACGTCCGGCAATCCCAAATCCATTAATGTGATGTCCGGAAGATGCTTCTCAAACAGAGTGATCGCATCTTTGCCTGTCCCGGTCTCCGCGGCCACTTCAAGATCGGGCTGGCTTTCGATGATCGTGACCAGGCCTTCCCGCAACACGGGATGATCGTCAACGATCAGAATGCGGATTCGTGAGGAGGATGCCTTTGGCATCGCGGCGCTCGCTGTTCAGCCGTAGCAACGCAAAAAAGCCATTGTCGCACTATTTCGAAAAGCCCAATACCCCCCTTTCGAGTTGGTCAGGATTGTCTATTTCACGATTGAAACGGACTTATAATTTAGGTCCGCGACGCCCCCCTCCTGGGGTGCGACGTGGGCCGAGATCCGCATACCTATCTTGCGCGGGAGGCTAAATACCAGCATGGGCGGCAATAAGCGGGGATCTGCCTGCATTCCAAAGTCTTCGATTGCACTTCCCGTGTTGCTGTGTCTTTTGCTCGCTACAAGTGTTTGCGCACAGGATCAGACGATCTCCCGGATGGTCCATACTTCCTGGACCGGGCGTGACGGCGCACCGCAGGCTATTACCGCCCTCGCGCAGACGCCCGATGGAATGTAGTGGATCAGTACGATTGCCGGTCTTTACAACTTCGATGGGGTTTCATTTTCAGTCTTCAAGCCACTGCCCAAGGAACCTTCCTTGCCGGAATTAGCCGTCTACTCACTGTATGTCTCGAAGACAGGAGATCTCTGGATAATGTTTCGTCAGGGAGGAACAGCCCGGATTCGACAGGGTCACGTGGCCGTCTTTGATCGCGTCGATGTGAAGGCCGACCACATCACCTTGACTGACATCCAGCAAGACTCTAACGGGACGATGTGGGCGGTTCTCAACGGGCAGCAGCTTCTTAGTCTTGGCCCGGATCAGATCTGGCATTCAACAGCGGGCCTCCTCCCGAGTCCAGCGCATATAACGAGCCTTTTGATTGCCTCTGCAGGTACGCAATGGGTGGTCGCGAACGATCGTCTCTACCGGCGACCTTTGGGACAGGCGGCCTTCAGCCCTACAAAGATTCAGGTGGAGGGCGCAA
>Ga0210390_10005925_pt1 | contig 10220 bp, 9 predicted proteins | sample IncBWH11OmetaG_FD_161050 | JGI IMG/M metagenome (GOLD analysis project Ga0210390, IMG submission 161050) | Forest soil microbial communities from Barre Woods Harvard Forest LTER site, Petersham, Massachusetts, United States - Inc-BW-H-11-O ...
GAGTTCCGATAGCTGACTGCGTCTCCACGTGGACACCATCGCGACCGCACCCTGGCTCCACTCCTGGCCGCTGAGATCAGACCAGGGCCCGGTCGGATGTGCGTCCGGCCGGAACTGGCCGCGGGAGTGAGGATGACCAACACCGAACGGACGATGGCGCCGCTGGAGCAGCCGATCGAGACGGGCCCGAAGTCCGGTGCGCTTGGGCTCGTCTCCGATATGGGGTCATGGACGCCGGTGTTCATCTGCCGTTGATCGACTTCGGCGGCGAGGGGTTCTCGCACCGTCGGCTCGTCGAGACCGTGAACGCCGCGCGGGAGTGCGGGTTCGCGGCGGTTTCAGCCAATGATCATTTCCTGTTCCCGGTGGCATGGCTGGACGGGCTGACGGCGCTGGCTGCGGTGGCCGAGCGGTCGGGCGGGATGAAGCTGATGACGACCGTCGCGCTGGTGACGTTGCGCAGGCCGGCGCCGTTGGCCAAGGCGCTGTTGGCGCTGGATATCTTGTCTGGTGGCCGGGTGATCGCCGGTCTTGGCCCGCGTTCGTCCAGGGCTGACGACGAGGCGGTAGGGGTTCCGTTCGAGCAGCGGTGGCAGCGCTTCGACGAGGCGGTCCGGCTGATCAAGAGAATGCTCCAGCCCGACCCGGCCGGCCCGGCCGGTGCCGCGCCGGCCGGGAGGCTGTTGCCGCTGCCATGGCAAAGCCCCGGGATCCCGCTGTGGATCGGAAACTGGGGCCCGCCAGCTGGCTTGCGCCGGGTGGCCCGGCTGGGTGATGGCTGGGTTGCCTCGGCGTACAACACCACCCCAGAGGGGTTCGCCGCAGACATGACGGTCCTCGGCGGTGAGCTTGAACGACGCCACAAGCCGCCCAGTAATTTCCCGAACGCACTGATCACGATGTGGACGCGGATCACCGGCAGCCGGTCAGAGGCCGAACGCGCCCTGTCCGACGTCGTCGCTCCGCTGATCGGGAGGGATCCGGCGGAGCTTCGCGGCCGGATCTGCGTCGGCTCGGCGGGCGAGTGCGCGGAGTTGCTGTCGAGCTACGCCCGCGCGGGCTGCCAGCGGGTCTGTTTCTGGCCGTTGGGTGATGAGCGGCGCCAGATCGAGCTGATCGCGGGCGAGGTCCTGCCGCGAGTGTCCCGCTGAGTCATCCGCGGTCCGGCTTGGTCGTCACTGGAGGCGGGATACCTCGGCCACGGATGACAGCCCCGGTCAGTCACGGCACCGGCGGATTCCTGAGGTGGCGGGTGATTGTCTCCAGGATAGTGATCATGGTGCGCGCGGCAGTTGGCTGGAAGGAGTCGTCGGGATGCGTGGCGAAGATGCCTCGGGCTGGCGCGCCGGTGCGCAGCGGTCTCACCTCGACGCCCGGCACCGGCCGGGCGACGACCACGCAGGGGTCCCTTCTTTTGGTTATGATCGCGATCCGCCGACGCGGCGGGGGCGGTGCCGGGCCGGCGCGTCGGCGGATAGCTGGCCTGCGCCGGTCGGCGAGCGCATGATGAGAAGATCCCGCAACCCGCGGGGCCGACGACGGAATCACGGGGCCCGGGCCGGCTGAACCCAGGAAGGCTTGGCGCGCAGTGAGCGAGAATACCGAGCGCACCGCGGCTCCGGTCGCGCCGCCGGGAAGCGCTGCTGCCCCGCGAACAGCCCGCCAGCGGCGGCCGACCGGTGCGCCCCCGCCGCTGCCGCATCCGTGCACGGTGAGTACCACGGCGTGGCTCCTGCTCGCGGCCGTCATCCTGCCCGGCGCCTTCCTGATCTCGGAAAACACGCTATGGCACCGGACCGATGACCACGTCAACACCTGGCTGCTCCGCCAGCTGGCGGAGCAGCGCACTCCGTGGCTGACCGACGTCGCCACCGGGATCAAGGCGGCCGGCACCGGCTGGGGGGTCGCGGTCGGGTTGTCCGGCCACGCAGTGCAGCAGGGTGGATTCCCGAGCCCGAGGGTCCCATGACGGCGGTGTAGCGGCCGGCGGCGAACTCGACCGTGACGCCGTCCAGCGCCCGCACCTCGGTCTGGCCCTTCCCGTAGACCTTGACGGCTTCCTCGGGCCGCCGTCTTCTGCTCAAGCCGGGCGGTCGAGGCGGTCATCACATCGGGCATGACAGGCCTCCATTTAGCCGGGTACGGCGCGGCCGCGCCGAGCCAGCGTGGCCCGCCCCAGACATCAAGGATGCGAGCGTGACGGCCCGCCCGGCATCCAGGGAATCACCGATGTCCGCACCTATTTCACCGGCCGGCGCGGGCCTCCCGGCCAGGAGCGCACCGCGTCCGGAGAACCCGACGTGACCAGGCCTGCCGCCGCGTCGGCGGCCAGCCCCAGCGCCGCGCCGCCCGCGATGTCGAGCGGGAGATGGGCGCCGGCATAGAGACGGGTCAGCCCCACCAGGGGCATGGCGATCAGGGTGAGGGCGCGGCCCGCCGGGCCGAGCCGGGGCAAGGGCGGCGGCGCCCAGGGCGACGGCGACGGCCGCGTGCCCGGACAGGTACCCGAGCCCGGCGGCTTCCCGGCCGCGGCCGCGGATCCCGGGCAGCAATTCCACCGGCCTGGGCCGGAGCACTACCTGCTTGACCAGCTTCGCCGCCGCCCAGGCGCCGGTGCCGCCGAGGAGGAGCCGACCGGCCAGCTCGCCGTCTCCGGCCCGCCAGGCCGCGGCCGCGGCTGCGGGCACGGCACCGAACGCACCCATCTGCATGACGGCCCAGGCGGGCGGGTACAGCGCGTCGGGCAGGCCGTTGACGGCCCGGAAGGCCCTGGCCTCCCAGGCCCCCACGCGGCCGCGGTGTTATCGGAGCTCACCTGCGCAAGGGAGCGCGGGTGTTCTGGCAGGGCCTTGACCTCGACTTCACGGGCGTGGTTTTCGACGGCGGTGATTTTACCGGCGCCGAGTTCTCCAGCGGCAGGGTCCGCTTCGACAGAGCCCGGGTTCTCCGGCGGCGAGGTCAGCTTCTACGACGCCGGGTTCTTCGACGGCGTGGTCAGCTTCGTCGGCGCTGAGTTCTCCGGCGGCACGGTCGACTTCACACGGGTTGGTACTTGGTCACACCCGCCAGCATTCGATTGGGACGGCAAACCTCCACTGGGAGTAATACTGCCGCCAACCGTAGGTAGCGCACCACGGCAGTTCGGATTAACCGCTGCGTCCTGCCTCTGCGAAGCGCTCTTGCCCTAGGGCGGCGACCAGCTGCAGCTTTTCGTAGCCCTCAGTGCCCGGCGGGGCGGTGAGTACGAGCAGGGCCTGGGACCGGTCCTCGGTGAACAGCGCCTGGCAGTCGACCTCGATCGGGCCGAGTTGGGGATGGAGGAGGATCTTGTGCTCGGCGAAGCGCTTGGCGACTTCGTGCCGCTCCCACAGCCCGGCGAACTCCGGGCTTGCTTTCTGCAGCGCCCGCACCAGCTCGCCGGCCTGCGAGTTGGGGCCCATGGTTGAGTAGGCTGCGCGCAAGCCCGCGACCTGCGCGCGGCTTTGCCGGTCGCGGTCATCCTCGGGGTAGTGGAGCCGCTCGGTGGGATCGGTGAACCAGCGGTAGATCTCACTGCGGGCCAGGCCGGTGCAGCCGGACTTGTCGCCGAACAGGGCCTCGGCCATCCGGTTCTGCACCAGCGTCTCGCCCAGGCTGGACAAGATGAGCGCCGGGGTGTCGCTGAGGCGGTCCAGCACTCGCAGCAGCGCGGGGGCGACGTGCGCCGCGGCCGCCACCGATGCCGGGGGGTTGTGCCCTGCCGTCTGGAACAGGTAGTCCCGTTCGCTGCCGGTCAGCCGCAGTGCCCGGGCAAGCGCGGCGAGCATCTGCTCGCTGGGCTGCGGGCCGCGCTGTTGCTCAAGCCGCGTGTAGTAGTCGACCGACATCACGGCGAGGGCCGCGACCTCCTCGCGCCGCAGGCCGCGGGCGCGGCGGCGCGCGCCGGCGGGGAGCCCGACGTCGCCGGGCCGAAGCGCCTCCCGGCGATGGCGCAGGAAGGCCGCCAGTGCTGCACGGTCCATGCTTTCAGTATCCGCGCCTCGCCCGGAGGCTAGCGACCGACCCAGGGACCGCCGATCCCCCGATAACCGGTCTCTGCATCCGCCGCGACGCGCCGCTCATAGTGAAGGCATGAACATCTGCGGAAACACCATCTTCATCCCCGGTTCCACCTGCGGCATCGCCCTGACCCTCGCCGCCCGGCTTTAGGCCCGGGGCAACACGGTCATCGTCGGCGGCCGCCATAGCGAAGAGGCAATAGGGCGTGCCGCCCGCCCCGGTCTGGCGTGGTGATCGGGCCTGGTCAGCATCCCAGCCGAGCAAGCTGCGACGGCCCGGCTGGATCTGGCTCGGCGCAGCAGCGTTGTTTGCCCTGTTCACCGCTTTGGCCGAGACGCTGGCTGGCATCGGGCCACTGCTGCCGACTGGGTGTCTTATGCCGGGCTGAACGCGGCCGGCTGCCGGTGATCTTGCATGCGGGGATCGGGCGGCGCTGGCCGTTCCGTCCGTCTCGGTACAAAGAGAGGAAATTTGATGACGATATTCATGGTCAATGGCCAGAAGGTCGAGGTGCAGCCGGATCCGCGCGAGTCGCTGCTCGAGGTCCTGCAGGACCGGCTGCAGCTGTTCGGCACCAAGAAGGGGTGCGATCACGGCCAGTGCGGTGCCTGCACGGTCCATCTGGATGGCCGCCGGGTTGTCTCGTGCCTGACCCTGGCGGTGCAGGCCGAGGGCCGGAAGGTACGCACCATCGAGGGCGTCGCGGACGCAGACGGCACGTTGCACCCACTGCAGCAGGCATTCATCGACAACGACGCCATGCAGTGCGGATACTGCACGCCCGGCCAGGTCATGTCCGGCCTGGCATGCATCGCCGAAGGCCACGCCGGTGATGACGACGAGATCCGTGAGTACATGAGCGGCAATCTGTGCCGGTGCGGCGCCTACGTGGGCATTGTGGCCGCGATCCGGCAGGCCGCCGGGCGGACGGAGGGCTGAGCGATGCGTTCGTTCACCTACATCGCGCCCGCGTCGGTCGCCGAGGCCGTCGCGGCCATCGCCGCAGCGGGCCCGGGCGCCAGGTTCCTGGCCGGCGGCACGACGCTGTATGACCTGATGAAGCTGGGCGTGGAGCGCCCGTCCGCGCTGGTGGACGTAAGCCGGCTCGCCGAGCTGGGCACCATCGACACCTCTCGGGAGGACTATCTGGTGTTCGGCGGCGGCGCGCGGATGGCTGACGTGGCCGATGACCCTGTAGTGCGGCGCGACTACCCGGTCCTGTCGGAGTCCTTGTGGCGTGCGGCGTCGCAGCAGCTGCGGAACATGGCCACGGTCGCGGGCAACCTTCTGCAACGGACGCGTTGTTTCTACTTCCGCGACCAGGCGTTCCCGTGCAACAAGCGGGAGCCGGGCAGCGGCTGCGCGGCGCGCGGCGGCATCGACCGCGGCAACGCGGTGCTCGGCACCAGCGATGCGTGCATCGCCGCCTACGCGGGCGACTGGCCGGTCGCGTTGCTCGCCTTCGACGCCGTCATCGACGTGGTCAGCCCGCGGGGCGAGCGGGCCGTGGCGCTGGCCGACCTGCACCTGGAGCCGGGAGACACCCCGGACCGCGAGCACACCCTTGCCCCGGACGAGCTGATCGTGCGGATCCGGGTCCCGGTCAGCGTGGCCGGACGGGGATCGACGTACCTGAAGATCCGTGACCGCGAATCGTACGCGTTCGCGCTCGCTTCCGCTGCCGTCGGCCTCGCCCTCACCGGCCAGAGTGAGGTCCGCGAGTGCCGGATCGCACTGGGCGGCGTCCCCACCCGGCCGTGGCGTGCCAGGTCCGCCGAGCAGCTGCTGAGGGGCCAGCCGCTCACGAAGGAGGCCGCGCGCGCGGCCGCCGAGGCCGCGCTCGCCGACGCCCGACCCGGTACCTACAACGCTTTCAAGATCGAACTGGCCAAGCGCACCGTCACCGACGCGCTGCGCATCGCCGGAGAGAGGGCTGCCCAATGAGCACAGCACAGCAGCGGGTCGACGCCCGCGACAAGGTCACCGGGACGCTGCGGTACGGCGCGGACCGCGCGCCCGACGGCCTGGCCTATGCCGCGTTCGCCGTGGCCACAGCCGGCCGGGGCCGGGTTATCAGCGTGGATACCGACGCGGCGCAGAAGGTCCCGGGCGTGCACCTGGTGATCACCCGGATCGACCCTGAGGAACTGGGGTCACCGGGATTCATCATGGGCGGCGGTTACGGGTTCCAGAGCTTCCAGCCGCTGACCGGCGACCACGTCGCCTACCGTGGGCAGCCCATCGCGCTGGTCGTGGCCGATACACTGCTGGCCGCCACCGAGGCGGCTGAGCTGGTTACGGCCACATACAAGCCGGAGCCGTTCGCCGTCACGCTTGACGCCCCCGCCGCGGACACGATCGTGCAGTCGCAGGCCATCCCGCTCCCGATGCTCGCCGACACGGTCACCGGCGACGCCGACGCAGCCTTTGCCGCAGCCCCCGTCCAGATCGACGCCGAATTCCACGGCCCCGCCCAGCACCAGGTGCCGATGGAGCTCATCAGCAGCGTGGCCGAATGGCGCGGGGACACACTGGTGGTGCACGAGGGTACGCAGAACTCCGGCGCAATCCAGAACGGGCTGGCCGTCCAGCTGGGCATCGACCCGGGCCACGTCGAGGTCATCTCGCCCTCGGTCGGCGGCGGGTTCGGACAGAAGAACTCGCTCCAGCCGCACATCGGGCCGCTAGCCATCGCCGCCCGCAGGCTGGGTCGGCCAGTGAAGCTGGTGCTGACCCGGCCGCAGACCTTCCACCAGTCCAGCTTCCGGCCGGTCAGTCGGCAGCGCGTCCGGCTCGGCGCCGACGCCACCGGGCGGCTGCTGGCGGCGATCCACGAGATCGACCAGCAAACCTCCCGCCACGACCTGTTCCCCGCCCTGTATACCGAGGTGTCCTCCCGGCTGTACGGGATCGGCAACTTCCGCGGCCGGCAGCGGCTGGTGCGGACCGACGTGCAAACCCCTGGCTACATGCGCGCGCCGTTCGAGCACATCTCCGTCTACGCTATAGAGTCCGCAGTCGACGAGATCGCCTGTGCCACCGGGCAGGACCCCGTCGCGGTCCGGCTGGCCAACGACACCGCCAGGGACCCGGTCACCGGTCTTCCGTTCTCTTCGCGGCACGTCGCCGAATGCGTGCGACGCGGCGCGGAACGGTTCGGCTGGGCCGGCCGCAACCCGGAACCGCGCTCCATGCGGGACGGCGACGGCACGCTGATCGGCTGGGGGGTAGCGATTGGCGCCTACCCCGGCAACACCGCCCCTGCGATCGCCAAACTATCCGCCGACACCGCCGGAACGATCCGAGTCGCGGTAGCCGGCCATGAGATGGGCCAAGGCATCCGCACCGCGATCACTCTTCTGGTGGCCGATGATCTCGGCATCCAGCCGACGGCGGTACAGGTCAGCGTCGGTGACACCCGGCGCGCCCCCCAGCACCTGACCGCCGGCTCGTGGGGTACCGCCACCGCGCTGCCCGCCGTGCACGCCGCCCTGCGCGAACTTCGCACCCAGCTCGGCCTCCCGCAGACCGGCCCGGTGGACCTGCGCGCCGCGGTCGCCGCCACCGGCGCCCCCCGCGTCGATGCTGAAGCGACCACCATGGCCCAGGGGCAGCCCGCCCAAGCCGCCGTCGACCGGCTGCGCAAGGGACTGCCCGCCATGGCCGGCCCGGAGTACCCCGGGTTCGTCACGTTCAGCTATATAGCGCACTTTGCCGAGGTCCGGGTCGAGCCGACCACCTGCCGCATCCGGGTCCCGCGTGTGGTCAGCGTCGCAGACTGCGGCCGGGTGGCCAGCCCGGTGACGGCCGCCAGCCAGGTACGCGGCGGAGTGATCTGGGGAATCGGCGCGACTCTGCGCGAGCAGAGCCTGGTCGATGCCCGCTACGGCGGATTCCTCAACTCGACCATGGAGGAGTACCCGATCGCCGTGAACGCCGACATCCACCAGATCGACGTCGACTTCATCGACGAGCCGGACCCGCTGCTCAACCCGGTCGGGGTCAAGGGACTCGGCGAAGTCGCCATGGTCGGCGTCTCCGCCGCCATCGGCAACGCCGTCTACCACGCCACCGGTACCCGCTTCCGTTGCCTGCCGATCCATATCGAAGATATTCTCGCGAGCCTGTAACCAGCCGTGACACTTTTCGCCCGCCCGACGGCGCTGGGCGTCGATCCGGCCCGGTCCGTCACCGGAGGGCCTCGTCTTGCGGGAAGCATGCCGATTTCCGGGTCCGGCCTGCAGGAAGCTGTTGACCAGGCGAACTGGGCAGCCCGGACCCGGTAGACGCGACGAACTCGGCGTCCTGGATCCCGCCGCGTCCGACGAGCTCGGCAGGAGCCGGCGCCCGATATACCCACGGGCCGCGCTGAGAGGCAGCCGTGCGCCCTGCCGGGTGTCGGCGGGCCGCGTTACCTTCCCGCCGTGCAGAAGCCGTCCCCGGACACATTCATTTCCGCCACCATCCTGCCTGTTAAAGGCACGGAGAATACCTGCTCGTCAGCGTCGATGCGCCTGAGCTGGGCTGTTGGAGCTATTTTCAGGTACGTGCTCCCGGGGTAATAGAGCTCCTGAAAAGCGGAAGCTCATTAGCATTATCTGTTGTGCCGGAGTCCGGTCGCAGTAGAGATCAACACACCGATAACACGAACAAGACGGCACTACCCTATACGCGCGGTACGACTGCTGCCTGACCGTACAAGTCCAGTGACCAACGAAGATACGGGTGAACTGGGCTGAGTTATCTTGCTGGCGCTGATGACCCCGGGCGTGGGCGACCGCCTTGTAACCGGCAGGTCACATCGACCCCGGTCCACACGGCCAAACCAGGCTCGGCCTGCGTTCCTCGCGGTCACTCACCGTTATAAGCGGACAAATTGTCTTTGGCTCGAACCATTCAGATCTGCCGATTCCGGGCGGCTCATGTCGGCAAGGCTCGCCCGCGAGGGCAAGTGCAGATCAGCCGGATCTGTGGTGCCTCAGCGTCGGCGGTTGCTTGGTGCGGCGCAAGCTGGCAGGTTTCGCGATCCGTTTCGACGCCTGACCGAAGCACTTGCTGTCGGCCGGGCCGCGACGTGGGCAGGCCGGGTCTGGCTGTGCCGTCCTGGTGGGTCCAGCTGGACGGTCCCCGGCCACGGGAATCGTTACTCCAGTGCGGACTGCCTGGCGGCACTGCTTCCGATGGATCCGCCCCAGGCCCGGGCCTCCTGGTATGCCGTGTCGCCGATGCGGGCGCGCAGTGCGGCCAGGACGGCATCATCGTGCGGGGCGCGCGGCACGTAGGCGTGCAGCCAGCCGCTGCCACTGGCTTGCAGTTGCGAACGCGCGGCGAAGAGCAGGCGCACGGCACGCTGCGGGTGGTCCTGCTGGCCGGCGACGGCCGCCAGGGCCTCGAGGTAGTAGGCGGCGCTTGTTTCGTCTCCGGCCTCAGCCGCGATGGCCAGTCCCTCCTTCAGGTGTCCGGCCGCGCCGGCCAGGTCGCCCTGCGCCTGGCTGCTGAGCCCCAGGTCATACAGCGAGATGAGGATAGGGATCCCGTCCTGTGCACGGCGGGCCACGGCCAGGCCATCGGTGAACAGCCGCGCCGCGGCGTCGTTGTCTGCCTGGCTGAGCCGGACCTGGCCGAGGAAGTTATCCACAAAGGCGACGGTCAGCAGGTGCTGAAGACGGTCGTAGCCGGCGAGGTCGTCCTCGCGCAGCTCCCGTAGCAGAGCCTGGCCCTCGTCGAGCAGTTCGCTCGCGCCGGCGTAATCGCGGCGGATTGCGGCCAGGTGGCCCAGAACGGCCAGGACGGTCGCGTTGAGCACCACCCCCAGCTTTCCGCTCGTCTGCCGGTACAGTGGCAGGCTCTGCTCGAAGACCGTCTGTGCCCGGGCCAGGTCTTCGTTGGCTATCAGGATGAAGCCGGGTCCGGTCAGCGCAAGTGCCCCTTGGTAAGGCGGCAGGTCCTTGCTGCCGGCCGCGATGTCGTCCCCCAGGCGGGCAAGTTCCGCGAGGTGGCCGCGGAGCCACCAGAATCTCCAGGTCATCAAGAATAGGTGGGTTGCCTGATCGATGTGGCCCTGGTCCACCAGCCAGGACATCGCGGCCAGCAAATCGTCGTGCTCGGTCTCCAGCCGGGCTACCCAGGGCAGCTGCCCGGGACCGGCGAGCTCGGCCCCGGACGGCTCGGCTAGGGCCTGG
>Ga0210390_10005928_pt1 | contig 10219 bp, 11 predicted proteins | sample IncBWH11OmetaG_FD_161050 | JGI IMG/M metagenome (GOLD analysis project Ga0210390, IMG submission 161050) | Forest soil microbial communities from Barre Woods Harvard Forest LTER site, Petersham, Massachusetts, United States - Inc-BW-H-11-O ...
GATTCATGACGCTCCACACCTACGTCGTCGGTGTCTGCGTGGATGTGGTGCAACTCGTGTTCAAGGCGGCGGGAGGTACGGCGGTCTATCAGAAGGGACCGCTTGACCGCTGTCTGCGCGACGTCCTCACGATGAACCAGCATGTGGTCGGGACCTTGCGAACCTACGAGATGGCGGGGCGCCTGTTGCTTGGCATGCAACCGCTGCGGTGGCTCTTCTAGCGTCGCCTTTAGGACGGCGTCGGCGCTTCAGGGTGCAGCAACTGCCTGTCGCGCAGTTCCGCCCACATCGCAGACGGAATCTTCATCGCCAGCAGCTTCAGATTCTCCTCGAACTCCGCCGCCGAGCGCGGACCCGGGATGATCGCCGCCACCGCTGGGTGCGCCAGCGGGAACTGCAATGCCGCCGCCGGCAGTGGCACCTTGTGCGCGTCGCACACGGCGCGGATCGAGTTCACCCGCGCCACGACGTCGGCAGGCGCCGCTGTGTAGTTCCACGTGTCGCGGCCTGCCAGGATGCCAGAGTTCAGCGGTCCACCGACCACGATGGACGTGCCGCGCGCGACGCACATCGGCAGCAGATCGTCGAGCGGCCCTTGTTCCAGCAGCGTGTAGCGTCCGGCGAGGAGGAACGCATCCCACTCGCCCCAGCCGAGCACCTCGATCAACACCTCCTTCTCGTTCACGCCGAGACCGAAGGCGCTGATCACGCCCGAGCGCTTCATCTCCTCCAGTGCGCGATAGCCGCTTTCACGCAGCACCTTCATGTGCGCGGCATTTGCCTCCGCGCCGTGCTGATAGACGCCGATGTCGTGCACGAACAGGATGTCAATCTTGGCGAGGCCCAGCCGCTGATAGCTGTCCTCCACCGAGCGCATGATGCCGTCGTACGAGTAGTCGTATTCCACCTCGAATGGCAGCGGCGCCAACCTGCCGTCGGTGGCACCACCACCGGCGTTGCGTGGCCGCAACAGGCGTCCCACCTTGGTCGACAACACCCACTCGTTGCGCGGCTTGTCGCGCAGCGCATCGCCGGTGGCGCGCTCGGCCGCGCCGACGCCATAGAACGGCGCGGTATCGACGTAGCGCACGCCGCCGTTCCACGCGGCATCGACCAGCTTCACGCGCTCATCGTTGGTCAACGCAACCCGGCTGCCGCCCATTGTCGCGGTACCGAGACCGAGCGATGTCACATGCAGATCGGTGCGTCCAACGCGCCGCTTTTCCAAGTTGGCCATTGCTTGTTCCTCCGGCTGACCAGTGGGCGGGCGATCACCGAGCAAGTCAAATCACACTCGGGGCGGCATGGTCCAGTCCGCTGCCGCCAGCGTCCGCGACCGGCATGGATTGCGCCCCGCCCAAAGTGCTAAGGTTCGCTGCATGACCCTGCCGTTCACGCTGCCGGACTGGCTTCCCTGGTGGGTTCCGATCGTGCTGCTGGTGCCGGGGCTGCTCTATGCACTGGCGTTCCTGTTCATGCCGTTCAGCGTGATCGGCATAAAGAGCAGGCTGGAGGTGATCGAGGCGCGGTTGGACGAGATCCAGGGTGAAATCCGTCATCTGGCGCTGCGCCTGCCGGAGACTGGTCATGCCACCGACTACGAGGAGATCTACGCACCGGAACCGACAGTGCCACGCAGGCCGCAGCCGGAGATGACGCGGCCGCCGATCCCTCCCGCCTCGCACGAACTGGAGGACAAGGAGCCGCGCGAACTGCCGCGCGTGACCCGGCGTGACGACGATCGCAAACCCACCGGGGGACGCACCGAACCAAGGGTGGATTGGCCGCGATAAGCTGCGATCTGTCTCCGCTGTGGAACAGGCGGTGTTGCGTCTGCCTCAAGGTTCGGTTCTTCTCACCGAAGTCCCGGGCTCGGACCCGGGGAACCGACCCATTGGAGTCCAGGATGCGCATCAGCGTCGTCCAGATGAACCCAGGCGCCGACAAGGCGGAGAACATTGCCCAGGCACGTCGCCTGATCGGCGAAGCAGTGGAAGCCGATCGCCCCAACCTCGTCTCACTCCCCGAGGTATGGGACAGCCTCGGCGGCGACCGCACCGTGCGCAACGCCAATGCCGAAGCGTTGCCGGCGAAAGGCTCCAACGAACCTGGCGGCCCCGCCTACGAGTTCCTGCGCGAAACCGCGCGAGCCGCCCGCGTGCACGTGCATGGAGGCTCGATCATCGAGCAGGGTCCGGAGAAGCTGTTCAACACCACGGTGGTGTTCGATCCGGACGGCCAGGAGATCGCCCGCTACCGCAAGATGCACCTGTTCGACATCGTGGCCCCCGACGGCACCGGCTATCGTGAAAGCAACACCTACGGCGCGGGCGACGAAGTGGTGACGTATGAGGCGGACGGTACCAAAGTCGGCTGCGCCATCTGCTACGACCTGCGCTTCCCCGACCTGTTCTGGAAACTGCGGGAGCAGGGGGCCGAAGTGATCTTCCTGCCGTCCGCGTTCACCCTCGCCACGGGCAAGGACCACTGGGAGGTGATGATCCGCTCGCGCGCGATCGAGACGCAGTGCTGGTTCGCCGCGCCTGCTACGTGGGGCAAGCACCTGGAGGGCAGGGGCGAGCCGCGCTTCACCTACGGTCACTCGATGATCGTCGACCCATGGGGGCACAACGTCGCAAAAGTGTCCGACGGCGCCGGCTGGGCCACCGCGCGGATCGACCACAAGGTTACCGCCCGCGTGCGTCGTGACATGCCGGTGCTTGAACACCGGAAGCGCGTTTGAACGATCTCGACCCCGCTCTGCAGGTTGTCCGCGCGCGGGGCTTCGTCGCGGGCCGCATCGCGTTCTGCGCCTCCGCGACGGGACTGGCGGCAGCGGCGCGCGAACGACTGGTGGCGATCTACGGCGACTGTCCGCTCGAGCAGGCTGCGGTGGTCGTGGCCCTTGGCGGTGACGGCTTCATGCTGGAGACCATCCACCGGGTGCTGACGCTGCGCATCCCGGTCTACGGCATGAACTGCGGCTCGGTCGGCTTCCTGATGAACACGTTCGGCGAGGACGATCTGCCAGGCCGCCTGGCGCGCGCGCAGGAGGCTGTGCTGTATCCGCTGCGCATGCATACGGTAAGCGCCGATGGCGGCGAGACGGAGGCCCTGGCGTTCAACGAAGTATCGCTGCTGCGTCAGTTGCGCCAGACCTCCAAGATTCGTGTCACGGTGGATGGACGCGTGCGGCTGGCGGAACTGATGTGCGACGGCATCCTGATCTCCACCCCGGCTGGATCGACCGCCTATAATCTTTCGGCGCATGGGACGATCGTGCCGCTGTCGGCGAATCTGTTGCCGCTCACACCGATCTCCGCCTTCCGCCCACGGCGTTGGCGCGGCGCGCTGCTGCCGAGTACTGCCAAGGTGCTGTTCGAGGTGTTGGAAGCCGACAAGCGCCCCACCGCCGCGGTGGCCGACTTCACCGAGGTGCGCGACGTGCTCTCGGTCGCGGTGAGCGAGCATCGCTCGATCAGCATTCCCCTGTTGTTCGATCCGGACCGCGTGCTGTCCGAGCGGATCATCGCCGAGCAGTTCACGGTGTAAGGGCGGCGGAAGGGCAGCAGCACTTACCTTCTGATCTGAATCAAAGCCACGCCACTGTCGCATGGTGCAAACAGGGCACTCATGCAGCAGATCGAAGGCAATTCACCATGAGTGTGACCCATCCGGACGTAGGCTTCGCCCCAGTCAACAGCCGCGGCTTCGCGTCGATGCATCCGCAGTTGGCGCCGTTCCTGGTCGCAGTTGGCTTCTTTGTCGCGACTGTCGCGGTGGCGCTCGCGTTCACCGGCCTGCCGGCGTAGGCGCTTCACCGCACGGAACGCATTCCGTGCGGTGACTCCAGAGTTGCCTATTCCGCCGCCGGCTGCGCCGGTACCGGCACCGTGTTGGGGCCGAACCGCTCGCGATACGGCGTGGTATCGATCTCTTCGAGTTCGATCTCGCGCGCCAGCACGCGGCGCTTCCATTCCTGATGCGCCGGCTCGTCGGCGTGGAATTCCGGCATCACCTCACGCGCGAACAGCTCCAGGCTCTCGCAGATATGCGGGTGCGAGTTCTTGCCCGCCTGATTGAGCAGGATCACCTGGTCGATGTTCGAGGTGAGGAACCGCCGCAGCTTGCGCCGAAGTGTCTCCGGCGAGCCGATCAGCCCGCCCGAGATCGCCCGCGCCGCCGCCTCGGGGTTCTCGCGCTTCCACTTGTTGTATTCGTCCCACATGTTGACGGTGTAGGGATCCGGCCGCTTCCGCCCGGAACTTGAACCGTAAAAGCGCAGCGCGAACTGGAAGAAGGTCGCGCCATCCGCGCGGCGCCGTGCCTCCTCATCCGTCTCGGCACACATGAAGTAGCTGACCAGCGCGATGTTCGGATTGGTCTGATAGTCGCACAGTTTTTCCTGATGCTTCACGAACGTGTTGTAATAAGCGTGCACCCAGGCATGCGCGGCGTCCGCGCTCAGGAACTGGAAGCCCAGTGCGCCCAGGCCGCGACGGCCCGCCATCTCGATCGTCTCTAGCTGCGAGCACGCCACCCACAGCGGCGGATGGGGCTTCTGCACCGGCTTCGGCAGCACGTTGCGCATAGGCATCTTGTGCCACTTGGTGTCGAGCTCGACGCCCTGATCCTTCAACATCGGGATGATGCAGCGGAGCGCGTCCTCCCAGACCTCGCGCTTGGTCTCCATGTCGCGGTCGAAGCCGCCGAGTTCGGTGACCGATGCCGACTCGCCGGTGCCCATCTCGACGCGGCCATTGGAGACAAGATCGAGTGCCGCGATACGTTCGGCGATGCGCTGCGGTGGATTGGTGGTGAGTTGCACGATGCCGTGGCCAAGCCGGATGTTCTTGGTCCGCTGCGACGCCGCACCGAGGAACACTTCGGGTGCAGGCGAGTGCGAGTACTCTTCGAGGAAATGATGCTCGACCTCCCAGGCGTAGTCGTAGCCAAGCCGGTCGGCCAACTCCACCTGGTCGAGCGCATTCTGATAGAGCTGGCGTTCATCGTCCGGCCCCCAGGGGCGCGGCAGTTGCAGCTCGTAGAAGATGCCGAATTTCATGGGACTTCCCTTGACCTACTGCCGAGTATCCCGCCGGAGCCAGCGCGTAGTGTCAAGGCTGCTTGCCGGCGCCTTACGCCACCGGCGTCAGCTCCGCCGCGAGCGACGGCAGCAGCTCCGCCACTGTCGGATGGATATGCATTGCCCGTTGCAGCACCGTGTACGACGCGCCGGCATACATCAGGTCGAGAATGCAGTGGATGGCCTCGTCGCCGCCCGTACCAAGTATTGCCGCCCCGAGGATCTTGCGGGTGTCGCCATCCACGACGAGCTTCATCAGCCCCGCGGTCTCGCCTTTCTCGATCGCCCGTGCCACGTCCGCCATGGCCATGCTGGCGACCAGCACGCTGTGGCCGGATTGACGCGCCTCGGTTTCGGTCATGCCCGCACGGCCGAGTGGTGGATCGGTATAGAGCGCATAGGCGGCGATCCGGTCGTTCACCGTCCGGTTCTCGCCATCCAGCAGATTGGCAGCGACGATCTCGAAGTCGTTGTAGGACGTATGGGTGAACGCGCCATGACCGTTGCACTCGCCGAGTGCCCAGATGCCGGGCACATTGCTGCGCAACTGTTCGTCCACGACGATGAACCCACGCGCATCGACCGCGACGCCCGCTCGTTCGAGGCCGAGATCATCGGTGTTCGGCCGCCGTCCGGTCGCGAGCAGCAGATGCGATCCCTCGAGCGCAAGGTGCGTGTCGCCGCTGCTCAGACTGAGCTCGATGCCTTGCGGTGACGGCGACGCAACCACGTCGCGGGCGGCGCAGATGATGCGCACGCCTTCGCTCTCCAGGGTGCCGCGGATCGCTGCGGAAATCTCCGCATCTTCGCGCGGCACCAGCCGAGGCGCGGTTTCCAGCACGGAAACCTCCGCGCCGAAACGGCGGAAGATCTGCGCGAACTCCAGTCCGACGTAGCTGCCGCCAAGTATGATCAGATGACGTGGCACAGCATCCAGATCGAGCGCTGTGGCGTTGGTAAGATAGGGCACGCTATCGATGCCGGAGACCGCGGGCACAACTGCCCTGCCGCCGACATCGATGAACACCTGCTGCGCGGTCAGCCGCTCGCTGCCGACCTCGAGCTCGTGCGGCGCGACGAAGCGCGCGTGGCCGCGAAGCACGGTGCAGTTCTCGGTTGCGCGCAAGGATGCTTCGGTTGCCGCACTCCATGAAGTGACGATTTCATCTTTGCGCTGCTTCACCCGCCGCATGTCCACCGTGACGCCACCACCGACCACGACACCGAACTCGGCGGCGCGTCGCGCCATGTGTGCGGCATAGGCGCTGGCGACCAATGTCTTGGTGGGGGTGCAGCCGGTGTTGATGCATGTCCCGCCGAATGCGCCGCGTTCGATGATTGCAACGTGTCGTCCGGTGCCTGCCAGGCGTTTGGCGAGAGATGGGCCGGCTTGGCCGCTGCCAATGATGATGGCGTCAAACGTCTGCACTGTGCTCCTCCGTCGGCGGCAAGTTCATCGTTGTGTTGCTGGTGCGATCGCTTCCAGCTCACGAGGGATTGTAGCGTCTCCATCCGTGTCGGTTTCTTGGCCGGCAGACGGTCACGCCGGTTGCATCGTCCACCAGCCTGGCCAGTGTCCGCCAAATGTAGTCCAGCACGCGAGATGCAGCCGGCGCAAAGATCGACCGCACCTGGGAAGGCGGCATCATTCCGGTCGGTACTGCACATCTGCACAAGGTCCTGAAAAGTGCCGATGCTATAGCCCAAATTGCCTGCGCGCAGCGTCGGCTTGGGTGTCCCCGTTCCCGTTGTTATTTACGCAATTCTGCGCTCCGTCGTTGTGAGCACAGCAAGGCACAGCATGGTTCGCGAGATGCATCGAGCCCCTCTTTGTCAATATGACACCGCACAGACGTGTCAGCGCAACTTTGATTACGTCCATTCATGGCAGCATCGTGCAACCTTTGGCCGCTGCGCTACGATGCCGCGCAACGGGGGCCAGGAGGTCAACCAATGTCGACAGCGAGCCGGTCGAATGCAGCGCGCAGTTCTGTCGTGATGCGCCTGCAGGTCGGCGTGGTTGCGCTGGCCTTCGTCGCGCAGCCAGTCCTGGCAGCGCCGCCGCCCGATGCCGATCCAGCGCTTGCGCCATGGTTCAATAGCCTGCGCCAGCCTTGGACCAACGCGCTGTGCTGCTCAATGGCCGATTGCCGGCCGGTGGATTCGCGACTCAACGATGGCCACTACGAGGCGCTGATCGAGGGCGAATGGCGGCGGGTGCCTGATCATCTGATCCTGAACCGTAACGACAACCCAACTGGCCGCGCAATCGTCTGCTGGACACCGCAGGTCGGCATCCTGTGCTTCGTGCGCGCGCCGGAAAGTTAGTTGCCTGCAGGGTCAAGCCCTGGGATGCGCCTTGCGCCATACCTCTACCAAGCGTGCCTCATCCACTGCCGTATAGCGCTGTGTGGTGGACAGGCTGGCATGTCCGAGCAGGTCCTGAATCGAGCGTAGGTCAGCGCCACCGGCCAGCAGATGCGTCGCGAATGAGTGCCGTAATGCGTGCGGTGTCGCATGCTCGGGCAGACCGTACAGCCGGCGGAAGTTCCGCAGCGTCCGCTGCGCCACCGCCGGATCGAGGCGCCCTCCGCGGGCACCGAGAAACAGCGGGCTGTCGGGCTGCCGATCGGGATGCAGCGCCAGCCAGGCGGCGACAGCCTCTTGCACCGCCGGCAGCACCGGCACGATGCGTTCCTTGCCGCCCTTGCCAACCACGCGCAGCGTCGTCCCCGGCGCGTCGCGTACATCCAGCGCCAATGCCTCGGCAATCCGCAGACCGCAGCCGTACAGCAGGGTGAACAGCGCCGTATCGCGCGCCTGCATCGAGGCGGCATCCGACATCTCGGCGATCCGCTCGGTGACGTCGCACGCCTGAGCCGTCGCCAGCGCACGCGGGACCGGCGGTTTGCCACGTGGCGTGGCAATCAGCTTCAGCGCGGGGTTGTCCACGCCATGCCTGCGCGCGAGGAAGCGGAAGAAGCTGCGCACCGCGGACAGATGCCTCGCGCGAGTGGCATTGCCGGCGCCCTCCGTGGCCTCGTGCGCCAGCCAGGCACGCAGATCGGCCTGCCGAAGCGCTGCAAGCGCCGCCAGATCAGGCTCGCCGCCAAGATGTTGCGCCAGAAATCCGAGGAAGCCCGCTATGTCCGCGCCGTAAGCCTCCACCGTCAGAGTGGCACCATGACGCTCTTGCCCAAGCCATTCGAGGAAGGCTTGCCGTGCCTCCTCGCCGGTCACCGCGTCAGCGGCCGAGTGCTGCGGCGACGGCGCGGCCGAGGAAGCCGAGGGGCCCGGCTCCTCGCGCCGGATCAAGCATGTGCCGGTCGCGCGTCAGCAGCGCGAGCAGCGCCGCCGGTCCTTCCCCCGGCACGCGCACCAGGGCATCGTGGCGCGCCAGCCCCGCCGCCTCGGCATGCAGCAGGCGGGCGTCGGAGGGCGCGTCGCGGAATACCACCTGTCGCCCGTCCAGCAGCCGCGAGACCGTGCCGGTCGGCAAACGGCGCGCGCCGGGATGCTCCGCCTCAACGCAAAGCTGCGCAGCGTCGACTGCCAGGAGACCCGGCATTTCATTGCTCACGCATTCGGCCGGATCGCCGGCGCGGAACAGTGCCAGCACCGCATCCTGCACCCGGGCCGCGAGGCCGGCGGTCGCGCGCCCAGCCGCCAACAGCGTGTCGGCGCGCTCCCGCTGGACTTGCAGCAGTGCCGCCATGTGATCCGTCACGCCGTCGCCATGCACCCGCACCGGCGGCTCCAGCACGCGATATAATTCCGGATGCTTAGCCAGCCAGGCTGGGTTGGCTCGCAGAAATCCCTCGACGAAGGCCGCGTCGGCGCCCTCTGCCGCCGGGCTCTCGACCCGGGGCGCCACCTCCCTGGCTGGCAGGCTCATTCGCGGCTAATCAGGCGATCTGCTGGCCGGTCTTGCCCCAGTCGGCGAGGAATGCCGCGAGGCCCTTGTCCGTCAGCGGATGGTTGAACAACTGCCGCAGGATCGCCGGCGGCACGGTGACGATGTGCGCGCCCAGCTTGGCGGCCTCCACCACGTGCATCGGGTTTCGCACCGAGGCCACCAGCACCTCGGTCTTGAAATAGTCGTAGTTCCGGAAGATCGTGACGATGTCGGCGATCAGGGTCATGCCGTTCTCGCCCACATCGTCCAGCCGGCCGATGAACGGGCTGACGAAGGTGGCGCCCGCCTTGGCCGCCAGAATCGCCTGGGCGGCCGAAAAACACAGCGTCACGTTGACCATTGCGCCATCCTCGGTCAGGCGGCGGCAGGCGCGCAGCCCGTCCGGCGTGAGCGGCACCTTCACCGTGATGTTCTTGGCAATTTTGCGCAGCACACGTGCCTCCGCCATCATCCCGTCGAACTCGGTGGCCGCGACCTCTGCGCTGACCGGCCCTGGGACGTTTGCGCAGATGTCGGCCAGCACGTCCTGGAACTTCTTGCCGGTCTTGGCCATCAGGGAAGGGTTGGTGGTGACGCCGTCGAGCAGGCCGCTGGCTGCGAGCGACCGGATCTCCGCGGTGTCGGCGGTATCAACGAAGAACTTCATGCCATCGCTCCGATTTGCGGCTACGCCTGAATGCCAGGCGGAACTCCATGTGGATCATATAGGATGCAGGCCACCGACCGGAAGCGAACGTCGCATGACGCAAGGCGAGTGCCGGTCATGCTGCCCTATCCCCTGCCTGGCCCATTCGACTACCGGGTCCCGCCCGGAATGGACCCTCAACCCGGCGACGTGGTCCTGGTTCCCCTGAACCGCCGCGAGGAAGTGGGGGTGGTGTGGGATGCCGACCTCGACGAGGGCGTGCCGGACGGCAAGCTCAAAGCGCTGGCAGGCGTGATCGACACGCCGCCGATGCGTTCCGCACTGCGGCGGTTCGTCGATTGGGTGGCCAGCTACAACCTCGCGGCGCCCGGAGAAGTGATGGCCATGGCGTTGCGCGTTGTCGCGCCAGGGGTCGGTGCGCCGGCGACCGGCTGGCGGCGCGCCGAACCACCGCCCGAGGCCCGGGTCACCGAGGCGCGGCGCAAGGTGCTGGACGCGCTGGCGGAACGCGAGCCACGCGCCACCAGTGACCTGACGCGCGCCGCGGGGGTCGGCACCGGCGTCGTGCGGG
>Ga0210390_10005929_pt1 | contig 10218 bp, 13 predicted proteins | sample IncBWH11OmetaG_FD_161050 | JGI IMG/M metagenome (GOLD analysis project Ga0210390, IMG submission 161050) | Forest soil microbial communities from Barre Woods Harvard Forest LTER site, Petersham, Massachusetts, United States - Inc-BW-H-11-O ...
ATCGGCTCACTCTCATGTACACCTTCTGCGCCACTAATCATGCCGTTACTGTCTATTGTTCCTTGTACGGGCTTCCCCGCAAAGTGGGTGTCGAGGAGTTTGCCCTGAACTTTAGCCAATTTAGACTCCATTAGTTCTGATAATGTTTTCACTTCACCTTCAAATATGGGAATAACATCGTTGATGTTTTTACCCAATAACTTACATATTGGTGAAATCCAATGTGCGGGTAATCGCTGTTTCCCATTCTCAATATTATTGATTGAAACCCGCGAAAGACCCGTTAAAAACGCCAAATCTTTTTGGGTTAACCGAAGCTGTTTACGTGCCAACCTTATATTGTATCCAATAGCCTGATAGAATATGGCTTCTTTTTGTTTGTCAAGTTTCATTAACTCAAAATTGGTAATAATATTTTACTTTTCCAAATAAAAAACAAAAAAGTCCTGAATGTTTTGTATATTTGAGGTGTTGTAGTCAGAGTTCGAAATGTCGACAAAAGCGTAGTTATACATGGCAGAGTAGGGTGTACGCACAAAAACTATAACGAGCGCAGTTTGATAGGCCTATCGATTGCGCTTTTTTATTTAACTTTTATTTCCCTCTATTTCGTATCTTTATCGCATGGCACGATTACTATTTCTCCTTTTCCTTTTCCTCCTTTTCCTCCTCCCCCTATTCGCTTCGGCGGATATTCCATTCGTGAAAGAGCAACCAACGGGAGTTCACTACTACCTGCCCGATAACACGAGTTACGTGCAAAATATCATCAACACGTCAGGAACTCTTCCCGCTGCATCGTACGTCTGCACCAATCTCACCATTACGCATAGTTTCAATATGCATGGGAGTACAATCAATATAACCGGAACTGGTGTGGGTATGTTAATGAATGTGTCGGGATGCACACTGTCTAACGGAACAATTGTAGGCAATAGTGACAACACGAGCAGTAATCAATCGGCTATATCTATGGTGGCCGCAAATACAACAGTTAGCGGCGTGACTATTTCGAGGTTTGGGCAGTACGCTGTTACGGGCGGCTTATATTCAAATGAAGTGGTAACGGGTTGCACAATCAGCGATATTGGTTATTTGGGTATAAGCATGATTTCCAATTCAGGAGCGGTTACTGGCATACAAATCACAAATAACGTGGTTGACCGTTCAATGCAGCCTACATCGGTTCCACAGCCTGCCGTTATTTTAAGGTGCTTCGCCCCGGGAACAAACACGGGCGGTATCATTTCGGGCGATACCATTAAAATGCCAATAAATCCGGTGCCTGCCGCTGCTGAAATATGCGAAGTTAGCGGATGCTTAAAGGTGTCGGCGCATAATAACGTGGTATCGGGGGGTACGATTGGATTTTCAATAGTCGGGGCAAGTAATGGAACGCAACTTTATAATAATAAATACGCGAATCAACGCGACTACGGCATCGAGTGCGGCGGCAGTATCAATTGTAAGTTCAATAACGAAACGATCAGTTCCGGGCGAATTGGGATTATTTTTGACGGTGGTTACTTAACTACGGCGGACACGCTCTCTAATACTACCATTAGCGGCTGTACCTCATTTCCTATACAACTTTATACCGCGCTGACAAATGGGATTGTGCTGAACAACCTGACGGTAACGACTATTACACAGGCGATACTTATTCAGAATGGCGCGGCAGGGTTGACGATAAATAACTCCACGTTTGCAGGGAACAACACGACATACCCAATTTGGATAAATTCCGCGCCGGGGCAACTAATCCTAAATTCCGACGTGTTCAGCGGGTTTACGCCAAAAATCATTACGGCCTCGGCAACCTCGGCTACTGTGGTGAACAATATTAACGGGAATTTGGTAACACCTACAGGTTCGTTCCTTTCAGTTAATGCGGGTGGAAATGTTACTTTAGGGGCTAATATTACGTGGACGCAGGGGGTTGCGCCGACGTTGTCATACAGCCCCGCTACAATGAGCTATGCTCAATTTATCCTGATTTCCCCTATCAGCCCCTCAACAACAGGTTCGCCTACGTCGTTTTCAGTGTCACCTAATTTGCCTTCAAGTTTGCTTTTTAATACGGCGAATGGTCAGATTACGGGAACACCCTTGTTACCTCAAAGTTCGACAGGGTATACCGTTTCGGCTAAAAACGCTTATGGGACTGGTAACACAACCATTCATATTTCAGTCACCGCATCCGGTTCAAATATTATTCGCGCGGTCGGCTCTACAGCTATTGTAATTCCCGCACATTAGTTTTATATTAGCACACAATGAGAAAGATAATTTTATTCCTCTTGTTGTTAGCTCCGTTGATTGCATTTAGCCAATCACCCACCCCTACTGTTTTTCAATCGCCCATACCGAGCAGTCCATCTGACCCGAATTACAACCGAGCATGGGGGCAGTATTATAACCTCGACTTTCCAAAGGCTTTATCTATACCCGTTTTCACAAATGCTACTGCAAATACTCCATATCCCCGCAACGGGCAGATAGGGTTACGATTATCGGATACAACGATGGTAATTTATTATAACGGAACGTGGTATAGGGTTGGGGGGTCAGGCGGTGGAGCGGGTTCTGTTTATTTCGACGGTCGCGTAACGGCAGGGTTAGGCACTTCTGTTTCTCCTATAACATGGCCTGCTACATTTCAAATATTCCAAAATGAGTATTGGAAAAATAACGGGTTCATAGCTAAGTTTGACAGCCTTCAGGTTTTAAATGCGCCTGTTAACCCAAACGGGGTCGTCAGGCTGGCCGATATTCCAAATTTAGTTACCAATATTTATAATTCGGATGGGACACTGACATTTGCAGGGGCTAATCACAAAAGAACTGTGACGATAGGCACCGATTCATTGCTTATTGTGGGAGAAAACAATCCAGCAGGTTCAAGTTATTTTCAGAACGGTAATAGCATTGTATTAGAAGCGTCGCAAGGAACAACCGATATTTTTTCTCAAATCAGTTTAACCCCGGGCAATTATAATAATGCCTACAGCAATATCTTTACATCCATTGCCGACACCATTCAAATGAATGCAACCGGCGCATTTTTCCACGTTAACAACCAGTCTACCGGAAACCCCATCGGCTTCGACATAAATACAGGTATCCCCGGCATCGAGGTAAGCGATGGGCTGAATAATCATGCTATGTTCTACAATACCCATATTGATACCACTACCATGACAGGACAGTCTATACCTAACGGGCAATGGGTTGTGAACAGGATTAAGAATTATCCGCATGGAACGGGTACGGTTGGTTCTGTAGCCTTATCGCTTCCCTCTATTTTCACCGTTTCGGGAAGTCCGGTTACGACCACGGGAACACTTACAGGAACATTAGCAACTCAAACTACGCACACTATATGGGGCAATAATACAGGTTCATCTGCTGCACCTGTTTTCTTCACGCCGGGAACATTAACATTGGGGTACGGGCTGACCGGAACGAGCTTTAATGATTTCGGAAGTACGACTACAACAGCCGATACTTCAAGTTCAACAGGGTTAGTAAGCAAAAGCAGGTTAGCGACCAATTTGGGTGGGTATTTAAAATCAGCCACAGCAGCATCGACTTATTCTCCCATCGCCGGAAGTTCATCTATAGTAACAGTGGGTACATTGTCAGCGGGGTCTATACCTTATTCATTGTTGACGGGGACACCCGCTACGGGAACATCCTCTGTTTCCAACTCCGATGGCTCACTAACCATATCGCCAACAAGCGGGTCGGTCGTAGCCTCTTTGAACACCGCAAATACCAATACGTTTAGCGTACAGCAGAACATCAACTTTAATACAGGTACATCCACGACCCAATTTGCGGGGACTACCCCTATTCACCTAACTGGAGCAAATGCCGGGAACCTGACATGGCAGAATGATGTTTTTGCGGGTCACTTTGTTCAGCAGACTTATTATTCGGGCGGAACGCAGGCAAGCCCGACAGCAGCCACGGCAAATTCAGAGGTTGTTTCCTATTCGTTTAGTGGCGGTGATGGCACTTCGATACAGGCAGGCGGGGCTGGCAGTATTCAGGGATTAATCGGAAACACAAACTGGACAACTACAAACCACCCCACGCAATGGTATTTTAATACAACACCCACTAATTCTACGACCGAAACAAAGCACGGCAGGTTGGATGAGAACGGGTTATGGTATTTTTATGGGAACGCAACCGTTCACGATACTACCCTATCGCATAATAATATTTTTGGTTATACTTCCGATCATCCCGTATTAACTATATATACCAACAATGCTAATAAGGACGCTTCACCCGTATTAGAACTTTACTCCGGCGTGAATGTAGACGGAACCGTAAGCGGGTCCGGTAGTATTGACTGGAATAGCGGGTATAACACAGGCAATTCGCGCCCGTCACAAATATCAATGAGTCTTGCCGGGAGCGGTACGGCACATCATTACGCATCAAGTGTTGCCATATCAGCATCCCCCGATAACGGCAGCAAAACCAATGTCGCCACGTTTGCCACAGGCACCTCCGGGATAGCCTTTACTCAATACACTACGCCAGGTGTTTTGACAAACAATACGTCGGGGGTGGTATCAAGCGTAGCGACAGTTCCTACGGCTAACGGCGGACTGAATATCAATACCGCGCCATCATTAGGATCATTACTATATGGTGCAAGCGCGACCGCCTACGGTGTTTTAGCCCCGAATACAACCGCCACCCAAAAATTCCTGACCGAAACCGGAACCGGAAGCGTTGGTGCTATACCCGCCTTTTTTGATCTTTTTGGGACAGCCAATACATTCAGTTCATCCGTAACCGCATCCGCAGGTATAGCTAATGGACAACAGGTCACAGGGACGCTCACGGCAGCGGCCAATAACGATGTTTTAGCTGCGCTTAATATAAATCCGACCTATACCAATGGTGCGTTTACAGGCGTGGAGAATGCGGCGATAAAGGCTAAGGGTGATATTATACCATCGGCAGATGCCACTTATTTTTTAGGCACAGCTACGCTTCGATGGATGCAGGGTTATTTTAATACCGTGAATACCTCTTTTTTCAAAGGTACAGGGAGTGGCGGGGCGTTCTCTATAACTACTGGTGGTTCAACCGGGAATATTACCTATTCACTTAACAGCACCACGACAACCATTGAAACGCAGTTCAATACAACCGGGGATGCGCTTTTTCAGAAAGGTGGCACACAGACCGACAATGGTTATATGCTACAGGCTAATTCGGCGGGAACGGCGGGGTATTTTAATGCGGGGAATTTTAGCATAAATACAAGCGGTAACGCAAACCTGTCTAACCTTACCGCCTCAATGGGCGTGGGTACAGATGCGAGCAAAAATTTAATAAGTGTTAACTACGCCACCGTAAGAACCCAAACCGTAACATCTGCTTCAACACTATCAGCCGCTTACGGCGTAGATTACGTATTTACAGGCACAACATCCACCTACACGCTGCCTGCTATTTCAGCCGGAACAACTGGCGTAGGAAATCAGATAACGATTTACAATAAGGGTTCAGGGTCAATAACGGTAAATTCAAACGCGGGTGGTAACGACATCTATAAAACAAGTGCTGTGGCTACCTTTACGCTGACAGCCGGAAGTTTCTGCACCCTGACACCTGACGGAACAAACCTTGATTATCACTAACATGGAAGCAACAGAAAAAGAACAGCAGCTACTTACGCGCATATTTCATTCCAACATTATTATAGGTATCCTGATAATCATGTTTGGTTTTTTGGTTTTTTCTAAGACGGAAGCACCTGATTTTCGTCCAATAAATGTAACCACCCGGAGCGTTGCCACAGGAACGGCTTATCAGCCCTCTACGTCGCGTTATACCAACGTTACGGTATCAGTACAGGTTGCCTGTGCTTTAACGCTTTCAGGCGGTGCGGCAGGCGGTGTATCGCTGCAAACATCGCCGGATAATATTACCTATACCACGGTACAGCAATTAACCAACGCCAACAGCGGAACACTTACTGTGGGTTTGGGGATAACCAACACTAACGGGGCGATATTGAGCGTAATGCTGCCTCCCGGATATTATTACAAATTAGTCACAAATACCACCACGGGTACACCTGTATTCAGTGTATTGACATCCGCACAGGAAGTTCAACTTTAAACTCACAATAAAATGGATTTACAAGAAACAATCAGCCAGTTAATTGCCGAACACGGTATCGATGCTGTAATCAGCACAGTAAGGTTTACGCCCGATGGCGACCCGCCGACCTGCCCCACCGGGGAAATTTGGGACAACATATTACAGAAATGTGTAGCCAACGATGGTTAGGACTATACTGGTACTTGCTATAATTTGTGTTTATACAGCCTTGTTTAATTTGTATATATACGAATTATATCATACCAATTGGGACATGCATTACGTTAAATTACTTTATCAATACCTAACCATAGGGATGCTACTTTTTTACCTTTGGGACAGGTCGGCTAAATTTAAAGGCTTTTTCCATGAACAGTTTAATAAGGTGTGTGTTTGGTTGGTAGTGGTCAATCACGGGATTGTAACTATCCACAAGCATGGGTTTGACAATGAATCACGTCTTACATGGTGTTTTAATTTGGCTGTGTTGCTGACAACTGCAATTATATTATTTTGTGGAATAAGACAAAAAACTTTTAAATACTACTGATAAAAATGGGTGTTTACACTCCTTTCCGATACCGATTATTTTTTTAACTTAGGAACGTTACAATGAATACTAAAACGATGGAGCAACCACAGACGGAATGGTGGGTTTCTTTTTTAAAATGGATAGAAACAAACATGGTTATGTTCATCGTTGCCGGGGTTATTTACAATGCCACTAATAAGTTTTTTGCTTTACTTACAAAATGGGTTGACGGCAGGTTGAATAAAGTCGCAGAAAGTGTAGTTATCGAAAAGATGAAGCCTATTGATGAAAAGATAGACGGGCTAAAGGAGCAGGTTGAATTTCTGACTAAGTTGCTGATGGAAAAAAAATGAACGACATTCTCGAAAAGTACGGCTTGCCGGGCGTGGTTATTATCGGGATGGCGTGGTTTGTAATGTACCTGATGAAAGAACATAAGAACGAGCGCAAAGAGTGGCAGAAAACCAATGAGAAACTACAAGATGATACCAACAAAAACATTAAAGAGAACACCAATATTTTAGCCGGGCTTAAAACCTTATTAGAGCATAGAAAATGATAACTCAAATGATTGCCTCCCAAATCCTGTTTTGGTCAATCGCTATCGCTTCCATATTTATCGCCTATGAGTTTTACAGGTCGCAGGACGGTAAACTCCGAAAGTTAATCATAGAATTATTTCTCGCCAAAACATTCGTTTATGGCGGCGCTGGACTCTACTACCTGTTTTTCGATTTCGGACTGATTGGCGCTGAACCTGTTTGGATAAGAATAATCTTGAATGCCCCAATGTGCGCGGTTATGGTTCGGCTGTATCGCTTCATTAGGTTTGGTAAATAAAACCTAACCATTTCCCCCGACATAAACAAGCCTCCCGCTACTAAATTGTCGTGGCAGGGGGCTTTGGTATTTGGATGCTGTAGTATAAACGGATGGGTAGTGTAAAAGTTTTTGAAAATAAATTTGTACGTACGGATTATTGTACGTATATTTGATTATGGCAAAAACGAAACGAAATTATAGGCTTGATGATGATCTAATTATGAAGGTTAAATTCAAATGCGCCAAGCTGAAAACAGATGTTACCAAAGTGATAACAGAACTATTAACCCATTGGGTAGGAAAGAATTAAACCATTAATTTAAATTGGAAAGATGAAAATATCAGCTGCATTGTGAAACATCGAGGGTAATTATAAGTATCCAAAATTGTCAATAATCACCGGGTTAACCACGAAAAGACGCTTGACGAAGCGGTGGAATAGGGAAATACATGGGGTTCGAATCCCCTGCGGCTGACAAATAAATACACGATAATGAACAACTATGAAATTAAATTAATTGGAGTACATCAAGAGTTGCAAAACCATATACCAAAAAGTGCGGTATTTTTATATCATCCGCAGATTGACCATGTTGTGTTATTGGGACAACTTTATTATAAAGTGCATGAGGTAATCCATTTCGGAAATGACTTCGAACGGCTGCCAATGCTATTGGTCAAGTTTATAGAAAATCAACCGAACTTTATTTAACCCCACATTAAAAAGGATTTAATTTGAAAAAGAGATGGCACAGTTCACTAAAGTTTTAAGACCCAAGGAAATATCTAACGGCAGGCTAATAATGGTACAGGGTGACTGCAAGGCGGTGTATGGCTATATCATATTTGAAAGCGAAACCGAATCCTGGCACCCGACTTCTAAACGAATTGTTTCTGGATATGATTACGGCAGTTGGAAAGCGGCCATGAAAGCAGGTAAAGAATTTGCATTAACACTTTAATCCCCCTATAAATGGAAAAGATAAAAACGGCGGAAGCCCAAATAAAATAAATAATATGAACAGATGGCGGAACTGGTAGACGCTTAACCCAAAATGGATTGCAAGCCACGAGTAGGTGAAAAACCCAATAATAAATATTTGAACCGGGTGTGCACATAGCATCTCGAAAGGGTTCGAGTCCTGCTCTGTTCACTTAAAAAAGTTAATTTATAAAGTAAGGATTATGGTAGACTTTACACCTAAAAAATGGGGAATAGTAGAATTTAAAAATATGGAAAAGCAAGAAGAAAATGTAATAGGAAAAATAGCCGTCACGATATTGGGGACAGCAGGAATGTTTGCCTTCATTTATATGATATGCTCATTTTATGTATCATCATTTGATATTGCCAACTGGAGTGCCGATACAAGACTTTTCTGTGCATCCATCGGAGGTTTTTTATCACTATTTATAGGTGTAACTATTTGGATAGGACTTAGAAAATATTAACACCATGCCAACAACAAACAAGCCGGAAGTGGAAGAAATGAAAATTGGATAATATATCCCATAAAACGGATAAGATACGCCTTTTTTAAAAATGGGATAGTCGGTAAATTTGAATATGATGAAAAATAAGACAAAAGGCTATTTGATTAAAGTATTCGAAAAGCCATTTACGCGCGAATCCTTAGAGGGTGAAGCTGAACTATTCAGGCGTGTACCGAGCAATCGAGATGATGAAAACGTTGAAAACTGGATGGTAGTTTTCACAAGCGATGGGTTCAAATGTGAGCGATTGATTAACAAAGAAGATTTAAAATACGATGTACCGTTTGGGTATCATTAATAAACTTTTTATATGAAATACGTAAACACATTTACTTGCCCAAAATGCAAAAAGGTTCACACCATGTCAACCTATGCAATAGCGCAAACGGCTATGGGGAACAGTTTAATATTCACGTGCGATTGCGGTAAAAAGATAAAGTTATGAAAGAGTTAATAATAAAAGCACTGCAATACGCTGTCGATAATGAAATTGTTTGCAATGTCAGAAGTACAAACAAAATGTTTGATACCTATCACGAACTGAATGGACAACGCCAATGTAAGATTTTAAACAACGGTTTTTTCAATGATAAGCAGAAAGATAAAGATATGTTCCCCGAATGCTTTACAATAGTACGCCATTGCACCTTTGAAAATAAGGGCGACGAAAATAAAGAGAATGCCGTTATTATGGACATTTATCCATCCAAATTAACCAATGATGATAAGGTTCGCATTTGGAATAATGGATTTGAATTTGGTGGATTTGAGTTTATATTTCACAAGGATTTACAATATTAATTATGATGACCACTTTAGATCAGCTACTCCAAAACCATACGGCCATCAGTAAAGACGGCAAGTTGTATGGTGAATGGCATGTTAAACAAGCCTACGAACTCGGACAAACCACCTTATCCCAAAGGATAGCTGAACTGGAAGGGGCGTTGAGGGAGATAAAAAACACTTGTAAATATGCATCTACGGCTCAAAAGAGAACCATTCAAGATACTATTATAAAAGTTGAAAAAATAGCCACTAACGCACTTAACCCCACAAAGCCATGAGTAAGGCAGAAGTATTCGAGCCGAAAATCAGAAAGGGAGAAATGCTTTACATCGTTAATCATGACCCATTATCAGATATTTATCACAGTGCAATCGAAGCTACTAAAGACAGTTTTATCAATGGGAAAGCTGGCGAAGTATGCCCACTTAAAGGAATAGGCGATGTGC
>Ga0210390_10005931_pt1 | contig 10213 bp, 8 predicted proteins | sample IncBWH11OmetaG_FD_161050 | JGI IMG/M metagenome (GOLD analysis project Ga0210390, IMG submission 161050) | Forest soil microbial communities from Barre Woods Harvard Forest LTER site, Petersham, Massachusetts, United States - Inc-BW-H-11-O ...
GTCATTGCCGCTCCACGATTCGTCACGAATAAATAGGGGCTGGCACGGCCCTTCAGCAGGCGCGGGCGGCCGCTGTCGAAATACGCCTTTACAGCGGCCAGCGCAACCTTGCCCACCGGAACGATACGATGCTTATTTCCTTTGCCGACCACGCGGACGAAGCCCAGATCGCGCTCCAGATCGGAGACTCGAACGCGGCACAGCTCCGAGACCCGCAGGCCGGTGGCATACAGGAATTCCAGCATCGCCCCATCGCGCAATCCTTGCGGCCGATTTCGATCGGGCGAGGCCATCAAATCGTTCAACTGCTGTTTATTAAGGTACTTAGGAAGACTTTGCCAGTGTTTAGGCGGCGCCAAAAGTGCCGTGGGATCGGAATCTACCGCGCCTTGTTCCAGCAGGAATTTATAAAGATTGCGAATTGTTGTTACGTGCCGGGCGATGGATCGGCTGCTCAGGCCATTTTGATAGAGCGAGTCCACATGACGGTGCACGACGGACGGGTCGTTTAGGTTGTCGGCTGTTCGAAGAGAGCCAGTAAATCGTTTTAAATCAAGGTTATAGGCTTCCACTGTGGCGTTCGACAGCCCTTTCTCGATGCGACAGAAATCGAGAAACGAACCCACTTGAGCCGATATTGATGCAACGGAGCGCATCGTGCCAATGATACAATACTCGGGAAATTGTTTGGAAGAAAAGTACAACGGTAGGAGCAATTTGGGGGGGTCAACGAACAAAAAAGTGCTGATTTCGCGGTTCGACCGCGAGGCGGCGTCGGGTTTCGTCAACCCGCAAAGCTATTTGCTGGCGGAGGGATTGGAGTTGATGAGCCCCTCGGGAGCGGTGACCGTGATCCCCTATGAAGAGATAAAACTCGTTTGTTTTGTTAGGGATTTCCAGCAAGGCGAGCCTCGCAAGGAATTGCGGCTGTTCACTACGCGCCCCAAAATGGAGGGCCTTTGGATTCGGATGCGCTTCCGTGATGGCGACGCGATGGACGGAGTGCTGGCCAACAATCTTCTGCAGTTCGACCCCTACGGTTTTTCCGTGATTCCGCCGGATCCCGGCTTCCAGAATCAGCGCGTGTTCGTCCCCAAGACGGCTTTGTCGGCAATTCAAGTCTTAGGGGTGGTGGGAAGCCCACTGCGGATCAAGAAGTCGAAGCCGGTGTCTAAAGAGCAGCTGGAGATGTTCGAGAAGACGGGCGAGCAGTAGTGCCCACCGGTCGAAGAGAATGTAGCAGAGTCGCAACCGAGAAAGGTGATGAAGACGCGGCGCGGAAAGTTGGGGTTGGCAGGCGAAAGCGCCTGCCCCACGTCGGCTCCCAGTGGGGCAGGCGCTTTGCTTTCGCCTGCCAACCGCTTGTTAGGCTACTGAGTCGTTCCTTTCCATGTCCCTTCATCTACCGCCGAACCATCCCCGGTGGACTTGGTGTGATATTCGCCCGCCAGCGTGGATCCTTTCAGTTCGCCTATGAGAGTGGATTCCAGCGCGTTGCCGGCCAGGTCGAATTCGTAGACGATTTTTACTTTTGCGCCTTCCACTGAGACGGCAGTGACTTTGGTCTTGATATCCTGCCCATCGTAGGTGAATGTCACCTCGGATTTCCAGGCTCCGTCGTCGCCCTGCTTGAGGATCACCGAAATATCCCCGCTGGCGCCCCCCGAATAGCTGCCTTTATAGACTCCGGCCAATCCGGCGGCGAACAGCGAAAAAGTTAGGGCGAAGCAAAGAATCAGGAAACGCATTGGGTCAAGATACCATACACATATGCCCGCCCCTCCTGGCACGCGTCTCGGCCCGTACGAGATTGTCGACTTGATAGGCTCCGGCGGAATGGGTGAGGTTCACAAAGCCATCGACACGCGGCTGGGACGAACGGTGGCCATTAAGCTCCTCTTCGATACGCATACGGACCGCTTCGAGCGGGAAGCGCGGGCTATCGCGGCGTTGAATCATCCCCACATTTGCACCCTCTACGACGTGGGGCCTGACTATCTGGTGATGGAATACATCGAAGGCATCCCACTCGAGGGGCCGTTGCCGGCCAAAGAAGCCGCGCGCATGGCGCTGGAGATTGCCGGCGCTCTTGAAGCCGCGCACGCCGAAGGAATTGTGCATCGCGATCTCAAGCCGGCCAACATATTGGTTACACGTTCGGGCGTGAAGCTGCTCGATTTTGGATTGGCGAAGGTCCAGCCGGCAGCGGCGGCGGAAGGCACGGTCACTCAGACACAGGCGGGCACGATTCTGGGGAGTGCCGGCTACATGTCTCCCGAACAGGTCCGCGGCCAGCCGGCGGATGCACGATCCGATATTTTTTCATTCGGCGTGGTTTTATACGAGATGTTGAGCGGGCGGCGCGCGTTCGATCGGGGCAACGCCGTTTCCACCATGGCAGCGATTCTGCATACGGAGCCTGGGCCCATCGAAGCTCCGCCGGAACTGGCTAGCGTCATGGCCCGCTGTTTGCGGAAATCGCCGTCGGAGCGATTTCAGAACATGGCGGAAGTGATCACGGCGCTCGAAGTTCCAGAGCAAGATCCCGGCCCGAACAAAGATTCGTGCATCGCGGTGCTGCCGTTCGCCAACATGAGCGGCGACAAGGACAACGAATATTTCAGCGACGGTCTAGCGGAGGAGATTCTAAATGCGCTCACCAAGCTGCCAGAACTAAGAGTTGTGGCGCGGACCTCGGCGTTTGCGTTTAGAGGCAAGGACCAGGACATCCGCGGGATCGGCGAGACACTGGGCGCAACACACGTTCTAGAAGGCAGCGTGCGCAAAGCCGGAAATCGCGTGCGGGTGGCAGCGCAATTAATCGGCATTAGGGATGGATGCCATCTTTGGTCGGAACGATACGACCGCGAGATGACCGATATTTTCGCTATTCAAGATGAGATCTCCGAGGCTATCGTAAATGTGCTGAAGCTCAAACTCGCGCGCACCGTGCGGCGTCCGGTGACGCCCGCGGCGTTCGAGGCCTACCTGAGGGGCCGCTACTTCTGGAACAAGCGAACCGAATCGGACTTGAACAGAAGCATCGAGTATTTCAACCAGGCGCTAGCCCTCGATCCGGGCTACGCTTTGGCACACGCCGGATTGGCGGACGCGTTCATCGTATTAGGGGTTTTCGGCCTGCGAGCCCCGAGCGACGCCTACCCCAAGGCGAAGGCCGCCGCCTTGCGGGCGATCGATTTCGATGCAACACTGGCGGAGGCCTACGATTCTCTGGGCCACGTTAAGGCGGCGCTCGATTGGGACCTGCCCGGCGCTGAGCAGGATTACAAACGCGCGCTGGAGTTGAACCCAAACTATCCCAGCGCCGGCCGCGGGTACGGGTACATTTTATCGTTGATGCAGCGGCATGAGGAAGCCCTGGCGCAGTTGAAAGGCGCTCGAGATCTGGATCCTCTTTCAATGTCTGTTAACGCATTTCTCGGTTTGGTTTCGATGAAGGCGCGGCGATATGATCAAGGCATCGCGGCTTCCAGGGTGGCCGTGGAGCTGGACCCGAATAATCCGCAGGGCCACTGGATTCTGGCGCGCGCCCTCGACGCCGCCAATCAACTGCCGGAAGCGCTGGCCGAAGCCGAAAAGGCAGCGAGCCTTTCCGGTGGCAGCCAGCCTTATAACGGACATTTAGGGTATGCTTACGCGCGGATTGGCGATCGGGATCGGGCGCTCGAAATTGTCCGGAAGATGCAGGAACTCGCGAAAACGAGATATATCAGTGCATACTATCTAGCCCTGATTTACGCGACGCTCGGCGAGCCGGACCTGGCTCTTGCGTCGCTGGAAAAGGCCTACGAAGAACGAGACACGCGCCTGCTGGAGGTTTTTGATCCTGCCTTCGACATTTTGCGATCCGATGTCAGATTTCAAGACCTGGTCCGGCGAATTGGGCTTCCAACGTAGCACGCGCCATACAGGGATCCTTCCATCCGCCCAGCTCTAGCGCGATCGCCATGGCGGATTCGCGTAATTCGTCGGCCAGCGCGCGATCGTCTAGCGCCCGCGCCACCACCATTCCACCGACGCACAATGCCGCGATGGCTTGCGCCGTGGCGCGGCTTGGCCCCGAGTCTTTCGCAAGGCTCCGTTCCAAAACGCCGGTCATGGCCCGAAATACATTCTCAAAGGCGCCTTTCGCGCTTTTATCGCTGCGTGCAACATCGCTGGGTAGCGCAACCATGGGGCATGAGTTGCCGACGTCCTCGAAATGCTGGCTCGAGAGATAGGCGCGCACGATTTGCGGGCCCACATCGCCGGAGGTCATATCGACATGCACACCCTCCCAGCAGTTTTTCCAGTTCGGATCGGTGAAGAAGCACTGCAGCACTTCGGCGTAAAGCTCGCTCTTGCTTTTAAAATAGCTGTAGAAACCGCCGCGGGTCAGGCCAGCATCGGCCATAATTCGATCCACGGAGACATTGTCGAATCCGAATTGGTTGAAGAGCTTGCGCGCGCTTCGCACGATCTTTTCCCGAACTTCATCGCGGTGACCGGCTGGGTAAGGCATAGTTCTTTCAGAATATATGTTCTTGATCATATTTTGAGACCGTGGTTTAATCGCTGGCATGACAAGACGGAGATTGCTGGTTGGCCTGGCAGGCGTCGGGGCAGCCGCCCAGGAGCCAGCGGCAAAGCCGGAAACCATTCACGAAGAGCTGGAGTTTCCAGTGGCTCCGCGCCGCATTTATGAAGCTCTTCTGGACGCCAAGCAATTCAGTGCCTTTTCGGGCGTTCCGGCTGAGATCAATCGCGAAGCCGGAGGCGCCTTCTCGCTGTTCGGCGCGCAGATCACAGGACGCAACGTGGAACTGATTCCCGATCGGCGAATCGTGCAGGCGTGGCGCGCAGCGTCGTGGCCGGAAGGCGTTTATTCCATCGTGAGATTCGAGCTACGGGCACAAGGCGCCGGCACGCGGATGGTTTTCGATCACACCGGATTTCCGCCGGGCCTCAGAGAGCATCTGGCCAGCGGTTGGCAGGAGCATTATTTTGGACCGCTAAAGAAATATTTCGAATAAAACGTGGGGCGGACCCCCTGGTCCGCGGCCGACGCCCACGTCGGCCTTCTTTTGCCCTGAAATGATACCCGAAGAGCGGGTCCAGTGGGACCCGCGCGGACCTGGTGGGTCCGCCCCAGTGCTCACGGCAGCGTGAAGGTGTAGAGCGAGCTGCCCGTTGCGATAGCTACATACTGCTTGCCATCCACGGCGAAAGACATGGGCGCGGCGATGGTTCCACTGCCAGTCTGGAAATGCCACAGCGGCTTGCCGGTACGCGCATCGAAGGCAATGAAGTTGCCCTCCGCGTCGCCGCTGAACACCAGATTTCCGGCTGTAGACAGCACGCCCGACCAGCTTGGCGACGCGTGTTGAAATTCCCACTTGATATTGCCACTGGCGGGATCGATAGCGCGCAATGCTCCCGAGTAAGGTTCGCCCTGCAGCGCGGGAATGTAGGCGCTGCCGTAAAAAGCATGGCCGGCTTCATAAGGCTGAGGCGCGGTGGTGAAAATATCGCACTGGTCGCGCGTGTTCACGTAGAAAAGTCCCGTCACCGGATTGAAGGTGGGCGACATCCAATTGGTGACGCCGTAGGCGCCGGGGCAAACATAGCGCCCCTCAGCCGTCGGTGAGCTTTCCTTGCTGGCAGCGGGACGGCCTTCCGCGTCTTTGTGATCGCTCCACGTCACTGTTCCGTAAGGAGTGGCGGAGAGCAGCTTGCCGTTGGTGCGATCCAGCACGTAGAAGAAGCCGTTGCGGTTGGCTTGGACGATCAAATGCTTCTGGCCCTGATCGATCATGACCGGGACCTGAGTAGCGTCCCAATCGTGCTCGTCATGCCGGGTGAATTGAAAATGCCACTTCAGTTTTCCTGTATCGGCATCGAGCGCAAGCAGTGTGTTGCTGTACAAGTTATCGCCGGAGCGGCCTTCCCCGCGATTGGATGGCGCTGGATTGCCGGTGGGCCAGAAGATCAAATTGGTGGCGGGATCGTAGACGCCGGTGATCCAGGCCGGCGCGCCGCCAGTTTTATACGACTCACCTTCCCAGGTCTCATTGCCCGGCTCGCCGCGTCCGGGGACGGTGTAAAAGCGCCATTTTCGCTGGCCCGTTGCGGCATCGTATGCGTCGATGAAGCCGCGAATGCCATACTCGCCACCGGCCACGCCGATGATCACCAGATTCTTGACAGCCAGCGGCGCGGGCGTGAAAGTGTAACCTTGCGAGTAGTCCACGGCGGCCACGTCCCAAACAACGTTGCCGGTTTTCGTATCGAACGCCATTACGTGGGCATCCAACGTACCCATGAAAACCTTGTCGCCGAGGATGGCCAAGCCGCGGTTCACTCGTCCGCAGCACGGCCGGATATCCGCGGGTAGCTGGCGCTGGTAAAGCCAGATGGGACGGCCGGTGCGCGCGTCGAGCGCGAAGGCGCGATTGTCCGGAGCTGTCGCGTAGAGAATGCCGTCCACTACCAGCGGCGTCGTCTCAAACTTGCCGGTAGCGCCGGTTTGATAAACCCACTTGGCTACCAGCGACTTCACATTGGTCAGGTTGATCTGATCCAGAGGGCTGAAGCGATGGCCGGAGTAGTTGCCCGAATAAGTGAACCAATTCTGAGGCTCCTGGGCAGAGTTCACGAGTCGCTCGAAAGTAACCTGCGCGGTGAGCGAAGCTGCTGCGAACAGAAACAGGCAGAGTCTCATTTCGCCTCCACGCTGATCAAATAGGCCAGGATATCCTGCAGAGCCTTGTCGCTCAGTTGAGATGTGCCGTAGGCCGGCATCAGCGAGACGCGGCTCTTTTTGAAGGAACGCAATTTGTCTTTTTCGAGCAGATAGATTTTCTCGCTCGGGTCCATGATCTGGACGCTGAAGCTGTCTTCGTTCAGCGTGATGCCGGTAATGGCTTTGCCCTCCGCGGTAATCACTGTTACGGTTTCGTATTCCTGCGGAAATCCCTTGGTAACTTCCGTGAGTCCGGCCGCCAGCCTGCGGCTCGGTTCGCGAATGGATTCGATAATGGACTCTATAGAGCGAGAACTGCCGGTGCCAGTTAAATCCGGCCCCAATCGCCCGCCCTTGCCCTGCACCATGTGACAGGCGAAGCACTTGGCCGACCCGAAGAAAGCGTCCTTGCCATTGGCTGCGTTGCCGGGTGGATTCGCGGGCGTTTTCACTTGAACGCTTCGAACATAAGTGATGACCTGCCAGATTTCCTCGTCGGTCATGCCGACGCCGATGCTTCCCACCGCGGCGGGCATAGCCGTTCCCGCAATTCCTTCTTTGATGTTGTGAAACAAGTCGACATCCGTGGTCCCGTGACGCTTGCCGGCGAGCGTGAGATCGGGCCCGCGTCCGCCACCGCGCGCGCCCAGTCCATGGCAAAACGAGCAGTTGATGCGGAATTGGAATTCGCCCGCTTTGGCGGCGTTGGGGTCGCCGGCGAACGGGTTGCGCTCCTGCGCGAGCAAACTGACGCCGAGCAAAAGAACTCCGATAACTTTTGGAGGCATCTTGATTCTCGAAGTATACACTGACGGCGGCGAAAGGCACCGACTCCGTTGAAGACGCCTGTCCCCTTGCTGTAAGCGCGGGGCTACGGTTCCGCGTCTTCATTACTTTGGCGGGCCGCAGGTCCATTGAAACTCCGTTGAAGACGCCCTCGTGGCGCACGCACTCTTGCGTGCTGCATCGACACTCATGTCGATGTCCGCCTGACGCCGAGACGAGTCTCGGCGCGGCAGACTGAGAGTCCGCGCCACAGGGACGTCTTCATCACCTTTGGTGGACCGGCAGGCCCATGGAGATCGGGAAATAATCTTCGGAACAAATTCCGCCGGCTCTCGTCTATACTGTTGGGTCCCATATAAGGGACTGAACAATATGGCTTTGAACCCCCCGGATCAGGAATGGAAAAAGGGAAGCGCGGAGCTTCTGGTGTTGTCGTTACTTGAGGATCAGCCTCGCCACGGATACGACATTTCAAAGCTGATTCAGATGCGATCGGGCGGCGCGTTGCGTTTCCACGTTACTTCTCTCTACCCATTGCTACATCGCCTGGAGAAACAAGGCTGGATCGAGGGGTTGTGGGTGGAGAAAGCGGAACAGCGCAGGCGGCGATACTACAAACTCACGCCCGAAGGCATCGCAGAGCTTCGTTCGAAGCAGCAAAGCTGGAAGGATTTTGTCGCGGTCATCAGCCGCGTAACAGGAATAGAACATGCCTGATTGGAAAAGAATCGTTCGGGAACGGATTGCCGCGGTGCATCCTGAAGCTGCCGGAGAGTTAGATCTCACGGAGGAAATCGCGCAGCATCTGGAAGATAGCTATCGGGAACTACGGACCGGCGGCGCCGGCGAAAAAGAAGCGTTCCGAATTGCCAGCTCGGAGTTGGATGACATGTATCCTATGCGGAAAGAACTGGAAAGGGCTCAGCGCGTGGCGAAATACGATCCGGTGCCGGCGGGCGACGCAAAACCAGCCAATCTCCTGGAAGAGTTCTGGAGAGATGTTCGATACGCCGGGCGCACTATGCGAAAAAACCCGATGTTTGTGTTGGTTGTCGTGCTGACACTGGGTTTGGGGATTGGCGCGAATAGCACGGTGTTCACCTTGATTAACACGCTGGTGCTGAATCCACTGGCGGTTCCCGATTCTGCTGGATTATTCGCGGTTACAACAAATTCCAGCGAGTCGAAGTCGACCGCGCCTTTGCCGATCTCGTACGCAGATCTGAAAGATTATGAGACCAAGAACGGCGTCTTCCAATCGCTGGCGGGCTACACATCGGTGCGCCTGGTGACTTGGCAGACGGATGAAACATCCGAGCGAATGTTCAATGAGTTCGTGACCGGCAACTACTTCTCCATCTTGGGCATCAAGCCCGCCAAAGGCCGCTTCTTCTTGCCGGAAGAAGACAGCAACCCGGGGGCTCACCCGGTGGTGGTGATGAACTACGGCACCTGGCAAACGCGTTTCGGTGGAGCGCCAGACGTAGTGGGCAGGACGCTGCGCCTGAACAACACCGTGTATACGGTTGTAGGAATCGCACCGCACGCGTTTATTGGGGTGAACGCAATTTTCGGACCGGATTTCTGGATACCGGCAGCCATGGCGGAGCAGTCGCTGTCGACCGAGATGCAGGCCGTACTGAGCGACCGCGGCAAGGCGCTTTTCACCGGATTGGGCCGTCTGAAGCCGGGAATCACCCGGACCATGGCGCAGGCCAATATCGCGCTAATCGCTTCGTCCTTGGCGCGTGCTTATCCGGCAACCAATGAAGGCCACGTTGTGACTGTTCGGCCGGTCCGCGACGTGGTGTTCGGCGGTTCCATGGGCGGTTCCTCGGCGGTGCTGTTCGCCAGCACCATGCTGATGATTGTGGTCGGGATCGTTTTGCTGATCGCTTGTTCGAATGTAGCGAACTTGTTGCTGGCGCGCTCGGCGACACGGCAGCAGGAAATAGCGATCCGGCTGGCGATGGGTGCCAGCCGTCAGCGGCTGGTGCGTCAACTTCTTACCGAAAGCGTGCTCCTGGGGCTGCTGAGCGGAGTGGTGGGGCTGCTAGTCGGCTATGCGGCGCTGCATCTGCTATGGACGTCTCTGCCTTCCACCTCAAACTTCATCGCGCCGAAGTTCGACGCGACGGTATTTCTTTTTGCTCTCGGGATCTCAGTCGCAACAGGCTTCTTATTTGGAACGATTCCGGCGTTTAAGGCTTCGCGTGGAGATGTCGCGGAAACGCTCAAGCAGGAGGCTCGCACCACCGGAAGAAGCCAGAGCAAGGTGACGCTGGCAAACGCTCTTCTGGTCGGCCAGGTGGCATTTTCATTTCTATTGCTGGTGACGGCCGCATTGTTCCTGCGGAGTATCGGGCGGGCCTATCAAATGGATCCCGGATTCCAGACCGCGCACCTGGCGGTGTTTATGACAAATCCAGGACAAACCGGATATGGAAAAGCGCAAACCAAGAATTTTTACCGGGAGGTAAGGGAGCGCGTAGCCCGGCTTCCCGGCGTGCAGTCGGTATCCTGGGCGTCGAACCTGCCGCTCTGGGCGCGCGGCGGAAGTCCGCTGCAGGTGGAAGGCTGGCAGCAGCGATCGCAAGCGGACAAGATTACCGGGGTGGTCACCACTGTCGACCTGGATTATTTCGAAACGGCCGGCGTAACTATCGATCGCGGACGCGCCTTCAC
>Ga0210390_10005935_pt1 | contig 10211 bp, 12 predicted proteins | sample IncBWH11OmetaG_FD_161050 | JGI IMG/M metagenome (GOLD analysis project Ga0210390, IMG submission 161050) | Forest soil microbial communities from Barre Woods Harvard Forest LTER site, Petersham, Massachusetts, United States - Inc-BW-H-11-O ...
GAGGCGGTCCGCCGGAGCCGGCTCGGGCTAAGCCTGACGGCCTTGCGCGAGGATGAGGAGAAGGCCCGCGGGCTCGGCGTCCCGACCCAGCCGCTCAAGATCGGCGCGTTCGCCGTCAGCGTCGGCATTACCGCGATGGTCGGCGCCGTCTGGGGGTACTACGTGTCGTTCATCATGCCCCAGTACGCGATCGATCCGTTGGTGATGGTCGGCGTCGTACTGACGGCCTTCCTTGGCGGGAAGGGCACGCTGTGGGGTCCCACCATCGGCGCGCTCATCGTCGTCCCTGCACAGCAGTACCTGGCCTTCCAGGTCGGGGCGAGCGAACTGTACCTCGTGTCCTACGCCGCGATCTTCCTGATCGTCATCATGCTGCTCCCGCGCGGCGTTGTCCCCACGCTCGGCGAGTGGATACGATCCCGGGCCGCCGCAGGAAGCGGCGGCCCGGTCGAGCCCGCGTCCGAACCCGCTGGGAGTGTCACCGGCACGACCCAGCCCGGCCACACCTCGCCACAAGGAGTCAGCACATGAGCCCGACCACCGGCACGCCCCTGCTCGATGCGCGCGCCCTGCGGCGCAGTTTCGGCGGCATCCACGCCGTCAACGAGTGCTCCATCGCCGTGCAGCCGCATACGATTACGGGCCTGATCGGGCCGAACGGGTCAGGAAAGACGACGGCATTCAACATCATCACGGGCTTCCTGCGCGCTGACAGCGGGGACATTACCTTCGATGGAGCCCGGCACGGCAGGCCCGACCCTCGCCGCCTGTACCGTGCCGGGCTATCCCGGACCTTCCAGCAAGCACGAGTCTTCCCCGAGCTGAGTGTGCTGGAGAATCTCGTGGTGGCCGCTCGCCGTGACTGGAAGGCGCTGTTCCGCCAGCGGATCACTGACGATGATCGTCGGCAGGCCACGGAGATGCTCGAAGAATTCAACCTCGCCGGGCACGCCTCCTCGCGGGCGGCGCAGTTGTCCTACGGGCAGCGGAAACTGCTGGATTTCGCGGCTGCCCTGATGGGCGACCCCAAACTCGTGCTGCTCGACGAGCCGACAGCAGGCGTTAACCCGGTCATGATCTCGACAATGGAGCGGCGGGTCCGGGAGCTGCACCGCCGCGGCGTGACGTTCCTGATCGTCGAACACGACATGAATTTCGTCATGCGCGTATGCGACCCGGTCATCGTCCTCGACCGGGGCTGCCCGATCGTCGAGGGCAGCCCCGCGCAGGTGCAGTCGGATCCGCTGGTCCTGCAGGCCTACCTTGGCGGTTAATGCGGGCCACCTTCTCCGGCCCGCACGTGCTCGTCGGTTACGACACCCAGCTGGCGGAGCAACGCGAGCTCGTCGCCGAAGAACCACGCCTCGGCGACCAGCCGGTCGGCCAGGCGCCACACTCCCATCTCGAGGATCTCGATGGACCGGCCGGTCGGCGGGATCCCGAAAAGCTGCCCGGTGTGGACGCCGTGCATCGTCCAGACGGCCCAGACGCGATCGTCTTTCGCGATGATGTCTTCAATCGTGTCCACGCGGCCGGAGATCGATTGCGCGTCGTAGCCGGTACCGTCTTTCATGCCGGAGATGTCGGCGAGGGACATGAAACCCCAGCGGTGGTGACGCATCTGTGGATGCATGAATCCCTTGCGCTCACTGAACGGCACCGAGCGCAGCTTAAGGACGACGTCAATGTTGGCTTTCTCTTCCGCCGTGTACGACCTGGGGTCGATCTTGGGGAGCAGCGCTGATGTGACAAGGCTTCGCACGGTAGGTCTCCTTACGCAGCGTGCCAGTCGAGAACGAGTCGTTCCACGCATGTCTGCGTCAGTTCCGGCAGCAGCGCGGTGTGCAGCGGATGTACCTGGTAGGCGTCGAGTGCCTTCTGGTCAGTGAATCGCACTAGCATGCCGTGGCTGACGCCAAGGTCGGCAGATCGCTGGTGGAAGTTCGGGCCGGCCGTGATCTCGACGACGCCCGGCAGGCTGGCCGCGGCCGTGGCGAACCGCGCCAGGATGCCGGAGACCTCCGGTTCCCTGCCGGGCTTGGCCTTGATGACGACAATGTGCTCGATCATGGGCTCGTTCCTATCCGCTGGTTGTCGCTGCCGGTTTGACGGCGGTTACAGCGCGTTGACGGTGATGCCACCATCCACCACGAGGGAGGTACCGGTGATGTACGCGGCCCGGTCGGAGGCGAGGAACGCGACGGCGTCGGCGACTTCGGCCGGCTTTGCCCAGCGCCCGAGCAGGATGCCCAGCTTGGTGACGTAGCCGTCTAGGAAGGCCGCCGGACTGGTGGCCGCCTTTCGCGCCGCGGCGGACGCCCAGTCGGCACGCCATTCGGTTGCGACCAGGCCCGGAACGACGGTGTTGACCGTGATGCGGTCCGGGGCGAGATCCCGGGCCAGGTAGCGGGTCGCGTGGTGCATCGCGGCGTTGTTCAGGCCGTGCGTCAGGGCGCCCTCCCATACGGCCTCGCCAGCGACACCGCCGATGTTGACGACGCGTCCTGCGCCGGTCTTGTCGAGAAGCGGATGGAACGCGCGGATGACCCGCAGCATGCCGAGCGTCTTCACGTCCAGGTCGCCGGCCCAGTCGGTGTCCTCCCACAGCAGCTGGCGGTCCGCCCGCCGCATCCGGTGGCCGGCTGCCAGGACCAGGACGTGGACGGTGGCGGACAAGTCGGCAACCGCTTCCGCCGCCGCGTCGACACTGGCCCGGTCGGTAACGTCGGTCGGTAGTCCGACGACTGACGTCCCCGGGTAGGCGGTGGACAGTTCCTGCACCGCCTGGTCCAGGTTTTCCTTTGTCCGGGCCAGTAGGCCTACGCTCGCACCCTCGGTCAGGAACGCGGCGGCCGTGGCTCGCCCGATGCCCGTGCTTCCGCCGGAGATGACGACGGTGCGGCCGGCCAGTCCCAGATCCATGTCTGCACGTCCCCGGTCAGGCGTCGGCCCGGACGAGCTCGACTTCGAGGCTTATCCGGACCGCGTCGGATACGATGGCGCCGCCGGCGTCCAGGGCAGCGTTCCAGCTGACGCCGAAGTCCTTGCGGCCGATTTCGGTTGTCGCCGAGAAGCCGGCCCGGACGGCACCGCGGTGCTGGATCAGGCCGCCGAAGACGGCGTCCAGCTCGACCGGTCGACTGACATTCTTGATCGTGAGCTGTCCCGGGATACGCCAGTGGCCCTGGGGACCGGGAACGGCGTGCTCGCTGATGAACGTCATGACTGGGAAGTTCTCCGCGTCCAGGAAGTCAGCCGAGCGGATCAGTTCGTCCCGCTTGGGATGCCCGGAGCTGACGCTGGTCACGTCGATGCTCGCCGTCACGGTCGCGGCAAGCGGGTTATCGGCCGGTACCTGTACGGTTCCGTTCACGGCGCCGAACCGTCCCGTGACGCGGGCGATGGTCATGTGGCGGACGGAGAATTCGACGAGGGTATGCGCCGCGTCGATGGTCCAGGTCCCCGCCTCGAGCGGAGCGTTTACCTCGCTGACAGTGGCCGGTTCGGTGGTCATGGTCAAGATCCCTCTCGTTGTGTGGACGGCTGGGTTTGGGAATTAATAGCGGGACGCGGCCGAGGTCGCGACGCGCTCAGCGGTCTCGACAGGCCCGCTGAACCTCGGCATGACGTCGTCGATGAACCGCCGCAGGGATGCCGCCGCCCTGGACGGATTCATCTGGCCGTACAGGAAGACCAGGGTCATGTGGTCCACCCCGGCCGCCTCATAGTCCGCGATTGCCTCGGTGACGGTTTCCGGGCCGCCGACGATCATCGCCTTAGCCAGGAAATCATCGCGGTCAACTGCGGAAACACCCACGATGCTGTTCTTGAAGCCGGCGCTGGCCGCGGATCCGCCGAACGACTTCTGTGATTGTGCGGCCAGATAGTCCAGCGGGCCGGCCACGTCGGCCAGGGCGGATGCATCCTCGTCGCCGACGTAGACCATCTTCTGCACCATCGACCACTGCCTCGCGAAGGCCAGCGTGTCATCGTCGTGGCCGGCCGCATCGAGGGTCGACTGGTAGAGCTTCCACTTCCGCCCTGTTTCCGCTACCGCCTCACGGGCGGTCATGAGCGCCCACCCGTGCCTGGCCGTATAGACGATGCTCTCGTCGGACAGGGCAGCCCTCGCGAAACGCGGATGCGGCTTCGTGAACGCCGACGGCATGATCCGGCGGGTCAGCACGCCACGCGAATGAGGCGTCGAGTACTCCAGATCAGGGTCGTCATCTGCCTTGGATATCGCGCGCAACGCGATCTGGATGACCTCCTCCATCAGCGGCCCGCGCTCAGCCGGGTCCCGTCCGAAGCCCCTGTACTCCTGCGGCGAGCCACCGGTTCCGACGCCGATCACACAGCGCCCGCGGGTGAGCAGGTCGATGGTATTGACGGCCTCGGCGAAGTTCATCGGGTTCCACAGCGCCGGCACCGCCACGGACAGCACGATGTGGGCGTTGTGCAGCTGCGGGGCCAGGTAGGCGCCGAACGTGAATGGATTCCCGTAGGTGTTGTAGCCCGTGAAGTGGTGCTCAGTCAGGCAGACCCCGGCGAACCCGCTGCGGTCGGCGAGGACCGCCTGAGCCGTGATGGCGTCGATAACATCCAGATCGTATTCAGGGCCCGGAGACTGGGCGTTCAGATAGATCGAGAATCGCACGGCGATCTCCCTTTGCATAGGGGGCAGACTGAACCCAGATGCTGCCGGGCCCACATCAAATTCAATAATGTCCGGCACGCGCGAGGCAACTGCTTAGCGTGTGCAGTTCTCCACAATTTGATGGACCGCCGCCTGTTCATTTATGCACATACACTTGCCCGGCGCCGCCGGACCGGCACATGCTTACCGCAATGTCAATGTGAGACGGAGGACTTCATGGCTGCCGAACAACTGCGCTCGCCGTGGGAGACGTCCGCGTTCGTGGACTGCATGTCGATGTCCGCCCCGGTGAACTTCGCTGGCTATGGCGTTGGCGCCGATCACTTCCGGTCGCTCGCCGCATCATTGCCGACCGGGGTCAGCGTGATCACGACGGCCGACAAGGATGGCTCGCCTGCCGGAATGACCTCCGGCGCGGTCTGCAGTGTTTCCTGCGCGCCGCCCCTGCTGTTGACGTGCATGGCACTCGGCTCGCGAACGCTCGCGGCACTGACCAGTCGTAAGTCTTTCGTCGTCAACGTGCTGGCCGCCGATTCGGCGGCACTGGCGGCCCGTTTCGCCAGCCGGGAGAAAGACAAATTCGCCAGCGTGGCCTGGTCACCCGGAAGTCACCGCCTGCCGGTCCTCACCGAGGGAACCGTCGCTCACGCGGTTTGCGAACTCTACCGGACCGTCAACGCCGGTGATCACGCCATCGTGATCGGCCTCATTCTCGATGGCGAGCACCGGCCCGGCATCAGCCCGCTGATGTACTTCCGGCGCGCCTATTCCGGCTTTCCCGTCGACTGATATCAGGTCGCTTTCCGCTGCAGCTTCTGCATATCGAGGATAACGACGCTTTTCGATTCCAGCCGGATCACGCCGCGGTTCGCAAGCTCGGACAATGCCTTATTAACGCTTTCCCGTGAGGCCCCGACATGCTGAGCCAGCTGTTCCTGGGTAAGGTCATGGTGCACGCGCACGCCGTCCGGCGTCGGATCACCGAATCTGCCCGCCATATCGAGCAGCATCCTGGCCACCCTGCGCGGCACGTCACCGAAAAGCAAGTTCTCCAGCGCATCGTTGGTACGCCGCAGCCTGCGCGCCATAAGCCGCAGAAAATGCCATGCGGCTTCCAGTTCATCGGACAGCCATTTCTTCATCGCTGCCGCGGTGAACACGGCCAGGCTGACGTCCGTGATCGCGGTTGCGGTTGCCTTCCGAGGCGCCGGGTCGAAGAGGGTCAGCTCACCAAGCAGGTCACCCGGGCCGAGCAGGGTTAGCAGGTTCTCCCGCCCGGGGCCGGCGGGCCTGGTGACGCGCACCTTCCCGCGAAGGATGACATACATCGACGCGCCGGGCTCGCCCTGGCGGAACACAATATCGCCGCGCGGCACCTGACGCCGCTCCGCCACCTCGCTCAGGTGCTCCGCCGTATCCGGCGGCAACCCCTTGAACAGCACGGTCCCCGCGAGGGTCTCATCCATCACCGCTCCCGCCCACAGGTTAATCGACGGACTCCGCTACGGTTCGGACGATTCGCTCCACGCTCGGCAGCGTCGCGTCTTCTAGGGCGTCGGCCGCCGGCAGCGGCACGTGCGGCGTGGTGATACGCACCAGAGGGCCATCCAGGCTCGTGAACCCTTCGTCAGCGAGGATCGAGACAAGCTCAGCACCCCACCCGCACAGTCGCGGGTTCTCCTCGACCGTGAACAGGCGGCCCGTTTCGCCGAGCGAGCCGAGAACGGTGGTCACATCCAGTGGCACCAGGCTGCGCAGGTCGATCACGGCGGCCTCGATTCCGTGTCGGCTCGACAGAATCTCCGCTGCGGCCTGACAGCGGGGGACCATCAGCCCCAGGCCGACCAGCGTCACGTCGGCGCCCTGGCGCAGCGTCTTCGCCCTGCCGAGCTCGGCAACGACGTCTCCGTCCGGCACGTCGCCCTTCGTCGCGTACAGGCCCTTTGCCTCAAGGAAGATCACCGGATCGTTGTCCCGGATTGCGGCCGCCATCAGGCCGACGACATCAGCCGGACTGGAGGGAGCGACGACCTTGAGCCCTGGCACGGCCATCGCCCAGTTCGCGATGTCCTGCGAATGCTGTGCCCCGAAGCGCAGCCCGCCGCCGTTGCCGGACTTGATGACCAGTGGGAAGGTGACCTGGCCGTTGGTCATGTAGCGCGACTTGGCGATCTCGTTGACCACGATGTCCCAGCAGACCGCGAAGAAGTCGGAGAACATAATCTCGGCGATCGGCCTCAGGCCGGTCATCGCTGCGCCCATGGCCGCGCCGAGAATCGCCTGCTCAGAGATCGGGGTGTCGCGGATGCGTAGCGGCCCGAACTCCTCGAGCAGCCCGACCGTCGTCTTGAAGACCCCGCCAGCCGCCGCGACGTCCTCGCCGAGGAAAACGATCGACTCGTCGCGCCGCATCTCCTGCGCGATACCGCGCGCTACGGCGTCGCGATAACTCAGTTGCGCCATGACGATCCTCCGTCTGCCCACAGGTCCTTGTGGATAAGGCCAAGGTCCGGAGTGGCGCCCGCCGCCGCCTCCGCGGTTGCCTCGTCGACCAGGGCAGCCGACTCGGCCTCAACCGCCGTGAGCGTCCCCTCGGCGATCCCTCGGTCAAGCAGCCGCTGCCGGTACATAGGCAGCGGGTCCCGTTCCAGCCAGAGCCTGACCTCGTCCGGCTGACGGTACTTGGCGGGATCGGCTCGCGAATGACCGCCGTGGCGATACGTCTGCGCCTCGATGAGCGCCGGGCCCTTGCCGTCCCGGGCGCCGGACAGTGCCGCGACGGCGGTGAGGTAAACCGCGTCCGGGTCGTTACCGTCGATGATGATCTTCGGGAGGTTGTAACCAGGCGCCCGGTCGGCCGCGGGGTGGGCGACGGCGGTGACGCTCTGGATGGGCGTGTACTCCATGTACTGGTTGTTCTCGCACACGAACACGACCGGCAGGCGCCAGACGGCGGCCAGGTTGAGGGCCTCGTGGAAGGCCCCGATGTTGGTGGCGCCGTCGCCGAAGAAGCAGACGGCGACCTGGCCGCTGTCGCGGTACTGGGCAGACCAGGCCGCGCCGGCCGCGATCGGCAGGTGAGCGCCGACGATGGCGTAGGACCCCATCATCCCGTGCTCGACCGAGGTCAGGTGCATGCTGCCGCCCTTCCCGGCCAGCAGCCCATTCCCTCGCCCCATCAGCTCGGCAAGGATGCCGGCCATCGGCACGCCGCGGGCAAGTGTGTGGGCATGACCGCGGTAGGTGGCGAACGTGTAGTCGTCCCGGCGCATCGCGACGCCGAAACCGGCCGCGATCGCTTCCTGCCCGAGCGACAGGTGACTCGTGCCCTTGACAAGGTTCTGCAGGAACAGGTCGTAGGCGCGCTTCTCCATGCCCCGCATCCGCGCCATCTGCGTATAGATGGCCAGGCCGGTCTCGGGCGGAACCTCGGCCGCCAGATGCGTCACATCAGTGCTCAGGGTCATCTGTGGCTCCTCATCTCGCCTCAGCGGGTTGCCGGTTCCGCCGGTTGCCTCCTGTCGTCTGACCGGTCATCACGACGGCCCGTTCAGCCCGTCGCTCACCGTGGTGTCTTCCGGCTTCAGTTCCATCCCGGCGCCTGCGGCGGCCCGGAGGAGGAGGGCGGCGAAATCGTCGTCGCGATGCCCCGCTCCGATGGCTTGCTGCACCATCTGGTGCGTCAGCGATGCGAGCGGCATGGGGACCTCAAGCTCACGGGCAGCGGCGAGGCCGGCGTCGAGGTCTTGCCGGAGCAATGCGGTCGTAAATGTCGGCGTCATATCGACGCTGACGAACGCCGGGGTCTTGTACCGCGTGAAGGTCGACCCCATGACGGATCCGTTGACGAATTCGAGGAACGCAGCCCGCGGAATTCCGGCCTTCTCGGCCATCACGGTGATTTCAGCGAGGGACTGGGCGACAACTCCGAGGAAGACGTTGTGCGCCAGTTTGACCAGGCGCGCTGTCTCGCCGTCACCGGCGTAGGTCACGTTCTGGGCGATGAGCTTGAGTAGGTCAGCGACCTCATCGAAGGCCGATCGCGGCCCTGAAGCCACGACGGAAAGCCTCCCCGCCCGCACGACCTTGGCGTTCCCGGAAACCGGGGCGGCCAGCAGCAATGTGCCACGGCCTGCCATAGCGGCGCGGACTCGCGCCGAGACCTCCGCCGAGATCGTGGAGCAGTCGACGAGCACTTTCGGGGACGGATCGCACCGCAGCAGCCCCGCTGCTCCAATCGTGACCTCAGCGAAGTCCTCGGACGTGGCAACCATCGAAAAGACGATGTCCCGGCCGGCCAGGTCAGCCACGCTGTCGACGATCAGCGCGCCCAGTTCCCGCAGCGGCTCGCACTTGGAGCGTGTCCGGTTATAGACGACCACCTCATGGCCTGCGTACAGGAGACGGCTGACCATGGCATAGCCCATACGGCCGGTGCCGATCCAGCCGACGCTCCGGGGTGGGGTTGGTTCCATATCTCATTCCTGACTCGCTGCGGACAGCGTTGAGGTGCGCCGCTGCAATCGTTTGCTGCCCCGAACGCTATGGCGCGGTCCTCGGCGTGGTCAAGAAATCGTGGAGAATGAGGAATTTGCTACTTTCTCGTCATCGCCTCGCCGGGCTGGAAGGGCTGCTAAGGCGCCGTCCGGGCTGGTCCGCGCACCTTCCCGCGGCATAGCTCGAATGGGTGACCCGCCGCCCGCGCAGCGCTCACCTGAATGCGTGAGAGACCGGAGGCGGCGTGCGCTGTGAAGCTGAGTAGGTCCAGTTCATGGCCGGCGAGCAGGTCGGCCAGTCCTGAAGGGAGCACGCGCATGACCGATTCCCCAGCGCCCATCACTGGCCGCTCGGGGCTGTGATCGCACTCTCGGCCGAGCTGGGCACGCGCCTGGCCGGCCAGATCAGCGCGGACCACTTCTACCGGGACTCCTGAACGGCCCGCGCCCGGGGCACAGGCGCCCGGGCGCCCGCCGTCCTCCGTCAGGTCATTCCGGATCCCGGGCGTCCAGCAGATTGGTCAGCTGAACCCGTGACCTCATGCCCAGCTTGGCGAACACCGAACGCAGGTGGGTTCCGACGGTGTTGGCGGACACGCCGAGCTGGGCGGCAGCCGACTTGTTGCCGATGCCGCTCCGGAAGCGGTAAGCGTACGCTCGGCCACTGGCTGCGCGACAGACGGGGCCGACGTCATGGCGGGCGAGCCAATCCGCCAGCGGGACGAACAGCACCCACACGATCGGCAGCGCCAGGACGACGATGGCGATCCCTGCCAGCCATCGGATGCCTCGCGGCCACGTCGCCCAGCGCTTTGACATAGGCAAACGCTAGCGGCGTCTGCTGTTGCCCTGCGCCTACATCAGGCCTATGGCGCGCAGCACGGGCCTATTTTCAGGACTGCTCGGCGCGCATGAGCGCGAGCACCACGTCGTTAACGACGTGGTCGGCCGCAGTTGCCCGGATCATGGCACTGACCGCCCCGGCCAGGGTCATCTCGTCGGCCGACTGACCGAGGTCCTCGCCGGCGCTGGCTAGCCAGCGCTTCAGGACCTCATAA
>Ga0210390_10005936_pt1 | contig 10210 bp, 6 predicted proteins | sample IncBWH11OmetaG_FD_161050 | JGI IMG/M metagenome (GOLD analysis project Ga0210390, IMG submission 161050) | Forest soil microbial communities from Barre Woods Harvard Forest LTER site, Petersham, Massachusetts, United States - Inc-BW-H-11-O ...
AAGTTGCGCTGCGCGATGCCGAAGGCGTGATGCTGGCGGTGTTGCACGTCGAGGAAGTATGGCAGCCCGACCGGGCGGCCGAAGCCAAGGCGGTATTCAACAGCACCAGCAAGGCTCATCCCGGCGCCGATTACACCATGAACAAGGCGAACCCCTGGTATGTGGGCGGGCGAGTGGAGGGGCTTCAAGGCCCATCACATTATGACTTCCGCATGTTGCGGTTAACGCCGGCAGAGTTGCGGGCTGAGTTCGCTCGCCTGGGTTGGCGTCGTGCCGTAGCGTTCCAGACCCGCAATCCTATGCACCGCGCGCACGTGGAGCTCACTTTCCGCGCGGCGAAGCAGGTCGAGGCCAATCTTCTGATTAATCCGAGCGTTGGCATGACCAAGCCAGGAGACGTGGACTACTTCACCCGCGTTCGCTGCTACCAACTTCTTCTGTCAAAATTCCCTCAGGACACTGTGAAGCTCGCTCTTCTTCCGCTCGCCATGCGCATGGGCGGGCCGCGCGAGGCCATTTGGCACGCTCTGATTCGCAAGAATTACGGCTGCACTCATTTCATTGTAGGCCGCGATCACGCCGGTCCGGGCAAAGACACGGCTGGAGACGGCAAGCCCTTCTACGGTCCCTATGAGGCGCAGGAGGTCTTCAAGAAAAACGAAGCCGACATCGGCGTGACCATGGTCAGTTTCAACATGATGGTCTACCTTGAGGATCAGGATAAGTACGTTCCCGACAATGAAGTCAAGCCGGGCGACAAGGTTCTGAATATTTCCGGCACCGAACTACGCGACCGGCTGAACGAAGGCCGCGACATTCCCGCGTGGTTCACCTATCCGGAAGTGGTTCAGGAACTGCGGCGCAGCTTTCCGCCGCGCGCCAAGCAGGGCGTGACCATCTTCTTCACCGGACTCTCAGGTTCGGGCAAATCCACCATCGCCAACGTGCTGATGACGAAATTTCTGGAAGTCGGCGGACGTCCGGTGACCTTGCTCGACGGCGACCTGGTGCGCAAGCATCTTTCATCAGAGCTCGGATTCTCGAAAGAACATCGTGACATCAACATTCGCCGCATCGGTTATGTCGCTTCGGAAATCACGAAGAACGGGGGCATCGCTATTTGCGCGCCTATCGCGCCCTATGATGCGACCCGCAAACACGTGCGGCACCTGATCGAGCCTTACGGTGGCTTCATCCTGGTGCACATCGCCACTACGGTCGAAGTCTGCGAGCAGCGCGACCGCAAGGGTCTGTATGCCAAGGCACGGGCTGGCATTCTCAAGGAATTCACTGGGATTTCTGATCCCTACGAAGCTCCGACAGATGCCGACGTAACGATCAACACGGGCGAACTATCAGCCGAGGAAGCCGCGCAGGAAATCATTTTGCACCTGGAGAGGGAAGGCTTCATCGGCGCAAACGGGAAAGGGTAAGACGAAGAGGAATCGACTATGCCACTATTAGCGGCCAAAATTCTGGTTGGCTTTGTCGTAGGCATCCTCATTGGCTTGAGCGGCGTGGGGGGTGGCGTTTTGCTGCTCCCCGTGCTGATTTTTGGCTTGAAGGTGCCGCCGATCATGGCGGTTGGTTCCGACGCGCTGTTCAACTTCTTCACGAAAATTCCGGCGAGCCTGCTCCATCTCAAAAAAGGCACCGTCCGCCGCAAAGTTGTGATCGCACTGGCGGTCGGGAGCATTCCCGGCTCCATTTGCGGAGTAAAGCTGCTGATGTATATCCGCCATCTCTACGGTGACGGCGTCAACAGCTTTATTAAAACTGCGGTCGGCGTGCTGCTGATCATAATTCCCACGCTGCTGCTGTTTCAGAGAAGAATCGAAGAAAGCGTCGCCAATCGCCCGCCCACTGCGAAAAGCTTTGCGGGCATGGCCGTGATCGGACTGGTTGCGGGTTTTCTCGTGGGGATGACCTCGGTCGGTTCCGGCAGCATCATCATGATGTTGCTACTGCTGTTCTACAGTTATCCGCCGAAGGTGAATGTCGGCACCGACATTGTCCATGCGGTCATCCTGACCGGCGTCACCGGCCTAATGCACTTTCGGCTGGGCAACGTCGACTCCGGACTGGTCGTGTCCCTGCTGATTGGCTCGATTCCCGGCGGGCTGCTTGGATCGCATTTGGCTACGCGCGTCCCCATGCTTTGGCTGCGCCGCATTCTTTGCGCCTTGCTGTTGATTACCGGGGCTCGCATGTTGTGGGCTTGATTTCCGCCGCACTGATTTCGCCGAACTTGATTTCCGCCGAAGCTGGTTTGCATTCGAACCTGATTTCTTTCGAGCCTGATTCGGCTAACGTGATTCAGAAAATATGACTTCTTGTTATGTCGATATCGTGCAGCGCATTGCAGCCGCGTTAGAGGCTGCCCGCGCCGTCTTCTCCCGCTTTACACCGGGCGCGATTGCCACCGAATACAAGATGGGACACGACCCTGTGACCGAAGCTGACCGCGCCGTCGACGCCGTCCTGCGCCAGAACCTGCTGCGCGATGGCGAAGGCTGGCTCTCAGAAGAAAGTGTCGACGACATTTCGCGCCTCAGCAAGAGCCGCGTCTGGGTGGTCGATCCGCTCGACGGCACCCGCGAGTTCGTGGCCGGCATTCCGGAATTTTGCGTGTCCATCGGATTCGTCGAAAATGGGCGGCCAGTCGCGGGAGGCATTTGTAATCCCGCAACCAACGAAACCGTCATCGGCTCCATCGATTCTGGAGTGCTCTACAACGGCAAGCCCGCGCGTCCCAGCCAGCGGACGACCCTGCCAGGCTCGCTGATTCTGGCCAGCCGCAGCGAGGTCAAACGCGGCGAGTGGCAACAATTCCAGAGCAACGATTATCAGATTCGTCCGATGGGCTCGGTGGCATACAAGCTTGGCCTGGTAGCGGCCGGCCGCGCCGACGTCACCTTCACATTGACGCCGAAAAACGAATGGGACGTGGCCGCCGGCGCCGCGCTCGTCGAAAGCGCGGGAGGATTTGTCGCCACACTCGACAACACGCCTCTGCGGTGCAACAATCGCAATCCGCTTCTGACTGGCCTGATGGCTTCCGGTCCGTTTCTTCGGGAGGAGTTGCTTTTGGCTCTGCAGGCTCATCTGCCGGCGCCCACCGCGAACCCCAGCCGTGGTTAGACTCCCGTCAGACGCCCAAGGTCAGGTGCTGAAGGGCCTCGATCGGGCGCGGCTCTTAATCCTCAGGCACGATGTAGCTTTGCGACGCGGTCTTCCGCACAGCAACCAGTGACCCTACGCCGCTGATCCAGCTTTCAAACTCGGTCTGGCTGCGGCCCGTGGTATCCACGAATCGGGGTAGTAAGAATGGATTATCGTCGCGGCCGGCCAGGCCAGCGTCACAGGTCGTCGCCGAGATAACGCCTTCCTTTTTCAGCCATCCGAAAAACTCCTGCCGGTACACGCCGCTGGGATAGCAGAACTGGCTCGATTCCCTTCCCGTCAGGGCGCGAATTCTTTCCCGGTTTTCGGTGATCTCGCGGCGGAACAAAACTTCGTCTTCAGGCGTTCTATGGCGATGGGTGTGTAGCTGCACGTCGACGCCATTGCTTGCAACCTGCGCCACTTCCTGTGCATTCATCAGCTGCAGCATGCGCTTGGATGCGAAGGCTGAATAGTCGATTCCGAGACCATCCGCCAAGCGCCGTGCGATCTCATTTTTCTGCAGGCCAGTCAGGTTCTCCCGTTCGGATCGTTCAATCAGAGCGCGGACGATCCGGTGCCGTCCCAGTTCGGTTGTCAGGTCGACTGGTTCGGAGAGACCGAGTTCCTGCGCCCCGCTTAATTGCTCGCCGCGCCGCTTCCACAGGATGTAGGAGCAGGTGAGGTTGAAAATCGGCATCTCGTGATCGGTGTAATAGGTGGTTTGATAAACGGTAACGGGATAGTTGTGCTTCTTCAGCAGCGGATAGGCCTGCCTGTAAAAATCATACGTGCCGTCGTCGAAGGTGATAGCGACGCTACGCGGCGGCAAATCGCCGGAGCCCAAGCGGGTTAGAGCTTCGCCTAAGGGCAGCACGGAACAACGCATCGCTCGCAGCGTTTCCAACCGCTGTTCGAGCAGGCTGGCCGGCATATAGAGTTGCGGCCGCCACTGGTGTTCGTCGTCGAGAGAAATTCCGTGATAGCAGAGGATCAGCAAGCGCTCCCGGCGCCACTGGCTGTTGGCCACGAGATGGAACGCTCCTGTACCGCGGAGCAGAGCGAGGCCGGCAAGCTTGATTTTTCTCAGCATCTGCATTTGAGAATGATTAGTGGTTCATGATTGAGGACAGCGATGGCTTATCGCGTCCGCTATCGAAATTGTCATCGCAACGCGGCGTCGCTCTGCGCAGAGATCACAGCCGGATCAACCTCGCCATCCAGGAACACTCTTTGCCACAGTTCGAGATTCAGAAGACGCCAGATACGATTGCCATGGTCGCGATGTCCGGCGCGGTGCTCATCAAAAATACGCTGGATCGCCTTGCGGCGGAAAAGCCCACGTGCCTGGCTGCGCGGTTCTGAGAGCAGTCGCTCGATCTCCTCCAGTTGCGGCCCCGCCAGCCAATAAGCCCATGGCGTTGGAAAGCCCATCTTCTTGCGGTAGACAATCGATTCGGGCAGCAGATCGGCTACCGCTTCCTTGAGAATAAACTTACCCGCCATGCCTTTGATCTCGTGGCTGGCAGGAATGCGCGCGGTGAACTCCACCAGCGGATGATCGAGAAACGGCACCCGACTCTCAATCGAAGCCGCCATGCTCATTTGATCCTGCTTCATCAGCAATTCGATCAGATAGCTGTTGATATCGGTATAGAGCAGGCGATGCAGCAGGTCACCACTCGACCGATCCCATGCGCCCATCGACCCGGCGTAGGCCTGCCCCGCGCTGGCAAGAGCAGCAGGTGTCAAGAGCTCGGAAAACTCGCTGGCGGAAAATGCCGAGTAGAAATTGTCGAAGTAAAACGACGGCCAGTCTTCACCGTCGCGCATCAGGAACGTGTGTTCTAATTTGCGGTGCAGGCTGGCGGACAGCGGTGCCGAGTTGATCCCGGCGTGTAACGCCCGGCGCAGGAACGCCGGCACCAGAGCGCGATAGGTGCGGTCCATTTTCGAATTCACCAACGTCCACGCATACCGGGTATAGCCCGCCAGGGTTTCATCACTGCCCTCGCCGGTGAGTACCACCGTCACGCGCTCACGCGCGAGTCGGGCCACGTAATATAGCGAGACGCTCGAGGGCCACACGACCGGTTCGTCTTCGTGCCAGATGAGCAGTGGCAGGCTCGAGAAAAATTCTTTGCGGCTCAAGCGCACTTCATGGTGATCCGATCCAATGTGCTTGGCCACCTGCCGGGCATACGGGAGTTCGCTGAACTCCTCTTCACCGTATCCGACGGCAAAGGTTTGAATCTGATCACCGCGAATTTTCGTGGTCAGGGCCGCGACTGCGGACGAATCCAGGCCGCCGCTGAGAAATACGCCCAACGGCACGTCGCTCATCAAATGCGACTCGACCGCGCTTTCGAGCAGTTCCCGGTACGTCTTCACATAGTACTCGTGCGACTGCGGCTCCTGATCCACCTCGGCAGTGAAGTCCCAATAACGGTCGATCCGGGGCTCACCGTGCTCGGAAAGTTCCAGAGTATGTCCCGGCATCAGCTTGCGAATCCCGGCGAACATGGTTTCCGGCCCGGTGATGTAACCGAACGTCAGACATTCCGCCAGCGTCCCGCGGTTGAATTCGGCAGTCACATCGGGATAGGCCAGAATCGTTTTGATCTCTGACCCGAAGAGAAACGACTTGCCGTCAAAACGGTAGTAAAAAGGCTTGATCCCCAGTCGATCGCGCGCAGCGAAGAGCGAACGCTTGCGGCGATCCCAAATCACAAAGGCAAACATGCCGCGCAGATGCTTCACACAATCGCGGCCGTATTCTTCATATAGATGGACAATGGTTTCGGTGTCGCTGCGAGTACGATAGCGATGCCCCTTGGCCTCCAGCCCGGCCCGCAGTTCCGCATGATTGTAGATTTCGCCGTTGAAGACGATCCAGACATCATGATTTTCGTTGGCCAGCGGCTGATGGCCGCTCTTGACGTCGATAATGCTCAGCCGGCGCATAGCCAGGCCGACATTTTCTTCAATGAAGAAGCCCTCGTCATCAGGCCCGCGATGCACGATGCGGCGGTTCATGCCCGCCAACACGTCACCCTTCACGTGCCAGTCGCGATCGGAAAAGAAGATCCCACAAATCCCGCACATAGGTCAGCTTTTTTCTTCCGTAAACTTGCCCACAGGTTGCAGACTACTTTTCTCCAGCAACATTTTCCAGCCCTCGCGGTCGACCACGATAGCCTCCAGATCGGAGGACACGACCTTGAATTGCTTTTCAGTTCCGATGATCTCGCAGCGCAAGACGGTCCTTTTGGCCGTCACGATCGGCCGCTCCGACCACTCCACATAGGTTGCATTACAGCAAATAAGTGTCTGCGTCGAATCGCCTGCCTGTCCCCAATAGAGAAACTCGGCGTCACTACTCCACTGCTCGAGCTTCCAGGGCTTGCCCGCGCCGAACACGATGCGATGTTCGTCCCGGTCGGTTTTGTAGCAGTATCCCACCGCGGGGCTGGAGGATGGCGTGACAATCCGGGTGAATTTATGTTCCGAGCGCGAAAGATCGTCCGAAACTCCTGAAGCCGGGATCATCAACGTTACAAATTCGGCGGGAAGGTGCGCGCTCGTGGTGAAATGCACAACGCGGTGATTTTCTTTTTTTCCATACGCCGGGGAGTACGGCTGCTCTTCAACGCTTTCTGTCCAGCCATTGCTATCGACAGTGACGAACCGCAGGCTTTCGCCTTGACCGAGAAACATGTGACCTTGCCCGCTGACCGCTTTCAGCCCAGGCGCAACATGCCAGTAGATATCCAACGGATACTCTCCGAATCCCAAGGCTAAGTCCCGCACCAGCCAGAAGCCGGACTTGAGCGAGAAGACGAAACGCCGATGGATGACCGCATTTGGCAAGCGCGAGTAGCCGTCATGGCTGCCGGCAAAGAGATCGAAACTCTGACCCGCAATCCAGCCTTCAGCCTCGACCTTAGGCAGCCTGCCCCAACTGAAGGGTCCTTTCGGTTCAGCCTGATCCTGGCCCGCCACAGACAACGTATTGTGAGCGCGAGTGCCGCGAAAGCGATCGCGTTGGTCGCCTGTTCCGATATATTCGAACGTTCCAGAATCGATGAGCAAATCTACGCCGCCGCTGCTGGCCGTCAGGCTGAGGGCATCTGCATGGCCATGGCCCGCGCTGTGTGCGCCTTGTCGGCCGGCATCGATTATCAATTGCCGGCTGGGACGATCGCCGCTCATCACATATAGCCCACTCGTTTGGAATGCAATCGAGTTGCGCGTAGGAACGACTGCCGGGAGCTGGTTGAATTCTTCCATGCCGGATGCCCCCAGCAGCCAAAGCGTCTCCTCCCGCGGGCCTCGGGCAATGCTCTTGAAATCTCCGCGTCCAAACAGCACGGCCCCCGTCGCCAGCGGATCGAGCAGATGCTGCTTGCGGTTTCGTGAGGCATCAAACAGGCGCCCGCCATCGTCGTCACCAAACTGAGGCACACTTCCATCCCGAGCCAGGACTGCAAGCGCTTCCAGCATACGTTCCAGCGTACGATCATATTGCGAGGGAATCGAAATCTGGTTCGCCGACGCGAGCACTGCCGAGTGCAAGAAAAAGTCCAGGGCGTAGACGTGGTAGTAGAGGGACTGCTCGAAATGGAGTCCATCTGATTGCACCTGCCGCTCCGCCTCCTGTTGCACAATCTGCCAGCCACGCTGCTGCCAGCGCCGCGCCCCCGGAATCTCCGGACACAGCGTGCCGATGAAAAACAGTGCGACCGCCTCTCCCAACAGATGAGTGTTGGGCGAAAAATAAGTAGATAGGTAGCAGTCAATGTGCCGTCCAGCAACGGCCAGGCCACGCAGCCACGCTGCTCGAAACCCAGATGGCATCCCTGGCGAATCCGCCAGGAGAAAATAAACCCAGAGCCACGAAAGGCTGCGGAATGCAACTTCCAGGCTGCTGGCCCAGTTGATGCCCATGGGATACGGATTTTCCGCTTGCCAGTGTTCCCACTCGCGGAACAGTTCCGCGGAAAATTTCTCGTTGCCGCTCAACCGGAACGCTTTCGCCAACGTGACCAGATGCTGGTGCCGGTTCAGCTCCCACGTAACTTTACTATCACCCACCTCGGTAAAATCGAGGTACTTCACGCGGAACCACGGTTTTCTCGGCGCACGCTTCCCGTGGACACGGTCGCAGTGCCAGTCGATCTGCGCTCCATAGTCGACCGCCTCGTAGCCCAGTAGGTCAAAGCGATGCTCGCATATCCGCTCGGCTCGCTCGACGATCTGCGCGGCCTGTTCGGGAAAAAGTTGGCGCAGTTTTGCGCACAGCCCCGGAACCTGCTCGGGCGAGAAGAAGAATCGTGGCTGTATCGAGCCAACGTGCTGCATTTGCGGAGCGAAGTCGGAGCCGGCCTTGGAGCGCAGCAGGTCGAGGCGGGCGGTGGCTTGCTGGCGGATGCGGTCGACAATTTCCGCGCGGTCCATGGCCAGCACGCGCCGGTAAATTCGCTTCCAACCCGCCGGCCCGGAACTCATTCCACACCTCGTGAGAGCAAGAGTTCGGTATAGAGCTGGTCGGTGTTCGCAACCATCCGCTGAACGCTGAATTCAGAGGCCACGTACTCGCGCCCATGCCTTCCCAGGCGCGCCGCAAATTCCGGATCGCGCAACAGATGAAGGAGTGCCTCCGCCAGAGCGGTCGAATCCTGCGGCGGAACGAGCAACCCAGTCCTGCCATCTTCAAGAATCTCGGCGTTGCCTCCCACCCGGCTCGCGACCGTGGGCAAGCCAGCGGCCAGATACTCCAAAACAGCATTGGGCAGACCCTCAGCCCTCGAAGGTAGAACGGCGATATCGCAGCAAGCAAGAATTCGAGGAACGTCGTCGCGCCGCCCGAGGAACAGAAAATGCCGATCCAAGCCGAGTTCCCCAGCCATCCGCTCGAAGTCTTTTCTCTTCTCGCCGTCGCCCACGAGCACAAAACGAGTCTCGGGAAATTCGCGCGTGATCGACGCGGCAGCCGCAATCAGCCAGGGATGGCCTTTTACATCGGTGAGCATGTTTCCGACCAGCACAATCCACTTTTCGTTCTGGTGTTGCTCGCCCGGCATGAGCCAATCCCGATCGCGCGATCCGCGGCCAAATTTTTCCATGTCCACGCCGTTATAAATCACGCGAACTTTCTTAGGAGCAAAGTGATTCTCGGCCAGGACCGCGTCCCGCACCGCACCTGCGTTGGTCAGAACAGCAGTAGAGAGATTTTGTAGACGGCGAAGCCATACCCTGCGCCGAGTCTTGTACAAATCGAGATGCGCCAGGTCACGCTGGCTCGAAATGATCACGGGAACCCGCACCATCACGGCAGCCGGAACACCCAGTAAGTTCGCATAAAGGTCGTGTGCATGAAAAATCTTATAGCCACCCCGGCGCAGAAAGATCGCCAGCCGCAACATCTGAAAAATCCCGCCGATCGAATCCATTCCGCCCTGGGGATAAAACTCGCGCACCGAGACCGCCGTGCCCGCCAATTTCTCGAGTAGCGGGCCGCGCGCGCGCAGGCAACCGAGGGTCACATCGTATCGCTCCGCGTCGAGCCTGGTGGCGAGTTCCACGGCCTGCGTCTCGGTACCCCCAACGTTCAGGGAATCGAGCAGGAAAAAAACCTTTCGCCGCGCCACGGCTCGGTTCGTCTTGGAGAGGTTGCCCTGCCGCCCCGGTGCCGGGTTCTCCACGGTTAGCGACTCCGGGCAGGGCTGGTTCGACGAATCCATGCTCCTTCATACTAGCGACAATTCTGCGTACTGCGCAGGTGTTAGAGTCTGGTTTGTCAGCCTCGCTTTCAGACCTCTGCGCGGGCTTAAACATGACCACTGGATACACGCCTAAATGGCTGGGCAACAGTAGGTTAAGGGAATATATCGACCAATGGGAATGCTCGAAGTGTCACCCAGTTTGCCGCATTCCGGCGCAGTCGGCTATCTTAGATGGGGTGATCTCAAATTGAACTATTTTAGCCGACAATCTTAGCTGCACCGTCTTGAAGCTGTCGCGACTCGATGAAGAGGAAGGGGCAAGG
>Ga0210390_10005937_pt1 | contig 10210 bp, 6 predicted proteins | sample IncBWH11OmetaG_FD_161050 | JGI IMG/M metagenome (GOLD analysis project Ga0210390, IMG submission 161050) | Forest soil microbial communities from Barre Woods Harvard Forest LTER site, Petersham, Massachusetts, United States - Inc-BW-H-11-O ...
CGCGTCCACTCCGAGAAGCTGAAAACCACACCAGCGAGCACCGCGAAAACCACAAACAGACCAATCGCACGCCTCCGATTTCGCCTCGCCCACACCAGCACGACGAAAGGCGCAAAGAAGACCGCGCTCAACGTCAAAGCCAACCAAAAGCCAGGCGCGTAGCCGTATCCGCTGCGGTTAGGGGCCGTCGCCCACAAAAGCGCCTCTGGAGACGCCAGCGCAAACGACAAAACCGGCGTACAGCCCAAGAAAATAATCCCGGCACGCCGCCGATCGCGCAGAGCCGTAAACGAAGCAACCAGAAAAACGAATCCGAGCAGCAAAAGCCCGCAAACATAAAGCCGGCTCAAGCTGTAGTCGTACTCAATCGAACTCTGCCCCGCCTTCACCAGCCGGTACAAACCAACGTAAATACCCAGCCCGACCACCAGCCAACTGAGCGCCTGCCGCATATTGAATTGGACACTAACAACTTCCGCCATGTTCCGCGAAGCTCAACCGTGTAGAATAACTTGATTGGAGGAAGAATGCGCCGTACCCTTGTTTTGCGCGGTTTTGGTTGCTTCATCGCCGCAGCCGTCCTGACCGGAATTGCACCCGGCGACGAAATTTCAGAGAAAGCGCATAAGCTGCACTTCTCCTCCATCGTGCTCGACACTCACGATGACACCACGCAGCGCTTCTTCTCGCCCGACTACGATCTCGGCAAGCAAAACCCCACCGGCCACGTCGACATTCCGCACATGAAGGAAGGCGGTATGAACGCCATCTTCTTTTCCATCTGGATCGACGGACGCATCACCGGTCCGCCCGCCGTCGAAAAAGCCCTCGACCAAATCGACGCCGTACGCGAAAACGTCAGGAAATATTCGAACGACATCGTGCTGGCCGTCACCGCCGATGACGTGCGCCGCGCTCACGCGCAGGGCAAAATCGCCGCGCTGATGGGCGTCGAAGGCGGACACATGATCGGCAACGACATCCGCATGGTGCGCATCTTCGCCGATCTTGGCGTCCGCTACATGACCCTTTCCCACTTCTACAACGACGAGTGGGCGGACTCCTCCACCGACAAACCCGTTCACAACGGACTCACCGACTTCGGCAAAGATTTAGTTCGTGAAATGAACCGCCAGGGAATGATGGTGGACATTTCTCACGTCAGCGATAAAACCTTCTATGACGCGCTCGAAGTGAGCAAAGCCCCGCTCATAGCTTCCCACTCCTCCTGCCGCGCCCTTTGCAATCACGTCCGCGACATGAGCGACGACATGATCAAAGCGCTGGCCGCCAAAGGTGGAGTCATTCAGATCAACTACGAAAAGAGCTTCATCGATCAGGCCTACAAAGACGCCTACGAAAAGGAAACCGGCGGCGTTGTTGCCCACATGGACGAGCTCACCAAGGGCTGCCATAACGATGAAGCCTGCATCTCGCGCGAGATGGCCAAGATGCAGCAGAAGCTGACCGCCGAAGGAAAGCTACCGCACGTCAGTTGGGAACGAATCGTCGACCACATCGATCACGCAGTTAAACTGGTCGGCCCCGATCACGTTGGCCTCGGCTCCGATTTTGACGGCGCCGACATGCCCGAAGGCATGGAGAATTGTTCCAAGCTCCCCAAAATCACCGAAGCCCTCCTGCGCAAGGGCTATTCCGAAGCCGATATCCGCAAAATCCTGGGCGAGAACACCCTCCGCGTAATGGAACAAGCCGAGCGCGTCAGCAAGGAACTTCGTTAACTAATTTATTTTCTCCATTCACCCAAAGACTTAGCGCCCCAGCCCAGGCCAGCCTCACAAAGCGTCTGCTAATCTCAAACCGTAATGAAACATCTGTCACCTGTGGGGCAGGTTGCCAACCTGCGCGCCGATTGCCAATCGGCGCAATTCTTCCTGACGCATCACGAATTTTCGAGCGTCATAAACTCCACCCCACGCCCGCAACAATCAGAAATCAAACCACCTACGAACAATGCACCTGCAAACACAAGAAACGCCCTTTGCGTCATGCGACCGTCCGCGCCCCCCCGCATCGTACAATAGTGTTCGCGCATGAAAATTGCCCTCGCGCAAACCAACACCACGGTCGGCGATCTCGATGGCAATGCCCAGCGCATTCTTTCCTTCGCCCGCCGCGCAGCCCAATCCGGAGCCGATGTCGCCGTCTTTCCTGAGCTCACCCTCACCGGCTACCCTCCGCGCGATCTTCTCGAAAAACAAAATTTTCTCGATCAAACCGAGCAGCACCTCAACGCCCTGGCCGTTGAAACTAAGAATCTGAAGCTGGCCATCATCTGCGGCACCGTCACCCGCACCGGATCTTCCTCCGGTAACCCCATCTACAACACCGCCGCCGTTCTGGAAGCCGGAAAAATCGCCTTTCGGCAAAATAAAATGCTACTGCCCAGCTACGACGTCTTCGATGAAACGCGCTATTTCGAGCCGGCACAAAAACAGTATCCTCTCACCCTCTGCGGCGCCCCCACCGCCCTCACCATTTGTGAGGACGCCTGGAACGACAAGCAGTTTTGGGAACGCCGCCTCTACAGCCGCGATCCTGTAGAAGAGCTGGCTCAAACCGGCGCACACGCGCTCATCAGCATCAACGCCTCCCCCTACCACATGGGCAAACGTGCATTGCGGCGCGAAATTTTCACTGCCACGGCGCGCCGTTTCAACCTCCCCGTCGTCTACGTCAATCAGATCGGCGGTAACGACCAACTGGTTTTCGATGGCTCCAGCTTCGCCATGAACGCACGCGGCGAAGTTATCGCTTCAGCCGCGTCCTTCGATGAAGACCTGGTCCTGTTTGACACCGAAACCCTCACCGGCGATCGTCACGAAGATTATGCCGACGAATGCGAAGCCGCCTATCAGGCGCTAGTCACCGGCACGCGCGATTACATTCACAAGTGCGGATTCGAGCGCGTCATCATCGGACTCAGCGGCGGCATCGATTCTTCTATTACCGCGGCCATCGCCGTAGATGCGGTCGGAAAAGAAAATGTCACCGGTGTCGGCATGCCCGGCCCCTATTCTTCCGAACACAGCGTTTCGGACGCTCGCGATCTCGCCCGCAATCTCGGCATCCGTTTCGAGATCATCCCCATCGGTGACCAGTACCAGGCCTTTCTTGGCGTGCTGAATCCTCTCTTCGACGGCCGGACCACCGGCGTCACTGAAGAGAATCTGCAATCGCGCCTGCGCGGCGTCACTCTGATGGCCCTCTCCAACAAATGGGGCGCGCTGGTGCTCACCACCGGCAATAAGAGCGAGCTCGCAGTGGGATATTGCACGCTCTATGGCGATATGTGCGGCGGCCTCGCCGTCATCAGCGACGTTCCTAAGACGCTGGTCTATTCGCTCTCGCGCGTCGCCAACAAACGTCACGCCAACGCCATTCCCGAAAACGTGTTCATCAAGCCCCCCTCCGCCGAGCTGCGCCCCGATCAAAAAGATACTGACTCGCTTCCCGAATATGAAGTGCTCGACCAGATTCTGCGCGCCTATGTCGAAAATAACGACGCGCCGGAACAGATCGCCGATTCGCTCCATCTTCCCGTCGAACTGGTCCGCGAGATCGTCAATAAAGTGGATCGCAACGAATACAAGCGTCAGCAGGCCGCTCCCGGCCTGAAAGTCACCACCAAGGCGTTCGGCATCGGCCGTCGCTTCCCCATCGCCCAAAGGTTCTCCGAATGAAAATCAAACGCCTCGTCCTCATCGCTGCCGTAATATTTCTCGCCGCCGTCCTTTGTTCCTCCCAACCAGCCCCCAGGGAACAGGTGGGCTTCCTGCCCGATGGCGGATTTCTGCTCAATAGCGGCTGGCGCGTCAAATCCGCCGGCGTCGAAGTCCCCCTCGATACGCTGCCCATGTCCGCCATCCTGTCGAAAGACGGCAAGTTTCTTCTGGTCCTGAACGGTGGCTATAAGCCGCCGTCCATCAGCGTGCTCGATACCAAAGACGGCCACGAAGTCGGAAACGCGAACGTCCCGGACGCATGGCTTGGCTTGGCGCTCTCACCCAATGGCCGCACAGTCTGGGTCGGCGGCGGCTCCCGCGCCTCCATTTATGAATACAGCCTTGATGAAAATGGCCAGCTCAAATCCACCAATACCTTTGAGCTGGTGAAACAGGCGGACCGCACTTATCGCGATTTCATCGGCGATGTCGCCGTCTCGCCGGATGGCCATCTACTCTACGCCTGCGACCTTTATCACGACTCCATCGTCGTCGTGAATCCTCAATCCGGCGGCATTGTCGATCGTTTCAAAACCGGCCGCCGCCCTTACCGCATCCTGTTTAATCCCGACGGAAAATCGTTTTATGTCACCAGTTGGGCCGACGGCGTGATGATTCACCATCAGTCGAGCGATGGCGCACAATTGCAAACCGTGCGCATCGGCGCCCATCCCACCGACATGGTCTGGCGCGACCGGGCCGCCGCTTCTGAGCAAGAAGGTTCCGACGTCGAATGGAAAGCACGCATCTTTGTTTCCGCCGCGAATACCAACAATGTCTATGCCGTCGCCGTCTCCGATAGCGGCGAGCTGCGCATGCTCGAGACCATCAACGTCTCCACCAGTCCTCTCCATCCGATGGGCATGACTCCCAGCGCCCTCGCGCTCAGCCCCGACCTCAGCAGACTATACGTCGTTTGCTCGGATGCCAACGCCGCCGCCGTCGTGGATGTCACCGAAGCCCGCAGCCACGTGCTCGGCTTCATTCCCACCGGTTGGTATCCCACCGCTGCCAGAGCATTGGCCGACGGCCGCTTAGTCGTCCTCAACGGCCGCGGCTCGCGCAGCTACCCCAACCCCAATGGGCCGAATCCATCCCTCCGCCCATCCCAGGTGCACGGCGGCGCTCCAGCGGAATATGTTGGACGCATCCAAACCGGTTCCGCCTCAATCATTCCGCCTATCACCGGCGAACAGCTCGGGAAGTATACCGCCGATGTCCTGCACAACTCGCCCTATAAAGATGAACTGTTGGACAGCCAGCCCGCCGGTATCCCGCCCATCGAACACGTCCTCTACATCGTCAAAGAAAATCGCACCTACGATCAGATCTTGGGCGACATCGGAAAGGGCGAAAGCGACCCGTCGTTATGCCTTTTCAAGGAAAACGTCAGCCCGAACCATCATAAGCTGGCCCGCGAGTACGTCCTGTTCGACAACTTCTACGTGAATGGCGACGTCAGCGGCGATGGCCACAACTGGTCCACCTCGGCCATCGCCAATGATTATGTCGTGAAGCTCTGGCCCAATAGCTACGCGGGCCGCCGCAAACATTACGACTACGAAGGTGGCGAACCAGCCGCTCTTCCGCCCGCCGGATATCTGTGGACCAGCGCCGCCGCGCGCAATATTTCCATGCGGAACTACGGATACTGGGCCACGAACATGAAGGAACCCGCCGCGGATGGCACCCAGATCGAAGCGGTGCGCGATCCCGTCCTCGCCAAAGTCACGAACATGAAGTACCGCAGCTTCGACCTGGATTATCCGGACGTCAAGCGCGCCCAAACTTTCCTGGCCGATCTCGCGGAGTTCGAAAAGACCGGCACCATGCCCGCGCTAATGTTCATGCGGTTGGGAAACGATCATACCAGCGGAACAACTCCTGGGAAAATTGCTCCGCTTTCGTCCTTCGCCGACAACGATTACGCTCTAGGCATGCTGGTGGAAGGTATCTCGAAAAGCAAGTTCTGGAAAAGCACCGCCATCTTCGTGCTTGAGGACGATGCCCAGAACGGTCCCGATCACATCGATTCCCACCGCTCCGCCGCCTTCATCATTTCCCCGTACACGCACACCGGCGCCGTCAACAGCACTATGTACAACACCACGTCGATGCTCCGCACCATGGAATTGATTCTGCATATGCGCCCCATGACGCACTTCGACGCGGCGGCGCGCCCCATGCTGAATGCATTTTCGAAAGACCCGGTCCTGACAACGTATCAGGCCGAAAAACCCGGAATTTCGCTCGACGAGCGCAATCCCCAAAATTCCTTGACGGCCGCCCGTTCCGCGCGCCTTGATTTCAGCCAGGAAGATTTGAACGACGACGACGAACTAAACGACATCCTGTGGCTAGCCATCCGCCACACGGACCCTCCGCCGCCAGTCCGCAGCATGTTCGGAAAGTAGTCTCCATCTCCTGGTTCCGGGAGCGCCCCCAACCAGGAACCAGAAACGGTTTTTATCCCCTGCGGCTGGAATATTTGTCCAGCACATTGATCAGCCGCGTAGCGGGCTGCGGAACAGGCGTGTCGCCCAATACGATATCCCGGTTCGAAATCGGTTTGCCGTACAGTTCGTTGTTCCAATCTTCATCAGGCCGCAGCGTGGCGCCTTGCAGCGAGACTCCCGCGAACAGCCCGCGCGAACGGGAGTAAGTCAAAATCTCGGCGTGCATCTGCGCATCCGTTTCAGCCGAGGAGTCGCGGCCCACCGGGCCGATCGCCGCATTCGCGTCCGCGCCAATGGTGAATTTACTTTGCAATAATTTCTTGACCCCGCCCTTGTTCATCACCAGCAACACGACATCGGTATCGGAACCGCCAATTTGAAATCCCACGCTTCCGCCTTCCACGCGAATTGCGGCCGGCGCCGACCATCCTCCGCCGGCCTTGCGGCACAGCATAAATCCTTTTCCATACTTGGCCCCCACAATGAAAGCGGCCTTCTTCACGCCAGGCACAACCACCAGGCACTCGGATTTCCTTAGCAAATCCTGCGGAATTCCTTTGTCCGGTGCGGACATGATCTCACTCATGGTATCGGCCGCTGCATCCAACCTTTCACGAGCGTCAGGGGCGCCGATCAACAAACCAGCGCTCAATCCAAAAAGCGCAAGCTGGGATATTTTCATTGTGTTTCCTCCTCCCGCTGATTGTAGCGCACGGGACTCTCAATCAACACTCTCAACAACCCGGGCCGCGATCCCCCCTTTCGCCAATCTCACTTGGATGCCGGAGCCTACCGGCGCCTCATTGGGTTCTTTCACAATGCGCCCCGCATCGTTGGTCACTATGGCATAGCCGCGATCCAGGATCTTGAGCGGACTCAATTGCGTCAGATGCGCCATCAATGGATTCAGGCGGCCATGGGCGCGCGTCATGCGCAGCCGCATCAACTGCAGCGCGGCCACGTTCGCGGTCTCCAGCCGCCGCCGCGCCGCGGCGAATCTCAAACGCAGATCCAGGCTGCGCAAACGCGTGGTCAATTCCTCCAGGCGCTTGCGCCGCGCCGAGGAACCACCGCTGATACGGTCGCGCATCCGAAACTCCAGCTCGTCCACCCGTTGTTGCAGCCGCCCGATGTTGCGATGCAAAACGGCCGAGGCCCGCTCCACTCCCTGCTGGTGCAATCGCCGGGCCGCCATCGCCAAACGGTATCGAATGAATTGCAGCATTTTATGTTCTGCAACTGCGATTTGTTCGATGAGCTGTTCCTGCGTGCAGATGACAAGTTCCGCGGCCGCCGATGGAGTTGGTGCGCGCAGGTCCGCCACGAAATCCGCGATGGTGTAATCAGTCTCGTGGCCCACCGCTGAAATCACGGGCACATTACTGGCCGCAATGGCTCTGGCCACTGCTTCTTCGTTGAAGGTCCACAGATCTTCCAGTGATCCGCCTCCGCGCGCCACAATCACTACGTCCGGCCATTGTGAGTTGCTGAAATATTCGATGCCTCGCACCACCGCTTCGATGGATCCTTCGCCCTGCACCAGCGCTGGATAAAGCCGGATGTGCAGGCCGGGGAACCGGCGCGAAAGAATCTGCGTCATGTCTCCGATCACCGCGCCGGTGGGTGAAGTTACAATTCCGATCCGCCTCGGGAATCGCGGGATCTCGCGCTTGCGCTGGGCATCGAACAAGCCCTCCCCCGCCAATTTCTTCTTGAGCTGCTCGAACGCGAACTGCAACGCCCCGTGACCCTGGGGCTCCAGCGCTTCCACTAGAAGTTGGTATTCTCCGCGCGCTTCGTAAACATCGATGCGCCCCCGCGCCAGCACCGCGATACCGTCCTGAGGCTTGAATTTCAGATAACGCAACGAGGTCCGGAAGCACACGCAACGCACTTGCGCTTCATGGTCTTTCAGGGTGAAGTAACAATGGCCGCTCGCCGCCATCTTCGATCCCGATATCTCGCCCGCCACCCAGACGTCGTCGAATTCCGATCCCAGCAAGTCGCGAATTCGCGCACTGAGTTCCGCCACCGTGAAGGTCTTTCGCGTGGGACCCCAGGCCAGCGCCATCTGCTCCATGACTTCCAGCGTAGCGTACGTGTGTTCCAATAAATCCTGATGATCAAAAATTACACAGATCTCACGGACCGCGTGGCGGTGGTGATCGGCGGAACTTCCGGTCTTGGCCGCGCCATCGCGCTTGGCCTCGCGGAGGCGGGAGCGGCGGTAGTAGCCTCCGGCCGCCGGCAGGAATTGGTGGATGAGATGGCGGCCGCGATAAAAACGCTAGGGCGTGAATCGTTGAACTGTAGCGTCAACGTATCCGATCGCGCGTCCATCGATACTCTGCGTGACGCAGTGCTCCAGCGCTTCGGGAAAGTTGATGTGCTGGTGAACGCGGCCGGCCGCACGAAACGAACGCCGACCAAGGATCTTGCCGAGCAGGAATGGGGAGACATCCTGGACACGAATCTGACAGGCATTCTGCGAAGCTGCCAGTCCTTTTACCAGCCGCTGGCCGCCAGCGGGCGCGGGCGCATCGTCAACATTGCCTCGCTCAGTTCTTTCGTCGGTTTATATGAAGTCACGGCCTATTGCGCCTCCAAATCCGGCGTGCTGTCGCTGACGCGCAGCTTAGCTGTAGAGTGGGCCAGGGTGGGGATCAATGTGAACGCCATCGCGCCGGGCGTATTTCGGACGGATCTGAATTCCGCTTTGCTGGACGGCACAGATCGCGGCCGCGAGTTTCTGATGCGCACTCCCATGCAGCGTTTCGGAAAACCAGAGGAACTGATCGGCGCCGCGGTGCTGCTGGCTTCCGATGCGGCTAGCTACATCACCGGCCAGGCTATCGCGGTGGACGGCGGATTCCTGGCATCGGGAGTGAATACGTAGCCGATTTTCGCTAATCTTACTGACAATGAGAATTGCAAAATTGCTCGGCGCGGCGCTAATGTGCGGCGTCCTTCCTCCTTTCCACATCACCATCGCACAGGACTTGCAGGCGACCGGAAAATCGATCGGCACAGTGACCACCCACGGAAACCTGATCGTGATGACGCTGGACGAAAACGCTTTGGGAAAAATGAATCTATTCGACCTGGCCCACCGCACCCTGCGGTTCACTCCCGATGGTCCGGGATATCGCATCGCCAACATTCCAGTGGAATGGGACTCCGATTTCGGGCCGGAATTGCAAACGGCACAAGTCACACTGCGCAATTTCCAGTTTCCTTTTTCGGAGAAGAACTGGGAGACGTTTTCGGTAGGCGCGACTGGGTCGATCCGGTTCGGAACCGCTCCCGCGGGCGGACGAGGCGGCATTTCCATCGGACGATTTGACCGTTTGCAGTACGCCGCGCACAATCTGATCGACACCGTCCCGGCCATCTGCGTTTTCTTCAAACCGCGAATGAACGGCAAGCGCTACGTAAAGGAGCTGGCGGATCGCGTGGTGATCACGTGGAGCTTGAGCGAGCCCGCGGGCAACATTCAAGACTTCACATGGACGCCGACCGTGAACCGCTTCCAGGCGGTGCTTCACAAAGACGGAGGCGTGGATCTTTCCTATGACGAGATCGCGGCCAAGGACGCCATCGTCGGTTTGTACCCGACGGTTGACGGCAGGCCGCAGCAGGAACTCACAACGCTGCGCGGTGAAGAGCATTCTGATATTCCCGCGCATCTGGATTTAACGAGTGTGAAGCTGACGGTGACCGGCGGAGTGCTACTGAAGGCTACGCTCGAAACCAGGGGTCCTGTTCTTCCGGAAGGTGGGACGGACCTGGTGGGCGTGACTTACCGCATCGTATTCGGGCAGCCCGATGTCGCATGGACCGTTCGCGGCGTGGCTCCATCGGATGAAGCGGGACCGCGGTCGCGGTATATGGCGGCAGGGCCGGGAGTGGCTCAGCGGGTCAAGGTGGACCAGAACACAATTGTGGCGCAAGGGATACTACCGCCCGGATTGAATCCTGGGACGAAAATCTCGGTGTACGCGGAGACGG
>Ga0210390_10005938_pt1 | contig 10209 bp, 7 predicted proteins | sample IncBWH11OmetaG_FD_161050 | JGI IMG/M metagenome (GOLD analysis project Ga0210390, IMG submission 161050) | Forest soil microbial communities from Barre Woods Harvard Forest LTER site, Petersham, Massachusetts, United States - Inc-BW-H-11-O ...
TTACCCTGGCGTGCATCTCGAGAGCGAGGTCTGGAACCTGCCCAAATATGTCGTGGCTGTTGGCATGATTCTTCTGCTGCTCGAGGATCAGCTTGAACACAACAAATATCTGGCTCTTCACGACGAGCTGACGGGTCTGCCGAATCGCCGTCTCTTTCAGGACCGACTCGTTGTGGCATTGGAGCGCGCGCGCCGCACGGGCACCAAGGCCGCGTTGCTCGTCGTCGATCTCGATCGGTTCAAACAGGTGAACGACAGTCTCGGCCATCACGCTGGCGACCTCTTGCTCCAGGAAGTTGGGAAGGTCTTCATGGGACGGGTTCGCACTTCGGACACGGTTGCGCGCACCGGCGGTGACGAGTTTTCGGTAATCTTAGAAAATACCGATACCCGCGAGAGCGCTCAACAGGTTGCCAATACGCTTTTGCATTATCTCAACGAACCGCTTCTGGTTCAGGGAAAAACGGTGTGGGTGGGTGCCAGTATCGGCGTTGCCCTCTTTCCAGACGATGCTCTGGATGTCGAATCGCTTTGCATCGCCGCCGATCTGCGTATGTACGACGAAAAGAATAGCGCCCGCGATCTCGCGCGGCCACGCTACCCCGGAAAAATCCCCCCTCACTCCGTTCAGGGCGAACTGACCCAGGCGGATTTTCGCGTGGCCCCCGAACGCATTAGCGTTTAGCTCACTGCATACGTAGAAAAGGCCCGGAAGTGCCTCCCGGGCCTTTCTTCTAAAACAGTGTGGGTGGGCGCTAGCTCTGTCCCGTCCCGCCGCGTCCACCACGCCGCCGCCGCCGGCGCCGGTTGTTGTTGGCTCCCGCCGGACGCGGAGCACCGTTCGGCGCGGTTCCAACAGCTACCGGAGCGCCCTCGACGCGGTTGAAGTTTGGCTCATTCTCTTCATCGATTTCTTCGCCTTCTTCCTCATCAAAGTCATCTCCACCCTCGATCAGGATGGTGCTTTGATTGGAGTGCGGCTGCCGTTCATCGAACTCGTTGCGCGGCTTCGACGGTGCCGGAGTGGGCGCCGCAGCGACCGGCACGCCTTCGTCCTCGCCCTCCGCTGCTGGCGCGGTCTGGGCCAGCTTCGCGCGCTGTTCTTTGATCAGCGCCTTGCGGCTCAGCTTGATGCGATTGCCCTCGATTGCGAGAACCTTCACCATCACCTGATCGCCTTCCCGCAACTCGTCCTTCACTTCCTTCACACGATGTTCCGCGATCTCGGAGATGTGCAGCAACCCGTCCGTGCCAGGGAAGAGTTCAACGAACGCGCCGAACTCGGCCAGACGGACAACCTTGCCCAGATAGGTCTTGCCAATCTCGGGAACCGCCGTGACGTCGTTGATCATGGCCAACGCTCGCTTCAAGCCGTCTGCATCACTTGAGGCAACACTGACCCGTCCGGTATCGTCCACATCGATCTTCGCGCCAGTCTGCTCAACGATGCCACGAATCGTGGCGCCGCCTTTGCCAATCAGATCGCGAATCTTGTCGGTGGGAATCTGCACCGTCTCGATGCGCGGTGCATACTGCGACCGGTCCTGGTGCGGACCGGAGAGAACGGCATCCATCTTGTCGAGCAGGAAGAGCCGTCCGCGTCGCGCCTGCTCCATGGCCTGCTGCAGAATCTCGCGCGTTAAGCCGCCGATCTTGATGTCCATTTGCAGGGCGGTGATGCCCTTGCGGGTTCCGGCAACCTTGAAATCCATATCGCCGTAGTGATCTTCCGCGCCGGCAATGTCGGAAAGGATTGCGTAGTCGTCGCCTTCCTTCACCAACCCCATCGCCACCCCTGCAACCGCGCCCTTCAGCGGAATGCCCGCGTCAAAAAGAGCCAGACTTGCGCCGCAAACGGACGCCATCGAGGACGAACCATTCGACTCCAGAATGTCAGAGACGATGCGCATCGAATAAGGCGATTCATCTGTGCTCGGCAGCACCGCAGAAATCGCGCGCTCAGCCAATGCACCGTGGCCCACTTCTCTGCGGCCCACGCCCGTCATGCGGCCTGTTTCGCCTACGCTGAACGGTGGAAAATTGTAATGGAGCATGAAGTTCTTCTTTTGCTCGCCTTCATAACTCTCCAGCCGCTGCCCGTCATCGGCCGTGCCCAGCGTCGCGGTCACGAGTGCCTGCGTTTCACCGCGCGTGAAGAGTGCCGAACCGTGCGTCCGGGGCAATACGCGGGTCTCAATCGTGATGGGTCGAATCTCGTCAAACGCACGGCGATCAGGCCGAATGCGATCCTTCGTCACCTGTTCGCGGAAGAGCCGCTCCGTCAAATGCTCGTAATAGGTGGCCAGCTTCTTCTTCGCGTTCGGATCATCTGCGGGAACTGCAGCAGCCAGTTCGTCCTTGATTTTCTTGATCAGCGCATAGCTTTCCGTTTTGCCGTGCGTCTTCGTGTCCTGCGCATCCTTCAGCCGGTCGCCAGCCTTTCCCTTGAGTTCCGCATAATAGGCCTCGTCGAATTCCGGTGCGGTAAAGGCGCGCTTCTTCTTGCCTGCCTTGGCGGCCAGTTCATCGATCACTGCAACAATCTTCTTGATTTCGCCATGCGCGAACTCAATAGCCGCCAGGATGACCTCTTCGGTCTCTTCCTTGGCGCCGGATTCAATCATGACAATACCGTCTTTGTGACCCACAACCATGATGTTCACGGTGGTCAAAGCACGTTCCGCATAGGTCGGGTTGATCACGAATTCGCCATCCACGCGGCCGACGCGCACAGCGCCCACAGTCGCACTGAACGGAATGTCGGAAAGAGCCAGGGCGGCGGACGCTGCGTTGATCGCCACCACGTCAGGATCATTCTCTTTGTCGGCCGAGAAGACCAGAGCGATCACCTGCGTCTCATTGCGGAAACCGTCGGGGAACAAGGGACGAATCGGTCGATCAATTTGGCGGGCGGTCAGAATTTCCTTTTCGCTGGGACGGCCTTCGCGCTTGATAAAGCCCCCGGGGATGCGTCCGCCAGCATACGTGTATTCTCGATAGTCCACAGTGAGGGGAAAGAAATCAATGCCTTCTCTTGGATCCGGAGAGGCAACCGCAGTGGCCAGCACGACGGTTTCGCCCGTCGATACCAACGCTGCGCCGGATGCCTGCTTCGCCATGCGGCCCGTCTCAAAAACCAGCCGCTTGCCGCCGGCAAGCTCGACAGCTAATTCATGCTTCGTAGACATAGAGTCCTCGTTTCATTTTGTTCGCTTGGGAAACTTGTAGGGAGAGATCGGAGCGCGCCCAGAGACCGCCGCACCAACAAGGCACGGTTCGCGGAGTCGGCCCTATGGAAGGAAGCGAATCGACTCGATCGCGAGTCAGACTCGAGCTCCAGGACTCGCACAGCCGATAGCTGTGCGACTGCCGTCGCGGCAGGTTCAATGCGTCAGGTACACTTTGGCCCCAGATCCTGTTTCGAACGGGGGCCGTGACCAGGCTTCGGTCTGGGCGCTTCCGGTTCAAGGTTTGCTTTCTGGCTACTTCCGGAGTCCGAGCTTACTGATCACGTCACGATACCGGTCGGAATCGTGCGTCTTCAGGTAGTCCAGCAGACGGCGTCTTTTGCTGACAAGCATCAACAGACCACGCCGGGAAGCATGATCTTTCTTGTGGGTCTTAAAATGCTCTGTCAGTTCGCCAATTCGCTCGCTCAAAATCGCGATCTGGACCTCCGGCGAACCGGTATCCGTCTCGTGGGTGCGGAAGCGTTCAATTAGGTCGGTTTTCTTAGCAGTCGCCAGCACGGCGTGTGTTACTCCTCTTGCGTTCTCAGTCCACTCTTAAGTGTCTATTGTGAGATTACCATGAATGGGTCTTGCACGCCATCAAACCGCCCTGAATCCGCACGCCACAAACCCATGATGGGCCGTAGTTTGGCGTCAAGGTTCCACTTGGAACCAATAGTTCGCGCGGGCCACGATGCGCGCACCGTAGTCCTGCGACGTCTTCACGCGGATGGTGTGCAGCCCCGGCGTCGGATCCGACGGGCTGAATGTGATCAGATATCGGTTGCGCACATGCTTCGCGGCATCCACAACCCTCTGCTCAAATTTTTTGTCACCCGTAAATGTGGTGTACTCTCCCCCGCTCTCCTGAGCAATCTCTCTTGACACATTCTCTTTGAATGCTTTGACCGCCATCACCAGAGCCGAAACCATACTCATGGTGCGATCGTCGCCTGAGTCCTTCAGGTCATGGAGGAACTCCGCGCGCGACGGAGAAAATGAAACGCTGAGGACCAGAACATCCGACCTGCCAATCTTCCGAATGAGTTGCTCCGGCTTGGTGTGCTTGCTCCCGTGGTCCCGCTCTTCGCTGATAAGGAGCAGAACCCGCCGATATTCCTTTGGTTGCGTTTCCAGCAGATCGACGGCGGAGCTGATCGTATCCAGAATCGCCCCACCCCCGTCGCCGGGCTGCAGGTGCTCGAGCGCGTCGTTCATGTCTTCGCTGGAGTGTGTGTAGTCATGAATGAGGTGCGGTTTGGAATCGAACCCCATCAAGGCTCCTTCACTGCGCGGATCCGACAAAAAGAGATCGAGCAATGGACCAAGTTTCGCGACCTTGCCAAACTCCAGGGCGCTCACGCCGCCTTGCTCCACTGCCACCACCAACGCGACGGGCGCTGTGTCCATCTCCTCCTGCACACGAATCTTTTGCGGCACGCCATTGTCCTGGAGGATAAAATCCGCCTGCTTCAATCCATAAAGGATGCCTCCGCCGGACTTCTCCACCAGGGTAGGAACAAGCACTTCGTTGGTGGTGACGCGCACCGTCGGCGTCGTGTTCTCGGAGCCGGTGATCGGCTTCGGAGGCTCTGCGGGCGGCAGTTGCTGAGAATGCGCTATCCGCGGGCAGAGCAGCAGGGCGCACAAAAGCAGAGCTAATTGTCGGACGATATCAATCAACACCCCGGTCCGCGTCCGGTGAGTCGATCGCGCCCGCCGGTCCTTCACGCGCGCATCAACCACGTTTACGCGCCTCTTTTTCCAAGCGACCGGTCCAAACCAGGAAACTCAGCAACTCCCAGCGCGAGCTCCACATGAACCCAAAAACATCTTTCGCTCGGAGTGTCTGGGCAGGCATTCCCGAATAGGTTTCAATGCGCCAACGAAGAAACTCGCTCCGCCAGGGAGCGAGCCGATGTCCCCGAGTTGCATTCCAGATAAACCGCAAGGAAGAGAACAAGCTTGATCCTCTGCCTCTGAGTATAGATTGAGCCGCGCGCGGAACGTGAGCCGCAGATCCGCCGCAAGCTCGATCGATGCTCAGTACAACTCAGGAGATCTTATCGAACAAACTCCCCGAACCCAGCCGCGCCATCACGTCTTCCGGAGCCGTCTCGCGTACCCAGTGAAACACCACGAGCAGCCGCGCCAGAGGCGTCGTGTACATCGGAATTGCGGGCAGGAGTGTGACCAATGTCAAGTCAGGCAACAGGGCGCATGAGCCGCGAGAGCAGGCGCGGTTGCCGCCGCGACGGCGAACAAACATAACCCTCGAAGGGAACAGCTCGGCATCGTGCTCTTCATTTCAACTCCCCTCTCTTTCTCCGGCCGGATCCTTGCGCATTCATGCCACCCGCGTTACGCGTCCTGCCAGCCGTGTATCGATAACCTCGAACTCGATCCAGGCCAGTTGCACTTCTCCGGCGCTCAAGGGGAGATCTTCTCCGTTTTCCCACCGGCTCTCGATCACTTGCCCCGGCTCGAGCGCCAAAAGGTTGCGCACTCTGAACCCGCGCCACGGCACCGGCACCTCAAGTCCAACCGGCACCGGCCGATACGTGGACCAAAAGCGATTGGAGAATGGTCCGCGGCCTGCGCGCCTGAATCCGAAGCTTCCGCGCCTGCGCCCCGCAGGGCACCAGACCCGCGAGTCAATTCTGTTTCCGGTGCCGCCTGGGAAGGATCACTCGCCATGCCTTGGGAACCAGCAGGAGAGAAACCAAAATAGACCCGATCACATTGGAAAGGCCTTAGAAATGCGCCCGGGACGTGGAGCCGCCCTCCCATGCCCCGCCTCACCCGCCTCGCTGCTACACTGAGATATAGGCCGAAGAGGCATCTTTCCACCAGCTGCACGGCTCGTCTGCAGTCTTCATACGAGGTTGATCGACATGTCGGAAATGAACGGAAACAAGAATCTGGGAAGCACCAGCCTCCGCCTCAAAATCGGGCTCGCGGAGATGCTGAAGGGCGGCGTCATCATGGACGTGATGAACGTGGAACAGGCCCGCATCGCAGAGGAAGCCGGTGCCACCTCCGTCATGGCGCTGGAACGCGTACCCGCCATGATTCGCGCCGAGGGCGGCGTCGCCCGCATGGCGAACCCCAAGCTCATCAAGGAGATCATTGCAGCTGTCTCGATTCCGGTCATGGCCAAGGCACGCATCGGCCACTTTGCCGAAGCCCAGATTCTGCAGCAGCTCGGCGTCGACTTCATTGACGAAAGTGAAGTTCTGACCCCTGCCGACGAGGCGCACCATATCGACAAGCACGCCTTCACCACACCGTTTGTTTGCGGCGCCCGCAACTTGGGAGAGGCGCTGCGTCGCATCGCAGAAGGCGCCGCCATGATTCGCACCAAGGGCGAGGCTGGAACCGGCGACGTGGTTCACGCTGTGCAGCACATGCGACAGATCGTCAAGGAAATGAAAGCCCTGACCGTCCTTTCGGACCAGGAACTCTACGCCGCCGCAAAAGAGCACCAGGCGCCTTACGAGTTGGTGCGCATCGTGGCGCAGGCTGGCAAGCTTCCCGTGCCCAACTTCTCCGCTGGCGGCATTGCCACGCCCGCCGACGCTGCGTTGATGATGCAACTCGGAGCCGAAGCCATCTTTGTCGGCTCGGGAATCTTCATGAAGGAACGCGCCACACCGCTCGATGTGGAACACAACGCCCAGGAGCGGGAAGAGGCGGTCTCCCGCGCCAAAGCCATCGTGACGGCAACCACGCATTTCAATGATCCAAAAATCTTGGCCGAGGTCAGCGAACAGGTGACCGGAACCATGAAGGGTCTCGCCGCTGCCGCGCTCGAAGAATCGCAGCTGTTACAGACGCGCGGCTGGTGAACTTGCCGTTCCGGCAAACACTTGCTTTCCGCTCGCATGACCATCCTCAATCGGACGACGCCTAGTCCTTCGCTTCTTTCTCGCGGCGGGGCAGTCCTCCTACGAGCGAACAGCTCGCGTCCGCCCCACCGCAGGTGGTTTGCACATAATTACGCGCATCGGTGCACAATGTTTGTAGGATTCGTAGGATCTCCGGAGCTACGAGGGGAAAGGGTAGGCAGGGGTACCCCCTCCCCCTCCTACCCACCCCCCCTCCCCCCCACGGAGATCTGCGCGATCTGCCAGGGCATCGGAGGGGACCGCACCGTAACGGCGTAAAGGAGAAGAAGATTGGCTCGCTCCATCCGACCACGCATCGGCGTCCTCGCCATTCAGGGGGACTACGCCGCGCACGCCGAGGCGCTTTCCGATTCCGGAGCAGAGCCATCCGAAATCCGCAAGCCGGAACAACTCGCTGACGTTGATGGACTGATTCTCCCGGGCGGCGAGTCAACCACCATGCTTAAGTTTCTCGAAAAGGGCCACTTCTTCGAGGCACTGAAAGATTTCTCCGCGCACAAACCAGTCTTCGGGACATGCGCCGGAGCGATCCTTCTCGCCCGTGAAGTCCACCATCCAGCGCAGCGCAGCCTGGGCGTTCTCGATGCGACCTTGGAACGCAACGCCTACGGACGCCAGATCGACTCGTCCATACAGGTTTCCGAGACATCCCTGCCCGGAGGTCCGCTGGAAATGGTCTTTATTCGCGCACCGCGCATCGTGGCCAGCGGGCCTGCAGTCGAAGTGCTTGCCCGACGCGATGGATTCGCGGCCCTGGTCAAACAGGGGAACATCATGGCGGCTACCTTTCATCCGGAGCTATCGGCAGATCGTCGCGTGCACAAAGCATTTGTCGACGCCGTTGCCAATGCGATGGAACGATAAGAAACCTCTCATCCTTCTCTGGAATCTACTTTCCAAAGGATGAGAAACCTCTCATTCGGGCCCGGAACCGACTTTCACGATGGGAAACCACCCGTTTCTTTGCACATGCGTCCAAACAAAAGTCGGAGTATGCTCTTTTTCACAGAGGATCGAGAATGCCCGCTACCTTTACGCACTCCCCAGCGGAAACGGAACGGAAAGAGCCAGGAATCGGCGGCAAGCCTCCTGTGGACCGGCGCCCCACCGGAGGCGGAGGCGGTGGTGGTGACGACGATTGGCGGCATGAACGACGCGGCCCACGCGAATTGTTGCACCGCATCCGCTTTTTCGTCTTCTTTGGTCTCGCCGGCGACATGATGTTTTTCGCCATGCTGGTCGTGCTGTTTTTCGCGCGGCAGGCAGGCACACACATGGATCCGCGGTCGCACGAGCAGATCGGCGACTGGCGCCCAATTCTTTTGCCTCCGATCCTCTTTCTGAATACTGCGGTTCTGATTCTGAGCAGCCTGACGATGGAATTTGCGCGCCACAATATCTTTCGCGAGTTCGATGTGCTCGAGGAGTGGCTCGGACTCGGTCGTCCGGCCCTGCATCGGACATTGCCTTGGATTGGCGCAACCCTCGGGCTGGGCGCCCTCTTCGTTGCGGGCCAGTGGACCGCGTGGCGGCAGCTGACCGCGCAGGGATTTGCTTTCGATCGGTGGTCGACTCCGGCCAGCTATTTCTTCTACCTGATCACGGGCCTGCATGCGGCCCATCTGATGGTTGGCTTGATCGCTCTCGGGATATGCCTCAGCGGGATGACTCTTCTGAAGCGCGTGGAACTGCGCCAGATCGCCGTGGATGCGACGGCATGGTACTGGCACACCATGGGCCTTGCGTGGGTGATTCTTCTGGCAGTCCTGACGATCGGGCAGTAAAGCTGCCCTTTCGGCTCTGCTTATCTCCGATCGAACACTCTATGGTCGTGGGTTCGCTCTCGCCTCGCCAATCCTCTCAAGAATCGTACAATTTTATTTAACTTATGTTTACATATCGCTAATTCCAAAGCTGTTAATTGATTAACGGGTGCTGAGACGAGAGACCTATAACCACTACGACTTCCAAGACTTCGACCAGGGTCGGCCTTCTGCGGAAACGCTTGGGAGCCAGTTACGGGTTTTCTTAGAAAAGCGCTCCCGCTGGACGCGCGATGCGAATCACCGTAAGGTCGTCGTTCTGGCCGTGTTGCTGTGCCGAGTCCGCGATTGTCGTGGCGGTGGCGCCATCGCGCAAGAAGGATTCGACACGCGAAAATCCGAGAAGCTCGCCCTGCTCGTTCCGCGCTTCGGCAACTCCATCGGTCAGCAACACGGCGATATCGTCCCCACGCATCTTCAGAGTTGTTTGTTCGTAGGCGGCAGCCGCGACGAGGCCAAGCGGTGTCGACCCTGCAAAGGGAAGTTCTGTTGCGTTGAGATAAGGCGGAAGATGGCCGGCGTTGGCGAGGACGAGGCTTCCTCGCTCTTCAAGGCGAACGGCCAGGCAGGTGACGAATCCGCCTTGGGTGCGGCCGCAGAGACGGCGATTCAGTTCAGAAAGAATTTCTGCTGGCTCCTCGGTGAAGCTGCTTACGATCCCGAGCATGCCGACGATCATCGAAACGATCATGGCAGCACGCAAGCCTTTGCCGCTGACGTCGCCGATGACGACCAGGGTGTGTCCGGTATTGAGGGGGATGACCTGAAAGAAATCGCCCCCCACTTCGGCAGCGGGACGGTAGACGCATTCGAGGGTATAGCCGGCAATGGGCGGCGGATCTGCCGGCACCATGAGGCGCTGGACTTCGCGGGCGGCGGCCATTTCGCTTTCGAGTGAAGCCTTCTCGATCTGGCTCCGGGCATAACGCCGTCCCTCCCGGATCGAAACAAACACGAACCCCGCGTACCCAGCAAAGACGAAAATGATGACCGCGAGGCCATCGAAAGCGAACCGGCTTTGAAGGCGCGCGGTTTCAGCGGCATTGAACTGGACCCGCTGGGGCCCGTCCGGCAGCCTATTGCCCAGCAACCCCATTGAGAGAAAGTGCAAGACGAATAAAGGAAGAAACGCCTTCCAGGACTTGCCGCGAAGCGCAAACCCGCTGGCGGCATAGCAGACCGCAAAGAGTCCCGAGAGCGCAACCGAGAGGCCAAACCGCAGAAGTGGCTGGCGCCCCATATCAACGA
>Ga0210390_10005939_pt1 | contig 10209 bp, 12 predicted proteins | sample IncBWH11OmetaG_FD_161050 | JGI IMG/M metagenome (GOLD analysis project Ga0210390, IMG submission 161050) | Forest soil microbial communities from Barre Woods Harvard Forest LTER site, Petersham, Massachusetts, United States - Inc-BW-H-11-O ...
GCCTAGCGACATGACCAAAGATCGGCCTTTTGTGCTTTGCCTGACCGGCTCGCTCGGCATGGGCAAATCGCGCACCGCATCGTTCTTCGCCGAGGCGGGGGTGCCGGTTCACGATTCCGACGCCGCCGTCCATGCGCTCTACGAAGGCGAGGCCGTGCCGCTGATCGAGCATGCTTTTCCGGGCGCCACGTCCAACGGCAAAGTCGACCGCGCCAAGCTTGCGGCGATGGTGCTCGGTAATGACCAAGCGATCGCCCGGCTCGAGGCGATCGTGCATCCTTTGGTGGGCAAGGTGAGAGATAAGTTTCTGGCCGACGCGCAAGCGCGCGGCGCGCCGGTCGTGGTGCTCGACGTGCCGCTGTTGTACGAAACCGGCGGCGAACGTGGCTGCGACGCCGTGGTCGTGGTTTCGGCGCCGCACGAGGTGCAACGCCAACGCGCCCTCGAACGGCCGGGCATGACCGAGGAGAAATTCGCAGCGCTGTTGGCCAAGCAAATGCCGGATGCGGAAAAGCGCCGGCGCGCCGACTTTATCGTGGATAGCTCGCAATCCTTCGACCATGCCCGCGCGCAGGTGCGCGACATCTTGCAGGCAGTCGCTAGAATGCGCGGACGCGCCGGTGATTCGTAGGCGTTGATAAAGCGCCGGCGCCAGGAAGGTTCATGCGCGAGATTGTGCTCGACACCGAAACCACAGGCCTTGATCCGCTGGACGGTCACCGTCTGGTCGAGATCGGCTGCGTCGAGCTGATCAACGGCATACCCACCGGTCAGACCTTCCACCGATATTTCAATCCGGAACGCGGCATGCCGGAGGAAGCCTTCGCCGTTCACGGGCTGAGCGAGGAATTCCTCAAGGACAAGATGTTTTTCGTCGAGGCGGCGGACGATCTCATCGCCTTTCTCGGCGATGCGCCGCTGGTCATCCACAATGCTGCGTTCGACCTGGGTTTCATCAACGCCGAGCTCGAACGAGCCGGCCGCTCGCCGGTCACGCGCGAGCGGCTGATCGATACGCTCCTGATCGCGCGGCGCAAGCATCCGGGCGGGTCGAACCGGCTCGACGATCTATGCGTGCGTTATGCGATCGACAATTCGCGCCGCACCAAGCACGGTGCGTTGCTGGACGCCGAACTCCTCGCCGAAGTTTATGTCGAGCTGATCGGCGCCCGCCAGGCGCAACTGGTTCTGTCGCAGGCGGCGGCGCCCGGCCACGTCATCGGCGAACCGATCATCATCCGCCAGCGTCTGGTGCCGCTGGTTCCAGCCGTCACCGCCGAGGATCGCGCGGCACATCGCGCGTTCATCGCCACGCTCGGCGAGCACGCCATCTGGCGCGACTATGTCAGTTTGGATTGAGCGGCGGCGACGCCGGCTGGGCCGCTGCTAAACGCTGGCGATAAAGGCTGACAAAATCGATCGGGTCGAGCAGCAGCGGCGCGAACCCGCCGTTGCGCACGGCGGTTGCAACGATCTCGCGCGCGAACGGGAACAACAATCGCGGGCATTCGATCAGCACGACCGGCTGCAGACTGTCGGCCGGCACGTTCTGAACGCGGAACGCGCCGGCGAACACCAGTTCGAAGTTGAAAAGCAGCATGCCTTGGGATTCGGCTTTGCCTTCCAACCGCAGCGTCACCTCGAAATCCGTCGCCGCGATCGGCGCCGCATCGACATTCACCTGGATATTGATCGTCGGCTGCTGGCCGGTCGGCGCGATCGAGCGGGGTGCGTTCGGGTTTTCGAACGACAGATCCTTCACGTACTGGGCAAGCACGCCGATTTGCGGAATCGCCTGCGGCTGCGGACCGCCGTTCGTCTCTGACATATTCGATCTCCGGCCGGGCGACGGCGTTAAAGGTTGGCTAACACAGGCAAAGCACGTGAACAATGCCGGCCGGCAGCGCCTCTCGTGCCGCGATGTTGCCACGGGCGGGCTGCCTCGGCCAAAAAACGCTGCAATTGTGACCCACGAGCGACGGGCGCAACCGCAAGGATTTTGTATAATAGAAGCGGTTTCGGCGGTTACACTTGTTGGCGCGGTGGCGCTGATCGTTTAAGATTTGGCGTCGGCACGCCTATCGGCCACCGGCCACTGGATGGTTCCCCGTGCGTGCCTACATAAGGCGGAGACCCGGGCTCCCCACGGGTTCGCGAGTTCGAGCCGCCACCGGGATGGATCGCCACTTTTCGCGACGCCGAGAGAACTGACACCAAGAGAACGAAGACGTGTTTTTCGACATCTACACCATCATCTTTCTGGCGCTCGCGGTATTCATTTTCCTGCGGCTTCGCAGCGTTTTGGGGCAGCGCACCGGCCGCGAGCGGCCGCCATACGACCCGTATTCGGCGCGCGATGCGGTCCGCAGTCCGGCGAGCGACAAGGTCGTAACCTTGCCGCCGCGACCGGCGGAGGCGTCATCGACCCGGCCGCCTGCGATCGAGACGCCGCCTCCGCCTTCCACCGATCGCTGGAAGGACGTGGCCGAAAGCGGGTCAAGCGTTGCGGCCGGGCTCGACGCCATCGCGGCCGTGGATTCCAGTTTTGACGCCAAGCACTTCATCACCGGCGCGCGCGCCGCTTACGAAATGATCGTGACCGCGTTTGCCGAGGGCGATCGCCGCCAATTGCGCAACCTGTTGTCGCGCGAAGTCTACGACGGCTTCGACGCCGCGATCACCGAGCGCGAAAGCCGCGGCGAAACCGCCGAGACGCGATTTGTTTCGATCGACGGCTCGACCATCACGAACGCGGAATTGCGCGCGCGCACCGCGCAGATCACCATCCGTTTTGTTTCCAAGCTGATTTCCGCGACCCGCGGACGAAACGGCAATGTTATCGACGGCAACGCCGAGAAGGTGACTGACGTCACCGACGTTTGGACGTTCGCCCGCGACGTCTCCTCGCGCGATCCCAACTGGAAGGTTGTTGCAACCGAAGCTGGACAGTGAGGCTCATGCCGGCGTGTGGTCGAGCCTCGCTCCTGGTGGCCGTCTGCCTTGGTGTTGCCCCGCTCGCGACGGCGGCACCGAGTGCGGAGCTCGAGCCGATCAGGTTTGCGGATACCCAATACGAGCCGGTCGACTGGGCGGATCTCGACGGCTGGGCGAGTGACGATCACGCCACCGCCTTCGCCACCTTTCTCGAAAGCTGCCGGGCGTTGAATGCCAGCCGCCAATCGGCCGAGCCGGTGGCGGTCACCGACGCGCTCAAGGCGGTATGCACGCGGGCGGTCGCGGCGGTGCCGCTCGAACAGGATGCCGCGCGGAAGTTCTTTGAGGACAATTTCCGGCCCCTGCGCATCAACAAGCTTGGCGAGAGCGACGGTTTTCTGACCGGCTATTACGAACCGATCATCGAGGGGTCGCGCGTTCCGACCGGCGAATTCACGGCGCCGCTTTATCGCCGGCCGCCCAACCTCGCGATCTCCGGCCAACGCAAGCTCGGCGACTTGTTTCCAAGCAAAGGCGTCAAGGTCGGCCGGCGGGTCGGCCGCCGCAAGCTCGTGCCGTATTATGACCGTGGTCAAATCGAGGACGGCGCGCTCGACGGCTGGCATCTGGAAATCTGCTGGCTGCGCAGCGAGGTCGACGTCCTGTTCGCGCAAATCCAGGGCTCGGCGCGCATCAAGCTCGAAGACGGCACCATCCTGCGCGTCAATTACGACTCTCATAACGGCTGGCCGTATACACCGGTCGGCCGCGTGCTGATCGAGCGCAAGCTCATCCCCAAGGATGAGATGTCGATGCAGCGCATTCGCGAATGGATGGCGGCCAATCCCGATGAAGCCAAGGACGTCCGGCGGCAGAACAAGTCCTACGTGTTCTTCCGCATCACATCGCTGGCGACCGAAGACGAGGCGGTCGGTGCGCAGGGTGTGCCGCTGCTGCCCGGCCGCTCGATCGCCGTCGACCATTCGCTGCACGCTTACGGCACGCCGTTCTTCATCGCCGCCGACCTGCCGATCGCCAGCGACAAGGGCGGCACCAAATTTCGCCGCTTGATGTTCGCGCAGGATACCGGATCGGCCATTGTCGGCCCGGCGCGCGCCGACATCTACTTCGGCGCCGGTGCCGAAGCGGCGCGCATCGCCGGGCGCATCAAGAATTCCGGTCAGTTTGTGATGCTGCTGCCGCGCGAGCTCGATCCGGTCGAGGCCGGCCGCAATATGCCGTTGCCGCCGGAACGCCCGGCACCGGGCATCTTTGCGCAATTTGGCATCGGCAACACGATCGATCCGACCGTCGAAGACGTGCCGCTGCCGGAACCCAAGCCCGCCGCGGCTGAGCAGCCGGGCGCCAATGCCAATTCGAAATCGAACGCACGGCGAGCGCGATGAGCCGGCGGCGCCGGCTGAGCGACGAAGAACGCGTGCTATGGACCGGCTACTCCCGTTCGATCAGGCCGCTCGATGCGGCGCGGGAACCAGTGGAAACCGCCGAGCCTTCTGCCGGCGACGACAAGCCGGCGTCTGCTCCGCCGCCGCCGCGCCCGGTGGTGCGGCAGCACAAGCCGCTGGAGAAAAGCGCGCCACCGCTCGCGCCGCTCGGGCGACGGCTCAAGCAGCGCGTCGCCCGCGGCCGCGAGCCGATCGAAGCGCGTCTTGATTTGCACGGCTACACGCAAACGCAGGCGCATGCGGCGCTGCTGCGGTTTCTCCACCGCGCCCAAGCCAACGGCGTCAAGACGGCGCTGGTCGTTACCGGCAAGGGAACCGGCAAAGCAGGGAGCGTGCATGAGCGCGGCGTGCTCAAGCGCCAAGTGCCGCTGTGGCTGGCGCTGCCCGAGTTCCGTTCGCTCGTTGTCGGCTTCGAGGATGCGCACACCGGTCACGGCGGCGAAGGCGCGCTGTATGTCCGCTTGCGACGCGCGCGATGACAAAGCGACGAAATGATCGCGACCATCGGATTGCCAATCTCTGCGCAAGAAACCGACAACTTCATCGTCGATGATCGCGGTCTTGATGTGGGGTGTGCGCAATGTCCGAAATCGCCGACACGCAATCGGGAACGACCACGAGACGCGACGACGAGCGAGCCGACAAGCGGGCTTTCGCCCAGGTTGAAAAATGGATGGCGATGATCCGCGAGATCGACGCGGAACGGCAGGCCCGGACCAAGCGCGACGGCTGTTAGGCTGTCATTCCGGATTGCCGCGGAGCGGCAAGTCCGGAATCCATAACCACCGTTTGAGCAGAACATACACCGATTGTGGTTATAGATTCCGGGTTCCTCGCTTTGCTCGGCCCCGGAATGACGCTACAGAATGAAACGGCTCAGATCGGCGTTCTTTGCCAGATCGCCGACATGCTTTTGCACATAGGCGGCATCGATCGTCACAGTATCGCCGTGCCGGTCCGGTGCGGCAAAGGAGATCTCGTCGAGCACGCGCTCCATCACGGTCTGCAGGCGTCGCGCGCCGATATTCTCCACGCTCGAATTCACCGCCACCGCCATGTCGGCGACGGCGTCGATCGCATCCTCGGAGAATTCCAGCGTCACGCCTTCGGTGCGCATCAGCGCGATATATTGCTTGATCAGCGACGCCTCCGGTTCCGTCAGGATGCGGCGGAGGTCGTCGCGGGTCAGCGCCTTCAATTCGACGCGGATCGGCAGCCGGCCTTGCAGTTCCGGCAAGAGATCCGAAGGCTTCGAGGTGTGGAACGCGCCCGAGGCGATGAACAGGATATGATCGGTCTTCACGGTGCCGTGCTTGGTGGCGACAGTGGTACCTTCGATCAGCGGCAACAAATCGCGCTGCACGCCCTCGCGTGACACGTCAGCGCCGATCCGCCCGTCGCGGGCGCAAATCTTGTCGACCTCGTCGAGGAAGACGATACCGTTATTCTCCACCGCCTTGATGGCCTCCTGGGTCAGCTGATCGGTGTCGAGGAGCTTGTCCGACTCCTCGTTGATCAGGATCTCGTAGGACTCATGCACGGTCACCCGCCGGGTCTTGGTGCGGCTGCCGCCGAGCTTGCCGAAAATGTCGCCGATCGACACCGCGCCGATCTGCGCACCCGGCATGCCGGGGATTTCGAATAGCGGCATGCCGCCCGAGGATTGCACCTCGATCTCGATTTCCTTGTCGTCAAGCTCGCCGGCCCGCAGCTTGCGGCGGAATGCTTCCTTGGTCGAGGCGCTGGCATTGGCGCCGACCAGCGCGTCAAGCACGCGGCTTTCCGCCGCCTGCTGGGCGCGGGCCTCGACATCCTTGCGTTTGTTGTTCCGCGTCAAAGCGATGCCGATCTCGACCAGGTCGCGGACAATCTGCTCGACGTCACGGCCGACATAGCCGACCTCGGTGAATTTGGTCGCTTCCACCTTGAGGAACGGCGCGCCGGCGAGCTTGGCCAGCCGGCGCGAGATTTCAGTCTTGCCGACCCCGGTCGGCCCGATCATCAGGATGTTCTTCGGCAGCACTTCCTCGCGCAACCGGTCGTCAAGCTGCAGCCGGCGCCAGCGGTTGCGCAGCGCAATGGCGACCGCGCGCTTGGCGTCGGCCTGGCCGACGATGAAGCGGTCGAGCTCGGAGACGATTTCGCGGGGAGAAAAATCACTCATCGAGCGCGTACCATCGGATCGCGTACCATCAAAAGCGCAGCGCCATCGGGGGTCGTCACCGGCCGTTCCTTGCGAAAGCCGGCCTTTTCGTATGCCCTGATGGCCCGCGTGTTGGCGGGATCGGGATCGGTCACCACCCGCGGCGTGCCGCCAGTCAATAGGTCATCCACAAACGCGCGGATCAAAGCGGAACCGTGGCCGCGATCGATCATGTCGGCTCTGCCGATGAACTGATCGATGCCGCGCGCGCCGTTCGGCAGATCGCCGAAGCCGTGGTTGGGCCAAGCCGTGGGATCGTAACACTGCAAATAGGCAAACGGATGTGCGCCGACTTCGACAATGAACTGATCCATCGCGGGATGGTCGAGGTCGCCACCCACCAGCGCGAATTGTTCGTCCGGATCACCCCACCATTCCACCACATGCGGTTGCTCCAGCCAGCGCCGGACGCTCGCGAGGTCGGCCGCCGTCATCGGGCGAAACGCATAAGGCTGCAAGGCCATCAGGCGCCGCTCTTCAATGTTTCGACGGTGACGTTGCGGTTGGTGTAAACGCAGATGTCGGCGGCGATATCGAGCGAACGGCGCACGATCGCCTCGGCGTCAAGCGGGCCGTCGGCGAGCGCGCGGGCCGCGGCCAGCGCGTAATTGCCGCCCGAGCCGATACCGACAATGCCGGCCTCCGGTTCGAGTACGTCGCCGGTGCCGGTCAACACCAGCGAAACGTCTTTGTCGGCGACGATCATCATCGCCTCGAGACGGCGAAGATAGCGGTCCGTGCGCCAATCTTTCGCCAGCTCGACCGCCGCCCGCATCAACTGGCCGCGATATTGCTCGAGCTTCGACTCCAGCCGCTCGAACAAAGTGAAGGCGTCGGCGGTGGCGCCGGCAAAGCCCCCGATCACGTCGCCGCCGCCCAGGCGGCGTACCTTGCGGGCGTTGGCTTTGACGATGGTTTGGCCGATCGACACCTGGCCGTCGCCGCCAATGGCGACCACGCCCCCCTTGCGAACGGTCAGGATGGTCGTGCCATGCCAAGGGTTGGATGCGCCGGCAGCGCCGGATTCGACGGGGTGCATAAGCTGGAAGGCCTTTGTTTAAGCCATGATTTAGGAATTGACCCGCCGCAATGCAAATGCGCCACCGGTTCGATTGGCGGCGCGGTCAAAGCCCTGATAAAAGGCGCGGCGCGCTGGAGAGAACACGATGCGTCAGGCGTCGGTGAAGCGGACCACCAAGGAAACGGCGGTCGAGGTCATGATCGACCTCGACGGCGAGGGCCGTTCATCGATCGCAACCGGCATCGGCTTTCTCGATCACATGCTCGACCTGCTGGCGCGCCACTCGCGGATCGATATCGAGATCAAGGCCAAGGGCGACCTGCATATCGACCATCATCATACCACCGAGGACGTCGGCATCGCGCTCGGCCAGGCGGTGAGACAGGCGCTCGGCGACATGAAGGGCATCACCCGTTACGCTGACGTGCATGTGCCGATGGATGAAGCGCTGACACGAGTGGCGATCGATATTTCGGGTCGGCCGTTTTTGGTGTTCAAGGCGGAATTTGTCCGCGACAAGGTCGGACCATTCGACACCGAACTGGTGCAGGAGTGGTTTCAGGCCTTTGCCATCAACGCCGCCGTGACGCTGCACATCGCCACGCTTTACGGCACCAACGACCATCATATCGCCGAATCCTGCTTTAAGGGTTTGGCGCGGGCGCTGCGGGCGGCCGTCGCCATCGATCCGCGTGCGGCGCACGAGGTGCCCTCGACCAAGGGTACGCTCGGCGGGTGACGCGCCGTCCTCGCCGCCGAGGATTGCAACAGCGGCGCTGCGACGCCAAGTGAAAGCGCAAATACCCGGAAGCGCATCCTGGCAGAAGTCCTGGAACCGAGTGAAGTAACCTGGAAACATCATCATGTCCGTTTACACAATTCACCAGCCGCCGCTCCGCGCCGCCGAAGCTTCGCCGGATCCGGAACGCTTCGTGTTCGTGCGTGACGGCTTTGATTTTTGGGCATTCCTGCTCGCGCCCTTGTGGATGCTATGGCACCGGCTGTGGCTGGTCTTGCTGATCTATCTCGTCGTGATCGTCGGCATCGAAAATGTCATGCATTTCGCCGGCGTCGGTGCTGCCGGCAGCGCATTCGCCGCGCTGCTCATTGCGTTCCTGGTTGGCGCCGAAGCAAGCACATTGCGCCGCTTCACCCTGGATCGGCGCGGCTATCGGCAGGTCGGCGTTGTCGGCGGCACCAATGCCGAAGCCGCCGAGCGGCGATTTTTTGACGCCTGGACCGAGGCCGGCGGGGACAAGCGGTCCGGGCCGCCGGCTTCTCCACGCGCGCCATCGCCGATGCTGCCGCAGGCACCCGACATTGTCGGCCTGTTTCCCGAACCCGGGTCATCGCGGTGACCGTCGCCATCGTCGACTATGGCTCGGGCAATCTGCATTCGGCAGCCAAAGCGTTCGAGCGCGCGGCGCATGATGCCGGCATCGATCAGCCGATCGTCGTGACCGACGATCCGCGCGTCGTTGCCGCGGCGGATCGCGTGGTACTGCCCGGCGTCGGTGCGTTCGCCGATTGCCGCCGCGGGCTCGACGCCGTCGACGGCATGGTCGAGGCGCTCGACGAGGCGGTGCATCAAAAAGGCCGGCCGTTCTTCGGCATCTGCGTCGGCATGCAATTATTGGCCGAGCGCGGCCGCGAATACCAGGTCACCGAAGGGTTGGGCTGGATCGCCGGCGAAGTGGACCGCATCACGCCCGCCGATCCAAACTTGAAGATTCCGCACATGGGGTGGAACACGCTCAATGTGACGCGGCCGCACAAGCTGGTCGAAGGCCTCACGTTCGGGCCGGACGGCCGTCACGCTTATTTCGTGCACTCCTATGAATTCAAGGTGGCGCAACGCGCCGATCTGGTGGCGCAGGCCGATTACGGCGGCCCGATCACCGCGATCGTCGCCCGCGACAATCTGGTCGGCACCCAATTTCATCCCGAGAAAAGTCAGAAGCTCGGGCTGGCGCTGATCGCCAATTTCCTCACGTGGAAACCGTGATCCTCTTTCCTGCGATCGATCTGAAAAACGGCGAAGCGGTCCGCCTCGAACAGGGCGATATGGCGCGGGCGACGGTCTTTCATCGCAACCCGGCGGAGCAGGCGCGCGCCTTTGCGGCGCAGGGTTTCGAGTATCTGCATATCGTCGATCTCGACGGCGCTTTTGCCGGCAAACCGATGAATGCTGCGGCGGTCGAACGCATCCTCGCCGCGGTGCGCATTCCGCTGCAGCTCGGCGGCGGCATCCGCGATCACGCGATGATCGAAGGCTGGCTGGCCAAGGGCGTGACCCGCGTCATCATCGGCACCGCCGCGGTGCGCGATCCCGCGCTGGTGAAGGCAGCGGCGAAGAAATTTTCCGGCCGTGTCGCCGTCGGCCTCGATGCCCGCGATGGCAAGGTGGCGGTGCAAGGCTGGGCGGAAACATCGGAGCTGTCGGCTTTGGAGATCGCCAAACGATTCGAGGACGCCGGCGTCGCGGCGATCATCTTTACCGACATTGCCCGCGACGGCATGCTCGAAGGCCTCAATCTCGCCGCCACCATCGCGCTGGCCGATGCCGTGTCCATTCCGGTGATTGC
>Ga0210390_10005940_pt1 | contig 10208 bp, 8 predicted proteins | sample IncBWH11OmetaG_FD_161050 | JGI IMG/M metagenome (GOLD analysis project Ga0210390, IMG submission 161050) | Forest soil microbial communities from Barre Woods Harvard Forest LTER site, Petersham, Massachusetts, United States - Inc-BW-H-11-O ...
TCCGGCGGCAGCTGGCTATCCAGATCGATCGTGTCCCACCGCAACTGCTCGCGGTCTGGCAGCAGCAGGCGAAGGCCCTGGCTCATCGCGAATCCTCCCGGCGTCTGGCGGAGGGAATCCGAAAATCGCCGGCAGCGGTACCCCAAAACTGCCCCAGCGAAACAAAAAATCGGGCACGGGACTGGATTACAGCCTCCTTCGCCGGCAATGACGGAATGAGTCGGACTCGGCGGGGTCTGATAAAGGTGCGAGCAATTACTCGCCAGGTCGAATGGCTTCCTTGGTCGAGTGCGGACGTTCGACTCAGGCAACCCAGCGACACGGCTGGCATCACATCACTTGAGCGACACCGAGCCCGTGTAGCGAATAATGTAGAGTCCGCCGGTGAACCTGTCGTTGGCATAGATCAGACCGTTCTCGTCGACGTAGACATCATTGATCTGGATGGTGTGCATCGCGTTCTGCGGCGGCGCCTGTGGGATCAGGTAGCCGATCTCGACAGGCCGGTTCGGATCGCTGATCGAGTAGGCGCGCACACCGCCGTTGAAATAGCTGCCCACGACCGTCTGGGTCAGTGTGCGCGACGTCTCGATCGGCCGGTTCATGTGGATGTTGTGCGCGCCGAAGCGTCCGCCCGCCTTGCATAGCGCCGACTGATCGGCAGCCGGTGGCAGCACGGCCAGCGGGAGCGGATGACTCTCGTCGCTGATGTCCCATAACCAGTTGCGCTTCGGCCAGTCCTTGCAGGTATTCTCTGTCGCTTCCTCGGTCTGGATCGCGAGTCCGCGGCTGACGAGCGGCAGCACGGTATGGGCGAAGCCGTTGCCAAGCGACTGCCAGGAGGGATGCGCGATCGGGGTGGGATGCGCCTTGTCGGCGATGTCCAGGATCACCCAGCCACCGTCGATCCAGCCGACATACGCGCGATCCGGCCTGTCCGCCGGCACTACCAGCGAATGCATGCGGATCCCTGCATCGAACGGCGCGACGCGCGGCGGCGGCGGTGCACTGTCGCCCTCGCGCGTGCCGGGTAGCCACCAGCGACCGGCCTCGCGCGGATGGCGGGGATCGCTGACGTCGACGATCATCAGGAACTGGTCGTCCAGCTTGTTGCGCGGCGTGAAGTCGCGCGCGCCGGTGGACAGATAGGCGTAGCGGCCGTCGGTGAACCACACGAAATGCGCGCCGCGCGAATGCGGACCGGAGGTGTCGAAGTGCGCCAGCTTCGTCGGCATCTTCGGATCGGCGATGTCATACACATCAAGCCCTGCGCCAGCTTGCCCGATGTTCTCCGTCTGATGCGCCACCGCCAGCGTGTTTCCTGCCAGGCCAAGCGAGTTACAGCGGATGTATGGCGCTTCGACCTTGATCTGCGTGATGATCGTCGGCTGTTCGGGGTGTGTCACATCGATCACGCTGATGCACATCGGCCCCGATTCGTGCGCGAGATACAGGACGCGCTGACCGCCGGCGTATTGCTTCAGCGCCAACCCCTCGCCGCCCTTCCCGAACCCGTTGAGGTCGCTGCGGCCAATGATCTGCATGTTCGACGCCTCGACGACCGCTGTTGGGTCGTCGGCTCGCGCTGACGGGGCGGACGGGATCTGCCATGCGAGGGCCGCAGCCGCGATGGCGATCAGTGTGGCCCATCGGGTTCTGCTTGATACTCGGCTCATGCGGCTCTTCCAATCAGTTGAGCCAATATCAGCCCCGGGTTGCTAGAACTCAACGGTTGGCCGGACTCGGCGGCGGGCTTACATACCGGTCGCATGCCGCACGCCGATTTCGTCCATCTTCGCGTTCATTCCGCCTACTCGCTGAGCGAGGGCGCGATCAAGGCCGAGAAGATTCCCGCCCTGGCGCTCGAGGCCAGCATGCCGGCGGTGGCGATCACCGACACCGCCAACCTGTTCGGCGCGCTGGAGTTCAGCCAGGCCTGCGCCGCCAAGGGCATCCAGCCGATCATCGGCTGCCAGATCGCGCTGGCCCGCGCCGACAATCCGCGCCTGCCCCCTGAACCGATCGTGGTGCTGGCACAGGACGCCACGGGGGTCGACAACCTCCGGCGCCTGTCGTCGTGCGGCTTTCTGGACACCGATCCCGGCCTCAAGCCGCAGCTTGCCTTCGACGCAATTGCCGCGCACGCCGCCGGGCTGATCCTGCTCACCGGCGGCAGCACAGGGCCGCTCGCGCGGCTGCTGGCGGAGGGCCAGAAGCAAGAGGCCGAGCGCCTGCTCGGACGGATCGCGGAGGCTTTCCCTGACCGCGCGGCTGTCGAATTGCACCGCCATAACCTGGACGTCCAGCGTGCGCTGGAACCCGGGCTGATCGCGTTGGCGGATGCCGCCGGCATCCCGCTCGTCGCCACCAACGACTGCTACTTCCCGGCGCCCGACATGTACGAGGCGCACGACGCGCTGCTGGCGATCGCCGAGGGACGGCTGTTGTCGGAGGCCGATCGCCGCCGCGTCACGCCGGAGCACTGGTTCAAACCCGCGCCCGACATGCGCATCCTGTTCGCCGACCTGCCGGAGGCCTGCGACAATACGCTCGCCATCGCGCGGCGCTGCGCGGTGATGATGGAGACGCGCAAGCCGATGCTGCCGGTCTCGCCCAAGGTGCGCGCGGGGAGCAACGAAGAGGAGACGATGCGCGCCATGGCGATCGAAGGTCTCGATCGCCGCATGGATGCGGTGGACGCCGATGCGGCGACGCGGGCGCGGTATCGCGAACGGCTCGACTACGAACTGTCGGTCATTGGTTCGATGGGGTTCGCCGGGTATTTCCTGATCGTGGCCGACTTCATCCAGTGGGCGAAGGCACAGGGCATCCCGGTCGGGCCGGGGCGTGGTTCCGGCGCCGGATCAGTTGCAGCGTGGGCGTTGACCATTACCGATCTCGATCCGATCCGCTTCAATCTGCTGTTCGAGCGCTTCCTGAATCCCGAGCGCGTGTCGATGCCCGACTTCGACATCGACTTCTGCCAGGAAGGCCGCGATGCGGTGATCGACTACGTGCGTCGCGAATATGGGTCAGATCGCGTGGCGCAGATCATCACGTTCGGCAAGCTCCAGGCACGCGCCGCAGTCCGCGATGTCGGGCGCGTGCTCGGTCTGCCGTTCGGCCAGGTTAACAAGGTCGCCGAACTGATTCCGAACAATCCTGCGCATCCGGTGAACCTGCAGCAGGCGATCGCCGGCGAACCACGTCTGCGCATCATGCGGGACGAGGATGACGGTGTTGCGCGATTGCTGGAGATCGCGTTGCAGATCGAGGGCCTGTATCGACACGCGAGTACCCATGCCGCCGGGGTCGTGATCGGCGACCGGCCGCTGATCGAGCTGGTGCCGCTGTATCGCGATCCGCGCTCCGAATTCCTGGTCACTCAGTATTCGATGAAGCATGTCGAGCAGGCGGGACTGGTGAAATTCGACTTCCTCGGTCTCACCACGCTCACCATTTTGGAACGCGCGAAGGGGCTGCTGCGTGGGTTGGGCAGCCCGGTCGATCTGGACCGCCTACCGTTGGACGACGCGAAGACATTCGAGATGCTGGCACGCGGCGACGCCGGCGGGGTGTTCCAGATGGAAGGTCAGGGCATGCGCGACACGCTGCGCCTGATGCGTCCTGACCGTTTCGAGGACCTGATCGCCGCGAATGCCCTGTACCGTCCCGGCCCGATGGACAGCATTCCGGATTATTGTCGGCGCAAACACGGCGAGGCCTGGGTCGCGCCGCATCTGATGATCCATGACATCCTGGAGCCGACATACGGCGTCATCGTCTACCAGGAGCAGGTCATGCAGATCGCTCAGACGATGGCCGGATATTCTCTCGGCGGCGCCGACCTGCTGCGTCGCGCGATGGGCAAGAAGATCCCGGCGGAGATGGAGGCCCAGCGCGAAATCTTCACCGAAGGTGCGATCGAGCGCGGCATCGATCCGGCGACAGCAAAGAGCGTGTTCGACGCGATGGCGAAGTTCGCTGGCTACGGCTTCAACAAGAGCCACTCGGCGCCTTATGCGATGCTCGCTTATCAGACTGCCTGGCTGAAGGCGAACCATGCCGAAGTGTTTTTTGCCGCCTGCATGAGCCTGGCACTCGGCAACACGGACCGGCTCGCCGCATTGCGCGAGGAGGCAACGCGTTCCGCGATAAGCATCCTGCCGCCCGATATCAATCACTCCGGCGCCGACTTCACGGTGGAACGCACGGACGACGACGGCCTGGCGATCCGCTACGCGCTAGCTGCGGTGAAGAAGGTCGGCTTCGCTGCCATGCAGTCGCTTGTCGACGTGCGTGGTGACACGGCATTCACAGATCTTGCGGACTTCGCCGCGCGCGTCGATCCGCGTCAGCTCAATCGCATGCAACTAGAGAACCTGGTTCGCGCCGGCGCGTTCGATACTCTGGAGCCGAACCGCGCGCGCCTGTTCGCAGCGGCCGAGGCGATCCTGCGCCGCGCGCAGGCGACCGCGGAGGAGAAGGAGAGCGGACAGGCCGCGCTGTTCGGTATCGCGTCCGGTGGCGCGCGCGAAACCTTGCATCTGCCGGAGATGCCCGATTGGTCGCCAATGGAGCGGCTCAGCTTCGAGGCAGAGGCGATCGGGTTCCATCTCACCGCGCATCCGCTCGACACCTATGCCAAGGCGCTGCGTCGTCTTGGCACCACACCTTGTGCGCAAGTGGAAGCCATTGCCATGGCCGGCGTTACGCGCGTCCGCCTGGCAGGCATGGTGGTGGCGCAGAAGGAGCGGGTGACGCGCACGGGCAACCGTATGGCCTGGGTGCGGATTACCGACGCGTCCGGCTCCTGCGAGGTGACGCTGTTCGCCGAGGTGTTGTCGCGTTCGCGCGAGCTGCTGACCAATGGATCGAACCTGCTGGTTACCGCCGATCTGCGGCAGGACGGCGAGGCACTACGGGTCACCGCACAAGACGTCGCGTCACTCGATAAGGCCGCTGCCGATGCGGGGACGGCGATGCGCATCTGGTTGCGCGAGACGGCATCGGTACCGCACATCCGCGACCTGCTCGGCCGTGAAGGACGCGGCAAGGGCCGGGTGATCCTCGTGCCTCGGCTCGGCACAACACAAAGCGTCGAGATCGCGCTGCCCGGCGGCTTCAATGTCACGCCGCGGTTGGCGCAGGCGTTGAAGGTTATCCCCGGCGTCGAGCAGGTGGAGGAGTTATAGCTCGCTCATGGGCGCACCGATTGCCATCACGTCGCTCGGCGCGTTGCGCGGCATGTGGCATGACGGGATCGCGGCGTTTCGTGGTGTTCCTTATGCGGCGCCTCCTGTCGGTGAGCTTCGCTTTGCACCGGCGGCGCCGGTCGCGGCCTGGAGCGGACTGCGCGATGCAACCCAACACTGACCGATCGCACCGCAGCTTCCGTCGCGCCTGAACGTGGCGATGGGCGACTATGCGCGGCCGCAGGACGAGGACTGCCTGACGCTCACCATTCGGCACCTTCGCGGCCTGGTCGGATGCGCCGATGCTGACGGGTGGCGACGCGGCGCAGATGGCGGCGCTTTCAGTGCGAATCCTACGTGTGGTCGCCTAGCTGGTGCAGTCGCTGTGTTCTTGCCGGATCATCGGGCCCTAACTTGGGGTCCCTTCAACCAAGCGCAGCGTCGGGGGCGCAGCCAAGGAGCGCGTCAGGGTGAGACCCGCGCTTGTAAAGAGTTCCCACATTTCAGCTTCGGTCCGGATACGGCTGCTGGTTCCGCTAACCACCAACAACAGCATGTCGAACGACGTCCCATACTGCGAAGCCAGGTCAGGTTCAGCGATCAGCACACGGCCATTCGGATGCATGGCCTCACGAATATTTCTGAGAAGCGCTCGGGCCTGGGCATCGTCGTGGTCCATAAGAACGCGTTTGAGGATATACACATCGCCTCCAGCCGGAACGCTGGCGAGGAAATCCCCTGCAATGATCTGACATCGCCCCTCTGCCACCTCGGGTTCGAGAACGGCGCTGGCGCCTTCCGCCATACGGGGGAGCTCAAGCAGGATACCGTGGAGCGACGGGTAGGCGCGCAAGAGGGTCGCCAGTAGAAGTCCCAGTCCCCGCCCACGTCCACGAGATATTGAGTGGTGGAAAAATCAAACACTGCCTGCAACACCACGCTCTCCTGCCTGGTGATGGCACTCATGGCCGCGTTGAACTCGGCGGCTTCGCCGGGATGGCTCTGCATGTACGTAAAGACCGGCTGGCCAAAAAGCGCTTCAAACGCGCTCCCGCCAGTTCGTACGCTTTCCGGAAGGTGAGGCCACGTTTGGTGGAGCCAGACGCTGCCCATAAACTTGGCATAGTCCCGCAGCTCCGTGGCAAGGGCTTCAATGGATCGAGGTCCGTCTTTCACCAGATCAGCGATCCCAAGCTCCGCTGCCACACTAAGCAATTGCGTCTGCGCAACGCCCAGCGTCATGGACAGCAAGTGGTTGCGGAACGTGTCCTCGACGGACTGCGGAGACGGCGTCAAGCTGGCCATGTGTCCCTCTTCCAGGATCAACCGAGCGGCACCGATTGTCGCCAGCATTGGTCGAAGCTTCAAGCAATGGTCTAAGCTTGAAGCTTCAGGAAGTCGTCCCACAAGGACGGCGAGGACGGTATACCTGGATAACGGCCAACGAACGGACATTCTCGACCGGTCTGGCTTAACCTACGATTTTGAACAAATCGTGTGGTGACCCCACGTTGTCCGCCGGCAGCGATGCGTCTTGGCAGGCGGGTCGGGGTTGTGGGGGGCCGGTGTGGTGGGCGATCCCGCGGGGCTACTAGCCAAACCCGGCAGAGCCGGTGGAAACTGCCGCAGAGTTTCGAGGCGGGTGAAATGAAGATTCAGGACATCGACAGGGTCAATCACCTGATTGGCGAGCTGAACAGCATGAAGGAACTGATAGCGCACGCGGAACGCGCCGATCCCGCGGACTGCGAGCTGTTCATCAAGCTGCCGGGCGATGCCTCGATGAGGCTGTCGAGCGAGGGCTCGGCTTCAACGCATTATCAGGGCTTCTCCGCCTCGCCGGAATTCCTGCGCCGGTTGCAGCAGCTTGCGGTTGAGGAGCTCAATGCGCGGCGACGCAGCATCATCGGCGAACTCGCATCACTTGGCGTGGAGGCAGAGGGATGATGCGGATGAACTGGTTTGAGGTTCCCGAGGCCGTCGCACAGCGCGTCATCGCGCGGAGTGGCGTGGCGCATCCGCATGCCGATCTCGATCCCAGACGGACGGCGCTGATCGTGGTCGATCTACAGAATGCATTCATGGACGATGAGGTCGGACACGCGGTCTGTCCCATGGCGAGGGACATCGTGCCCAACGTGAACCGGCTCGCCTCTGTGGTGCGTGGTGCGGGCGGTGGCGTGTTCTGGATCAAGAACACCTTCGACGAACGCGACGCGTACGAATGGAGCAATTCGCATGCGATGCTGACGCCCGCCATGCGCGATCGGCGGGTCGCCGCCATGAGCGAGGGCACCAAGGGTCAGGAGTTGTGGCCCGAGCTCGATGTTCGGCCGGAGGACGAGATCGTCCGCAAATACCGGTTCAGTGCGTTCATGCCGGGGACGTGCGATCTGCCGTATCGGCTGCGCTCGCGGGGCTTCGATACCGTGTTGATCACCGGGACCGTGACCAATGTCTGCTGCGAGTCATCGGCGCGCGACGCCATGATGACGAACTTCAAGACCGTCATGGTGAGCGACGCGAATGCGGCGATGACGGTGGAGGAGCACAACGCGTCGCTGGTGGCAGTCTATGCCATCTTCGGCGACGTGATGGACACGGATTACGTGATCCAGCGCCTGACGCGGAACGAATAGGCTGACGGTTGGTCGCGTGAAGCCATTATGTCGAGAACGCGGCGACGGCCTCCTTCTCGGTGGCGTATGTGTTGAGCAGGGAGTCGAAGCCCGCAGTCTCCAGCACTGTCTTGACGCTGCCGGCGGCACTGCAGATCGTCAGCTTCCCATGTTTGGCCTGCAGCAGCTTCGCGGCCTGTAGGATGACTCGCAGGCCTGCGCTGCTGACGTAGTCGAGCTTCGCGAGGTTGAGCACAACGTGACGGTCGGTTCCCTGGGCGATTGCCACCATGCGATCTCCGGCATCTCCCGCAGTGCGACTGTCGAGGCGGCCGCTCATTTCGACAACCAGCGTGTCGTAGATCTTCCGGGTTTCGATCTGCATTTCCAGCCCCCCTGATTCGCAGACGGCAGCAAGCCGTCCTGCTGACACAAGCTAAGGGGCAACGCCGGCCGGCGGAAGTGCGGGGTCGGCTTTGCAGCATGGGCGGCGAGGGGTAAGGGAAAGGACCGAACCCGTCGCTGCCGCCGGCACAATCCGGGGAGGAGGAAACAATGAAACTCGCCATATGGTCGACGACCACCCCGCGGGAAAATTCGACACATCAGGAAATGTTTCGCCGCCAGCTTGAAGAGGTCGAGCTGGCGGAACGCATCGGCATCGATCAGATCTGGTTCTTCGAACATCATCTGAACCCGACGGGGCCGGTGCCGTCGCCCAATCTGCTGATCGCTGCCGCCGCGCGGACGACGAGCCGGATCCGCTTTGCCAGCATGGTCAATATCCTGCCATTCCGGCATCCGCTGCTGGTCGCCGAAGAGGCGGCGATGCTGGACAACCTGACCGATGGTCGCTTCGACATGGGGCTCGGCCGCGGCCTGCGTCCGCCGGAGTTCGCAGCGTTCGGTGTCGATCAGCAGCAATCGCGCGAGATGTTCGCAGAATCCTTCGACGTCATTCGGCGCGTGTTCGCTGACGAGAACTTCGAGCACAGCGGCAAGTACTGGACGGTGCGCAAGGATGCGCCGCTGGCGCCGCCGCTGGTGCAACGGCCGCACCCGCCGTTCCTGGTCAGCGCGCAGAGCGAGGAGTCGCTGCGCTGGGCGGCGCGACACGACATTCCGTTCGCGCAGATAGACTCGCTGGCTGATCAGGCGCGGCACGATGCAGCGCTGTATCGCGAGGTGCAGACGGCGCATGGACACGCGCCGGCGCCGCGGCTCTATCTGATGCGCGAGATCTACGTGGCCGACAGCGATGCGCGGGCGCGGGCCGAGGCGGAGCCCTGGATGCTGCAGCAGTGGCAGTTATGGAACCGCTACACGCAGTTCACGCGCGGCGGGAAGCTGCCCGAGAGTTATGATTTCTGGCGGCGGCAGGCGCCAATGCTGCACGCAATGGGGTTTGCGGAAATCGTCGCGCAGGACATGGTGATACTCGGTGGGCCGGAGACAGTGGCGGAGGCCATCCTGCGACTGGTGGGGCAGCTCGACCTGATGGGGCTTGCGATGATCTTCAAGCTTGGTGCGATGCCGTACGACATGGTGGAACGGTCGATGACCTTGTTCGGCGAGGAGGTGATGCCGAGGATGCGGCATGTTCTTGGGCGGGATGCGGCCGCATCGTCGTCGCGCGCTGCGTGAAGCGAGGATCGGACCGCTTGTCCGGCCGTCCATCTCAATAATTGCGATGTCGTTCACTAATTGCAACAGTGATGGCAGTCCGGATCAAGGATATTTTGTGGCTGGACTGGCAGTGCCAAGGCATGTATCGTTACGCAATCAGCAGGTCTTCAAGGGCTGCTCACAGCAAGGGCATTTGTGCACGAGCAACGCATTCGCATAACTCGACTTCGACGGTTCCCCGCATTCCAACTTGAAGCATCTGCCATGACAACTCCAGAGAACGGCATTTACGTACTGCAAGGCGTGGTGCCGGCCCAAATCGCTGCCGCGCCTGTCGCTGTGAAGGTCGTTGATCTCTACGACGACAACGGCCAGCTCTTTACCGCGGCGCAAGTCGCCCAGATGGAAGCCGGGAACGGCCTGTTGCTTGGGTACTTCAGCATAGGGGAGGCGGAAAACTATCGCAGCTACTTCGCGTCGCTGCCATCCTCGGTCCTCGGGCCTGTCGATCCATCATGGCCCGGCGACTATCAGGTCGCGTATTGGACGGATACCTGGAGAACTGTCGCCACCAACTACATCGACCAGATGATTACGCAAGGCTATGGCGGAGCCTTTCTGGATGTCGTTGATGAATGCGAGTCCTCCTGGGCAAAGGCGAACGCACCAGGCGGCGACGCGAAGGGTGCAATGATCAGCCTGATCCAGTATCTGGCCGACTACGCTCATGCGAAGGACCCAAATTTCAAGATCTGGGTGAACAGCTCAG
>Ga0210390_10005946_pt1 | contig 10202 bp, 7 predicted proteins | sample IncBWH11OmetaG_FD_161050 | JGI IMG/M metagenome (GOLD analysis project Ga0210390, IMG submission 161050) | Forest soil microbial communities from Barre Woods Harvard Forest LTER site, Petersham, Massachusetts, United States - Inc-BW-H-11-O ...
TCCTCCACTTTGGACGTTTCTGTAACACCAAGAGCTGCAGTTGGCTCGTCCATCAGAACCAGATTGGTGGCCCAATGGGTCGCGCGGGCGATTGCCACAGCCTGTCGTTGACCCCCTGACAGCTTATGAATGGCTGACTTCGCCGATGGAATGTGCACGTCAAGTTCGCGCATCAGCTCATCGGTCTCCGCGATCATGCCAGCTCGGTCGAGCTTACCGAATCTTCCTTTTGTTTTCTCCCGCCCCAGAAACAAGTTCATGTAGACCGGCTGGCTTTCAGCGAGTGCAAGATCCTGGTAGACCACCTGTACCCCTTTGGCCTGGGACTGGCTCGGGTCAATGAAACGCACCAGCTCGCCCGCGAGGCGAATCTCGCCTGAACTCGGTTGGTGCATGCCCGCAATGATCTTGACGACGGTTGACTTTCCGGCGCCGTTGTCGCCAACCAGGGCAACGATTTCGCCCCGTTTAACATCGAGACTGAGGTCCTCCACGGCGACGACACCGTCAAAGGATTTGTGGATATTGCGGAGACTTAATGCCGGTGTCGTGGTCACGGCGCTCGGTACGGTTCGCGCAAAGTCAGGACGATGGCGACGAGGATAATGAAGCCGCGAACGATCATCTGTTCTGAGACGGCGAGGCCCATTAGAATTAACCCATTGTTCAACATTCCCATTAACAGCGAGCCGATCAACGCACCAAGAACCGTGCCAGTGCCCCCGTCAAGCCGTGTGCCACCCACAACCGCAGCGGCAATGACCGTCAGAAGGTCTGTCTCGCCAAGGGTGTAGCGCGCACTCTGGATTCGTCCCAGAGACAGCAAGCCGGCGAGAGCAGCGCATGTTGAGCCGAGAATTAAGACCTTAAGTCGCAACCTGTCGACCTTAATACCTGCCGCGCGCGCCGCATGCGGGTTGTCGCCGGTTGCGAGCAGGCGCGCGCCGAACGACGTCTCGCGATAGACGTAATGGCCGAGCGACACTGCCAGAGCAGTCCATATGACGAGTGATGGGATCCCGAACAGCGAGCCAGACCCGAAAAGACTAGTGAAGGTGGTATTGGTCACCGGTACCGATCGGAGATTGGTCATCCTGCGGGCGACGCCAGCGAGAAGGCCCATTGTCGCCAGCGTCACCAAAAAAGATGGCAGCCGTGCGTAGGCGACGAGAGCACCGTTAATGAGACCGACCACGGCACCCGCACCTAGGCCGGCGGCAATGCCGAGCGTCCAGTTGTGGGCCCGCATTACGACAGCCGCCAGAAGCGCCGCGATCGCTACGACTGAGCCGATCGAAAGGTCGATTTCGCCCGCCGACAGCACAAAGACCATACCAATGGCCATGACAGTAACGGGTGTGGTTTCCTGTACGATGTTCAACAGGTTTGAGACGGTCAGGAAACCCTCGTCCTTTAACAGGACGGCGAATGCAGCAAAGATCAAGAGGAAGCCAAGATAGACAACGTAGGTGCTGGGCTCGACTTGGCCAACCACCGGAATGCGACGGAACGCGGAACGGACGGACATCAGTGCCCTCCTTCAGACGGCGGCTGATTTGCTTGGAGGGCGTCAAGCACGGACTGTGGCGGCTCGCGGTTGAGCGATTCCCGGTAGCCCTCGGCCAGGTTTTCTCTGGTGATCGTAAAAGCAGGGGCCACTGCGAAAGGGGGGGCCTTTTTGCCGAGCAGGCCGTATTCCGCCGCGACGGCCATGGCACGACCGAGTTCGAATGCTTTGTCGGCCACAATGGCGGTAACATAGCCTCCACGGGCCATGTCGAGAGCAATAGGCTCAGAAAGGTCGAGCGTGACAATTTTTGCCTTGGTATTACTCGCAGAACGCAAGGTCGCCAGAACACCCTCTGCGGGTTCTGCCCAAGTGACGTATATACCGTCCAAGTCGGGATTCTTCGTCAACAGCGCATGCGCGACGTCTTCGGCGCGCGCCGGATCAGTGATCCCGTGCCTGGCTACAATCGACATGTTCTTATAATCGTTCTCGATCGTCTTCCTGAAAGCATTGTCGCGTTGGTTAGTGACATAGTATTCGGCGTCATGGAAGATCCAGGCGATCTTCCCTTTGTTGAGCAGCGACTTTGCGAGCGCATCGGCCGCTTGTTTCCCCATCTGGAACAGGTCATCAGTAACGATCGACACATAGTCCACGCCCTGCTTGTAGCCCGCAGGAACATTAGACAGGAATACCAGCTTGACGCCCTTCTCTTTAGCCGCCTGGAAAGCCCGGGCCGAACTAATCGGGTCAAGGGGCAGAGCCAGGATCACGCTCGGCGACTTTGCCATGACCGTCTCGACATCGCTGAGCTGTCGTGCCGAATCGAACCCGGCATCTGTGGTTGCCGCAACTTTGATCCCAACCCGATCGAACTCATGGATAGCGCCTGCGGTGACAGCGGAGATGAAATCCGACGAGGTGTGCCAGACAAGTGCCGCAGAATACTTGCCCTCCTTTAGCCTTGCCGCCTCTGCGTCGGTCAAGGCGAGTGCACCGGCCGGCGTTGCGGCTTCACCATAGGGACCTACAGTCTGCGCCGCGGCGAAGCTCGAACTGCCCAGCACAACGATCCAGCCAAGCGCGGCGATCAAGAAGTAACGCTTGGATAACATCAGTTCCTTCGGGCTAGGGATGAAGTAGGTGCCACATTGATAGCCTCACTCCCGTCAAAGGCTGCAATGAAGGCGGCGAATGAAATTATGCCGTCAAGGTAATCTTTTACGAGCACGCGTTCTTCCAGGGTGTGACAATTGCGGATATCGCCAGGAGCCCAATAGACAGCGGGAACTCCGAGCCGATTGATCAGGAACGGTGCTTCAGACCAGTAAGGTGCTCCCTCGATGCGTCCACGATCGGCACGCACCGACTGAACCGCCCGTTCAAGCAGACGAACGGGGCCCAAGTCCGGCGAGACCTCGGTTGGCGTACCGCCGAATCGATGGTCCCTGCCGGCAGGATAGGCGAAAGAAATGACAATCCCTTCAGCGATAGGCGCCTTTCTGACCGCAGCCTCAAGGTCTTGTACCGCCTCGTCCAGACTTTCCCCTGGTAGCAGCTTCAGGATCAGGCTAATGCGGCTCTCTCCGGGTACGGCAATATAACCGCCGCTCTCCAGTCCGGTTGCAAGAACGAATGCTCGGCCGACCAGATTGTGGGGTGTGCGGCTTTCCAGCACGGTCGAATGCGCCCAGACAGCTGACAATACAGCGTGCGCAGCCGCGAGCGCATCCAAACCAAGTTCGGGCACGCCAAAATAAGCGGAACGGCCAATGACGGTGATCTCGCAGATCACAAATCCCATCTGCGCAGCATAGATGTTCAGTCGAGTCGGTTCGACATAGACAGCAAAATCAGGCTTGGGTACCTTCCCCGCGTCGATTTCTTCGATAAGCGATTTGATTCCAGCGCTGATCCCGGTGCCCGGCTCGCCGCTTTCCTCATCGCCGACAAAGCCGAAGAGAAGGTCGGCAGGCGGGGTTAGACCAGCTGCAGTCAGCAATCTTGCCGCTGCAAGCGTGGTGGCGATTCCGGCTTTCAGGTCACCCGCTCCGCGTCCCCAGACAGCGCCGTCTACGATGCTGGCCGAGAAAGGATTTTCGCGTTCAGTTCCAGCCCAGTGCTCGGACCAACCGCGGACGCGAACGGTGTCCGTATGACCGATGATTAACAGACATGGGCCGGCACCGCTTTGTTGCCCACAGAACAGACCGCGCACATTCGGCCGACCCGGTGCGAAGTCCACAAGAGTTACCTGGTCGGCACCAAGCGACCTGAGTTCATCCGCAAGGAGCTGCGCGAACCTGGCCTCCGCACCAGTGACACTCGGTGTACCAACGAAGCGTCGCAACATGGCGATGGCTTCATCCTCGTTGAGAGACGACCGGAGGTGAGAAACGAGTGCCGGATCGATTTGCATTCCACAGATGATAGCCAGACAAATCGTACCTTAGAACGACCACGCCAGCCCATAGCAATTTGATTCGTTACATTCTTGAAAGGCTTTTTCGCCGGCGAGGTCAGCAGCCGCTCTCCGGTCACCTATTTCGGTAGAACAGCGTGGGAAGTGGACGTGGCACCTGGAAGGAACTTGGCCCGACCCAGACGTACGGACCCTGGAAGATGCGCTCAAGCGAGGTGCCATCACGACGGCGCAAGGGGCCAGCGGGGTCGCACCGATGCGGCACGCAAGGCCGAGCGTTTGCACGGTGCTTTCCTCTTCTGCTTAACGAAAGAATAATTACGATCCAACGCTTCGAGATGGCTCATTGCTGCGGCACTGCTGCCGAAACTCGATCCGGTCGTGGACGGAGGCATTACGCAGGTATGAAACCGAGCCATGGTTCCGCGTGCGTGCTTGATGACCAAGCTTGGAACTATGGGCTGGCCTACGACCAGACCGGCTCGATGTCTGCTCAGATGTCATTACAAGGACCCGTTCGGTAAAATCGCCAAACCCACCTTCGCGCTATCTCCGATAAATCGAAAGGCAGGAAGTCGATTTCAGGGTCAAGCGGGTGCGATGTTTTTTGAGTCGCACTCCGGGGGAGCATTGCTGTGGCTGCGTAAGTGGCTGTGTCCATGGGATATACGTCAACATGCCAACCAGTGGTTGTAAATAGCACTAAAGACCCACCTGGTAATGGATTCGACGGATGGTTGGCGGTGCATCGGGTGACATCAACACCCTTACAGGCCACGATCCTAGTCACCTCGTATCCTCTCATTTCTACATCGAGTCGAACGGCAAGATTCGTCAGTATGTAAATACCAAAGATACTGCTTATGGAGCCGGGGATCGCAACTCCAGCGGCATCAACAACGCTGACACCATTAACATCGAGCAGCAGCATGTGGACGGTAAGGACAAATGGAACAAACGCCAAGTTACTGCTGCCACTAAGCTCGTGGCTCAGCAACTCAAGGAACACCCTGAGTTAAGCCTTCCACATGTTTCTCAGCCCGGGGAGCAAGATCGCTGACTACTCTGCAGGGTTGACGTAGAGGGTGCGGCACGACGGGGAGTCAAACCAGGGCAAGAGTTTTATGATGAGTCGGGGAGGCTGCGACGCTAGGACGATACCGCATCATCATTCGCTAATAGACCATCCAGAGGATTAAGCCTTTCAGGATCGTTTTCTGCAGAGAAGAACGGGCATTGCAAATTCTGCATTTCAACAAATTGCGCATCGTCCTTGTTATAGTGTTTTTGGTGGATACACTAATAAGAATGTTGGCCGAATCGCACGATATGCAAGCGGCGGCGACACTTCCAGGACTCGAAGAAAGAGAAAGGCGTGAAATGAAAAGACTGAAACTAAGTATCCTTCTTTGTCTCTCTGCCGCAGTGTTGATCATTGTGAGACGTCCTCAGCGAAATCATCCTAGCGAAACCCCCTCGACCGAAGAGGACTGTTCGTGGCTCAACCATGGCGGGTTTCCTACAAAAGGACTTGATGGCCACTGATAGCCAAAGCCCGAATTTCGAAGAAATCGAGTCCAATCTCCGGATTGAACCCTTCTGAGCAGTCTGAAAAACTTTCTCAAGTCGATTTTCGATGACCCACACCCTTAGACGGCTGTTTGCGGGATAACCCGCACCTTGAAGAGCCATTGAAGGCGGAACACACAAAGTTTCGACTGCTCGGTCACTCGTCTGACTTTATCTACTAAGATGGAAGCACCTGGAACAAATGTATCGGATCCTCAACTGGACAGGCTGCCCGCCGAAGAGGTTCGTATCGGCTTGGCGGTAGAAACCCTTAAACGAGCCTTTGCCGATAACCTTTTCTATGTCCAAGGGAAGTTTCCGCTGATCGCCACTAAGAACGATTTCTACATGGCGCTGGCGTATACAGTTCGGGATCGCCTGTTGCACCACTGGATCAATACGGTCGAAACGTATCTCAAACAGAAAGAGCCCAAAATTGTTTGCTATCTGTCGGCCGAGTTCCTTTTGGGTCCGCAGCTTGGTAACAATCTGGTCAATCTCGGTATCTACGAGCAGGTTAGTCGGGCAGTCGAGGAGTCCGGACTAAATTTGCAAGACTTACTCGAGCAAGAAGAAGAGCCGGGCTTGGGTAATGGCGGATTGGGCCGGCTTGCTGCCTGCTACATGGACTCGCTCTCAAGCCTTGAAATTCCGGCTATCGGCTACGGCATTCGCTACGAATTCGGCATCTTTGACCAGGAGATCAAAGATGGTTGGCAAGTCGAAATCACCGATAAATGGTTGCGTCGTGGTAATCCGTGGGAACTCTCCCGGCCGGAAGCAGTCGTAGAGGTGAAGCTCGGCGGTCATACAGAAGCTTATCTCGATGAGCGCGGGAATTATCAAGTGCGATGGAATCCCTCGCACGCGGTGAATGGTGTTCCCTACGATACGCCTATTCTTGGCTATAAGGTCAACACCGCCAACGTTCTGCGTTTATGGAAGGCCGAAGCGCCTGAATCCTTTAATTTTCAGGCCTTTAATTTGGGTGACTACTATGGCGCGGTCAATGCCAAGGTGGTGACGGAAAATATCACCAAGATCCTTTACCCGAACGATGAGACCTTTCAAGGGAAGCAATTACGACTGGAGCAGCAGTATTTTTTTGTCTCTTGTTCATTACAGGACATGATTCGTATCCACTTGCGGAGAGGAAAGGGTCTCGAAAGCTTCCACGAGACCTTTGCCGTTCAGCTCAACGATACGCATCCATCGATCGGAATTGCCGAACTGATGCGCCTGCTGGTGGATGAACATCAAATGAATTGGGACGCGGCTTGGCAGATTACCGAGAGGACCTTTGCTTACACCAATCACACGCTCTTACCGGAAGCACTGGAAAAGTGGTCAGTCGGCCTTTTCGGCAGCCTCCTGCCGCGGCATCTGGAAATCATTTACGAAATCAACCGCCGCTTCCTGAATGCGGTCCGCCTCAAGTACCTCGATGACCCTTCGCGGATCAGTCGAATGTCGCTGATCGACGAAAGCGGCGAGAGATACGTTCGAATGGCTTACTTGGCCTGTGTCGGCAGCCACGCAATCAACGGAGTCGCCCAATTGCATTCCGAACTTTTGCAGAAAACAACTCTGCGCGACTTCTTCGAATTCTCGCCAGAAAAGTTTCTCAATATCACCAATGGAGTCACACCTCGTCGCTTCATCGTTTTGAGCAACCCCCGTCTCTCAAGGCTGGTGACCGAGAAAATTGGGGATGGCTGGATCAAAGACCTCGAAAACCTTCGAAGGCTAGAGGCGTTCGCAGATGATCCGGATTTTCGGAGCCAGTTCAAAAAGATCAAACAAGCGAACAAGCAGGATCTAGCTTCCTACATCGAAAAGCAGACGGGCATTTCGCTCAATCCAGAAGCCCTGTTTGATATTCAGGTGAAGCGTATTCACGAATATAAACGTCAACATCTCAATCTCCTGCACATCATCACGCTGTACGATCGCATCAAGCGGGATCCGAATATCGACATCGTGCCCCGGGTATTTATTTTTGGAGGCAAGGCGGCGCCTGGCTACTTCATGGCAAAGCTGATTATAAAGTTTATCAACGCGGTTGGAGAGGTCGTGAATAGTGATGCCGATGTGCGCGATCGCCTAAAGGTGGTGTTTTTGCCCGATTACAACGTGAAGCAGGCTCAGTGGATCTATCCGGCTGCTGATCTGTCAGAGCAGATCTCCACCGCCGGTTATGAAGCCTCCGGTACCAGTAATATGAAGTTTGCTATGAACGGCGCATTGACGATCGGTACCTTGGACGGCGCCAACGTTGAAATCCGCCAGGAAGTGGGTGAGGAGAACTTCTTTCTGTTTGGATTGACGGCGGATCAGGTTTCGGCCAGGAAGGTTGAGGGTTACCATCCTCGCGACTACTATAATTCGAACTTGCGCCTGCGAGCGGTCATTGATTTGATTAACTCAGGTCTTTTCTCTCACGGGGACCCAAGGTTATTCAGGCCTTTGGTGGAGGTTCTGATGCAGTATGACCCTTACCTGTTGTTCGCGGACTATCAATCTTATGTCGATTGTCAGGATCGCGTCAGCGAGACGTACCTGGATCAGGACAAGTGGACGCAGATGTCGCTCTTAAATACAGCTCGCATGGGGAAGTTTTCCTCTGACCGCGCGATTCGGGAGTATTGCAGCGGAATTTGGCACGCCGAACCGGTCAAGATTTCCCCAGAAATGAGCTGAAACTTTATTTACCCCGTCATGGAAAGAAGGCTTACATGCAGTTGCTAGAGTATTGTCTTGCGGTTCGCCCTCTACATGCATCGCATAAGATTGTGCTTAAATATTGACCAGTCATCGTCTGGGCTCATTCGTGCACATCGGTGGACTGCTTGACGTAAACAGCGCACAGCATGGCAAAAACGAATGCCTGTAAGAGGCCGACCAGCAGCTCCAGAAAGTAGAATGGAAGAGGAAACAGAACCAGCGAGATCCAATTCAGGGGCGGCGGCAAGGCAGCTCCGATCGAACCCATCGTGTGAAGAAGCGTTTCTCCGGCATAGATGTTTCCGAACAGCCGAAAGGAGAGTGATACAGGCCGAATCGCAATTGAGACCATTTCAATTACACCAACAAATAAAAACAACGGAAGTAGCGCAAACCAAAGAGCTCCCTTCAAACCTCCTTTGGGAGCGAAGGTGCTTTTCAGGAATCCGAGGACGCCAACTTCTTGGATTGTCCACAATACCCACCAACCCATGAAAAACAGGGCCATCCCTAGGGTCATGTTTAAGTCGGCATTTGCAGGTCGTAACAGCGGATAGTTAACTTCCTTTAATCCCAGCGGGCCCCCGCCCGTCTTTCCAAATCCGATCGAACCTACCCCGGGCACCAGCCCGAACCAGTTTGCTGCTAAGATAAATATGAACAACGTCGCAAAAAGCGAAAACACCTTCGGGATCATGTGCTTCCCGACGACCCCTTCGAACGTGAGATATAAGGTCTCAATCAGGGCTTCGAATAGATTCTGAGCCCCCTCAGGTATCAGAGTCATCTTGTTCGTTGATCGACGCGCCCAGAGCAAAACAAGGCCCGTTACGATGATTGTTACCAGCATCGAGTTGGTGAACCACGACGCTTTAGGTAGCAGCGGGTTTGCCGTAACCGTAAGTTGTTCTGCAGCCAGCAGATAATTGAAATTCATGCGCGTAAGACTCTCCGGACTTGACCACCCATAAGATCAGAGGACCGCGGCACACCGGTGATCGTCATTTATCCTTGTGAGGTTTCTTGTTCCACTTTTTTGCTCTTTCGAACGAACTAAGTCAATGGCTCTGGTTATCCAAATTCCGAAATTTCGCCGATCCCGACATGTATCCACACACAGCGGAGACAGAGAGCCAGTGCGTTCAATGGCTGCACGACCTGTGGAATGGTCCGAAGGGCTCAGAGCCCTACGGGTCTGCGACAATCGGCTCTTCCGAAGCCTGTATGCTGGGCGGCCTGGCCCACAAATGGAACTGGCGGGAGGCGCGAAAGAAGGCGGGAAAGGACTCCACTCGGCCAAATATGGTCACTGGCGGCAACGTTCAGATTGTCTGGAAAAAGTTCTTGCGCTATTTCGATGTCGAGCTGCGGATTGTGCCGCTGAAGCCCGGTAATTATCGGCTTACTGCTGACATTGGATGAGTCGGTGAAGCGTTATAATGAATTCGACATCTCTAACAAAGTGCGAGAGCGAGGTTGGGTTCTGTCGGCTTATTCGATGCCCACGGACGCCCAGGAAATTAACAGCCTGCGGATTGTCATGCGCCCCCATTTGAACCAGGATGTCACAGAGATCCTTGCGCGCGATATCGAGGCGGCATGCGAATACCTTGAGCAGCACGGGGGGTCCGCTACCCCGCCGGTGCTTCATGCTGCCCATAAGACTTCGGTGAAGTGCTGAAGGCGGCTTGTTAGGTCCTGCCGCTGCTGGCTAATGCAGGAAGCGTCTACTTGATAAAGGGAACCGTTAATATCGCGAAGACGTTAATGTAGCATAGCATAGGCTTCCAGCCTGTGTTCCGTTCGCACCGTTGAGCGGTGCTTCCAGGGGGAACGATGATTGCAACGGGTGAGTGAATGCGGGCGCCAGGAAGATTGGACGAGGCGGACTTCCCACCGACAAATGGTGTAGAAAGCTCCAGGGTTGAAACCCCTGTGCTGAGTCCTCCTGCCCTTTTGGCTTTGGGCAAGGCCCTT
>Ga0210390_10005947_pt1 | contig 10201 bp, 7 predicted proteins | sample IncBWH11OmetaG_FD_161050 | JGI IMG/M metagenome (GOLD analysis project Ga0210390, IMG submission 161050) | Forest soil microbial communities from Barre Woods Harvard Forest LTER site, Petersham, Massachusetts, United States - Inc-BW-H-11-O ...
TCGGAGTTGGGCGAGGTGACCAACCTGTGCAACATCGCGGGCATCGGCGGTTTCGCACATACGCCCGAACAGTCGCTCAGCGGATGGGACAAGATCATCGCGGTCAACCTGACCGGCACGTTCCTCATGTGCCGCGCCGTATTGCCGCAGATGATCGAGCACGGCGGTGCCATCGTGAACACCGTCTCCACGGCCGGTGTCATCGGCCAGCCCTACTCGGCCGCCTACTGCGCGTCCAAGGGCGGGGTCAAGATGCTCACCAAGGCGCTCGCCGTCGAGTACATGGCCCGTGGTGTCCGCGTCAACGGCGTCGCCCCGGGCGGCGTCGACACCCCGATCATCCACAATTTCGGTCCGCCCGAGGATTCCGACTGGAAGCTGATCGAGCGGCTGATGACGCCGATCGGGTTCGCCTATCCCCACGAGATCGCGGGCGCCTTCGCCTACCTTGGCTCGCACGAGGCCGATTACGTCACCGGCGCGATCCTCTCCATCGACGGGGCGATATCGACCTGAGCGACGTCCCCATCCCGCCGTCGCGCCTGCGGGTCGCGCTGGACGCGACGCCACTCCTCGGGCTCCCCACCGGCATCGGTGTCTTCTGTCGAGGTGCGCTGGGCGCGCTGGCGGCGCGGCCCGGCCTCGAGGTGGGGGCCTTCGCTGTGAGCTGGCGCCGCCGATCCCTGCTGGAGGGCCGGCTGCCCGACGGCATCGCGCACCGCCAGCGCGCCATGCCGGCCCGACCGCTCCATGCGCTCTGGGCGCGTGGGGACGGACCGCCGGTGGAGTGGTTCATCGGCGCAGCGGACGTCGTCCACGGGACGAACTTCGTCGTCCCTCCGACGCGCCGGGCCGCCGCCGTCGCCTCGGTGCACGACCTGACTCCGCTGCGTCACCCCGAGTTGTGCGACGCCGCCACGCTCGCCTACCCGGGGCTGATCCGCCGGGCGCTTCGCCGTGGTGCATGGGTGCACGCCGACTCCGGCTTCGTGGCCGGCGAGGTGGTCGAAGCCTTCGGCGCCGACCCCCGGCGCGTGCGCGTCGTCCACCCGGGCGTGCCGGCGCTGCCGGCGTTGCGCCGGGCCGAGACCGACGCCGCGCTGGGACGCCTTTTGCCACCGGGGGTGGGGCGGTACTGCCTGGCCGTGGGGACGGCGGAGCCGCGGAAGGACCTGCCCGGCCTCGTCCGCGCGTTCAGTGACGTGGCGGCGTCGCACGCCGACGTGTTCCTCGTGCTGGCCGGGCCACCGGGGTGGGGCGACGCTGCCCTCGAGGAAGCCGTGGTGGCGTCGCCGGCGCGCGGGAGGATCGTGCGCACGGGCTGGGTGGAGGACCGCGACCTGGCCGCGCTCTACGAACGGGCGTCGGTGTTGGCCTACCCGTCGCTCTACGAGGGTTTCGGCTTCCCCCCGCTGCAGGCCATGCGCGCCGGCGTGCCGGTCGTCGCCACGCGAGCCGGGTCGGTGCCCGAGGTCGTCGGGGACAGCGCGCTGTTGGTCGACCCCGGCGACGTGGCCGGTCTCGCGGCCGCGTTGGAGCGCTGTCTCGCCGACGACTCCGCCCGCCGGGCTCTCGTGGCGGCGGGGACGGCTTGGGCCGCCCGTTTCTCGTGGGAGTCCTGCGGGTCCGGGCTCGAGCAGATGTACCGCGACGCAGCGGGGGACCGGCTTGGCTGACGCGAACCCCTCCGTGTTGATCGCGGTCGAGCAACTCCGGCGCCCGGTGCCGGGCGGCATCGGCAACTATGCGCGCGGCCTGCTCTCCGGCCTCGGGCACCTCTCCGAGGAGGGCGATGGCGTGGCGGTCACGCTCTTCGCCAGCCGGCCGCCGCGGGGGGCTCCCGACCCGTTGGCCGCCTTCGGACGGCCCGTCGCGGTCTCGGCCCTTCCGGGCCCGCTCTTGACCCGGGCCTGGGACTACTCCCTCCTCCGCGCGCCGTCGGGCTTCGACGTGGTCCACTCGGTCTCCCTGGCGGCACCGATGCTGCAACGCGGCAGCGGCGGCCACCTGGCCGTGACGGTCCACGACCTGGCCTGGCGCCGCCACCCCGAGGCGACCACGAGACGGGGTCGCCGGTGGCACGAGGCAGCGCTCCGGCGCGCCCGCGACAGCGGTGCCGCCCTGGTCGCGCCGTCCCGTCTCGTCGCCGCGGACCTCGTCGCCTCCGGTGTCGACGAGGCGCGCATCACCGTCGTGCGCGGCGGCACCGACCATCTGGCGCCGCCCGACGAGGACGCGACCACCGCGCTGTTGCGCCGGGCGGGCGTGAATGGCGAGTTCCTGTTGACCGTCGGCACCCTCGAGCCCCGCAAGAACTTCGAGCGTCTCGTTGAGGCCTTCCGCCGGGCGCGTTCGCAGCTGCCCGAGCGCTGGCCGCTGGTGATCGTCGGCCCGACCGGGTGGGGCCACGCGGCGCGGCCGCCGGAGGCGGACGGCGTCGTCTTCACGGGCTCGGTCCCCGACGCGGTCCTCTCCGGCCTGTACCGGCGCGCCCGCGCCTTCGCCTACGTGCCGCTCACCGAGGGCTACGGGCTGCCCCCGCTCGAGGCCATGCGCATGGGCACGCCGTCGGTGGTCTCCTCGGAGGTCCCGAGCGTGCACGACGTCGGGGAGCCCGGGACTCCGCCCGCCCGCATCGTCGACCCGCTCGACATCGACGACATGGCCGCCGGCCTGGTCGCCGTTCTGACGGAGGACGCCCTCCGGCACGACCTCGCGATCCAGGGGTCCTCTTTCGCCTCGGCGCGCACCTGGCAGGCGGTGGCGGAAGCGCACGTGCGCCTCTGGAGGCAACTGACATGAGCGCCGCCGGGCCGCTCGCGCTCTCCCTCGATGTCTCCGCCGTGCCGGCGCGGCCCGGCGGCGCGGGTCGTTACACGATCGCCCTGGGCCGTGGCCTGGCGGCCCAGCCGGACGTGACGCTGACGCTCGTGGCGCGGCGCACCGACACGTCGCGTTGGGAGGCGGTCGGCGCCCAGCACCTCAGGCCCGAGGTCCCGACGTCGCGTCCCGGCCGTCTCGTCTTCGAACAGGTCGGCCTGCCTGCACTCCTGCGTTCCACCTCGGTGCGCGTGCACCACGGCCCGCACTACACGATGCCGGCGCGGTCGCCCGTTCCCTGTGTGGTCACCATCCACGACTGCACGTTCTTCGATCATCCCGAATGGCACCTGCGCACCAAGGCTGCGTTCTTCCGGCGCGCCATCCGCCGGGCGGCCCAGCACGCCGCGGCGCTGGTCTGCGTCAGCCAGGTCACGGCCGAGCGGTTGGCGGCGAACTGCCCGGTGCGCGCCCCGGTGGTGGTCGCGCCCCACGGCGTGGACCACGGTCGCTTCTCACCCGCCGAGCCGGGCCCGGGCGCGGACGAGGCCGCGCTGCACGGTCTCGGCGTCCCCGCCGACCGCCCCTTCGTCGCGTTCATCGGTACCCTCGAGCCGCGCAAGGGGGTGGCCCCGTTGGTCGGCGCCTTCGACGCGCTCGCGGCCTCGCGGCCCGACCTCGTGCTCGTACTGGCGGGACAGACGGGCTGGGGCATGGAGGACACCGAACGCGCCCTCGCGTCGGCTCGGCACGGGGATCGCATCGTGCGGACCGGCTACCTGCCCGATGAGGCCGTGCCGGCCATGCTGCGCCGGGCGGCGGTCGTCGCCTACCCCGCGTTGGAGGAGGGCTTCGGGCTGCCCGCCCTCGAGGCCCTGGCGTGCGGCGCCCCACTCGTCACGACCGAGGGAACGGCGATGGCGGAGCTCGCGGGCGGTGCGGCCCTGCTGGTGCCGCCGGGCGTCGTTGATTCCCTGGCCGAGGCGCTCGCCGCCGCGCTCGACGCCGGGCGAGAGACCGACCGCGTGGCCCTCGGGTTGCAGGTGGCGGCCCGGCGGACCTGGGAGGCGAGCGTGGCCGAACACCGGCGCGCCTATGCGCTGGCCGAGCAGGCCCCGCTGTAGGGTTGCCGCGGGTGCGTGCGCTGATCACCGGGGGGAAGGGCTTCGTGGGCCAGTGGCTGGCCGCGCATCTGAAGGACCGCGGCGACGAGGTCGCCGTGATCGACCTCGAGACGGACGTCGCCGATGGTGACGCGGTCCGGCGCGTGATGCGAGACGTGGCGCCCGACGCCGTCTACCACCTGGCCGCGATGACGCACGTCGGCGAGAGCTGGGAGCACCCGAGCCAGGTCCTGCGGGTCAATGTCCTCGGCACGGCCGAGATCCTGGCGGCGTCGAGGGCAGAGTCGCCGGGAGCCCGGGTGCTCGTGGTGAGCTCCGCCGAGGTCTACGGCGCCGTCAGCCCCGAGCAGCTCCCGCTCGGCGAGTCGACGCCCACCGCGCCGGCGAGCCCGTACGCGGCCAGCAAGCTGGCCGCCGAGGCGGTGTCGCTCCAGGCCTGGCGGGGCTACGGCCAACCGGTGATCGTGGTGCGGCCCTTCAACCACATCGGCCCCGGACAGTCACCCAACTTCTTCGTGCCGGCGATGGCGAAGCGCATCGTCGAAGCCCGCCGCTCGGGGGCGGCGTCGTTGCGCGTGGGCACGCTCACGACACGGCGGGACTTCACCGACGTGCGCGACGTGGTTGTGGCCTACCGGCTGCTCGTCGAAGGGGGGGTGCCGGGTGAGGTCTACAACGTGTGCTCGGGCGTCGACGTCGCCATGACGGACGTGGCCGCACAGCTGCTCGCGCTGGCCGGCGCCGACCTCACGCTCGAGACGGACCCCGACCTCGTGCGGCCCGTCGACGTGCCGGTGCTGCGCGGCGACGCGACGCTGCTCCGCGCCGTCACCGGTTGGGAGCCACAGGTCCCGCTCGCGACGACGCTCGCCGACGTCCTCGCCTCGTGGGAGGCGGACTGAGGGCGAGCGTCGTCTGAGGGGGAGTGGACTTAGGTACTCAGGCGCTGACGCGCTGGCGGATGGTGATGCGCACCTCGCGCGCCTGCTCGCGTGCCTTCGTGGTGATCTGCGTCACCGACGCGGGCAGCCGCTCCTCGATGGGTTGCAGCGTGCTCTCGACGAATTGCACGGCCTGCTCGGCCAGGTCGTCGATCGACTTGAACCCCTTGGCCACGCCCTGGCGGACGTCGCCGAGGCGCTGGTCGATCGGCAGGTCCTGGTGCAGGCGCTTCTGGAGCTCGACCCGCTGTACTTGGGCCCGCTGGTAGGCCAGCACGCCGAGCCCGACGGCGACGTACGCCGCATCCCGGGCCAGGTCGGTGACACCCTTCGAAAGGGTGTTGATATTCGTGGTCACGTCAGGCATGGTGCCTCCTGTCTCGTGTGTGTTCACAATGACGATCTGCTCGCCGCGGGGCCGGTTCCCGGCCCCGAAGCTCGTGTACTACAGTATCATATTTGTTAAACAGTAGCAAGCAGCAGGCACGGATTCGGGGCCTCTCAGGCACGAATTCCGTGCCTGAGGGCCTTCGCGCCGAACGGATAGCCTCATCCACCTGATGGACGCCCAAGTGCCGGCCGTGGTCGCCGTCATGGTGACCACCGACCCGGGCCCGTGGTTCGAGGAGGCGCTCTCATCCCTGGCCTCTCAGGACTATCAGGAGCTCTCGGTCCTGGTGCTCGCCACCGGCGACGACACCCCCGAGGTCACCGAGCGGGTCGCCCGTGTGCTCCCCGACGCCTTCGTCCGCAACCTGCCGGACCGCCCTGCCTACGGCGCCGCCACCAACGAGGTCATGGGCATGGTGGAGGGCGCCGCCTTCTACCTGCTCCTGCACGACGACGTCGCGCTGGACCACGACGCCGTGCACAAGATGGTCGAGGAGTCGTTCCGCTCCAACGCCGGCGTCGTCTCGCCCAAGTTCGTCAACTGGGACGACCCGACGGTCCTGCTCCATGTCGGGATGGGCTGTGACAAGACGGGCGCAGTCGTCGACCGGATTCTCGAGGGCGAGGTGGACCACGGCCAGCACGACGCGGTGCGCGACGTGTTCGTCGCCCCGGGTGGTTGCATCCTCATACGCGCCGACCTCTTCCGTGAGCTGAAGGGGTTCGACCCCGGCATCGTCGCGATGGGCGAGGACCTCGACCTCTCGTGGCGTTGCCAGGTCGCCGGCTCCCGCGTCGTCGTCGCACCCGATGCGCGCGTGCGTCACCGCGAGGTCGTCGCCGGCGGACTGGTGCCCCTGTCGGTCGCCGCGGCCGGCTCCACCCGTGGCCGTCGTCCCGTGACCATGCAGTCGTTGCAACGCCGCCACGAGCTGCGCGCCGTTCTCAAGTGCTACACCCGCATCCATCTCGTCCGGGTCCTCCCCCAGGCCGCCCTGCTGGCGCTGGGCGAGTGGCTCGTGGCGCTGCTCGCCCGCGACCGTGAACGGGCGCGGGCGGTGGTGGGTGCCTGGAACTGGAACGCCCGGCGCCTGACGGAGATCTCCCTGCTCCGGGGTGAGCTGGCCGAGCACCGGCTGTTCCCGGACTCCGAGGTGCGGCGGCTCCAGCTGCGCGGCAGCGCGCGCCTCTCGCGGTACCTGAGCCGGCTCTCCCATCAGGGGCTCGAGGCCGCCAACTCGGTCGCCCTGGCGCGCGGCCTGGCCGACAGGGACGACGAGCGGGCCGAGGTAGCGGTCCTGACCGGCAGCGTGGGGGCAGCGTTCAGCGAGGACGCGGACTTCGACGACCTCGACGATCTGGGCCGGCGTGCCGGCCGCGACCGCTTCGGCCGGCGGGTGCGCCGCGCCCCCCTGAGCACCGGGCGCCAGCGCCTCGTGGCCTTGCTGGTGGCGCTGCTCGTGATCGTCATCGGGACGCGCGAGCTGTTCTTCGGCTCACTGCCACTGGTCGGTCAGCTGGCGCCGTTGCCTTCGTGGTCGACCACTTGGCACCACTTCTTCTCCGGGTGGCAGTCCGCCGGCGTGGGCACGACCGCCCCGGCGTCGCCGGCCTTCGGGGTCTTCGGCGTTGCGGGCACCGTGTTCCTGGGGGCCATGGGGACATTGCAGCGTGTCCTGCTCCTGGGGTGTATCCCACTGGGCGCGCTCGGCATCTACCGATTCATGGGACCGCTGGTCTCGCAACGGGCGCGGGTCGTCGCGGTCATCTGTTACCTCGGTCTCCCGCTGCCGTACGGCTCGCTCGGCGCCGGCCGCTGGGACGGGCTCATCGCCTACGCCCTGTTCCCGTTCATCGCGCTTCGCCTGGCGGGCGCCGCCGGCGTGCAGCCCTTCGCCGTCGAGCCAGGATCGCGGTGGCGGACCCGGCCGGCCGGACAGGTGGCGGTCCTGGGTGCCCTGGTTGCAGTCGGCTCGTCGTTCGCGCCGGCCCTGGCCCCTCTTGTGCTCGTCGCCGCGCTCGCCTGGGTCGTGGGCTCGTACCTCGTCGGCGCCCGCGACGCGGACTGGCGCCCGCTCGCCGTCGCCGGCGCTGCCGTCGGGCTCGCGTTGGTACTCCTAGCCCCGTGGGTCGTCGGCACCGCACTCGCCGGGAAGGGCGCGATTGCGATCTTCGGCCTGCCGGTCGCGGGGGCCACGGCCCCCGATTGGGGCGAGCTCGTCCGCTTCGCGATCGGGCCGGTCGCCCGGTCGCCGCTGGTCTGGTTGCTGATCGCCGCCGCCGCGCTGCCGCTCGCCATCGGGCGTGGGATCCGGCTGGTCTGGGCCGCGCGTCTGTGGGTCATGGCCTGCGCGTCGTGGGGGTTCGCCCTCGCCGCCGTGCGCGGCGGCATGGGGTCCTTCGCGCCGTCGGTACCGGTGGTGCTCGCCCCGGCCGCGTTGGCCGTCGCCGCCTGCCTCGGGCTCGGGATCTCCTCGTTCGAGAACGATCTCAGCGGACGCGAGTTCGGCTGGCGCCAGGTCGTCGGCGGCGTGGCCCTCCTGTTCGGCGTCGTCGGGCTGCTGCCGGTGGCCGCGGGGGCGGTCAGCGGCCGCTGGAACCTCCCCGCCCAGGGGGTCGAGCAACCTCTGTCCTTCCTCGGCCGCTCCGGATCGACGGACGTGGCGCGGGTGCTCTGGCTCGGTGACCCCAGGGCGCTCCCTGTCGGGGGGTGGTCGATCGATCCCGGTCTCTCCTACGCGCTGACGCCTGCGACCCTGCCGGACACGTCGCAGGTGCTCACGCCCGCGGGGCCCGGACCGACCTCGATGGTGGCCCAGGCGGTGCGGCTCGCCACGACGGGCGGCACCGTGCATCTCGGCCGCCTCGTCGCCTCGGACGGCGTGCGCTACATCGTGCTCGTCCAGGGCCTGGCGCCCTCAACGGTCGGTTCGCTCACGCCCTCCGTCAACGCACCCCCGCCCCAGGGACTCGAGACCGATCTCTTGGAGCAGGACGACCTGCACCTCGTTCCCGGCGATGTCGGCATCTCGGTGTTCGAGAACGACGAGGCGATGCCGGTCACCGCGCAACGTGCCGCGGCCCTGCCCGTGGTTCGGGACTGGACCTATCCGGCTGCCCCCGACGTCGCTGGCTGGCAACCGGTTCTGGCCTCGCTGTCCGGGTCCTCACCCGCCCGCGGGCCCGTCCCGAGCGGCACCGTCTACGCCGGGTACGCGCCCGCCGGGCACTTCGCGCTGACCGTGGACGGCCGGCCCGTCGCACGACAGCCCGCGTTCGGCTGGGCCGCGCAGTTCGCCACCACCAAGGGAACGGCCGAGCTGTCCTTGGCGCAGTTCCCCTACGTGCCCCTCGCGGTTACGGCCGAGGTCGTGCTATGGGTCGCGCTCGCGGCCGGGCTCGTAGGTCGGCGTCGCCGGCCGCCCCCGGCCCATCGGAGCGCGTCGTGAGCCCGGTGCACGCCAGCCGGCCTGCGCATCACGGCCCCGAGCGTCGCTGGCCCGTCCTCGCGGTGGTGGCGGTGGTGATCGTTGGTGTCGCCGTGGGCCTGGGGACCCGAGGGTCGTCCAACCCGGCCGCGGTTTCGACGATGCCGTCAGCGCTGGTGAGCGCGCCCGACGCGGAGTCGTCGGCCTGGTACTGCACCGGGCAGACGACGCAGGCGGGCTCCGCGCCCGGATCCCTCGTGCTCTCCAATCCGACGATGCGGGCCGTCGACGCAGACATCACGACGGTCACCGACTCGGGAGCCAGCGTGGACTCAGCCGTTTCGGTGCCGGCGGAGAGCGTCGTCGCCCCGTCGTTGGGGGTCCCCTCCTCGGGTTCGTACGAGGCCTATACGGTGACGCTCGACAGCGGTGGCGTGTCGGTGTCGCAGGCCGTCCACGGCGCGGCGGGTTGGTCGGTCGTCCCGTGCCAGAGCTCGACGTCGGCCGACTGGTATTTCGCCTCGGGCTCCACCGCCGGTTCCAACGGCTTGTACGTCTCGCTGCTCAACCCGACGTCGTCACCCGTCGTCGTGGACCTCGACTTCATGACTCCCACGGGCGCGGTCCAGCCGGTCAACTACCAGGGCGTCGTGATCGACCCCGGCGCGACGCTGGCAGAGGACGTCGCGTCCGAGGTGCAGAACGCCTCCCAGGTGAGCACGGTGGTCACGGCGCGGACGGGTCGGGTGGTCGCCGCCGAGACGCAGACGTTCGCCGGGACGAGCTCCGGCCTGTCCGTGGTGCCGGGCTCGAGTCAGCCCGAAACCCACTGGGCGATTCCGCTGGCCGAGGAGACCTCGGGGGGCGCCAAGTCGGAGATCGACGTGTTCAATCCGGGGACTGCGCCCGAAAAGGTGACGGTGCACCTCCGTCTCGCCTCGGGTGCGTTGGCGCCGCTGGAGAACACCGTGGCGCCCGGCCAGACGTGGGCGCTGGCGACGAGCCATCAGACCCGTATCCCCGATGGCGCTGGCTACTCGGCCCAGGTGGACGCGACCGGTGGTCCCGGTGTGGTCGTGAGCCGGGCGGTGGCTGCTCCCGCGTCGGCGACCGCGCCGCAAGCCGGGATCACCGCAGCCGTCGACTCCTTCACCAGTTCGACGCCGGCGCAAGAGTGGGTCCTCGCGCCACCGGGTACCCAACCCAGTCCCGCCGTGAGCGGCGCGGCCCGGGATGCGTTCGCCGCCGTCAACGTCGGCGACACCCCCGAGACGTTCAGCGCGTACTCCATCGCGCCGGGCCGCCATCACCTCTTGGCGTCGGGCACGCTCGCGCCAGGCCAGAGCGCAGTCGTGTCGGGTTCGGCGCTGTCCGGCGCCGGGTTCGATCCCATCGTGGTGCGCGCCGACGGACCGATGGCGTCGAGCGAGGACTTCACGCCGAGCGGCGCCGTGGGCGTCGTCGGCATGCCCGGCGTTGCCCTGGCTGCGCCCGTGGG
>Ga0210390_10005948_pt1 | contig 10199 bp, 9 predicted proteins | sample IncBWH11OmetaG_FD_161050 | JGI IMG/M metagenome (GOLD analysis project Ga0210390, IMG submission 161050) | Forest soil microbial communities from Barre Woods Harvard Forest LTER site, Petersham, Massachusetts, United States - Inc-BW-H-11-O ...
TCTGCAATCAGGACGTTAGTTCGATATTTCGCTGGTGGCAAAGAGCATACTCGGGAGAAGCTGCGATTTTCACAGGTTACTTCAAGCGGGAACAATTTTTGCACAGCTGGTCCGCAGGCAAGAGCTAAGCGAATTACTGTTTCTGCCAGGTTTGCCCGGCGTCAGCAGTGATCCAGATCTCTTGGACGGAAGTGGTCACCTTGCCGTGAAGAGTGTCGGCGAATTCGACCCCTATGATGTCATCTGCGAGAGCCTCGCCATTTGCTACTGGTCGCACCTGCGTCCAGAGCTGCCCGGCATCGGAAGAATGGAAAAGCGCGCCGGCCGCGCCTCCCACCCAGATCTCCAGGCGATTCGCTGCCAGCGCTCGAAAGATGGTGTTGTCCGCGACCTGAATCGTCTGCCAGCTCCTGCCCGAATCACGAGAGCGCTGTAGTGTTCCATCCGAGCTTAGCGTCCACCGTGGCGGCAGGTTCGTCGACACCAGCGGAACGACAGCAGCAGTTGAAGTTTCTACCTGTGCGATATTTCCCGCAGCCTTCACGGATAGGGCGTCTTGTGATTCTGCGGCCTTCGCCCTCCCTGGGACTTCAGCCAGTCGAGAGCCAACTCCAGCATCTGACATTTCGACCGGGCTCGTGGCCGCCGCGTTATTATTCTTCCCCGGTTTCATAGCTCTGGCGGTCTGCGGAGTGACGGTTGGGTTAGCCGCGATCGTTTGCTCTGCAGCTTTCGCTGGAGGACCGCTCGGCGGAGAGATCTGTTTTTCAAGTTCAGCCTTTTGCTCCGCGATCGTGGCATCAATCTGTCGGGACTCGTGCTCCTGTCGGATCGTAACAGCGACGCCCACCACCACGACGCAGGCCACCGCTGCCCCCCAACGCAAAACCGGCCAGGAAAGCCAACCTGCCCTCGCAGGAGCGAGCGAAACAGCACCTGCGATACCAGGCTGCGCCGCTGTCAACGATACGATCTCGCGGCAGCTTGCGCATCGCGACAAATGCTCCAGCACTCGAAGCTGCTCGCCCTGTGCCAGCGATTTCTCCACCAATGCGCCCAGTAAGTTCGGATCGGGATGGTCTTCCACCGTCGCCATCGCATGCAACTGCTGTTCTACGATTTTGGGTATCCCCGCCATTAGCATTTATGACCCGTCGGCCGGAGCTTCCGCCTTCTTCTTGGAGAACGCACCTCCACCCTTTTCTTGCGCTAATCGGCTACGAATATTGACCCGCAGGTCACGGACGTCGATCTCAAGCGCTTCCTGCGCCTGCCGGCGGCTCATCCCGCGCCGGCCCAAAGCCGCCAAGATCTGCTTGCGCAATGACTTAGCCAGCTTATCCACTTTGCGGCTGATGGTGGACTCGTGCACCCCTAGAGTGCGCGCAATCTCCGCCAGAGTCCGCTCATCCAGGAAATAGGACGCCAGAACGTACCGGTCCTCCGGCGGCAAGGCGACCAGGACCTCGTCGGTGGCCGCCTCAACTCTGGGGTCCACCGCAATCGCAGCTTCGGTGGCTGGAATGGCAAACTGGCTACCCTCTTCCGTTTCCTCGTCCAGGCTAACCAGACGACGTTGCCGCCGATAACGGTTTACGTGCTCTTGCACCATGACCGTGCGCAGCCAGCCTTCCAGTGAACCGCGCCCGGTGTACGACGCCAGCTTCGAAGTGCGCTGCCCGTCGCGGGTCGTCGTGCCGTAGAGTTCGGCATAAATCGAGTCGGCCAATTCGCGGGCGGTTGAGCTTTCCTTGGTAATGTAACCAGCAATGTCGTAGAGTTTTTCGCGGTAACGCGTCAGGAAAATTTCCCAGGCGCGCTCGTGCCCGGCGGCGCAGGCGCGAGCCAGCACCAGTTCTTCAGCCCGCAAGCTCATATACAGCCCGCGGAGGTCGTGGTGGGCCGCATCCGCCGTCAAATACTTCCGGGCAATTTCCCCAAGCACACTGTCAAACTGCTGGCGGGTCAACCCCAACTCTTCGCCTTTGCTCTTTTGGTAGAGCTCAGCCATGAGAGCATCCAACCCTGCGGCGACAGCTGGTTCGGGTTGGAAATCCTGTTTGGGCATGAACAAACGTAACCTTAATTACGATGCTACCAACTATTGGACGCCAAGAATCGGAATTTTGCCGTAAAGCTGCCAGAGCAAGGCAGAAAAAAGGATGCGTGGGAGATGGACTATTCGCTCCACATACCTCGCCCATCGAGGATCGGTTAGAGGCTGTCCTTCGTCGTTGGCGTGGCTGCGGTTTGCCAAGACGAACGACCAACAACCGGCGACATCCTACCGAACGCCAATCTACGGAATGTTGAGCTGGCTCCCTTCCTGCGCGGTGACCTGCTGGGACGCAGCGCGGCCCACTGAGTAGCTAATTCGCAGCGTCTTCGGCGCACCAGGGGCGGGATCGGATCCCATCGTCGTATTGTTGATGATCGTGTTCAATCGTCCGTTCCGGATCATCGACCGTAGGCGTGCAGTCACATCCCGATTGCGATTCCCAGCCCCGTAACTCGCCGACTGAATAGTCAGCTGGCTTGGATTCCCGCCTGTCGGTGGGCCTGGAGGACGCACCGGCGGCCGAACCACTGGAGGCGGCACCGGGGACGGATTCCATCCGCCATTCCACCCGCCATTTCCCCAATTGCCGCTTCCCCAGCCAGAAAACTTCGAGCCATCCACGATGCTGCCTTCGCGGTACTCGAACATGTGGTTGCGTCCGTCGGGCCCGCGGGCATAGATTCGCAATACCTTTACCTGTCCCGGCGCCGGATCTACCCCGAACGTACTATTCCCCATGCGGAAGAAACTGTTCTGTGCAGCCATTTGCCGAAGCCGCTGCGTCACATCCACATGTCTCGCTGCAACACCGTACTGCGCGCTCAGAATTAAGTATTCGCCGCCCTTGTTGCCCCAGTTTCCACCGCCCCAACCAGAAAACATCGAGCCATCCACCAGGCTGCCTTCGCGATATTCGAACATCCGAGTTCTGCCGTCGGGCCCGCGCGTGTGGATGCGCAGTGTCTTTACTTTGCCCAGAGCAGGATCGACACCGAAAGTGCTGTTGCCCATTCGAAAAGACCTGTTCGAGCGAGCCAGTTCGCGCAGGCGTTGCGTAACGTCAACACGTTGGTTCGCATATCCATAGTCCGCGAAGAGAATCACGTACTGCTGGGCCATTGCCGAGGCCGCCACAGCAAGAGAGAATGCGACCAAGGTAAGACCATGCCTCAAAACTCTTGGGAAGCACACGGCATGTTCTCCCTTCTTGCGATTCCTAAGAGCGCCGGTACGCGTGCCCTGGGTCATTCACCTATTCGCGGCCCGAGGGCTCCTACGGCTTTTCTTCCTCATCTTACCCAAGTGGCTTTCCATTATCTCCGTTTTTCGAAGAGACTGGACCACGCGGAGAGCTCCAAGCGCGAAGCCCGCCAAATTGGCGGGCTTCATTAGCATTCTCGAAAGGGCGTAGCGATTGTCTTTCCGCATTCACTGGATAGTCAGCGTGACGGGGTTGTATGACTTATCGATCCAGACGTACCCGTCACCATCACCGTTACTGTGCTCGCATTTTGACGGCTCGGAGTTGCACTGCCTCCGCCGCAGCCGACGGTAATCAGTACCCATAGGACCAGCACACCGAAACCGCCAACCCACAATCCGTGCTTCAGGATCCTCGCTCCTCGCTTGCGATCGTCCTTGCGAGTTGCGAAAATCATTCCGAATGCCCCCGCACCTGAGAGCGATAACCAATCCATCGCCATCGCGCTCAATCCTCCGTATCCTCCAGTCGGTGCAGTCGCCGCTGCGCTGAACGTCAAACTGGATTTTGCCGTGCTTGATCCAGGAGTGATTGGTTGCCGGGGAAAGAGAGCACGTGATGACAACCGGGAACTGTTTTTGTCAGCCTTGTGCGATTGGTAAGGCGGGCCTTGTGGGAAACGGGGCTTGACAGGTTGGGGTATGTTGCGGGTTAATAAACCTTCAACTTCTAGCGGAGGAGGCACTATGGACAGGCGGACGACCAGTCGGATTTTAATATCAAGCGCGTTTCTTGTGGTGGTCATGATCGGGGCACATGTTATGGCACAGACGGCGGTTCATCCCTCGACCACCGGCACCAGCCAGCAAACGCTACCCTCAAAGAGCGCACAGAATCACACTGCTGCTGAAAATAACCCGGCTTGCGAGAGAATACTCGCCGAATGCAAAAAGCTGGGCTTTATTCAGGGGCAATGGAAAAAAGACAATGGTCTCTGGAAGGATTGCTTTGACCCGGTCGTGAAGGGCTCGGGCACTCCCACTCGGGATGGAAAGTCCATCAGCGTCCCGGTCAGCCCGAGCGACGTTCAGGCCTGCCGTGCGGCTGAAGGCCAACGTAAGTAGAGACCGTAGCGTTTCGAACGCAGAAGTGTGGTCTCGAGGCCGGCTCCGCCAGCAAGCTCCGCGCCTTCTGTTCCATCAAGCTTCGAGCCAGTAATACGGCGCTCATCGCGTCCTTGGCGTAGTCACCGGCGCCAATCTCCTCCGCCCACCTCCGCGTCACTGGCGCGTCCCCAACCATCACTTTGACGTGCGATCGCAGCACGGCTTTTTCGAGAGCCTCGATCACACTCCTCTGATTGCGCATGGTTGTGGTGAGCAAGGCCGATACTCCTGCGATGTCCGCGCCGAGTTCTTGCCCCTGCCCGCGAACGGCTCTCCCGCAACATCTGCCCCAAGATCATGAACTCGAAATCCATGCGCCGTAAGCAACGTTCCCACCAGAATCTTCCCCGAGAACCGGCAGTCACGGCGATGAATCGTCCTGTGCCCGAGGGACACATGACATCACCACCCCAAAGCGTGTCGATACCGACCACTGCATCTGCAACAAATCTGCCTAGCGTATCCATTGATCGCTCCTCACTCAAACTGACGCGCTTCGCCGACGTGCCGGCCGCATCGCTCGTTCGTCGATCCTCCCGCCCAGCCGCCGCTGCTTCTTCAAGCATGCTAGGATTTGTTCCGCAGAGGAGAACTCTGCGGAGCGATTGCGAGGCGAAGTGGAGGCGCAAGTCCCCTGGCGCCATCTTGATAAGGAGAATCTGATGAAAATCACCGCGTTCTGTGTGGCGCTCATTCTGCTCTTAACCGAAGGTGTGTGGGCAGGCACCGAGAAGGTGCTGTACGCCTTCTGCTCACAACAAAACTGCGCGGACGGTGCCTATCCGTACGCCGGAGTAATTTCTGACAAAGCGCACAATCTTTATGGCACGACCCAGCAAGGCGGCGACAATTTCGCTGGACTGGTCTACGAACTCAAGCACACCACGAGCGGTTGGAAGGAAATTGTGCTCTACAAGTTTACGGGTGGCGCCGACGGAGGCGGCCCTATGGGGCAGCTGGTTTTCGATACAGAAGGCAATCTCTACGGCATTGCCAACGGCGGCGGCGCTGGTTATGGCACCGTGTATGAACTCAGCCCCTCAAAAGGCGGCTGGACTTTTAAGGTGATCCACACCTTTCACGGAGGAGATGACGGAATTGTCGGTATTGGCGTCAGTGGTTTGGTGCTCGATCAAGCCGGCCATCTTTATGGCGTGACGGAGATGGGCGGTACAGCTGGCTATGGCACGATTTTCGAGCTTTCGCGCGTGGCCAGTAAGTGGCATAAGACGATCCTCTATAACTTTGCTGCAGGCGCGGACGCACAGGATCCGTTGATGGGGCTGACCTGGGACAGGTCCGGCAATCTCTACGGCGCTACGGTGGGTGGTGGCGCCGATGGCTGCGGTGCGGTGTTTGAACTCGCGCACCAGCAGAAGAGATGGAAGGAAAGAGTGATCTACAACTTCACCGGCGGTAGCGATGGCTGCTGGCCGGAATTCGGCTCAGTCACGATTCCCACGTCAGGCGAAGTCTATGGCACCACCGGCGCCGGCGGCTCTTACAATCAGGGCGTGGTTTACCTGCTCAAACGCTCCAACGGCACTTGGAGCGAGACCACGCTGTATGATTTCACAGGCGGTAACGACGGAGGACAGGTGTTCGCGGGTGTGACGTTGGACCCGGCCGGCAACATCTTCGGCGCGGCTGCATACTACGGAACCGGTAGTTATGGAAGCGTGATCGAACTGACAAAGCAAAAATCGGGCTACAAGGAGACGACATTGCAGGACTTTACCGGCAGCGACGGCGGATATCCCTATGGGAACATCATGGTTGACGCCATGGGTAATCTGTACGGCACGACATTCCGGGGCGGCAACCTCAGTTGCAACACGGTGCAGCAAGGCTGCGGCGTTGTTTTCGAGATGACGCCGTAGATCACAGTGCTTCTCGCCAGACGAGGCAAAAAGCCGCCAGAGTTCCGGGCGGCTTTGCTTTGAGACTGACAAGCCGGGAAACTGATGAGGACGCGGACCCTCGAAATGCTCGCGTCGTCGATCACATCCTCGTCAGGCTCCTCCCGTGCCGCAACCCGGCAGCTATGCCGGCCACAAGTCTGTAATCGGACAAAAGAAATCTCGCTGACTCCCAGAAGTCTTAGTGCTGTATCTGAAGCGCCCACGAGTCAAGATCTATCGTTCCGATGCTCAAAGGTTCGGGCAGAGAAGCCGCTCTCTTGCAGGAAGGAATATTATTATAGAGGTACCGAAACTTTCAGTCGCCGCGTGTGTTTGTAGTCCGATATTGCCGAAGAGCGCTGATGCCAGCTCGCTGACTGATCGAACTACGCAACATGCCGGCTCATTCTACTTGCTTCTTGATCTGGACGAAGGCCGTTTTCCCTTCCTTCAGAAAGTTACACTCGCTATCCCAATCCCCGTAGCTTCGTGACGAGGAACGAAAGAAGAGAAGCCCCCATGGCAGGAATCCAATTGTCGAAGATCTTACAATCTCTGAATCTCCTGGTCGCGGTTTTGGTGATGGTAGTCTCCGTAAGTTCGTCGGCGCAAACCGTATCTTTCGTTGCGCGTACGGACCTCCTGGTTGGTCAGGGTCCTTCTGCTGTTGCGACTGCTGACCTCAACGCTGACAGCAAACTCGACCTCGTGATCTCGAACGAATTTTCGAACAGCGTGTCCGTGCTTCTGGGAAATGGAGACGGAACCTTCCAACCGGCCGTGAGCTACCCCGTGGGTGCGAATCCAATCGCAGTGAGCATTAGGGATTTCGATGGAGACGGCAAGTTGGATATTTTCACGGTGAACAGCAATTCGTCGGTCTCGGTCCTCTTGGGGAACGGCGACGGAACCTTTCAATCCCAAGTAGCAACCAATATTGTCACCAATCAGCTGAGTGACGTGACCGTGGGCGACTTCAACGGCGACGGGAAGCTGGATCTAGCCATGCCAGTATCCGTCACGCAGCCAGGCGATTCCGCGTTGACTGTGATGCTGGGGAACGGCGACGGAACCTTTCAATCGCCCATAATCGCAAACCCTGGCCCGATTGCAACTCCGGCTTCGATGCAAGCGGCCGATTTCAACGGAGATGGAAAACTCGACCTTGTAACCAGTGACTCAGTGGCCGTCTCAGTTTTCTTGGGTAATGGCAATGGGACTTTTCAGGCGCCGTTAAACTCCGCGGTATCGATGGAGCCGTCAGGGTTCGTGTTGGCCGACTTCAATGGCGACGGGAAACTTGACCTGGCATTTCAAGGCGAGAACCTGACTTTAGTTCTGCTGGGCAATGGAGATGGGACATTCCAACCGGAAATAGCTAGCTCCGTGCATTTAGGTAGTTCCAACTCTTTGGCGGCAGGTGACTTCAACGGAGACGGCAAGCTCGATCTACTCGTTCCCGGTGTTGCGGTGCTGCTTGGCAATGGCGATGGAACTTTCCAGCAACCCCTGTTTTCCACCATGCCAGGAGTCGAGGTGGCCGTCGGCGACTTCAACGGAGACGGAACCCTGGATCTTGCGACCACGCGGTCTACCAACCCGGTACCACTAGTGTCGGTTGCTTTGGGTAATGGGAGCGGATTTTTTCAAGTCGGTACGTCACTCATGCCTCCCTCCCAGGGGCAAGGTACACGGACACCGAGTTCCATAATCGCGGCCGACTTCACGGGCGACGGAAAAGCAGACGTCGTCCAACTAGCGGAGCAGCAAGACTTCAACGGCTGGTTTGCGGTTTTTGCCGGAGTTGGAAATGGAACCTTCCAGACACCATTGATCACCTTCCTGGATTCTCCTTGCTTCAGCCCTTGCTTTGCCGCCGCAGGAGATTTTAATGGCGACGGAAAACTTGATCTTGCCGTGAGTGTAAACGGCAACATCGGATTGTTTTTGGGCAACGGCGATGGAACCTTCCAGCCCGAAGTGGACTACCCAGGCGGTGGGGCTTTCGTCGCGGTCGGGGACTTCAACGGAGATGGAAAACTTGATATTGTCACCGCCGACGGAACCAACGTATCGGTATTGCTTGGAAATGGGAATGGAACCTTCGGCCAACCAACGAGTTTTCCGGTTGGGGCGACAGCAAGTTCTCTGGTTGTAGCGGACTTTAATAAAGACGGCACACTCGATCTCGCAGTGGCGACTGGGAGTTCGGTTGCGATTCTCTTAGGCAATGGCAACGGGACTTTCGGGAGTGCCGTGGCTTATGCCACCGATCCGGGAAGTTTCTCGGTGGCGGCCGGGGACTTCAACAATGATGGCAACCTGGACCTCGCTACGGCGAACTCTTCGTCGAACACCGTATCGATATTGCTGGGCAATGGCAATGGAACTTTCGGTACTGCGACTAACCTGCCCATCGGCGGCGCCCCCACTTCGATCGCGGTAAGCAACTTTAACGGGGACCAGAACAGCGACATTGCGGTGTTCAATAACGGTTGGGAAGATGTATCCATCTTGCTGGGCAATGGCAATGGAACTTTCCAGCCAGCGGAAAATTTTGGCGCTCTTGGATTCGGGGGCATTGCCATTGCAGACTTCAATGGCGATGGCACTCCCGATTTAGCGGTGGGGGGCTTCCCAGTTTCAATATTGTTCAATCGGCCTGCGGGTCCGGATGTGATCTTGAACCCACCTGCGGTAGCTTTCGGCAATCAGATTCCGGGTATTCCAACCACAACCCAAACGGTGACTTTGGACAATCTCGGCCGCTCGGCGTTGACGATCACCTCCATTACGATAACCGGGCCACAGAACAAGGAATTCACCGAGTCCAACACCTGCGGAAGTAGTGTGGATGCAGGCGGTAGTTGCACAATTGGGATTATTTTTACTCCTGCCTCCGCGGGTGTGCGAAGCGCCACGCTCAACATCACCGACAACGCACCCGGCAGTCCGCAGACAGTGGCGCTCTCCGGTACCGGCGCATTTCCCACAGTAACCCTGACACCGGCGAGCTTGGCATTCCCAAGTCAGGTCGTGGGCACGATTTCGGCGACGCAGGTGGTAACGTTGAGCAATACTGGCGTCTTTGCCGTCAGTATCTCGCAAATCTCATACTCGGGCGACTTTTCTCAAAGCAGCAACTGTGGCGGCGCGTTGCCTGTGGGTGGCTCCTGCCGGATCTCGGTGGCATTTATCCCAGCAGCCGCCGGGAATCGGGCAGGCGAGTTGAGCATTACAGACAATGCCGCCGGCAGTCCGCAGACAGTGCCGCTTACCGGTGTAGGAGCGGACCTGGGGCTGAGCATTGCCTCCGGCGGGTCAGCTTCCGCTACGGTGCCGGCGGGACAATCTGCGAATTACAACCTCTCCATTGGGGGTGGCGGTGTTAGCGGGACCGCTACGCTCACATGCAAAGGGGCACCCATGGGCGCGGACTGTTCGGTACCTTCGAGCGTGAGCGTAAGTGCGACCACAGCCTCGACCTTCAAGGTCGCTGTAACTACGACAGCGAGGACCACGGCCGTTCTGGCACCGAGTCGTTCCCAACATTCACCGTGGTTCTGGGCCGTAGCGATCTTTGGACTGATCTTTTTGCCGAGTCCAGCGAGCAGAAAGCGATCCATGTTGCGCGCTGGCCGGACTCTGCCGTTCCTGTTGCTGCTGTTTCTCTGTTCCTGTGGTGGAGGAGGGAGCAGTTCATCGAGTTCGCAGACCAACCCGAATGGCACGCCAGCTGGCACATACCAGCTTACGGTCACGGCGACCTCAGCATCGCAGACTCAATCCATCTCACTCACATTGACAGTGCAATAGGAAGCTGGGGAGTAACGCTCCGACGAGAATGTCGCCTATGCAAGCGCCCCCATTAC
>Ga0210390_10005949_pt1 | contig 10197 bp, 14 predicted proteins | sample IncBWH11OmetaG_FD_161050 | JGI IMG/M metagenome (GOLD analysis project Ga0210390, IMG submission 161050) | Forest soil microbial communities from Barre Woods Harvard Forest LTER site, Petersham, Massachusetts, United States - Inc-BW-H-11-O ...
AGCCTGGCGTTTTCATTACAGGTCGAGTCCGAAAACTAGCTTGCAGCTTTCCCAACCAGCAATATGTGCTGGTGAAGGGTTTGCACTTCGTTCAGGAAGACAGCCCAAACGAGATTGGCCAAGCCATCAATAACTGGCTGGAGCAAGGGCAGTCTTGATTGCGGTCCGGCAGTTTCCGGACCCGCGGGCTCAACCATTTCTAACTGAACTTATGGAAGAAACATAAACGCTGCTCCGGCGATCAGTGTCGGTACCAAGGCTCCGAGAAAAAGGTACAGCGGTGAAATCCCGGCTTCTCCGAACCGCGACGCGAGGACGGATTGACCGGCTGGGTTTGGTGAGTTGGCTATTACGGTTAGCCCTCCGCCAGTTACTGCCCCGGCCATGACCACATATTTCAGCGTTTCAGAAAATCCAGGAACAAGGGATGCAAGGTAAGTGATCGCTGCATTGTCGTTGAAGGCAGTGAGAATCGTAGCGGCAAGCATCAATGGCCATTTACTCAAACCGCCGAGAGCAGGCCCTATCCACCATTGCTGGCACCCTCCGTGAATGATTAGCGCTGCAAGAAAGAGGCCGACAAGTAACGGTGGACGCAGGGCAATCGTCTGCTGGTTCAACCGGGTAGCTGAAACGAAGGCGAGAAAGAAAAGAATGCCCAGGATCACGAGAACTGGATAGTGGGCGTTGGCTACTGTCCAGCAGAGAAAGAGGATGTGGATAGCAGTAATTCGCCAGGGAATTGGCCGTCGCCTTTCTTGATCCTGCTTTTCGTCTGGAACATTGGTCGCAAGTCTGGAGAATTCTCTCCGAAAAACGGCCAGGTACAGCAAGTTGGATAAGATGATTCCGATGACAGCTTTCCAGCCGAAATGGGTTAGCATGTACGGCAAGTCCCAGTTCCAGGCGCTTGCGGCGATCACAACCGGAGGAGACCCAAACTGGGTCAATACCCCGCCGACGGAAATATTGACGAAGAGCAAGCCGAGGGTTGCGTATTTCAGCCGCTCGGATGGTTTGAGGCTATAAAAACGGTGACGCAGCAGAAGTGCGCAGATCGTCATCGCGGCCGGCCCCGTGATGAAGGAACCCAGCAATGGACCTAGCGTCAGAATCGCCAACCACCACGAAGCAGGGGTTCCCCTCCCGACGGCCGAAACTTTGCTGATCACGTTTTCCGTAAAACGAATGATCGGCAATGAACTGGCCATGGCCATGATCACGACGACGAAAATCGCATCCGCGACGTTTACGTTTCCGACATAATCAACCATCGTTGCCCAACCATGGAATAGTGTTATTGCAACGAAAAGCGGGACTAACCAGATACCGAAAACCGCTTCGATTTCGCCCATGAAATAAAAGACCTGAGCCCTGAAGAGAAGCTTGTCGTGTTTCTTCCCGAAATCCGGCGGCCCCTCTTTCGCCTCGAGCAAATACTCGATCGCGTTGTAGCTCTGCTGGTAGTTATGCGCAATCTTGCGGAACCGACCGGCCAGAAACGTGTGAACGATCGCTCCAAAAAAAATGATGGTTGAAACAAGGTTGAGCGGTTCCCGCTGAATTCGCTCCCTAAGTTTTCCGATGAGCGACGGAATCTCTTGGTCATGATAGCTATCGACTGGCAACGGAAAATCGACAGCAGGCCTCGGCAACCCTGCAGCCGTAGCCGAGAGAAGAGTCAGATACAACGACAATCCTAGACCGAGAAATTGCAAGGTTCTACGCATGGAACCCAACATTCTATAGGAACAAGCTCACTGGAGCCAGTAGTTGCGGTTACATCCGTCACCGTCGTAACGGTGTCAGGGCAAATTTCGAAGATCGATTGCAAAACCAGCTTTCGGATGACGCCTTATTAGTCCGATGATGTGGAGTGATCACGATTTGAATGGCTCCCTCCAGCGCAGTGACTCGGCTTCGTTGCCGCCGTCGCTGAATCCAATGTGATATTTTGCGTCGTAACTTGGCCAAGATACGCTAAGATCTGAAGATGAGTTTCGACGAAATCGTGGCCGAGCTGCCAAAACTAACGGGTCCGGAACTCCAGCAAATCGCGGAGAAAGCCGAGTTTTTGGCCGGCTTGGATGAAGGGCTCAGACAGATTGCAGAAGGCAAGCTTATCCCTCACGAAGAGGTGAAAAAAGAGTTTAGGTCATGGCTTACCTGATCTTCTGGACGCCCATAGCGGTCCAGGATTTACGCGACATCTGTGACTTCATCTCGCGGGATAATCTCGTCGCCGCGCAGCGCATGGGTGAAGAACTTATCAAAGAATCGGAAGCGATGGCGGCCTTCCCAATGAGCGGTCGTATAGTGCCTGAGAAAAAAGATCCGCTTATCCGCGAACCCTCGTCGGTTCGTACCAGGGTATGGTTGTCGATCGAGTCGTGGCCGGCAAGATGGCAGAGAGTCGAATCCTAATGGATAGCCTCAGCATGACGAAACAGCTCGGTGTCATTCCCAAGTGATCGAGCGTTTGCCCCGATTGACTTCCATCTGAGCTGCACTCTTAACTAATAATAACATTCCGAATTGCGGTAACTTCTTCGATAAAACTGCCGGCGGCGGGCTCGGGCGCTAACCCCAAGGCATTGGGCGTCGCCCGAATCAAAACGTTTGTGCGGTTGCCATAGTGCGTTGGTCGGCGACTTGCCGGGCTTGGCCTAACCGTTGCCGAGAAAAACCTTTAGTTTCTGAAGTGTTTACCTTTTTCTCGTGCTCGGTTGGTCGCCAGTACGCGCTTGGTTGCGCACCTGAAACTTGCGTTCCGATTATGGAACTTGCGAGGTCCAAAGGGGAGTGAGCCGTTTGCTTATGACTTTAGCGTGATTGCAAGAAGGCGGGTGGGGAGGGGTTTTTGCGCAAACTCAAAGATCAATGGAATCAAAGAGTTGAGCGGCCCAGTAATTACGGACAGAAGAAAAACTGGTCAGCGTTGGGAGTCGAGCAGATCCTTGAGCGGGTGAGTGAGCGCTTTGAATCCAATCCTGAGAGGTTCAAGGAACGTAGCAGCCGCAACAATCTGGCACGACGATGCGCGATGACGCTCTGCTGGGATCACGCCGGATTGAGTCACGCCGAAATTGCGGCGTTATTCGGTAGGCCAGCAGCAATTCGGTGGCTCAGACGATTCGGCGAACCAAGACCCAAGACGCTCAAACTCTAGAGGTCTTAAAGCAACAAATAGACGGTTGTGTTGGTGAGGAATGTTAAGCGGGGATGACGCCGATCTGTTTGAGGAGGGTGAACTCGTCGGAGCTGCCCCAGCGTTCGACCATCTTCCCGTCTTTGAACTTTGAGATCTGCACTCCGCGGATCTTTACCTTTTTGCCGGTGGGCGGGATCTTGCCGAGCGGACCGTTGTGGGTGCCGGCGAGGGTGTAGGCGAAGGCAAGGGAGTCTCCGTCCTGGACGACAGTCTCAGCGGCAACGTTGAGGTCGGGAAAGGCGGTGCGCATTCCGGAGAAGAAGAAGCGATACCCATCGGGACCCGGAACCTGACCTTCGGCCGGGTCGTGATCGACGCATTCGGGGGCCACGACCTCATCGAAGAGTTCGAATTTGCCTGTGTTGACGGCTTCGGCGAATTTGCCGAGTGCGGCTTGTGTGGATTCTTTGCTCATGGCGGTTGTCCTTGTGAATTGAGTGTCGCATGGCGGGGTTTGCGCTGCAATCTTCGATGGAAGGAGATTTTGCTCCCCTCGAGTGAGGGACAAAAGAGGGACAGGTCAGATAAGAAAGAAGAGTGAAAGAAGACGAGATTGAAATGGGGCGTCGCGTGCCAAGGCTCCAGAATTTGGGGGCCAAGTGAAAGTTTCCATTCAATGGCCTACGGCCAAGGCGTGTGGCATATCAGGAAGGATCTTAACCGATCGGTCGGACTCGCAGATCGCGGAAGATCCAGAAAGTCTCAGCACCGCCCAGGGCGGTTATGCGCGTGGCAGGGCGGCGACGCTGGTAGCCCAGCTTATGCTTGAGCTTGTAGAAGTGCGATTCCAAAAAGGCCTGACTTCCCAGGATTGTCGGTCTGTGAAATAACGGACGCTCTATGTTGGTCTTGGGATCATCGACGCCGCAATCTTGCGCGCACTCCTAGCTGGTCGAAACGTCTGATCATCCAAACAATACCGGCTGCTCTATCCGCGGACGGCGACCGTCTGAGAGAGTTAGGCCGTTAGAGGCTTTGTGAAGGTGTGACGCGCGGTTTATCATGAGCCGGGATTAGGGTCGGTCGGAATGGATCGCCAAGATGATGCCCGAGGCCGGCGGATTCCACTGATAGCCGAATGCGAAGGTCAATGGCAGAGGAGCATTCGCCACGTACCATTGTCGTAAGGATGGCTGATAATATTGCTTAAAAAGATCGACCGGTTTCGTGTAAGTGCCGAACACTCGAACGGTCCAATCTTTTTGAGAAAAGTAATCGAATGGAATCCCTGAATCATCTTCCAGAATGACCGAACTAGTTTTCAGAATCAGATTTCGAACAGTGCTGAAATTCTTGGCAAACATGAGGTAGGATGCAGCCTTTAGCAGGGCATTAGTAGGGCCTAGCTTCGAACAAAAGCGCGCGAGTCCGGGATTGCGCTCGATGTGATCATCGGAAAGGTTAGCTGTGAAATAATAGATCGTTTTGGCGGTCCCTGTGTTGATTTCAGTGCAACCGATCCGGACCCCTTTGGTGTCGCCGGTTGCGTTGTCCAATAATGTCCCATCCTTTGAAAGTGAGATTTGGCGAACATCCGTGATCTCTTTGCCGCCGCGAGCAAGGAACACATAGATGATTGGCAAAACCCCTCGGAGTGAGGTACGCTGAAAGTCTTCACGCATGTACTTGGTCACGAAGAAACTCCACCTGAACTCGGAGTAGAGAGAGGCTTCGATGTTTTGAAGAGTGGCCAGGAGTGTTTGTTTGGGAAGTGTCGATAAATCTGGAACTAGGTCCGCGGGTTCGAGTCCCTGCATCACGTACGTCGTGCAATTTGGGAAAAATGTGTCGGCGTATAAAAAATCGGGACCGCTGAAAAGGTAAAGGCAGGTTTGATTCGACAGCGCTGCGGTGTCGAGATTCTGGGATCGCCAAATCCGGATATTGCTCAATTGCAATTGTTCGAGCTTTGCAAAGGCGTCGTCGATCGAATTCGAATAACGGATCCAGCGCGGATCCTGCGTCCACAAAGACAAGGGAGATTGCATGGATACCTTGATTCCCGCGAGGAAACGAGCGGCATCCGTCGCATTATTGTTTTGCGGCAGAGACGGCAAGACTGATTTATCCGGGGTCGGAAGCGTCGGCGGCGCGGGAGTTGGAAACAGAGAACTGGGGCTAGACAAAATAGGCGGCGTCGATCGCAGATCCTGCGACCTTAAAGATACTAAGCCTGCGGCTAAGATCAAAAGTACAGCCAGCGCTTTGCGCGAGGTATTCACAAAAACCAGAATGGATCCTTGGAATTGGCGCATGCAAGACCATATCTCGCAAAATCTAGGTGAAAGACGGTGCCGGTTCAACGCTGCGCACAGTTCAACGACAGCCTTGGCGACATGAGAAGGTTTTACGCGCTGGCGGAGCCGTGACCAGAAGTGCGTGATCGTCAGGACGACGACCGAGAGCCCAATGATACTTGCGATCAGAATATTTGATCGGCAGATCGTTAATGGAGGCATAGCGAAATTGCATCAGGCCGTCCGGATTGAATTCCCAGTTTTCATTACCGTAGGACCGAAACCAATTTCCGCTATCATCGCGCCATTCGTAGGCAAACCGAACGGCAATACGGTTTTCATGAAAGGCCCACAATTCTTTGATAAGTCTGTAGTCTAATTCCTTCGCCCACTTCCTGGCCAAGAATTGCACGATGGCTGCCCGTCCGTTGACAATTCTCAACGATTACGCCATCGGCTATCGACGGAGTAGGCCAGCGAAACTTTCTCCGGATCGCGACTATTCCAACCGTCTTCGGCGAGTCTTACTTTTTGGATTGCGCTGCTCCGGTCAAAGGGTGGGAGCGGGGGGCGTTGATTCATTTTCGTGGTCCTACGTGGGGATTTTCTTCGGATCCTACAATGCTTTTGAGAAACAACGAGTTACTCAAGCTCTTCCGACGCGTGAAACGGGGAGTAATGTATTGAGGACAGTTCCAATCGAATGAGACGATCTCGATGAAGAAGAGCTGTCACGACCATAAGTGAATGAGACGAGTGAAGACTTCTCATGCGTATCTGTCGAAATTTCGCTGTTTTCCTTACAAGAAATTTCTTTCCGATTGTTGAATAAAGTCTAGGCTCACTCGTGCTCTCATCCACCGCAAACGCCGGGCCTTCGGCGACCCCTGACGTTTGGGTGGACGAGCACGGGGACTGCCTTTACCGCTATGCCTTGGTGCGAGTTCGCAGGCCGGAAGTGGCTCAAGACCTTGTCCAAGAAACGTTTCTTGCGGCGCTACGAAGCCAAGACAAATTCGCGGGACGCTCTTCGGTGCGAAGTTGGCTTTGCGGAATACTGAAGAACAAGATAGTTGATTACTATCGCACGCTGGGGCGCGAAGCCTCATTCACAGATATGGCTTTTTTGTCTGACGAATTCTCAGAAAAGTTCGTCGATGGCGGTTGGGTTCACGCCGATGCTCCGAAGGATTGGAAGCCAGAAGCCGATGTCATCGCCCATCGAGCCGAATTCTGGGGCACGATGCGCAGTTGCCTGGGTAAATTGCCAGATCGGATTGCCAACGTGTTCATGCTTCGTGAAATGGAGGGAATTTCAACGAAGGAAATTTGCAAAATGCTCTCGATCACCGAAAGCAATCTGTTCGTCATGCTTCACCGCGCCCGCATGGCACTAAGGGAATGCCTTGAGTTGAATTGGTTTCAGAAAGATAAGTAATGCCGGCTGAAGACCCCAATCCTCGCACTCCTGACGATAATTCGCCCATCCAGGGTAAAAATTGGCTCACTAGCAAGATAGTCGATCTTATCCTTCGGCTAACCTTTAAGTGCGACGCCATGACGCATCTTTTATCGGAAGAAATGGACCACCCTTTGCCGCTGCTCACACGAGTTAAAATGCGAGGACATTTTCTTATGTGTTGCTATTGCGAACGCTACAAAGAGAATCTCCATTTTATCAGAAGAACCTTGCGTTCTTCTGCGCCAAATATCGGTGACGGTTCTGCCGAAGCATTAACATCTGCGGAGAAAGAACGCTTGAAACGGGTTCTCCGCGACCAGTCGCCTGAGCGGTTGCGCCACTCGTAAAAGGCCCGTGAGTAGCAATGGAACAAAAAACCGGCGTAAGGATTGTTACGCCGACACCTCCGTCTTGGTGAAGCGTGTGGAGTGCACTGCATTTCAGAGTTGCGACCAACCGCCATCGACCGGAATCTCGGCGCCGGTCGTGAAGGTCGCATCGAACGCGAGGAAGAGGACGGCCTTGGCGATTTCCTCCGACGTCCCCCAGCGCTTCATCGGGATCATACCGATCATCTTCTCCCTAATCTGGGCGGCCTCGTCTTTACCGGTAAACACTTTGCCGATGATCGGCGTGTCGATGGGACCGGGCGTCACCGCGTTGACGCGAATTTCGCGAGAAAGCAACTCGGCGGCGAGCGTCCGAGCGAATGATCGCAGCGCGGCCTTGGCCGCTCCGTATGCGGCGTTGCCGGGCATTCCCTTGACGTTGGCGACCGAGGTTGTGAGGACGAGAGAGCCTCCCCGGTTTATTAACGGCGTGAGCTTCTGCACCGCGAAAAGCGGCCCCTTGGCGTTAAGGTTGAACATCTCATCGTAAACAGCCTCGGTTATGCTCTCGAGAGGCGCTCGGATGCTGAACCCGGCGTTGACGAAGAGCAGGTCGAAGGCGTCGAACTCGGCCTTCACCCGAGGGGCGAGGGCGTCGATGTCCGTCAACGACCGCGCGTCGCTCGAAACCACGAGGGCGTCCTTTCCAAGCTCTTTCTGCGCCGATTCCAGGCCTGCCTGCGACCGCCCCGTCACTAGGACGCGCGCGCCCCCATCCATGAGCATCTTCGCCGTCGCGAGCCCCATGCCGCTCGTGCCGCCGATAATCACCACCTTTTTATCTTGGTACCGTTCCATATGTATTTTCCTTGCGAGGTTAGAGTTGTTTTGCTGATTTTGAACTGTTTGGTGCGATAATAGACACGATGGCCGTGGTCAAGGCATTTTTGAACTATGTATTTCAAAATACCGTAAGACCCCGTGGACGACCACGTAGCTCCGCAATCGCATGCTGATTCTGGTCACCGCGACCATTTCGCCGCGACCGGCGCTCCTTCAGGACTCCGCGCTCAAGGGTGCAGGGAGGGAAACTCGACGCCAGAAACATTGACGACGGCCTGCCAGGCGGCTTCCTGGTTGGCGCGATCGCGAAAGTGCGGGTAACGCATCGCCTCAATTGGGCCGGTGATCTTCTTGGGCGCCGAGGCGAAGAATTGGCCCGAGACGTCGGTTCCGAACTCCGAGGCCTGGAGGTACCGGCGAGCCGCGGTCTCCGGCGTCTGGGACATGCCGGGAATGAGCTTCACGAGTGGGATCATCAACCACTTCAAGGCCGCGCTAGCGTTTCGCACCGCCTTGGTGTCGGGCGCGCTGCCGGGCGAGACGGCGTACACAGCCATGCCGGAGGGTAGCCGGCGCGCCAGCGCCGCGACCCACCAAGCGATGATGAGCTTCGCGTCGGCATACGCCCGGTTGGGCACGTACTTCACGTTCGGCCCGTTGCGCAGCAGGGCTTCAACAGCGGCGGTTCGGCCACCCTGGCAGTGTTTGGCCGCGAAGGCCGCCACGTCGGTGAAGCTGAACAGGGGCACGTCCCCTCGGGCAGGTTCCGCGCCGGAGATAACAATCCTCGCGTTGGGGCTCAGCAGGTTGGCGCGGAGCAACCCGACAGTCAGTTGATGATGGCCGATCAGCGGGGCCTGAGAAGCCTCGACGCCCGCCGCAGTGAGCACGCGCTTCTTACCTCCGACCAACCCTGCATTGAGCAGCAGGAAATCGATCGGCAGACCCAGCCTGACCAGCTTGGCGAGGGCGGACTGGACGCTGGTCGGCGCGTCCAGATCCAGCTCCAGCGGCGTGAAAACCCGTGTCTTGGTCTCAGCCGCGAGTTGAGCGGCCGTTTCTTGAACTCGGTCCAGGCTGCGCCCGGTGACAATGACCTGCCGGTAGCCCTTCGTGGCGAGCATGCTGGCTGCCGCATAACCGAGCCCGGAGGTGGTGCCGGTGACGAGTGCGATCGAATGTTCCATGGGTGTCTCCGTGGTGAAGGTTGTGTCGTGAGGCCCCGTGAGGCCAGGGCCGGCTTGCTAATTACGAACTAATCGGTTATATATTGGAGCATGGCTATTGTAAAGGAGTTTTGAACTAAATGATTCAAAATATAACTAGGCCGCGGGGACGACCGCGCAGCTTCGACGAGACGGGGGCGCTGGAAAAGGCGACTCAGGTGTTCTGGTCGAAAGGCTACGACGGAGTGACAATTGACGATCTCGTCGCCGGGATGGGTGTGGGACGGCCGAGCCTGTATGCCGTCTTTGGGGACAAGCGGGCGATATTCTTGCGCGTCCTTAGGGCGTACGCAGAACGGAAGGGCGCATCAGCCGCGAAGGCACTCCTCTCGCCGCGTACTCTTCGCGACTCGCTCGCCGGTTTCCTCAGGCACGCCGTCGAAAGCGCGACGGAGAAAGGATCCGCCCGGGGCTGCCTTATGGTGTGCGTCGCGCCGGTTGTGGACGACGCTGAAGTCCGGCAGTTCCTACAGAACGCGGCCGCGCGCGGCGTAGGGCTGGTGGAAGGTCGTTTCCGGGACGCGATCAGCGCGGGCGAAATCCCGCCTGACTTTCCGGTAGCCGTGCGCGCGATCCAAGTCACGGATTTTGCTCGTGGCCTTACCATGCGTGCGCTGATAGGCACGCCGCGTAAGACGCTTCTCAGGGATGCCGAGGAAGCAGCCGACTTGGTGCTCCTGCCGCGCCTGAAGGCCATCGGCAAGCAGAAGCTATAACTTTCTCTCGCCACCAAAAAACTTTTTGAGAATTATGATCCAAGTTAAAGCATGCGATGCTCGGTGCAAAGATTTACCTACCAGCAATTTAATCTTAAACCAACTTTCTGTTCCATTGCTACTTACACCCCTAAATGGCAGTTGGCCGATTTTCTGGGACGAACAAGGCAACA